>ERZ795044.1431-NODE-1431-length-21646-cov-5.919318_pt1 | contig 21646 bp, 22 predicted proteins | sample MGYA00375128_ERZ795044 | MGnify/ENA primary metagenome ERZ795044 (study PRJEB30173, sample SAMN05720213) | anaerobic digester metagenome | isolation source: active sludge of municipal wastewater-treating anaerobic digesters | place: USA | collected 2014-12-22 ... | reverse complement strand
CTTTGCCCGCTATTACGGGCTGGAGGAATAGCCGGGGGCCTTTGCCGCCGGGGAGCGCCCGTCCGCGGCCGGGCGCAAAAAAAACCGTACATTCGCCGGAAAACCGGCAAAAAACGTCCGCCAAACGCTTGACATGCGGGCGTTTTTCTTATATAATAAACACAGTTTTAAATTGTAAAGTAAATTACTTTACAAAAGGAGGCGAAGGCCATGGCGAAGGATATGACGGTCACGGTGCTCTTCGATTTCTACGGGGATATTCTGACCGAAAAGCAGCAGGAGGTCATCGATTATTATTATAACGACGACCTGTCGCTCGCGGAAATCTCCGAGCATCTGGGCATCACCCGTCAAGGCGTTCGCGATTCGATCAAGCGCGCGGAGGCGATTTTGCTCGACATGGAGGAGCGCCTCGGTCTGGTCAAACGTTTCCGCACCATCCAAAACGGGCTCGACAGGATCATCGGCGAGGCCCGGCAGATCGACAACGAGAGTCTCCGCGGCGCGACGATCAGGGAGATCAACAAGCACACCGCGAACATCATCGAGATCGCGGAACATCTCAACGATTGACGGAGGTGCGCAATGGCATTTGAAGGGTTAGCCGAGAAGCTCGGCGCGGTATTCAAAAAGCTAAAAAATAAGGGAAAGCTCAACGAGGCCGACGTCAAATCCGCGATGCGCGAGGTCAGACTCGCGCTGCTCGAGGCCGACGTCAACTATAAAGTCGCGAAGGACTTCGTCGCGAAGGTGACGGAGCGCGCGGTCGGGGCCGAGGTGCTCGAGAGCCTGACGCCCGCCCAGCACGTCGTCAAAATCGTCCACGAGGAGCTGATCTCCCTGATGGGCGACCAAGACGGCGCGAGGATCCACTTTTCGAGCAAGATCCCGACCATCCTGATGATGGTGGGGCTTCAGGGCTCGGGAAAAACCACCCATTCCGGCAAACTGGCCGTTTATTTTAAGAAAGCGGGCAGAAGGCCGCTGCTCGTCGCCTGCGACGTCTACCGTCCGGCCGCGATCGAGCAGCTCAAGGTGGTCGGCAAACAGGCGGACGTCCCGGTCTTTGAGATGGGGCAGGGCGATCCGGTCGAGATCGCGAAGAAGGCCGTGGCCCACGCAAGGGATTACGGCGACGACATTGTGATCCTCGACACAGCCGGCCGCCTGCACGTCGATGAGAAGCTGATGGATGAGCTTTTCCGCATGAAGGAGGAGCTGCATCCGGAGGAGATCTTGCTCGTCGTGGACGCCATGACCGGACAGGACGCCGTCAACGTAGCCTCCACGTTCGACGAAAAGCTCGGCATCACCGGCACCGTTTTGACGAAGCTCGACGGCGACACCAGAGGCGGCGCGGCGCTTTCGGTCCGCGCGGTCACCGGCAGGCCGATCAAATTCGCCGGCACCGGCGAGAAGCTCACGGACCTCGAGCCGTTCCATCCGGACCGGATGGCCTCAAGGATCCTTGGCATGGGCGACGTGCTCACGCTGATCGAGAAGGCTGAGGAGCAGTACGACGCGAAGCAGGCCGAGCAGCTCGCGAAAAAGCTCGGCGACAACAGCTTCGGCCTCGACGATCTACTTGAGCAGATGAAGCAGGTGCGGAAGATGGGCTCCTTCGGGCAGCTGATCTCGATGTTCCCCGGCGCGAAGAAAAAGATCTCCGACGAGGAGGCCGCCGAGGGCGAAAAACAGATCGTCCGGACGGAGGCCATCATCCATTCGATGACCTACCGGGAGCGCCGCAAGCCCTCCCTGATCAACGCCTCCCGCAAGAAGCGCATCGCATCCGGCAGCGGCACCAAGGTTGAGGACGTCAACCGCCTGCTTCGGCAGTTCGAGCAGATGCAGAAGATGATGAAGCAGATCTCCGGCAGCGGCAAGCAGGGCAAAAAGATGCGCCAGATGCTCTCGCAGATGCAGAGCGGCGGCACGCCGGGCGGGATGCCGCCGATGGGCGGCGGGCTGTCCTTTTAACTCGTTTCATAGGCCATGTGCCTTGAATAAGAATTTACTTTTCATGGAATTATAGGAGGAAAAACGAATGTCCGTCAAAATCAGACTGCGCCGCATGGGCGCCAAAAAGAGTCCTTTTTATCGCATCGTTGTCGCGGATTCCCGCTATCCGCGCGACGGCCGCTTTATCGAAGAGCTTGGCTATTATGATCCTACCAAGGAGCCGTCCGTCATTAAAGTCGATGAGGAGAAAGTCCGCCAGTGGATTTCCAGCGGAGCTCAGCCGACCGATACGGTCAAAGCGCTTCTGAAGATCGAAGGGGTCCTCTGATGTCGGAAATCAATATGGAAGAACTGCTCGCGACGATTGCCCGCGGGCTGGTCGAGGATAAGGACGCCGTCAGCATCAGCGTCGACGGGCCGGACGAGGAAGGCAACGATGTCTATCATCTCCATGTCGCCGCCTCCGATATGGGCAGAGTGATCGGACGGCAGGGCAAGATTGCCCGCGCCATCCGCACCCTGATGCGCACCGCCGCGAACCGCTGCGGCAAAAAGGCCGTCGTAACGATCGAATAAACCAACCGGAATGCCCCCATCTTAGGATGAGGGCATTCTGCAAACAAGAAAAGGATTCAAAAAGCCATGCGAAAAGAATTTCTCGAAGTCGGCGAGGTCGTCACCATCCACGGCGTCAAGGGGTATTTCCGTCTCTACCCGTGGTGCGACGACGGCGACCTCGACGACGCGAAATTCATGTACCTCGACAATGGGAAAGCAAGGTACGAGGTGGAGGACGTCAAACCGCATAAAAACGTGTATCTCGTCAAGTGGAAGGGGATCGACACGCCCGAGGAGGCCGTCAAGTTCCGCGGAAAGGTCGTCTATATGCGCCGGGAGGACATCCCGATGGCGGCGGGCGATTACTTTATCCAAGACCTTGAGGGGCTCTCCGTCGTGGACCGGGACGATCCCGGGCGCTGCTTCGGCATCCTCAAAGAGGTCGCCCGGACCGGCGCGAACGACATCTACTGCGTGAAAGCACAGGACGGCGCCGAGACTTGGATCCCGGCGATCCCGGACGTCATCGACGAGGTGGATTTTGAGCACGGCGTGCTCAAAATTTTCCCGATGAAAGGACTTTTTGACGATGCGGATTGACATTATGACGCTGTTTCCGGAGATGTGCGAGGCGGTGCTCAACGCGAGCATCCTCGGCCGCGCAAGGCGGGCGGGGCTGTTTGAGGCGCGCTGCCACAACATCCGGGACTACTCGCAGGAGAAGCATCAGAAGGCGGACGACGCCCCCTATGGCGGCGGCAGTGGCATGATTATGCAGGCGGACCCGATTTTCCGGTGCTATGAGCACGTCTGCGAAGAGCTGTGCTCAAAGCCGCATACGATCTATCTTTCGCCCAAAGGGGCCGTGCTCACGCAGCAAAAAGCGGTCGCGCTCTCCCGGGATTACGACAATCTGCTGCTGCTTTGCGGGCATTACGAGGGCGTGGACGAGCGCGTTTTGGAGGAGATCGTCGATGAGGAGATCTCGCTGGGCGACTTTGTGATCACCGGCGGGGAGCTCGCGGCGCTCGTGCTCACCGACGCCGTCGCGCGGCTCTGCGACGGCGTGCTCTCCGAGGACACCTGCTTTGAGGAGGAGAGCCACTACGCCGGGCTGCTCGAATACCCGCAATATACAAGGCCGCAAAAATGGCATGACAAAGAGGTTCCGGAGGTGCTCCTCTCCGGGAACCACAGGGAGATCGCGGCGTGGCGGCGCCAAAAATCGCTGGAGATCACGGCCGACCGAAGGCCCGATCTGCTGGGCGAAACACATAAATAAATCGAAGGACGGGAATGCTGTGACGGGAACCATCGTCAACGCGCTGGCAGTCGCTTTGGGAGGACTCGCCGGCCTCTTATTCAATAAAGGCATCAGCGAGAGCCTCAAGGACTCCATTTTTAAGGTGGAGGGGGTCGCCGTGCTCATCATCGGGCTCAACGGCCTGATCGCCAACATGTTCACCGCGGCGCGGGACGGCTCGCTCTCCGATTCCGGCGGCATGCTGCTGCTCCTCTCGCTCGTTTTGGGCACGCTCTGCGGCGAGCTGCTGCGGATCGACGACCGGATGAACGCCTTCGGCGTCTGGGTTGAGCACCGCATGAAGGCCGAGGGTTTCGCCAAGGGCTTCGTCAGCGCCTCCATCATTTTTTGCGTCGGCTCGATGGCGATCATCGGGGCGCTCAGTGACGGGCTTTCCGGCGACAGCTCGGTTTTGTTCGTCAAAAGCGTGCTGGACGGCGTCACCGCGATGATCCTCGCCTCCACGATGGGGGCGGGCGTGCTGGGCGCGGCGGTCCCGGTCCTGCTCTATCAGGGCGCGATTTCGCTGTTTGCGTCGTCGCTTTCGGGCCTTTTCGACCGCTTCCCGGAGCTGCTTTCGCAGATTTCGATGGTCGGCTACACGATCGTTTTGTGCATCGGGATCAACTTCCTCTTTGGGCCGAAAATCAAGACCGCCAACCTGATCCCGTCCATCTTTGTTCCGCTGCTGTATAATCTGTTGATGATGATGAAAAATTTGTGGCGATAATGCACAAACTATGTCATTTGATCGCGCTTCGGATAGGGGATTTCGGGAAAATTTCCGCAATTCGTTGCATCTTTTCTCGGGGATGCTATAATAATTAAAAGAATCTTTTGCTGCAATATAAGGAGAAATGATTATGTTTTCGAGCGAAGTGAAAGTTCAGAATCAGGTCGGCCTTCACGCGCGCCCCGCGACTTTCTTTATTCAGAAAGCCAACGAGTATAAATCCTCCATCTGGGTCGAAAAAGAGGAACGCAGAGTCAACGCGAAATCGCTGCTGGGCGTTTTGTCTCTGGGGATCGTCGGCGGAACCGACATCAAGATCATTGCCGACGGCGCTGATGAACAGGCCGCAGTGGAGGGCCTTGTCAAACTGGTTCAATCCGGTTTCTCTGACTGATCGATATGCAAAATCAGCGCCGCAGATAGCGATATTTGCGGCGTTTTTTCTTTGGAGGAAAGGAGGCGTCCGGCCATGGACAACCCGCGTCTGCCGTATTTGAGGGAAAAAACGCGCGCCCTGCCGCTTGAGCCGGGCGTCTATATCATGCACGAAAAGAGCGGCAAGGTCATCTACGTCGGCAAGGCGAAAAAGCTTAAAAACCGCGTGACCAGCTATTTTCGCAACGTGGAGAAGCACCTGCCGAAGGTCTACAAGATGGTCGAGCACGTCTGGGAGTTCGACTATATCGTCACGGACAGCGAATTCGAGGCGCTGATCCTCGAGTGCTCGCTCATCAAGCAGTACGCGCCGAAATACAACATCCTCTTGAAGGACGACAAGGGTTACAGCTACGTGCGGATCTCGCCCGGGCCTTACAGCCGGCTGACCGGCGTCCTGCAAAAGGCGGACGACGGCGCGACCTATCTCGGGCCCTACATGAGCTCCTTCGTCGTGCGGCAGACGGTGGCGGAGGCGAACAAGGCCTTCCTGCTGCCGACCTGCAACAAAAAATTCCCGCAGGAGTTTCATAAGGGCCGGCCCTGCCTAAACTATTATATCAAGCAGTGCATGGGCGTCTGCCGGGGCAGGATCTCGGAGGGGGAGTACGCCGAGGCGCTCGATCAGGCGCTGGATTTCATCAAGGGCGGCAGCGCCGCCTCGATCGCGAAGCTGACCGAGCGAATGGAGGCCTGCGCCGAGAACGAGGAATACGAGCGCGCGGCGGCCCTGCGGGACCGGATCCGCGCCATCGAGCGCATCACCGAGCGGCAGAAGGTCGTCTTCTCCAAGGTGGAGGAGCAGGATGTCGTGGCGCTCGCCAAAAACGGGGAGGACATCTGCGCCGTCGTGCTCAAATTCCGGGGCGGCCGCTTGGTGGATAAGGACGAATATCTATTAAAAGAGCTGGGCACGGACCCGGCCTCCGTCGCCGAGTTTCTGCGCGGCTACTATCTCGAAAAAGAGGACATCCCGCCGCAGGTCGCCCTCCACGAGGACTGCGAGGACCGGGAGCTGCTCGCGCGGTGGCTCACCGAAAAGCGCGGCAAAAAGACCGCGATCACGGTCCCGCAAAAGGGCGATCAAAAAAAGACCGCCGACATGGCCTACAACAACGCGGCGGAGCTGCTTTCCCACGGCAACGCCGTCACCGGCAGGGAGGTCGCCGTCTTGGACGAGCTCGCGCGCCTGCTCGGGATGGAGCGGGCGCCGCGGGTCATCGAGGCCTACGACATCTCCAACTTCGGCGCGGAGACGGTCGTCGGCGGGATGGTCGTCTACGAGAACGCGCGGCCGAGGCGCGCCGACTACCGGAAATTCGCGATCAAGGACGCGCAGGCGCCGGACGACTACGCCTGCATGGCCGAGATGATCCGGCGGCGGTTCGCGCGCTATTTCGCGGAAAAAGAGAGCGGCGCCGGCTTCGGCCGGCTGCCGGATCTGATCCTGCTTGACGGCGGCAAGGGCCACGTCGGCACGATCCGGCCGCTGCTCAGAGAGATGGGCATCGACGTGCCGGTCTTCGGCATGGTGAAGGACGATCGCCACCGCACCCGCGCGATCGCGGAGGACGGCGGCGAAATCGCGATCTCCGCGGTGCAGAGCGTCTTTTCGTTCGTCACGGCGATACAGGAAGAGGTGCACCGCTATTCCATCGGATACAGCCGCGCGAGGCACAGCAAGACCTCGTTCGCCCTGTTGCTGACGAAGGTCAAGGGCATCGGCGAGAAGCGCGCGCAGGCCCTGATGCGGCATTTTAAGACCATCAAGGCGCTGAAAGAGGCGCCCGTCGAGGAGCTTGCTGCGGTGGAGGGCATGACGAGGCCCGTCGCGGAGGAGCTGCGCCGTTTCTTAAACGAGGAGGCCTGACCGGATTTTTCCGGGAGCGGCCCCTGATCTTGACATTCCCCGAAAAACAAACGATAATAGGGAATACGGAGCGTGAGGATATGAGAGTGATTACCGGATCGGCAAAAGGCAAGCGCCTGATTGCGCCGGAGGGGAAGGACACCACCCGGCCGACGGCCGAAAGGGTCAAAGAGGGCCTGTTTTCCGCGATCCAGTTTTTGGTGGAGGAGGCGGAGGTGCTCGATCTGTTTGCGGGCTCCGGCCAGCTCGGGATTGAGGCGCTCTCCCGCGGCGCGAAGAAGGCCGTCTTTGTCGACAACGCCAAAGAGGCCGTCTCCTGCATCAAGGAAAACCTTGCGAGCTGCGGCCTTTCCGGAAAAGCTTATGTCCATCAGTCGGACGCGCAGAGCTATCTTGCCGGCGCGCGGGAGGAATTCGATATAATCTTTCTGGATCCGCCCTACGCGGACGAGGCGGTCGCGGCGCTCCTGCCGAAATTGGAGCCGCTCGTCAAGCCCGGCGGCGTCGTCCTGTGCGAGCTCTCCAAGCGCAGCGATCTGCCGGAAGCCGCCGGCGGCCTGCGTTTTTACCGGGAATACCGCTACGGCCGGACGAAGATCGTCCAATACCGCAAGGAGTCCGAGGGCTGACGGGTTCTTCCCTCTTTCGCGAAGACCGGGGGAGAGCGGGGCGGCCCGGGGCCTGCCGGGAGCGTTTTCGCGTTGACCAAACGACGTTTCCGCGCGCCGGAGAAGCGCTCCGGAGCCACGGGTGAAGTACGGAGTTTTCCACAAGAGCCGTTTTTCGCGTCCACGCGGGGCGCGTCTTTCACAAAAAAAGATGTTTCTGCGTGCATCTGCGCAGAAGAGAAGCCGGGGCGCGGAGGAAACCGCGCTTTCGCAGCGGGGGATCAAATGAGGATTGCCGTCTGTCCGGGCAGCTTTGACCCGGTCACCTATGGACATCTGGATATCATTCACCGGGCCGCGGCCCTGTTCGACAAGGTCATCATTTTGGTGGTGACCAACCCGGACAAGCGCTGCGCCTTTACCGCGGAGGAGCGCTGCGACATGATCCGCCGGGTCGTCGCGAGCGTCCCGAACGTGGAGGTCGACAGCTGCGGCCGTCTGCTCGCGGATTACTGCCGGGAGCGCGGCGCCGCCGCCATCGTGAAGGGTCTGCGCGCCGTATCGGATTTCGAGTATGAATTCCAGATGGCGCTTGCCAATAAAAAGCTTTTGCCGGACGCGGACACCGTGTTCCTGACCACCAACGCCGAGAACATGTATCTCAGCTCCAGCTTGGTGCGGCAGATCGCGTCGCTCGGCGGGGACATCTCCCCGTTTGTTCCGGAGGAGATCCGGGACGAGATCGAGGCCCGCCTGCAAAAGACCGAAGATCCGGAAAAAAACTAATAGATGGAGGTCGTTTTATGAGTATCGAGGAAACTTTGGACCAGCTTGATGAGCTGATTGACCGTTCTTGGTCGCTTCCGCTGACCGGCGGAAGATGTGTGGTCGACGCCGATAAAGTGCGCGAGCTTTTGGACGAGATCCGTCTCAATATGCCCACGGAGATCCGTCAGGCGCAGTCCATCGTCGCGGACCGCACCGAGATTGTGAACGCCGCCAAACGGGAGTCCGAGGCCATCATCGCCCGCGCCGAGAAGCGCGCCGCGAGCATGGTCGAGGAGGAGGAGATCGTCCGCCTGAGCAAATCCAAGGCGCAGGAGATCGCCCAGCAGGCGCAGCAGCAGAGCCGCGAGATGCGTCAGGCGGCCAAAGATTTTGTCGACAATATCCTAAAAAACACCGAGGAGACTCTGAGCGGCTCCGTCACGGAGGTCCGGAATACCCGCGCCGCTTTCCGTCAGGCGCAGCAGAAGCTCCCGACCGCGCAGTAAGGCCGAGCCCGAAACCCGCCTTTGCGGGGAAATATTTAAAAGCTCCGGAAACGGAGCTTTTTTCGCTTTTACGCTCAAAAACAACCCAAAAGCCCCGGAAACGGGGCTTATTTTTATCCCCGTTTCGACAGCGGAATCCGCTTTTAAGCGCCGGGGCCGGCCCGCCCGATGTTTAACCCGAAAAAGCCGGTATTTTGCGCCCACTTTTTTCCCAAAACGCTTGCAATTTCAGGCAAAAGCATTATAATAAAACTTGTAATGGGAAACGGTGGGGATTTGTGGGTAACATCTTCCACAATTCCCATAGAATCGCGCGGGGGGAGGGATGCCCGGTGTTCATCGGTGAGTACACATACAGCCTCGACGAAAAAGGCCGCGTCAGCATCCCGGCCAAGCTGCGGGAGGCGCTCGGCATGGATTTTATCCTGACCCGGGGGCTCGACGGCTGCGTGGCGGCCTATTCGCTGGAGGCGTGGGAATCGCTCTCCGCAAGGATCGCCGCCCTGCCCACCGCGAAGGCGCGGGACCTCAAGCGCTTCATGTTCGCGAGCGCCACGCAGGTCGCGCCGGATAAGCAGGGCCGCGTGCTCGTATCCCCGCCGCTCCGCGTCTACGCGGAACTCGAGAAGGACGTCTCCGTGATCGGCGCGAACGACCACGTCGAGATCTGGGACCGCGAGAAATGGGAGGGCCGCCGCGACGGGCTGACCTCCGACTACATCGCGGGCGCGATGGACGAGGTGTCTTTCTGATGGCGGAGGAAGCGTTCGGCCACGTCCCGGTGCTCCTTGACGAAGTGCTGGAGCTTTTGAACGTCCGGGAGGACGGCGTCTACGTCGACGGGACGGTCGGCGGCGCGGGGCACGCCTGCGAGATCGCGAAGCGCCTCTCCACCGGCAGGCTGATCGGCCTCGACAAAGACCCGGACGCCGTCAAAGCTGCCGCGGAGCGCCTCTCCACGTATCCAAGCGCGCAAGTCGTGCAGGCCGATTTCGCCGACATCCCGGCGGTGCTCGACCGCCTCGGCATAGAAAGAGTGGATGGCATCCTGCTCGATTTGGGCGTATCCAGCCACCAACTTGACGACTCCGCCAGAGGCTTTTCCTATCACGCCGACGCGCCGCTCGACATGCGGATGAGCCAAAGCGGGATGACGGCGGCGGAGCTGATCAATCATTATTCCGGCGCGGAGCTCGCGAAGATTCTCTACGAGTACGGCGAGGAGCGGTTCGCCCCGCGCATCGTAAACGCCATTTTAAAGGCGAGGGAACAGAAGCCCATCGAGACGACCGCCGAACTCGCGGAGATCGTCGCCGGCGCGTATCCCGCCGCCGCGAGGCGCGGCGAGAGCGGGCATCCGGCCCGTAAAACGTTCCAAGCGGTCCGCATCGCGGTCAACGGCGAGCTCGACTGTCTGGATGCGGCCCTCGGCGGCGCGTTCGAGCGCTTAGCGCCCGGCGGCAGGTTTGCGGTCATCACCTTCCATTCGCTCGAGGACCGGATGGTGAAGCGGCGTTTCGCCGACTACGCCAAAGGCTGCGTCTGCCCGCCGGAATTTCCGGTCTGCGTCTGCGGCCGGGTCCCAAGGGGCAGGCTGGTTACGAAAAAGCCCGTCGAGGCCGGAGGCTCCGAGCAGGAGGAGAACCGGCGCAGCAGGAGCGCGAAGCTCCGCGTGATTGAAAAACTCTGAAGAGGGGGACGGTTGTTTTGGCCGCAGAAGCAGCGTATGATCTCAATACTTTCGCGGGGAGATCCGTGGGGGAGACGGAGCGGGATCTTCGGAGAAGGACCCTGCGCCTCGTTAAAAACCGCCGCAGGCCCCAGCCGGTCCTTTCTTATAAAACGATCGCGCTCGTCCTCGCGGTGCTCACGGCGTGCGTCACGATGATTTACAGCCGCGTGGTGCTCACGGAGCTCACCGAGGAGACCAACGGCTATCAGCAGAAGCTCACCGTGCTGGGCGCCGAATATATCCGGCTGTCCGGGGAACTGGAGGCCGCCTCCTCGATCAAAACGCTTGAGGAGAGCGCCGAAAGCGACCTCGGCCTTTCCAAGATCGAGTCGAGTCAGGTCCAGTATGTGAACCTGACCTCGGAGGACCATATCACGGTCGCGGGCGAGAGGGGCCTCGGCGCGCTCGGCGCGCTTTGGAAGGGCCTCACCGCGCTGTTTGAGGAATACAATCCGTTTTAACTTAATACGATAAATAGTAGCGCCGTTTTGGCCGCTTCGCGGAAGACGGCGCTGTCTTCATAATTAGGGAAGGGGCCGCGCCTTCCATTTTCCTTGATTTTTCAGGAGGAAACATGAATAAAATACCCACCGCCGTCACCAGAAAAAGGATCCTCTCCATTGCCGCCGCCGTCACGCTGATCGGGTTCGGCAGTTTGATTTTCCGGCTTTTTAACCTCCAGATTGTGAGCGCCGAGGAATATCAGGCGCAGGCGGCGAAGCAGCAGCTCAAGGTCACCGAGCTCTCCGCCACCCGCGGCACCATCTACGACGCGAGCGGCAACATCCTCGCCATCAGCTCCACGGCATGGACGGTCTGCATTTCTCCGGTGGATATTTCCAATGATACGGAGAAGGAGCTGATCGTCGGCGGTCTCTCGGGTATGCTGGGGGTCAGCCCGGACTACGTGCGCGCCAAGTGCGAGCGGAACACCTATTATGAGACGGTCAAAAAAAACATCGACCGCCCGCTTGCGGAGCAGGTCACGCAGTTCGCCGCGGACAACGGCATCACCGCCATCTACCTCGAGGAGGACAACAAGCGCTACTACCCCTACGACAACTTCGCCTCCGACCTGCTCGGCTTCACAAACTCAGATAACTCCGGCGCCTACGGCATCGAGTCCTATTACGACGGCATCCTGAGCGGGACCTCCGGCAAAGTCGTCTCCGCGAAGAACGCGTGGGGCACGGAGATGCCCTACGACTACGAGGAGATGTACGATTCCGAGGACGGCAACAGCATCAAACTGACCATCGACGAGGGCATCCAGCACTTTGTGGAAAAGAATCTGGAGATCGCGGTCAAGGAGCACAGCGTGCAGCAGCGCGGCACCTGCATCGTGATGAGCGCGAAGACCGGCGCGATCCTCGCCATGTCGACGAAGGGCGATTTTGACCCGAACAATCCTTTGGCGATCTCCCCCGACGCGCAGAAAAACGTCGACAGCGCGACCACGGAGGAGGCCAAAAAGGACGCCAAGGCCGAGGCCCAGTTCACCCAGTGGCGCAACAAGGCGATCTCCGACGCCTACGAGCCGGGCTCCGTTTTTAAGATCATCACGCTCTCGGCGGCGCTCGACACCAACACCACCACCCTCAACGACACCTTCTCCTGCGGCGGGTCCATCCAAGTGGCGGATCGCCGGATCTCCTGCTGGAAGACGATCGGCCACGGCCACCAGACGCTCGCCGAGGCGGTGAAAAACTCCTGCAACCCGGCCTTCATCACGATCGGCCTGCGCATCGGGGTGGAAAACTTCTGCAAATACTTTGAGGCGTTCGGCCTGACGGATGAGACGGGCGTCGACCTGCCCGGCGAGGGCACGGGCATCTTCTATAACCCGGACGACATGACCGAGATCAACCTCGCCTCCTGCTCGTTCGGCCAGACCTTTAAAATTACGCCGATTCAGCTCGTCACGGCCGTCTGCGCGGCGGTCAACGGCGGCTATCTCTATAAACCCTACGTCGTTTCGGAGGTGCTCTCCTCCGACGGCACCGTGATTTCCGAGACGAAGCCGACGCTGGTCCGGCAGGTCGTCTCCGAAAAGACCTCCGCCACCGTGCGCGAGCTGCTCGCGGGCGTGGTCGAGGAGGGCTCCGGCCGCTCGGCCAAGGTCCCCGGCTACCGCATCGGCGGCAAGACCGGCACCTCCGAAAAGCTCGACCAAAAGACGGACAACGGCATCGAGAGATACGTCTCCTCCTTCCTCGCGGTCGCGCCGATCGACGACCCGCAGATCGTCGTCCTGATGCTTTTGGACGAGGCGCAGATGGAAAACCCGTACGGCTCCGTCGTGGCGGCGCCGGTCGTCGGGGCCATGCTCGCGGACATCCTGCCTTATATGGGCGTCGAGCCGGTCTATACGGAGAAAGAGCTCGCCCTGATGGACGGCGAGGTCCCGTATGTGGAGGAATATGTCGTCCACGACGCGATGGACGTCCTGCGGCAAAAAGGATACAGCACCTCCGTGGTCGGCGAGGGAGCCACCATCATCAAGCAGGTGCCGGAGGCCGGCACAAAGATGGACGCGGGCGGCACGGTCTACCTCTACACGGAGGAGAGCGTCATCCCGGGTCAGGTGGAGGTGCCGAACGTCCTTAGCATGAGCGTCACGGAGACCAACATGACCGTGATCGGCGCCGGGCTCAAGCTCAAGCTTCTCGGCGTCAGCGAGACGGCGCTCAACCAGACCGCCTACTCCCAGTTCCCGGAGGCCGGCACCATGGTCGACCCGGGCAGCGTCGTGGAGGTGGCGTTCACCGTCGGGGCGGGCGGGGAAGAGAGCTCCGGGGCAAACTAACTACGATTATTGGAGGTGATCCCTTGCTGTTATCCGAACTATTAAGGGACATAAATTATACGGGGACGATTCAGGATATGGAAATCAAGGCGGTCACCTGTGACTCCAGATTGGTGGAGCCGGGCTCCGTCTTCGTCTGCATCAAAGGCGGCGCCGTGGACGGGCACGAGTATGCCCGCGCCGCGAAGCGCCTCGGCGCGAGCTGGATCGTCGCGGAGCGGGACACCGGCCTTCCGAATCAGGTGCTGGTGGAGGACGCCCGCGCGGCATACGCCATCCTCTGCGCCAACATCAACGGCCGGCCGGCGGATCGGCTCAAGCTCATCGGCGTCACCGGCACAAACGGCAAGACGACGATCACCTATTTAATCAAACATATTCTCGAGTCCGCGGGCAAAAAGACCGGGCTGATCGGCACGATCCACAACGAGATCGGCGACATGGAGCTGCCCGCCAAGCACACCACGCCCGACCCCGCCGAGCTGCATGTGCTGTTTCGCCGCATGGTCGAGGCGGGCTGCGAGTACTGCGTGATGGAGGTCTCCTCCCACGCGCTCGACCAGCACCGGGTGGACGGCTGCCGCTTCGAGACGGCGATCTTCACCAACCTGACGCAGGACCATCTGGATTATCACGGCACGATGGAGAACTATTTTACCGCGAAGAGCCTGCTGTTCGGCCTCTGCGACAAGGCCGCCGTCTGCATCGACGACGAATACGGCAAAAGGCTCGCCGCCTCCGCGCCGTGTCCGGTCACGACCGCCTCCATCGAGAACGACGAGGCCGATTTCACGGCCCATGAGGTCCATCTCTCCGCCGCCGGCTGCAAGTATATGCTGGTCGGGAATGGGCTGATCGGCCGGGTCAACTTCGCCATGCCGGGCGATTTTTCCGTCATCAACTCCATGCTGGCCGCCTTGGCCGCGCTCCTCGCCGACATCCCCTTCGATCGGGTGGTGGAGGCGCTCAACGACAGCAAGGGCGTCAGCGGCCGCGCCGAGGTGATTCCGACCGGGCGCGGCTTCACCGTCCTGTGCGATTACGCGCACGACCCGGACGCGCTTGAAAAAATTCTCGAGTCCGTTCGCGCTTATAAAGGCGAGAGCCGCCTTGTCACCCTGTTTGGCTGCGCGGGCCAGAGGGACAAGACAAAACGGCCTAAAATGGCCAAGATCGTGGCCGAACACTCGGATTTCTTCATTCTGACGAGCGACAATCCGCGCAACGAGCCGCCGGAGGAGATCATCCGCGAGGCGCTCGAGGGCGTCCAAGACACCGCAACGCCGTATTTTGTGGAGCCGGACCGCTACAAGGCCATCAAATGGGCCTTGGAAAATTCGCGTCCGGGTGATATTCTATTACTGGCCGGGAAGGGCCACGAGGATTATCAGGTGCTCGATTACGGCACCATCTATTTCGACGAGCGGGTGGTCGTGCGGGACCTTTTGGCGAAGATGGATTCCGAAGCCGGAGAATCCGCCCATGCCCCGGCGCCCGCCGACACCCCGGAGCCCGCGGGCTTCGAACCGACGACAGATCCCGCAGAATGAGAAAGGGGAGACCGGCATGCTTCCGTTAAATCTCAGAGAGATCGCCGCCGCGACCGGGGCGGTCTCGGCGGTGGAAATCCCAGACATCGAGATCACCGACATCTGCACCGACTCCCGGGACGCGCTTCCGGGCTCTCTCTTCGTCGCGCTCTGCGGCAAAAAATTCGACGGCCACGCCTTCGTGAAAAAAGCCATGGAGAACGGGGCCGCCTTTGCCGTCGTGCAGCAGGAGGGCGACTACGGCACCGACAAGCTGCTGTTCGTAAAGACGACCCGGCAGGCGTTTCTCGACATCGCGGGGCTGCACCGCAGCCGGTTTCATCCCAAGGTGATCGCCGTGACCGGGAGCGTGGGCAAGACCTCGACGCGCGAGATGGCCGCCGCGGTTGTCAAAAGCAAATACAAAACGCTCAAAACAGAAAACAATCTCAACAACGAGGTCGGCGTACCCAAAACGCTGCTGGAGCTCGACGAGAGCCACGAGGCCATGATCCTCGAATTCGGGATGGTCTGGCCTGGGGAGATCCGCGAGCTGACGCTCCCGGCGAAGCCGGACGTCGCCGTCGTCACCTACATCGGCACCTGCCATATCGAAAATCTCGGCTCGCGGGAAGATATCCTCAAGGCGAAGCTTGAGATTTTGGAGGGCCTACGCCCCGGCGGCACGCTGTTGCTAAATCAGGACAGCGACCTCCTGCGGGGGCTCTCCTTCCCGCAGTTCCATACGCTTTTCTATTCCACGGAGGACCCCGCCGCCGATATTTTCGCGGAGGGGATCGTCTCCTCGGCGGACAGCACCTCCTTTACCATTGTTACGAAAGAGGGCCGCTGGGAGGCGGTTATCCCGGCGATCGGCGTGCACAACGTGAGCAACGCGCTCGCGGGATGGGCGGCCGGGGTCGCCGTCGGCGTCGAGCCGGAGCGGGCGGCGAAGGCGCTCATGGAGTTTCAGGCGACCGGGATGCGCCAGCAGATGATCGACTGGCACGGCATCCGCATCGTCGAGGACTGCTACAACGCGAATCCCGAATCCGTCCGGGCCGCCATGCGCACGCTCGCGGAGATGGACCGCGCCGGGCGGAAGATCGCCGTCTTGGGGGATATGCTCGAGCTCGGGGAAGTGGCCGAGCGCTGCCACCTCGAGGCCGGCAGGGAGGCCGCGGCCGCGGCGGATCTGCTGTTTTGCCAAGGGCCGCTCGCGGAGCTGATCGCGCAAGGCGCGCGGGAGGCGGGCATGGCGGAGGTCTATTATGAGGAAAACAAGGAGACGCTCTCCGCCCTGCTCAAAGAGAAGGCCCGCCCCGGCGACGTGATCTGGATGAAAGCCAGCCGCGGCATGAAATTTGAGGACATCACCGAGCTCCTCACCATGGAAGACTGAACAAACTGATCGGGGGAATCCGTCATGCAGACAGCGCTGATCGCGTTTATCGCTTTCGCCGTTACGGCGATCTCCGGCAACTGGCTCATCCCGCTGCTCCACAAGCTGAGTTTCGGCCAGACGATCTTGGACATCGGCCCAAGCTGGCATAAAAATAAAGAGGGCACCCCCACAATGGGCGGCCTGATGTTTATCATGGGCACGGCGCTCGCCTGCGTCGCCGGATTCTTTTTCATCAAGGAAGCCGGCCCCGCCGAGAAGGTGCGCTTTTCCGCCGGGCTCCTGATGGCGCTCGGGTTCAGCTTCCTCGGCTTTATGGACGACTACATCAAGGTGGTAAAAAAACGCAACCTCGGCCTCTCCGTCCGGCAGAAGCTCGCGGGGCAGATCCTGCTCGCCGCTTCGTATCTCGTCGGGGTCTACCTCACCGGCACGCTCTCGACCGTCGTGCCGATCCCGTTTCTCGGCCAGACGGACCTCGGGCTCTTCTATTATCCGTTCGCGGTCTTCATCATCGTCGGCGCGGCCAACGCGGTGAATCTGACCGATGGCATCGACGGCCTGTGCAGCGCGGTGACCTTCCTGAGCGCCTGCGGATTTATGGTGATGAGCACGCTGCTCTCCTACGCCGGCGTGAATTACATGGCGGCGGCCCTCGCGGGGGGGTGCCTCGGCTTCTTCTTTTGGAACCATCACCCGGCAAAGGTCTTTATGGGCGACACGGGCTCCCTGTTTCTCGGCGGCATGGTCGCGGCGCTCGCCTTCGGCATCAACAACCCGGTGATTTTGGTCTTCGCGGGCGTCGTCTATGTGCTTGAGACGCTCTCCGACATCCTTCAGATCGCCCACTACAAGCTGACGCACCGGCGCATCTTTAAAATGGCGCCGATCCACCACCACTTTGAGATGTGCGGGTGGAGCGAATGGAAGATCGTCACCGTGTTTTCCGTGGTGCAGCTTCTCGGCGTGGCGCTCTCCGTCCTCGCGATCAAGGCGCTCTGATTTTGAAACGTGTGGAAAGGTGACTATGAAACCGATAACCATTGATCTGCGGAGTTTTATCCCCGTCGCGGCGGCAAAGGAACGGCTCTTTGCGCGAAAAGGAAAACGCGGCCCGATCGACGCAACCTTTCTGATTTTGGTTTTGATTTTGCTGACGTTCGGCCTCGTGATGCTCTTTTCGGCGAGCTACGCCTATGCCTATTATAATGACGGCGACAGTTTCTATTATATCAAGCGTCAGCTTTTCTTCGCGATTTTCGGCGTCGTGACGATGCTGTTTATCGGCACCCGCATCAATTTTAAAATCCTGCAAAAATACTCCCTGCTGCTGTTCGCCGTCACGATCTTCCTGTTGGTGGCGGTGCTGTTTGTCCGGGACCAGTCCGGATTCTCCCGGTGGCTCTATATCGGCAGTTACAGCTTCCAGCCCTCCGAGATCGCGAAATTCGCGATCGTCGTCCTATTCGCGCACTTCGCCGCGCAAAACGCCGACCGGATGAAGACCTTCCAGTACGGCGTCCTGCCGTTCGGCGTCTGCCTCGGGCTCGTCGCGGTGCTGATGATTCTGGAGCCGCACGTCTCCGGCACAATCCTAATCGGCATGCTCGGCATCATGATGATGTGGTTCGGCGGCACCAACTGGCGGTGGTTCGCGCTGATCGCCGGCGTGGGCGTCACGGCGGTCGCGGTCGTCATCTTCACGCCGAACCTGCTGGAATACGCCCAGACCCGCGTCGAGATGTGGCAGGACCCCTACCTCGATTATTCCGGCAGCGGCTACCAGACCATCCAGTCCCTGATCGCCATCGGCTCGGGCGGGCTGTGGGGGACGGGGCTCGGCAACTCCAAGCAGAAGTACTTATATATCCCCGAGCCGCAGAACGACTTCATCTTTGCCGTCGTCTGCGAGGAGCTCGGCTTCATCGGCGCCGCCATCATCGTGATCCTGTTCGCGCTGCTGGTCTGGCGCGGGTTCATTATCGCCGTGCGCTCCACGGATCGCTTCGGTTCCCTTTTGGCGGCGGGCTGCACCTTCCACGTCGGCATTCAGGCGGCGCTCAACATCGCCGTCGTCACCAACACCATCCCGAATACCGGGATTTCGCTGCCGTTTTTCTCCTCCGGCGGCACGGCGCTGCTGATGCTGCTTGGCGAGATGGGCGTGATCCTGTCCGTCTCGCGCACCTCCACGCTCGAAAAGCGGTGAGGCAAACATCCGCCTAAAAAACCGGCCTTTCGCCCTCCCGGGGAAAACGTCTCCGGAAAAAACGGCGGAGTGCCGGTAAAAATAGATAGGCCCCGCCGCAAGACGGGGGAGCGTTCTCGGGAAAAGCGCGCGGCCGGCCAAAGAGAGCCGCGAAGTTTCCCCTTTCGCGAAAAGACGATCCGGGCGGCCCATCGCCGTCGTTTTGGAAAAGGAGGATGCCATGAAGATCCTTTTTGCCTGCGGGGGCACCGCCGGACACATCAATCCGGCCATCGCCGTCGCGAACCGGTTCAAAAAACTCTATCCGGACGCGGAGATCCTGTTTGCCGGCAACCCGAGCGGCATGGAGGCTGGCATCGTGCAGAAGGCCGGCTACCGGTTCGCGCCGATCAAGGTCCTCGGCATCCAGCGGAGAATCAACCTCCGGAACATCAGAAATAATTTTAAGGCCCTCTGGTACCTCGCCGGCAGCTCGGCCCGTGCGAAGCAGATCTTGGAGGGATTCCGGCCGGATCTCGTGATGGGCATGGGTGGGTATGTCAGCGGCCCGGTGCTGCGCAAGGCGGCGCTGATGGGCTATAAGACCATCGCCATGGAGAGCAACGCCCTGCCCGGCGTGACGACCAAACTGCTCGCAAAATACGTCGATAAGGTCCTCTTGAGCGTGGAGGAGAGCAAAAGCCACTTGCCGGAGGGCGGGCGGTATGTCGTCACCGGGAATCCGGTCCGGGAGGAGGTCTTCACGGCGGACCGGAAGGCCGCCCGCGCGTATTACGGCGTCGGGGACCGGGTCTGTATCCTATCTTTCGGCGGAAGCCTCGGCGCCATGCGGCTCAACGAGGCGATCTCGGAGCTGATCGCGTGGCACCTCCGGGAGCGCGATTTCGTCCACATCCATGGCTCGGGCAAGTATTACGGCCCGGATTACTATAAGGAGCTGCTGCGCGGAAAAGGGATCGAGCCCGATGAGCATCCCAATCTCATCATCCGCGAGTATATCGACGATATGCCGCGGTGCCTCGCCGCGGCGGATCTCGTCATCTCCCGCTGCGGGGCGATGACGCTGGCGGAACTCGAGGCCGCCGGGCGGGCCTCGATCCTGATCCCGTCGCCCAACGTCGCGGAGAACCATCAGTATCACAACGCGATGGTGCTGCAAGATCACGGCGCCGCCGTCGTCATCGAGGAGAAGGATTTGACCGGCGGCCGGCTGATCGAAGCCGTCCGGATGCTCGCCGACGACCCGGTAAGGCTTGCCGAGCTCGGCCGCAGCGCCGCGAAGCTTGCCGCCGCCGACGCGAACGACCGCATCATCCGGGAGATGATGAGCACCATTCATTCTTAAAAACGGCTCGAGCATCAGTTTGAGCACATTATTGGAAGTACGGAGAGACGGAAGATGAAATACCGCGTCATTCAAATTGAAAAAACGAATCATGCGGAAGCACCTGCCGTCGCGCCGTCCGGGGCCGCGGAGAATTCCTCCGCGACGCGGGCGGCCGGTCAAAAGCGGGCCAAGCCGAAGGCCGGAGCCTCCGCCAAACGGCCCGCCGCCCAAAAACCGCGTGCCGCCCAAGGACGGCCGGACCCCTCGCCCAAAAAGAAGCCGCTCCGGCACAGAAGCGGCGGGAGCATGAAGGCGTTTTACGTCTTTCTCGCGCTGCTGATCGGCGGGGCGGTGTCCTATTACTGCGTGACGACGCTGTTCGTCGTGCAGACGATCTCCGTCGAGGGGCTGACGCGCTACGGCGCCGAGGAGGTGATCGCCACCAGCGGGATCAAAAAGGGGGAGACGCTTTTCGGCATAGACGGGGCGGCCGTCGGGGATAAGATCGCCTCCGTTTACAATTACATCGAGACCGCCGCGGTGAAAAAGAAATACCCCAACGAGGTCGTGCTGGCCATCGCGGAGGCCGTGCCCTTCGCCTATTTGGAGGAGGCCGACGGCTACACGCTGATCAGCGCGACGGGGAAGGTGCTCGAGCGCAACCTCGAGAGCGCGGGCGACAACCTCATCACCGTGCGCGGCGTCGGCACCGTGGCCCAGAGCGACGCGGATCTCCGGAAACTCGCGCTGCTAAAGGAGATCGCCGCCGATATGGAGGGCCTCGGCATGGCGGGCTACGGATTTCTGGATCTCAGCGACACCCTGAGCATCGCGATGATCTACGACAACCGCGTGTATGTCGAGCTCGGCAACGAGCTGGAGCTGGATTACAAACTGCAATTCGTCGACGAGGTGGTCCGCAATCGTCTGGAAGAGACGGGCTATTTCCTGCTCGACGCCTCGGACACGGGCGAGGTCATGACGAAGGCCATGACCGTCTCCCCGAAAGACATATTGGAGAGCGCTTCCCCCCAGAGCGGAGCGGACGACGAAGAGGAATAAAAATACATAAAAACAGCAGGATTTCCTCTTGCAACCTCTCCTATAAAATGTTATTCTATTCCTATATAAGGGAACGGCGTTCCCGCGAGAGTTAAAAACCGGACGGAGGTTGTTAACAGGATGCTGAATAATTTTGATATGGACAGCGACACCGGGCGGGTCGTTTCAATAAAGGTGGTCGGGGTCGGCGGCGGCGGCGGCAATGCCATCAACCACATGGTGGACAGCGGCATCGAAAGCGTGGAGTTTGTTTCGGTCAATACGGACAAGCAGGCGCTCCAGTCCTCCAAAGCGACGCAGAAGATCACCATCGGCGAAAAGCTGACCAGAGGCCGCGGCGCGGGCGGCGATCCCTCCATCGGCCAGAGGGCGGGGGAGGAGAGCAAGGACGAGATCGCCTCGGCGCTCAAGGGCGCCCAGATGGTCTTCGTCACGGCCGGCATGGGCGGCGGCACCGGCACCGGGGCCGCGCCGATCATCGCCGAGACTGCCCGCGACTTGGGCGCGCTCACCATCGGCATCGTGACAAAGCCCTTCACCTTCGAGGGGAAACACCGCATGGAGCAGGCCGAGAGCGGCGTCGTCGCGTTCCGCGAACACGTGGATTCCCTGATCGTCATTCCGAACGAGCGTCTCAAGGCCGTTTCGGAGAATAAAATCACCCTGCTCAACGCCTTCGCGGCGGCGGACGACGTGCTGCGCCAAGGGGTCCAGAGCATCAGCGACCTGATCAACGTCACCGGCCTCATCAACCTTGATTTCTCCGACATCTGCTCGATTATGAGGGACGCCGGCGTCGCGCACATGGGCCTCGGCCACGCCAAAGGGGAAGACAA
>ERZ795044.1419-NODE-1419-length-21731-cov-8.630282_pt1 | contig 21731 bp, 16 predicted proteins | sample MGYA00375128_ERZ795044 | MGnify/ENA primary metagenome ERZ795044 (study PRJEB30173, sample SAMN05720213) | anaerobic digester metagenome | isolation source: active sludge of municipal wastewater-treating anaerobic digesters | place: USA | collected 2014-12-22 ... | reverse complement strand
ACGTGCTGTACGCGTCGCTGTGGGAGGCGTATCGCAAGGAGTACCAGATGTCGTCCGGCGGCGCGGGGAGCGGGCTGTTCAAGAGCACCGACGGCGGCGAGACCTGGACCGAGGTCACGCGCAACCCCGGGATGCCGACCGGGCTCGTGGGACGCATCGGTGTCGCGGTCTCGGGCGCCAACTCCAACCGCGTGTATGCGCTGGTCGAGAACGAGAAGGGAGGCTTGTTCCGCAGCGATGACGCCGGCGCCACCTGGACGCTGGTGAACGACAAGCGTGACATCCGCCAGCGCGCCTTCTATTACACGCACGTCTTTGCCGATCCGAAGAACGCCGACGTGGTCTACATGCAGAACACGTCGTTCTTCCGCTCCACCGACGGCGGCAAGACGATGACCACGATCGACAACGGGACGCACGGCGACTTCCACGACCTGTGGATCGACCCCGACGTCCCCGAGCACATGGTCGTGGCCAACGACGGCGGCGGTGCCGTCAGCAGCAACACCGGTGGCAAGTGGACGGCGCAGGACTATCCCACCGAGCAGTTCTACCACGCCGTCACCACGACGCACACGCCCTATCACGTCTGCGGTTCGCAGCAGGACAACTCCACGCTCTGCGTCCCCTTCAACTGGAACGCCTCGGCCTTCGGGCTGGGTGCGGGCGGTCGGCGCGGCGGCGGCGGCGCGGCCACGGGGGCCCCGCGCGACATCACGTTAGGCGGGATGGCGGTCTCGTACATTGCCGGCGGCGGTGAGCCCGGCTACATCGCCCCCGACCCGCTCGACCCCGACATCTTCTATTCCGGCACCAACAACGGCGCCTACGTCGACAAGTTCAACAAGCGCCTGCAGTCGTCGCGCGAGGTGAATCCGTACCCGTGGTTCTACTCCGGCGAGCCGAGCAAGGAGATCAAGGAACGGTGGCAGTGGACCTTCCCGATCATCTTCTCGAAGGTGGATCCGAAGCTCCTCTTCGTCTCGTCGCAGCGCCTGTGGGCCACCCGTGACGGCGGCAAGACCTGGTTGCGCCTGTCGGGCGACCTCACGCGCCACGCCCCCGAAACGCAGGAGAAGTCCGGTGGCCCGATCACCGGCGACATGAACGGCCCCGAGGTCTACGGCGTGATCTTCTCCGTGGGCCCCAGCAAGAAGGACGTCAACGTCATCTGGACGGGGAGCGACGACGGCCTCGTGCACGTGACGCGCGACTTCGGGAAGACGTGGACGAATGTCACGCCGAAGGAGATGCCCGACTTCGGGCGCGTGTCGCAGATCGACGCCTCGAACTTCTCGTCAGGCACCGCGTACATCTCGGTGCGGAAGCCGCTGCTCAACGACTTCTCGCCATACATCTTCAAGACGACCGACTTCGGCAAGACGTGGACCAAGATCACGAACGGCATCCGCGCCGATGCCTACGTGCATGCGGTGCGCGAGGACCCCACGCGGAAGGGGCTCCTGTACGCCGCCACGCAGCACGGCGTGTACCTCTCGTACGATGATGGGGCCAACTGGGAGAACCTCTCCCTCAACCTCCCCGACGTTCCGGTCGCCGACCTCATCGTCGAGGGGAACGAACTCGTCATCGGGACGCACGGGCGTGGTTTCTGGGTGCTGGACAACATCGCCCCGCTGCGCCAGGCGACGCCGGCCATCCTCGCGTCAGACGCGCACCTCTTCACCCCGCCGACGCTGGTGCGCTCCGGCTCGGGCGTCGTGCTGAGCTGGTGGCTCAAGGCGCCATACAAGACGGCCAAGCTCGAGATCCTCGACTCCACCGGCGCTGCTCTGCGCTCCTTCGAGCCCGATACCACCAAGCCCGACTCCACGCGCCCTGCAGCTGGCGGCCGTCGCGGTGGTCCGACCTACCTCCCCAAGGGGACCGGGCTCCAGCGCCTCCTGTGGGATGGGCGCGCCGAGGGGATCTCGTCGTTCCCGGGGATGATCCTGTGGGGGGCCGGGACCAGTGGCCCGATGCTCCCGCCGGGGAAGTACACCGCCCGCCTCACCCTCGACGGGACCAAGCTCACTGCCCCGGTCACCGTCAGGCGCAACCCGTGGATCACCGACGTCACCGACGCTGACCTCGTGGCGCAGTATCGCTTCGGCAAACAGGTGCGCGACAAGACGACCGAGGCCAACAACGCCGTCATCGCCATCCGCCGCGTGAAGACGCAGCTCGACGACCGCACCAAGCGCGCCGCCAACGACGCCGCGCTCACGTCGGCCGGCGAGACGCTGCGCACCAACGCCAGCGGCGTGGAGGAAACGGTCTACCAGGTGCGCAACCAGAGCGGCCAGGACCCGCTCAACTTCCCCATCAAGGTCAACAACCGCCTCGCCAACCTCCTCGCCATGAGCGAGCGCGGCGACGGGCGCCCCACCACCAACATGCCCGAGATCTTCGGGATCCTCTCCACGGAGCTCAAGGGGTACACCACGAAGCTCGAGCAGGTCTGGAAGGTCGACCTGGCCGCGGTGAACAAGGAGCTGGCCCGACTCAACCTCCCGGCGATCGACCCCAACTGCCCGAAGGCGGAAGGGTGCACGGTGGTGCCCTGACCTGAACGGCGGGGGCGCCATGCCAGGCGCCCCCACTCGTCAGGCACCGTGAACAAAAGGGCGGGCCCGTGCGGCCCGCCTTTTCGTTCGCGCTACTTCTTCACCTCTGACTTCGCCGGCAGGGTGGCCTTCGCATCGGTGCGAATCGCCGCAACCCGGCGCCAATCGGCCACCGTGCTTCGCACCTGCTGCGCCGTCGGCGGCTGCGACCAGACCCGCACCTCGAGGTTCTCCCCCGTCGTCACCACCGGCGAGCCTGCGGCCAGCGGCGCGATGGCGAGGATCGGGTGCTCCGGCCCGCTGGCCGACCAGTCGCATCGTCCACTCCGGGTCCCCCACACGATCATCCGTCCGGTGCTTGTCGCGATGATGAGCGACGCCGCACTGCGGGAGTATGCAATCGCCGTCGGCGTGACGCCCGTCAGCTGCTCACAGGCGATCGGAGCGGCGTCGATGATGCGTCCGGCGCGGAACGTCAGGCGGTAGACTTTCTCCCCGATCGTGACCGCGACGTCACGCCCCGTCGAGGCCACCGCCATGAGGCTCATCGTGGTGACCGCGCCCTCCGGTGCCGGCGGGCGCCAGAGCAGCGACGCCTCGCCCCCGTTGCCGCGCCAGCCATAGACGTTGCCACGCTCGTCGACGGCAAGCACGTCGCGCTCGTTGAGGTACGCGAGCGATGTCACGCGTCCGGCCCCGGGGAGTCGCGTGCGACTCCCTGCGCCCTGCGCCGTCAGCCGCACCACCTCTCCACGCAGCGTCCCCACCGCGATCTCTCGTGCCGACGGCGTCACCGCGAGCGACTGCAGCGTATCCGGGAGCACGGTGTCACGCTCGCGGCGCCAGTCGGGACGCGTCACCAGCGACACGCGCCCATGGCGCCCGGCCACCGCCAGCTTCGCCGCCTGCGACGCATAGCCTACACCGACGATGCCGCCGTTCCAGCCCGGCACGACTCCGCGCACGTCGGCGCTGGGGTCGGCCGAGGACGCGACCGTTGCCGCGTCGGCCTTCACCACCAGCGCCGTGTCGCTGCGCAACGTGTCGACGTGCGGCGCGGTCCGCACGAGCACATTCATCACCCACAACCGTCCATCGTCGGTCCCGATCGCGACGATGGAGTCTGGCGCAGCGGCCACGGCAACGGCCGGCGTCTGCGTCAGCTTCTGCACCGCACGCGACACGAGCGCCCGCTCGGCGATCTCGCGCGCCACGCTGTCGACGTAGGGGTCGTCTCCCATCGACAGTGCCTCGCGAATCCACGCCGATGCCACCTCCGGGTTGGAGGCGAGATACGTGCTCGCCCGCTCGGCCGTCGCACGCGCGACGTTCTCGGCCGCTGGCATGTCGACCGCGGGGACCTCGCCCATCTTCCAGAAGGCACGACCCACCGAGAACAGGATCGTCGCCAGAATCGCCACCTGCGCCACGCGCATCGTGAGGTCCTCGCGCTTCTTGCGCACCTCGGCGCGCAGCTGCTGCACTCCGCTCACCAATCGGTCGTGCGCCAACTCGTACCACTGCGCCGCCGCGCGCTCCTCGGCGCGCAGCACGTGCCGGCGTTCGAGTCCCTCCACGACCGCGTTAGCCATCCCCGCCGTCTCGCTCGCCTGGCGAATCACGCTCCCGCGCGTCCCCGCCGGGGTGATGAGGTGCTCCTCGAGCCACGAGAGAATCGCCCCGGCCCGCATCTTGTTGGCCGCGCCGACCGCCGCAATCTCGGCCGCCACGAAGGCGCGCAACTCCTTGTCGATGTCGGCGTCGGGAATGAGCGAGTCGTCGCCCGGCTTCACCGTGCCGCTCGCCATCTTCTCCCACAACGCCCGGCAGATGAGTTGCAGGTACAGCGGCTCGACGTACTCGCCGTCAGCTTCCGCCAGTTTGCCATCGGGCTGTCGCACGAACTCGCGCGACATCTGCTTCGCCAGCTTGTCGGCGCTCGATGCCTTGAAGTCGGGAAAGCGCCGGGCGAACGTCGACGCGATCACGTCCCCCGCCGCGCGCTGCGATAGCCGCTCGACGTGGCAGTACATCACCGTCCGCTCGCGCGCGCTGGCACCGTCCGGCAGCCGCGACAGCAGCGAGGCTAGTGCCGACAGGTACTCGGCGCGCATCACCAGCACCACGCGCAGGTCACTCTGCCCGCGGTTGGCCGCGAGCACGGCGCCCACGAAGTCGCTGCGCTCGCGCCAGGCTTGCAGCTGCGTGGTGAACAACTCCTCGAACTGGTCGATGACCAGGACCCGTGGCATCGGCACGCCATCGGACGAGGCGCGGCGCGGGCGCTGTTCCAGCGCGGTCAACAGCGGATGCGGCGTCTGCGGCACCGCCCCCTCGGCGAGGTAGCTCACCACGTTCCCTTCAAAGACCGGCGTCGCCGCACCGCGCCCCGCACGCCCGCGCGCCGCCTCGCCGAGACGGGCGATGGGGAGCACCTCGTAGTCGGCGCGCTCGAGCGCCGGCATCACCCCGGCACGCAGGAGCGAGCTCTTGCCGCACCCCGACGGACCCACCACCACGACCACGCCGTACGACGCAATCAGCGAGCGCAGTTCGCGAATCTCCGCCGTGCGGCCGAAGAAGTTCGACGCGTCGTCGCGCTCATACGGGCGCGGCCCCGGAAACGGGTTGGCCATCGCGGTCACGGCGTCGCCACCGTGCGCCCCGCATCGCCGTGCACCTTGACCCAGCGCGTGCGCAGCTCGCGCGTGAAGTCAGACGCCGTCCCCCAGAAGAAGCGGACGTTCATCGTCAGCTTGAGGTAGTGCTCCAGGTACTGCTGGATGGCTTGTGCGATCTGCTCGCTGTTGCCGGTGGGCGGCAGCTGCACCGCCACGTGCGCGCGCTGGCGGTTGAGTTGCAGCTGCTGCAGCGCGATGCGGAAGATCACGCGAAAGGTGATGTCGCTCAGCGAATAGCCCAGGAAGAGCACCGAACTCTCGGCAAAGACCTCGGAGACGTCGGGACGGATACACCGGGGGTCCATCGCGATCTCGGCCAGGAAGTCTAGATAGTCGTCCTCGGTGAGGACCATCGACTCCGGGAACTCCTGCACCCCGTGCAGGTGATACACGAGCGGCAGCGTGTCGCTGTCGGTGGTTGGTGACGCGCCACCACCGCCACGCACGCGTTCACCGGCCACGTGCTTGCGCGTGGCCGGGTTCCACGCGCACAGGTCGACGACGCACGACGTCCCCGCCGCCTCCAGCGCCCGCTCGATGAAGGGGTCGTAGTTGGTCGTGAGGTACTTGGCGAACGGGAGATCGGCGAGGATGCGATGCGGATCGGTGCGATCGGCAAAGGCAGCGGCGGTGATGGCGTCGGTGGCCGTGCTGAACTGCCGAGCCACCTGCTCCTTGATGCGCGGCACGTCGTTGCGGATCACCGCCGCATACTGCGCCACGCGCGGCAGGTTGTCGCGGTCGTCGAACGGATAGCCGTGCTTCTCGGCCAGCGCCTGGGCGAGCGCACGCCCGGTGGGGAGTCGGTGTGCCGACATCCCCGCGCCCAGAAACGGCGTGCAGCGCCCGTTGCTGATCCGGCTGACGATCGTATCCCAGTCGTCGTCGTCGAGCGCGTTCGCGGGCACGGGCAACCTCAGCGGGGGAATCGCCGCTATTGTGCTGCGCCGCCCACACGGTGTCCAGCAGGTGCCTAACTATTAGGCAACGACCTCATGCGTAACGCCCGCGACGCTCATGACGGCGCCGCCGCCCCTTCATGCAGTACGACCCCATCCGCCGTTCGTGCGACGCGTGCGCGCCGCCACGTGCGAACGCGCTCGTAGTCGTCGCCGTCCAGCACGAGCACCGGAACGCAGCGCCCATACAGCGCCTCCGCCACCATCGCCCCCAGCGCGATGATCGGGTCGCGCTCGCCCAGGAGTATCGCCGCGGGCCCCACGCCACCGCGTATGACCTCGGCCAGCACGCTGGAACTGGAGCTCGAGCCGCGCCCGCCCGGCAGGAGCATCACGCGCCCAGCTACCGAGGCGCCGTGCTGCGGGTGGTGCGTGTCGGTGACCTCGCCCGTCGACTCGTGGACGCCCCCCCAAAAGCTCAGCGGTGCGTCGAGCACGAGCACCTCACCCTCGGCCTCGCCGGCCACCAGCACGTCGGCCGGCCTCATGACTCGGCCTCCCACGCCGCGTCGTCGCGCCAGACCTCACCGCGCACGGCCGATTCCACGCACTCCTCCAGCGACGCGAAGACGACCTGATAGCCCAGGTTGTTCGGGGCGTACCACGCCCACTTGGCCGAGTTGGTCATCACCGCGCCGGGGCGGCCGGAGAGGATCGGCGTGATGTAGGTACAGGTGTCCGTCACCACCTGCACTCCGCTCGAGCGGAGCTCGTCCCCCCACCCTTCGGCGTCGAGGCGCGCGAGAATGTCGCGTCCCGTGCTGACGAAGAACTCCAGCGTCGGCGAGGCACGCCGCCCGGCGAGCAGCGCGCGCAGCCGCGTGAACTCGTCGTACGAGAAGTGCGGCGTCCCGATGCTCACCGCGCCTAACGCCGTCTCGGTCGTCGACGTGAGATCGCGCATTGCCGAGCGCAAGTCATCGGGCCCCACGTCGAGCGTGCGCTCGGGCGTCCGCCCTCCAAAGGCGTCGCCCAGCGTGTGCGCCTCCGGCGTCACCCCTACCATGTGGAACATCGCCACCGCGCCTGACGAGGCGGCCGCCGCACCAAAGGCCTTCAACTGGTCCTCGGTGGCCGCGGGGACGCCGTCGATCACCGGGATCGCCGACCCGGTGCGCATCCCCACCAGGTGCCCGAGCGCCGCGAAGAAGGTGTCGCGCCGCATCATCGCGTCGGCCACGCCGCGCACGCGCACCAGCGTCCGCCCCAGGCGCCCCTCGTCCGTGTGCAGCCCCACGGCAGGCACCATCCCCGTGACGGCGGCACACAGGTCGATGAAGTCGCCGTAGCGCTCCGTGCGCGCCCCCAGCACCGAGTTGGCGAAGACGATGGCATTCGACTCGGCCCAGGCGATCTGCTCGCCGAAGTTTGGGCGATCGGCCAGCTGATACGGGGCGCACGTCCACGTCTGCCGGCACCCCATGGCCGAGTAGTGGCGCATCATCGCACGCCCCGCCTCGACGATCTCCGGGCGCCCGCGAAAGAGTGTGGGGTGGAGCAGGTCGATCGCTCCGACGTTCAACGTCGTCGGCACCGACACCTGCGCCCCGGACTCCGCGAGCGTGCGCGCGAAGTCGAGCGAGGCCGGCCCGTGGTACAGGCAACCGTCGATGTGCGCGCGAGTGATGGGGATGAGGCGCGTGGCGCCGACGATGGCGGCGTAGCGTTCGAGGAGGGTGTGCGCGAGCGACGTCGCGCCAGGAGGTATCGGCATCCCCATTACTTGCCGCGCCGCGAGCGCCGCCGCCACCCCCAGGCGACCAGTCCGGCCACCACCCCGGCCACCACCAGCCGCTGCGCCGAGAGGTGCAACTGCGGGACGCCGGCGTGGCGTGCCCCGATCCCCCACACCGCCCAGGCCACCACCAGCGGAAAGAGCCAGAGCCCGCGCGTGGCCACCATCGCGACTCCCAGCACCGTCGCCACCGTCATCATCGTCACCGACCATGTCGCTTCGGCGATTCCCAATCCACCCCACTGGATCACGTGTGCGTACTGGAAGGTGTTGGCGATGATCGCCACCGAGATCCAGGCGAGGTACAGCGCCAGCGGGTGGGCCACGCACCACCGGGCCGCCGCATGATCACCATCGGCAATCGGTTGCAGCCGCACCACCAGGACGACGAGCGTGACCAGGAGCGCGGCCATCACCAGCATCGCCATGGCAAACTGGGAAAAGGAGAACGCCGTTACCCACGCGATGTTCAGCAGCATGCTCACCACCCACCACGGTCCCAGGCGGCGCACCGCGTCGCCGGGGCCGTCGCCCGGGAGCGCTTGGTAGACGGTGAGCACCATCTGCCACAGATAGATCAGGCTCCAGATGCCGAAGACGTAGTCGGCCGGGAGGAAGTCGGAGCGGAACCGGTTGGCGATGAGGCCGATCGACTCCCCGCTCATCGCCCCCGACCCGGCGGCGCCGTTCGCGGCGAGCACGGCGAGGAAGACGACGACGTTGATCACCTTCCAGCGCGTCACAGGAACCGACGGCGTGTTTTCGGACATGGGGGGTGGGACAGTGTGGGTGGTGCGATGCGCGTTGGGGAACGCGCGATGGGGGCACGCGGCGCGAATGCCCGGGGGGAAGCGTCGATCGTGCGCCTCGGTCGTTAGGCGCTGGTGCCAGCGGTGGCGCCCGGTCCTCCGCTCAGCATGGACTCCACGAACAGGCGGTCGCTGGGGGCTAGCGCGTAAGCGAGCAGTTCGGCCGGCGTCGCCCATGCCAGCGCCGAGTGCTCGAGGCAGGCCGGTTCGCCCACGATCGTCACCGGGAGGAACGCGATGTGGAACGGCGAGCCCGGGTCGTGCACGCCGAAACGCTCGCGCCCCACCTCCGTCACCTCCACCCCCAGCTCCTCGCGCAGCTCGCGGCGCGCGGCCTCGGCATCCGTTTCGCCGGGTTCCAGCTTTCCGCCGGGAAACTCCCACAGCCCGCCGTGACGCTTGTCCGCCGGTCGTTGGCATACGAGGTAGCGATCGCCGCGCGCGATCACCGCCGCCAGCACGCGGATGACGGCAGCGGCAGGCGCTGTCGATTCAGTAGGCACCGATCGCCGCCACGTCGAGGCGAAACACGCCGTCACGCTTGTCGGCGATGGTGAACCCCACACTCTGCGCCGAGGCATGGAACGCGGCGTCGAGCGGCACCCCCCGGTTTCGCAACGAACCGCCACGCCAGGTGGGCTCGAAGGTGGAGAACGGGAGGGCGAGCTGCAGCCACTCCCCGGCACTCGTCTCGAACATCGCCTTCCACGTCACGCCGAACCCCTGCACGCGAGCCGACTCGCGCAGGTCGCAGGCATACGAGCGCCCATCGCCCTTCACGCGCAGCGCGAGGCCAGTGAATGGAGCGAGCGAGCGCCCCAACGATCGGGAGCGGACCGAAGCGAAGCCGCCGCCGCGCGTGTTGAGCGTGCCACTGAACACGAGGTGCCCGTCTTCTACGCCCGCGCCCCCGTGCGACCGCCCGCCCATCACGTCGTCGTTCACCACCACCCATTCGTCGAGGCGCGGCGGGGCGACCGACACGATCGCCTCGACACCGCCTCCCGAATGCGCCCCCTGATCCACGCTCACCGTGAGGTGCCGACGGCGCGCCATGGCGCGCACTGTGGCCCCGGCGGCGCGCCAGCTGGGAGCGGGGGGGCGCCGGCGGTCGGCAGCGTGTCGGCCACCGCCATCAGCTCCACGTCGAAGACCAGCGTCGCCTTGGGGGGGATCACCGGCGGACGTCCGAGTTCGCCGTACCCCAGTTGGTACGGAATGATGAGGCGGCGCTGCCCTCCCACCTGCATCCCCTCGAAGCCTGCATCCCATCCCGCGATCACCCGCCGCGCCCCCTGCGGGAAGGCGAGTGGCGTGCGTGGCTGACCGTTGGGCATGGTGTCGCGCGACGAGTCGAATTTCTTGCCGTCGGTGAGCCACCCCGTGTAGTGGACATACACACAGGCCCGGGGGCGCATGGGTGTGCCGCTACCTTTGCGCATCTCCAACGTCTCAAGGGCAAGGGCGATCGTCGGCGTGCCGGGAATCGCGGGGATGGGAGAGGGGAGCGGAGCCCGGCGCGACGCGCAGGCCCCAGCCGTCATGGCCAGCACCGCGACCGGAACGAGAGGGAGGATTCGCATGCGCGCAACCTACCGCCATCGAGGGGTTCGATCCATGACGTCCAGCGGTGCGTTCGCTGATCGAGCTCGCGTCGCGCGCGTATCGGGGCTCGCCGTGGCACTCGGCCTGGTGATCCTCACGATCGTCGCCGCGTGCGCCGGCTCGCCCAGCGCCGAAGCGCCGCTGCCGAGCCAGCTCGCGCTGGGCACCTGGGGGGGCGACGGCGCGGGCGTCACCGTCACGGACACGCTGGCCCACGTCCACGTCGGCTGCACCAAGGGAGACTTCCCTCGCCCAGCGGCGCTCGACAGTGGGCGCTTCAACGTTGCCGGGCAGTATGTGCTGCGCGCCTTCCCCGTGCAGGTCGGCCCGCCGCTCCCCGCCCGCTTCTCGGGAGTCGTGCGCGGCAACCTCCTCACCCTCTCCGTCGCCGTCGACGACACCGTCGAGAAGCGGCTCGTCGTCCTGGGCCCCATCACCATCACGCTGGGACGCGAACCCAAGCTGGGGCCGTGCCCCATCTGCGTGATGCCGGCGCGCATGCGGTGAGCGCGCGATTTCGTTAGGCACGCGACTGCGGGCGGCGGCGATGGCTGTGGGCCACGCACGCACGGCGGAAACCAAACGGGGCCCGTCACCAGGTGGTGGCGGGCCCCGCTGCGTCACGACTGCGGCTCACCAGCACTTGCCCGCGTTCAGCCGTGCCGGTCGTGGCTCTGTTCGTATTGCGCCTGCGCGTGTGTCCGCTCGGCCGCCTGCCCCGCGTCGCGCTTCTTCGCGCTCCGCATCGCCAGGTCGGTCGTGGTCGACGACTTCACCGCCGGGAGCGAGAGCAGCTTCTCCAGCGCCGCGCCGCCGCACGCGGTGCACGCCGCGGGCTCACGCCCCTTGTGGACGAGCGCCTCGAAGGTGTGCCCGCAGGCAGTGCACTTGTAGTCGAAGAGAGGCACGGTTGCGTCCCGGTCCGGCTACTTCGTCATCCCGAAGCCGCTAACCGTCAGCTCGACGTTGTGGCTCACGCGGATGCCGTACGTGCCGTCGAGCGACTTGAGCTTGTCGCCCGCGACGACGTCGAACTTGTCGAACGTCTTGACCGTCGTCCCGTTGATCACGCACGACGGCTTCCCCCCCTTCACCGACCACCCCACCTCGTTGGTGGAGGCGCCGGTGGCATCGGCCTGCTTGAGCGCTGGGGTCTTCTCCAGGTTGACCAACGTCTGCACCGCCGAGCCGCGGAACGTCTTGACCGAGTACGTCCCGTTGCCGTAGGCGATGCAGTACATCAGCGTCTCGGTATCGCTCTCGAGGTCGTTGCCGCCGATGAAGATCCCGTACGAGTGCGGGTGCGACGCCGTCATCTTGTGTTCCTTGAACGTCGCCTTGACGGTGTAGTCACCCGACGCCGTGTTGGCCGGGTTGTAGTAGAACGCGGCCGGCCCGACCGAGAGGCGCAGGTCCTTTCCCTCGGTCGCGAACTTCGAGTCGTTGATCGTCTTCCCCTGGCCCAGCGGACGACGGTCGATGCGCCCCTTCCAGCCAGCGACGGTGATACCGCCTTTCACCGAGCGATCGGCATCCTGGGCGTGGACGGTGGTAGACGCCACCAGGGCGGCGATGGCCAAGATCGAATAGCGCATGGGGGGGCTCCGAGTGTGTGGACTGGCCCACATTGTCGCAGCGCGCACGCGGAGACACAAGAAACGATGGGATGTCGGGAGCGGTGTGACCAACCGGTATTGACTTTCCGCCCTCCCTGTTGAAAAATCAGCAAGGCTGAAATTTCAGCACGACTCGTTCCCTCCCGTTGACCATGTCCAAGCCCTCCGCCACTGCCGACCTCACCCGCCGCGAACGGCAGGTGATGGACATCCTCCACCGTCGCGGCCCCTCCACGGTGAGCGAGATCATGGACGAGCTCCCCGACCCGCCGACCTACTCGGCCGTCCGGTCGATCCTTCGCATCCTCGGGGAGAAGGCGCTGGTGCAGTACCGCGAGGAGGGCCCCCGCTACGTCTACCTCCCGACCGCCCCGGCCAACGAATCGCGCGAGAGCGCGCTCGCGCACGTGGTCGAGACGTACTTCGCCGGCTCCACCGAGCAGGCGATCACCGCCCTCCTGCGTCTGAGCGATGCCGACATCGGCGAGCCGGAGATCGAACAGCTGCGCGCGCGCATCCGCGCCGCCCGTGCCGGAGGGCGCTAGCCATGCTCCCAATCCTCACCCCGGGGTCGCTCGCCCTCCTCGCCCTCCTCGGGAAGGCCACCCTCCTCCTCGTCGCCGCCTTCGGCGGTGCCGCCCTCCTGCAGCGGGCCCCTGCTGGGGCCCGCCATCTCCTCTGGCTCGCCACGTTAGGCGCCGTCCTCGCCCTCCCGGCCATCGCCACCTGGAGTCCGTTGCGGCTGGCGGTTATCCCCGCAACGTGGTACACCGCCGCCTCGGACGACCGCGCCCCAGAACCCGTGGTCAGGGCCGGCGACCCGGGGGCGGCGACATCGACCGCGGCGGCCGATCGTGCGACACCGGGCGTACCTCAACCGGCACCCATGGCGGCGTCGGTGCGAGAGACGCCGTTTGCGGGGGGCCTGGCGGCGGGGTCGTCGGCGCCTCGCTGGCAGCCCTCGGCGTGGCAGCTCCTCCTCACGATCTGGGCCGCCGTCGCCTGCGGCATCGGCGCCTGGCTCATCATCGGCTTCGTCAGTGTGCGTCGCATCGTCCGTCGCGCCACCGTGCTCACCGCGCGCGAGTGGGGTGGGGCGCTCTACGACCTCGCCGACCGCCTCGGCGTCGAGCGCACGCCGCAGCTCGTGCGCAGCGAGGACGTGAAGATGCCCTTCGCCGCCGGCCTCCTCCACCCCACGGTCGTGCTCCCCGCCGAGTGCGACCGCTGGGACGACGCCCGCCGGCGCGCCGTCCTCCTCCACGAACTCGCGCACATCTCGCGCAACGACCTGTTAGGGCACACGCTGGGACGCGTCGCCTGCGCCCTGTACTGGTTCCACCCACTGGTCTGGAGCGCCGCGCGACGCTTGCGCCTGGAGAGCGAGCGGGCGTGTGATGACCTGGCCCTCTCCTGTGGGGTTCGCCCGTCGTCGTACGCCGAGCACCTGCTCGACATCGTGACGAGCGTGCGGGAGCCGCTCACGCCGGTCGTGGCCATTCCCATGGCCGACCGCAGGGAGTTCGAGGGGCGCATGCTCGCCATCCTCGACCCCGACGTCCGGCGGCAGGGCTCGCGCCGGCAGTCGATGACGGTGGTGGCGGGACTGGCCGCGCTCGCCCTCGTCGTCGGCGGGAGCGCTCCGGCAGCTGCACGAGCGGCATCGGCCGATCCGACGCTGCGGCGCCCCCCCGGACGCGACGCGCGCGTCTCGCGGGCGGCCATTGCCCCGCTCGCGTCCCCGGTGCCGGGAGTGACGCGTTCGGAGGCGTTCGCCGCACCGGTTCCCCCGGTGCCTCCGGCGGGGACGCTGGCCGGTGCCGCGTCGGCCGCGGCGGCCGCGGCGCGGCCTGTGCAGGTGCAGCTGGACACGCGCCTGGCGCAGGCCGACAGCGGCGAGCGTGCGGCACTCCTCACGCAGGTCCTGCGTTCCGACACCAGCGCGAGCATCCGACGCACCGCCGCATGGGGGCTGGAGCGCTACGTGGAACGCGCCGACGTCACCACGGCGCTCGCCCAGGCGCTGCGTGGTGACGCCAGCGGCAGCGTGCGCGAGATGGCCGCGTGGGCGCTCGGCGGGGGCGACGACACGCCCACGGCTCGCGCCGGCCTGCTCGCCGCGTTAGGCAGTGACCGAGACGCGACCGTGCGTGAGACCGCCGCCTGGGCTCTCGCACAGGTGACGGACGACGAGCGCGCCGACAACGTGGAGCGGGCCCTGACGACCGCGCTCCGCGACGACGTCGCCGCCGTCCGGGCGACGGCCTTGTGGGCGATCGGCACCCTGGGCAACGGCAAGGCCCCCGCGACCGTGGGTGACGCGCTGGCCGATCGCGATCCCCGCGTGCGCAGCATGGCGGCCTGGGTCCTGTTCAGGCGCGAGGATCCCGCCACGCTGCCGGTCATCGAGCGCGCCCTTGGCAAGGAAGACGACCCGCGCATCCGCGTCGCCTTGATCCGTGCGCTCGGCACGATGGGCGACGCGTCGGCCCCGACGCTCGCCCGGCTGCTCGACTCCCCCGACCGCGATGTGCGCGCCGCCGTGGTCGCCGCCCTCGCCGGGCAGAACAGTGCGCCCTGGCCAATGCCCATGCCTCGCCCCCGCCCCTTTCCCTAAGGAGTGAAAGCAGGCGCTGCGCGCCGCGTCACCACGCGTGCACCAGCGCCTGTTCCGTCCCCTCATATGCTGAAAAATCAACCCTCCGCCTTCACCCGACTCGCCATGCTCAAGCTCCCCGTCATCTTTGCGTTAGGCGCCGCGACCGGCGGCGGAATCGCTGCAACGCGCGGTCATGCCGCCAGTATGGCGGCGACAGTCCCCGTGGTCGACGCGATCACGGCACCCAGCATCGTCGCCCCCGTCCCCGGCGCCACATCCTCACGCCCCATCATGGACGTGCGCGGATTGCTCTCTGCCCTGCACGGCCTCCCGGGCGTGGTCTGCGGACTTGCTGCCGAAGCCGCCTCGGGATGGGGGGGAGATTCGTGGATGAACGCGCCCGCCCCGCCGCTTGGCCCCGACGTGTCGGCGCGCGTACGGCACTTCCCGCGTGCCCGGCTCACCCCCTCCGACATCCGCATGGTCCTCGACTCCGTCGCGTCGAGCGATCCGTGCGTTCGTGAGCTCTCCGTGCGACTGGTCGGGCGCCTCGACGCCCCCCTGGTCGAGGCGACGCTCCTCCAGCGTCTCGCGGCAACGCAGGCCGTGGCCACGCGTGAGGCGTCGGCCCTGGCGCTCGGGCTCGTGGGGTCGAAGCAGGCGATGGCGGCGCTGCAGGGCCTCCTGGGGGAGGAAAGCGATGGCCTGCGCGCCAACGCCGTCTGGTCGCTCGGGCGCCTCGACGACACGCGGGTCGCCCCCGCCGTGCGGCGCGCGCTGCGCGATGATGCCGCCCTCGTGCGCGACGCGGCGGCATCGGCGTTAGGCATGCTGGAGGACCAGGACGCGGTCGACGAGCTGCTGCGCGTCGTGCGCACGGACAAGGTCGCCCGCGTGCGGCGCACGGCCGCGTGGGCGCTCGGCAACCTCGAGGAAAAGCGGGCCGGCGCCGGGCTGGTCGCGTCGCTGCGTGCCGAGACGGACGAGGAGGTTCGCGAGACCATCGTGTGGGCCCTGGGAAACATCGAAGCGACCGACGCCGCCCCGGCGCTGGCCGACGTGCTGCGGCGCGATGCGAACGGCGACGTGCGCGAGATGGCCGCCTGGGCGCTGGGCGAGCTCGAGGTCGCATCGGCCGCCGGCGCGTTAGGCGAGGCGGCGGGCGGCGACGCCGAGCCGTCGGTGCGGGCGACCGCCGCGTGGGCGCTCGGGCAGTTCGAGTTGCGGCAGGCACCGGCGGGGCTCATCAAGGCCGTCACCGATCGAGACCCGGACGTGCGCACGCGCGCCGCGTGGGCGCTGGCCGAGATGCACGATCCGCAGGCGATCACCGCACTGCGCGCGGCCCTCAAGGGCGAGAGCGCCCCCGACGCGCGCAAGGCGCAGGTCCGCGCGCTCGTCCTCTCGGGCGAGAAGTCCGAGGCGTTCTTCAAGGAACTGCTTACCTCCGATGATCCCGAGGTGCGCGCGGCCGCGGTGGGCGGAATGGCGGGGCAGCGGATGCACCCGTGGCCGTGGCCCATGCCACGTCCGCGTCCCTTCCCGGAATAGTGCTGCGTTGGCAACGACGTGATGAGGGGCGGGGAGCAGCTCTCGTGCTCCCCGCCCCTTCGTGCCACGGCGCTTCGTGAGTCGGCGCGTCGTGGCGCCGACGTGGACTCGCGGCTGGCGCCCGTCAGCGCAGGCGCGACTGGATGGCCGGTGCCATCGGCCGCAGGTCTCGCCCGAAGGCGAGGCTCAACCGGTCGATCGCGTTGCTGCTGCTGCTCGACGGCGGCGTCACACCGTCCGTGTACGCGGCGCCACTCACCGTGTAGGTCGACGTCCCGGTCCCGGTGCAGATGGTACGCACCGAGTCCTTCACCCCCCCGGTTCCTGTGGTGTAGGTCCAGTATTCACTGCGATATGCGTTGAGCTTGGTCTCGCCCTTGCCGTTCACCAGGAGCATCAGCGGATCATTCGGCTTGGCCGGGTCGGCGGTGTACTTGAGCCGCGTGAAGGTGTAGTCGAACGACTCGTCGATCTTCATCGCGATCTGCCCCACGCCGCAGCTCGCCAACATCGCGACCGTCGCCGTGGCGACAAAGACGCCCAGGGCGCGGCGCCGGCGCTTGATGACGAGCGGAAGTCCACAGAGGGGAGCGAGCAGGTACCACCAGCGCGAGTCACCGAGCCCCGCGCCGCTCGTGCGCCCGCTGATGCCGACCATCGAGCTGGCACCGCTCCAATCGAGCGTCATGCGCCCTTGCAGGCGAATCGTGTCGGCACGCAGGACCGTCATTGTCGACTGGAGCGTCATGTTCAGCATCCGAAGCGTATCGGCGACTTCCGGGCGCACCTGCCAGGTGTAGGCGCCTAACGCCCCAGCCGGGATCACGCTCTTCTTCCATGTCCCCGAGCTGGCGAGCATGTCCCACACCTGCGTCGCGTTGGCGACCGGATCCATCTCGACCGATGCCCCCTCGCGGTCGCACGTGAAGCGGAATCCGTTGTTGAGTCCCGTGATCGTCTTGAAGCGCCAGTCGCCCTCGGGGGGGCTCAGGTCGACCCGGTAGCCGAGCGTCCGCGTGTTGTTGTAGGGTGGGAGCGGATCGGTCCGCGTGACCAGCACCGCCACCTGGTCGGGGCGCTGGAGCAAGTGGCCCGGGATCTTCACGGTGTCACCGGTGGCCAGGTGCCGGTACGTGGTCATCGCCGCCGTCTTGTAGATCGCGACGAGCGTCCCGTTCGGCGACGACGCCGTGTCGAGAAAGACCGGCACCTGGTAGTTGGCAGCGAACGACGCCGTATCGCGCTTGAGGAAGTCCGTCTCCACTCCGAGGGTGAAGAGCGGGTCGCTGTCGTACACGCTTCGCCCCGCCTGCAGCGTCAGGGTGTAGTTCTTGCGCGAGACCAGCTGGTTCTCGTTGGGCCACGGATAGAGCGCGGCCGACACCTGCTGGCTGATGAAGTCCGGCCACCAGGTGTCGTGCGCCTCGGGGACGGCCGTGAGGAGTGCGGTGATCGGGTTCACCCCGGCCCGCACCGAGCTGTACATCTCCTTCACCTTGTCGTCGCCCCAGCGCTTGGTGATGTACTTGATGATTGGGGCCTTGCCGTAGCCCGAGTTGGCGATCATGTCCGGGTTGAGCCCCACCCACATGCTGTCACGCCAGCTGATGGCCGTCGGGTTGGTGAATGGGAGCGCCACCGCGGGGTGATAGCCGGCAATCCAGGTCGACGTCGCCTCGCCTAACCAGCGCGTGGGGGCGACGGCTGGCCAGTCCTTTCCCAGCAGGAATCCTCCCTGCGTGAAGTGGAAGAACTCGTGGATCACCGTCCCGGGAAACCACCCCAGGTCGACGTTGTTGGAGTTGTAGGCGATGTAGCCATTCTCGGGATCGACCGGAAACGGGAGGACGGAGTAGAAGCAGCCGTTCCAGGTCGCGCGCACGAGATAGACCTCGATGGGCCAGGTCTGCCGGTGTGCGATGCTGTAGCCCATCGACACGACCTTGTCGTACGCCTGCTCGGCCAGGGCGGCCGTCTTCGTCACCTTGCGCGGCATGTCGGGGTCAGGGCCGATTCCCCACACGTCGAAGTGCCCGTTGGCCGACGCGGCATGCGTCAGCTGCATCAACCCGCTCAGCTCCGCCGCCCCTTTCAGGTCGCGCGGGTCGACACTTGCACTCGCCGTCGTCGCCAATCGCCCGAAGGAGACGCGGCTCATGGGAAGCCCCGATCCACCCCAGGTGGACGGCCGGCCCTTGAGGGACACGGTGGCCACGAGGTAGCCGGACGATTCGGCGGCGGCGACGAGGTTCATTCCCATCGCCACCGTCGTGCTGTCCGCATACTCCACAACGGGGCGATGGATGGCGATGGCAGTCGTCCCCTGCACCGTCTTGTTGGTCTTGATGCGGACGCGCATCGGGACGACCCGATCGGCGGGGAGCCCGTCGATGAGGTAGCGCCCCGTCGCGCTCTGTTCGGGAACCGGGTCGGTGCGCAGCGTATCGCGCACCAACTCGATCGTGCTGGGATTTGACAGGACGCCGGCCGCAATGGTGATCGCCACGTCGCCAGACCCGAGCGTCCCGCCTAACGCGCCGATGTCACCCCGCGCCACCACCGGGCCGTCGGGATGCGAGACCACGGTGATCACCGCCGTCCCCTGCTTGCCGTCACTGGTCGCCGTGATCGTCGCCGAACCCGAGGCCACGCTGGTGACCAGCCCGCTGGTGGACACGGTCGCGACCGTGCTGGCCGAGCTGCTCCAGCTGATCGTGCGCCCGGTGAGCACCGTCCCTTGCGCGTCCTTCGTCACGGCCGTCAGCTGCACCGTGGCCGGCGGGACGAGCGTCGCCGTGGTTGGGGTCACCTCGACCGTCGCCACCGTGGGCGTCGACGGCGGGGGAGTCACCGGGGGCGACGACGAATCACCACCCCCGCTGCAGGCCGCGACCAAGGTCGCGGCGCAGAGGAGTCGAATGGACGCACGAAGCATGGGTGCGGTCCTCCACGAGGTCCCCGTTCCGCTCTGGGGGAGTGCTCGGAGGTCAGGAAGGCGTACGGTCCGCGAGCGCGCGCATGAGACGCAGCCGACACAGGAGTTGCGTCGTGCGAGACACCGAAGCGCTCGCGTAGCGGTAGGATCACGCTACACCGCCCTGCCCCCGTCACCTGTCAGGCGAGCACTGCTGTTACATGCGATGCGGGGGAAGCGCGATTGGGCGATCTCACCGATACCGTACGCGAGGTACAGCTCCGGAAGTCGTTGTCGTGGCGATGATTAGACCGCTGCATCTTGCGTGGTCAATCATCGAGCGTGCGCCCAGATGGGCGCGGATTCCCCCCCGTGTCGGTCGCCCGCTTTCCAATTTGCGCCCGTAGGCTCGTTTTGGCGTCCGTTTCTCCCCCCTTGCTCCTCACGTAACGGCAGGCCCTACACTCTCTCCATGGCCATGACGTCCCCCCATCACGCCCCGCCGACGGTCGATCGGAATCCCGAGCCGTCGTGGAAGGTCGGCGAGCTCGCCCGCAGGACCGGTCTGACGGTGCGCGCCCTCCACCACTACGACGAGATCGGGCTCCTGACGCCGTCGGGACGCACGCCCTCCGGACACCGGCTGTACACACGGCGCGACGTGGAGCGATTGCAGCAGGTGCAGTCGCTCCGGCTGATGGGACTCTCGCTGGACGAGGTCAGGCGAATGCTCGACGGGGCATCGCTCTCGCCTCGGCGCGTGATCGACCTGCACCTCGCACGACTGCAGGAACAGATCGCCGCGCAGCATCGACTCGTCGAGCGCCTCACGGCGCTCGCCACACACCTGGACCAGGCGGAGGGCGTCTCGATGGACGACCTCTGCCGCATGATCGAGGCAATGACCACCATGGAGAAGTTCTTCACTCCCGAGCAGCTCGACACGCTGCGACAGCGGCGCGAGGGGATCGGCGAGGATCGCATTCAGCAGGTGCAAGACGAATGGGCGGAGTTGATCCCCGCCGTGCGCGCCAAGATCGCCGCCGGCGTCCCCGCCGAGTCGCCGGAGGTCCTCGCGCTGGCCAAGCGCTGGATGGCTCTGGCGCACGAATTCACGGGCGGCGATCCGGCGATCGGAACGGCCGTCATGACGATGTACGCGCAGGAGGGCGATACGCTCCGGCAGCAGATGGGCGACCGTGTCCCGACGGCGGAGATGTTCGCGTACATCGGGAAGGCCAACCGCGCCATGAAGGGGGCCGTTGGCGAATGACACGCGGGGGGCGCGAGGCACATCACCGCCTCGCCGCCCCCCGCATCCGTCAGTGCAAACCGAGACGGAAAAGTGAAACATGCGTTCCTTACCGCCCCGTATCGTGTTGTCCCGCAACACTATAACACTTACATCTTCGGCGGCGCCTCACGCCCGCCGGCCGGCAGGTTCTCCCGCAGGTAGCGCTGCAACAGGGTGTGGATGTGCACCGTCGTCCCATCCCCTTCGGAGATCGAGTGCGTCCGGTTGGGATAGACCATCACGTCGAAGCGCTTGCCGAGCGTCACCATGCGATTGATGAGTCGCTCCGTCCCCTGGTAGTGGACGTTGTCGTCGCCGGTCCCGTGCACCACCAGGAGGCGCCCCTTGAGCCCCTCCACGTGGTTGATGGCCGAGCCGAGCTGGTAGCCCGCGACGTTCTCCTGCGGGAGCCCCATGTAGCGCTCCTGGTAGATGGTGTCGTAGAGGCGCTGGTCGGGGACCGGGGCCACCGACATTCCGACCTTGAAGACGTCGGGCTCGCGGAACATCGCGTTGAGCGTGTTGGTCCCCCCGCCGCTCCACCCCCAGATCGCCACTCGGCTCGTGTCGACGAAGGCGTGCGTCGCCGCGTACGCGCGCAGCGCCGCCGCCTGCTCGGCCGCCGTCGTCGCCCCCACGGCGCCATAAATCCCCTTCCGCCAGGCGCGCCCCTTGGGGGCCGGCGTTCCGCGCGTGTCGAACGACATCACCAGGTAGCCCTGGTCGGCGATCATCCGGTGAAAGAGCGCAGCGCTCCCTCCCCAACGATCGGCAGCGGTCATCCCGGCCGGCTCGCCGTAGATGTGCACGAGGACCGGGTACTGCTTCGACGCGTCGAACTGGGTCGGGCGCATCACGTAGCCGTCGACCGGGAGCCCCTGCGCCGTCGTGACGGTGAAGAACTCGGTGGCCGGTGCGCCTAACGCTGCGAGCTTCGTGCGCAGCGCCGCATTGTCCTCCAGCACGCGCACCACTTCATGCCCCGGGAGGCGGATGATCTCGGTGCGTGGCGGCTGATCGAAGCGCGACACCGTGTGCAGCGCCCACCGTCCGTCCGGTGCAATATCGTAGCGATGCGTCCCCGGCTGGTCGGCGGGGGTCACGCGCGTCGCCGCCCCGCCCGTGAGCGGCACGCGATAGAGATAGAGCTGCGCTGCCGCCCCCGGCGACGCCATCACGTAGAGGATCCCGCCGCGCTCGTCGACCCCGGTGATCGTGGCGTCGTAGTCGCCCGGGGTCAGCAACGTCGTCGCCCCGGTCGCTCGGTCTACGGAGTACACGTGTCGCCAGCCGTCGCGCTCACTCTCCACCAGCGCCGCGCCTGCCGCGGTCGCCCCCGCGGCGCCTTTCGCCCCCTTACCCCGCTTCACGCCGGGAGCGGTCGCGATCCAGCGCAGTTCC
>ERZ795044.1414-NODE-1414-length-21755-cov-6.946037_pt1 | contig 21755 bp, 17 predicted proteins | sample MGYA00375128_ERZ795044 | MGnify/ENA primary metagenome ERZ795044 (study PRJEB30173, sample SAMN05720213) | anaerobic digester metagenome | isolation source: active sludge of municipal wastewater-treating anaerobic digesters | place: USA | collected 2014-12-22 ... | reverse complement strand
CCTCGCCGACCGGGGTTTTTGGAAACGGCTCGGCGCCCTGTTGCTGCTGCCCTACGCGAAGCGCGCCCGCAGGCGCGCGCTCGCCGTCTGCGGGCAGGCCGCTCCGGTGGACGCCGCCGCCGCCAAGATGGCCGCGGCCCAGCAGAGCCTCGAGGCGGAGCTTTGCCCCTCCGTCGACCGCGCCGCCGAGCCGACCGCGGAGTTTCTTTCCACGGCGCTCGGCGTCTTTTTGCCGGGGGAGGGGGCGCAGGCCGCCGTGCTCAGGCGCTTTGGCTACCTGCTCGGGCGGTATGTCTATCTCTGCGACGCGCTCGACGACCTTGAGGACGACCGGAAGACCGGGAACTACAACCCGTTTTTGTGCATGCGGGACGGCGAAACCGCGCTTGAGCACGCGAAGGGCTCGCTCTTCCTGACCGTCGCGGAGGCGGGCGCTACCTACGACCTGCTGGAGATCGGGCAGTTTCGCGGCATTTTGGACAACATCGTGTTCCTCGGCCTCAAAAACGAGGTCGAACGGATTTTAAAAAAGAGAGGAGAGGGCGTCGACGAGCGATCCTTATAAAGTTCTGGGCGTCTCCCCCGCTGCGACGGACGACGAAGTCAAGCAGGCCTATCGCACGCTGGTCAAGAAATACCACCCGGACAAATACGCCGGCAGCCCGCTGCAGGATGTCGCGTCGGAAAAGATGAAAGAGGTCAACGCCGCCTACGACGAGGTCCTCTCCATGCGCAAAAACGGCGGCGGCGGCTCCTCCTCCCGCTCCTATTACGGGGATTACGCCTCCGGCGGGGGCTACTCCTCCGGCAACGGCCAGTTCGCGGACATCCGCCGGCTCATCATGCAAAACCGCCTCTCCGAGGCGGAGGAGCTTTTGGATGGCGTGGCCGCCCCGCAGCGGGACGCCGAATGGTATTTTCTCAAAGGAAGCGTCTATTATAAAAAAGGCTGGCTCGACGAGGCGCTGGGCCATTTCGCGCAGGCCAGCCGCATGAATCCGAATAACCCGGAATACCGCTCCGCCTACCAGCAGTGCATGTATTCCCGCAACACCGGGATGCCGTTCGGGCGGACCGCGGCCCCCGGCTCGTCCTATAACGACTGCGACTGCTGCGATTGGTGTGTCGGCATGTACTGCCTCAATATCTTCTGCAACTGCTTCGGCGGGGGCTGCTGAGCCGGGGGGCTTTGACGGATCGGCAAAATTGCGGTATGATGGACGGAGAACCGGCGAGGGAGGGAAATGGATGAAACGGAGCCAACAGGTGGCGCTCTGCGGCATGGTGGCGGCGCTTTGCACGCTGCTGCTGTTTCTGACCGGCATGTTCCCCTTCTCCACCTACGCGCTCCCGGCGCTCGCGGGGCTGCTGATGGTCTCCGTCGCGGTCGAGACCGGCGCGAGCTGGGCTTTCACGCTCTATGTCGCCGTGTCGCTGCTCTCGCTGCTGCTGACTCCGGACAAGGAGGCCATGCTGATGTTCATCGCCTTCTTCGGCCACTACCCGATTACGAAGTTTCAGCTCGAGAAGATCCGCTTCAAGCCGCTGTGCTGGCTCCTTAAATTCATCTGCTTTAACGCCTGCGTCGTCGCCTCCTACCTCGTCATTCTCTATGTGTTCCAAATCCCGGATATTTTAACGGAATTCGGCAACTTCGGCCGGTATTCGGTCTACATCCTGCTCGCGCTGGGCAACGTGCTTTTCCTCGCCTACGATTTCGCCCTCGCGCAGGTGATGCGGGTCTACACCTTTTGGTTTCGGCCAAAATTCCTGCGCCGATCGTCCAAATAAAAAAGCGCCCGGAAGGGCGCTTTTTTTGTGTCCGAAACGGGCCGCGGCGGTTTTTTTACCCTCCGGCCGAAGTCGCGGTTCCCCGGGGGCAGCCTTTCGGCCCGCGTGGAAGTTTCCGGCGGGTTTTGCCCGCCGGGGCCGCGCCCCTCCGGGAGACCCCGCCGACGGCGCGCCGCTGCCTAAAGTCAGAGGGCTCCCCGGTTGCAGCCGCAGCAGGGACCATGACCCGCGCTTTCGCTTTCCTCAAGCTTCTCGGTCACGGACTGGCCGCGCAGGCGCGCCAGAAGGTTTTCGTCCAGCGGGATGGCCCTATGGCAGCGCGGGCAGAGAAACTTGTCCCGATTATAGCCCTTCGGAATCAAAACCGCTTTCCCGCAATACGGGCAGATGATCATGACGCCCTCGTCGTCGTCGTTCACAGGAAAAACCACCTTTCTTTTTATTGTTCCATCTTGATTATACCATATTTTTTCCAGAATGGAAGACCGGCGCGCGGATGGTTTCGCTATACGGACGGTTCCGCCATGCGGGCGCTTCGGTCGTAGGCGAGCAGCAGGTCGACCATCTCGCCGTAGCTTCGCGTGCCGGAGGGCTGGCCGTTCGCCTTCAGATAGGCGTCGTTGACCGCGTCGGAAAACCGCGCGGCCGGGCTGTCGTTTGCGTGGACAAACGCGTTTTGCGCCGCCATATCCGCGTTGAGCCCCTCGGAATAGGCCCCCCGCAGCCGGCGCCACGCCTCGGGATCGGCGTCGCAGAGCGCGTTCATCGAGTGGATCAGCGCGAGCGCCGTGCCGCTGTATTCCATGTAGGCGTCCCCCGAAAAGACGCAGGCGAGGTAGGCGATGAAATTTGCCTCGTCCTCGCGGAGGTAGCCGGCGAGGTGCGTCTGCTCGTGCATCATGACGGAGGCCTTGAGCAGCGCCGGGCCCGCCGTGCTGAAGTTCGCCTCCACCAAAAACGGGCAGGAGACGCCGGAGATCTGGCCAAGGGCCATGAGGCCGGAGGCGAGCGCGGGTTTCGGCGTGCCGAAGGTCTCCCCGCCGATCTCCAGCCGCGGGTAGCGCTCCCCGATCTCGGAATAGGCCTCCCGCGCCCGGCGGGCCATCGCGGTATCGCCGCCCCCGTAGGCCGTGAGGCCGCTTTCGTCCCGCTCCTGCGCGAGGCTTAGGGCGTTCGCGCGCGCGATGAGGCCGGCGCATAGGGCCTCCAATTCGGCCGCGGAGGATTCCCGCACCGAGAGGCCCGCCTCCTGCGCGAAGGGGCTGCGGCAGTAGTTGATCCCGAAATTACAGACGAATAAAAAATAGAGGATGGCCCCGGCGGCCGCAAGCTCCCCGGCAAGGCGGATAAGATTCCGGCGCAGCTTGGCCCGGTCCCCGCGGGCGCGGAAAGCGCGGACGATCCAAAAGGCCAAAAGCCCCGCGAGCAGGACGCCCCCCGCCTCCGTCAGCGAGAACGGGACCGCGCCGGTCCACGTGCCGACGGCCCCCGCGAGCGCGGGGTAGACATGGGAGGCGTACCAGTCGGCGAAAGGCGCGCTCCACCTTGCGGCGAGGTGCAGGGCGAGCGCCGCCGGAAACAGGACGAGCGCCGTCAAAAGGCCCCGCCCCGCCCCGCGCGTACCGGCGAGCGGACGCCCGCCCGGTTTTTGCCTCAAACGAAGCCCCCGGAAAGCCGCGGGCGCCGCGCCCCCCTCCCGCCTCATAGCAGCGCCACCGTCACGCCGTGATTCTGCCGGGCGAAGTCCGGATCGCGGGCGATCTCCGGGCAGGCGTCCGCCATCCCCCGCGCGACCGCGCTGAAGGCGGAAAATTCCTCGCCCGGGACGAACGCCCGGACGCGGCCCTCTCTTTGGTAGGCGGCGAGCGCCTTTTGCACGCCCGCCTTGATCGCGCCGCCCTTGCCGCCGGAGCCGTAGCCATGGATGATCTTCGCGTAGGAAAAGCCGGCGGCCTTTGCCCTGCGAAGCTCCGAAGAGAGCTGCGCCAGCGCGGTCTCCAGCGGAGGCATCCCTTTTTCGAGATTGATCACTTTGCAGCTCAATCGGCTCACCGGCTCCCTTTTTTAGAAATAAAATCCCGGCCGCCCAAAAATCGGCCCGCGCGGGGCCCGGCCCGGCCGGGAGCAGATTTTGCGTCCTCCGGGCGCCTGCCCGGGACATTTTTTATGCGGGGGTCAGAAACTCAGCTCGTCCAGCTCGAGGAAGAGCCTCGCGTAGACCTTCATCGTCTTGAGCATCAGGTCGAGCGGCACGCACTCGTCCGGCTGGTGGGCCCCGCCGCCCGCGACGCCGAAGGGGCTCGCGAAATCGGGGTCCTCCGGGCCCAGCGCATAGGCGTTTTTCATCATGCGGGCGTAGGTGCCGCCGCCCATGGTGTAGGGCTGCCAGTCGCGGTGAAACACATCGTCGATGGTGCTCATGCAGACGCGCACGAGATCGGATTCCGCCGAGATATAGATCGGCTTGGAGTCCCGCACCATCGTGAAGCCGACGCCCGACCGCTCCGCCACCGCCTTGATCTTTCCGGCGACCTCGTCGCCGTCGCAGGTGACCGGATAGCGGATGTTGACGTGGAGGCGGATCAGGCCGTCCTCCGTCTCGACCATGCCGGCCACGTGGGTCAGCTTGCCGGAGGGCCCGTCCGCGTACGGCACGCCGATGGATTCCCCGTAATAATCCGCGAGGGACTGCGACACGTAGGCGATCGCCCGCTCGGCGGCGGCGTTCAGCGCGGGGCTGCCTTTGAGGCCGTCCGCGATGTTCTTGATGGCGCTGACGCCGCCCTCCGGCGTGGAGGCGTGCATCGCGATGCCGCCCGAGGTGATCCGCACGTTTTCGCCCTCTTGGGCGACCGTGACCCATTCGCTGCCCGCGAAACAGGCTTCGACGTCCTCGGCCTTGACGCCGGAGAGCACGAGCTCCGCGTGGTCCGGCACGACGTTGTGGGCGACGCCGCCCACAAATTCCACGATGTTGGAGCCCTCGGCCGGGATGTCGAGCGTGAAGTCCATGATGCCCTTCTCCCCGTGGCAAAGCGGGTAGCCGCCGTCCGGCGTGAAGGCGACGACCGGCAGTTCCTTCGAGGTCTTTTTATAATAAGCGAGGTCCTCCATGCCGCACTCCTCGTCGGAGCCGCAGAAAAACTCCAGTTCGCGCCCCGGGAGCAGATCCAGCTCCTTGAGGCACCTCGCCGCGAAGACGGAGGCCCACAGCGGCCCCTTGTCGTCGAGGACGCCGCGGCCCACCAGCACGTCGTCCGCCCGGCGGGTAAGCGCGAAGGGCGGGTAATGCCACTCGCCGCTCGCCGGCACGATGTCCAGATGGCCTAAAATGCCGACCTTTTCCGCGCCTTCGCCAAGGCCGAGGACCAGACAATAGTAATCGCGGATCTCGGCGGAGAAGCCGTATCCCCGCGCGATTTCCGCGGCCTCGTCAAGCGCCGCGGCGCATTCCTCGCCGAAGGGATAAGGGCCTTCGAAATGGCCCTCGGGCGCACGGCTCGGGCGCGCGATCAGTTTCGCGAGGTCGTCAAGATATTCCTCCTGATGGGCGTCCACCCACGCGTCGATGCGGTTTGCGATCTCAGGGGTAACTTTCATAGGGAAACCATCCTTTCCGTTGCGGGGGCGTTTTTTTATTCCGGCCCCTCAATATAAAAAGATTATATCATTGAATGATGTGCCGCGCAATCGCGCGAAGCGCCCGGAGAGCGGAAAAGCAGGCTTTTTTTAACAGAAAATCCGGCAGTTTTTGTATTACAAAATGGTAACAACAAAGCGTTGAAAAGTTACAGCCCGATGAATATAATGAAAACAGAACCGGAGAGGTTCGAAATCGAAAATGGAGGTCATGTAGATGAAAAAGCTTTTCAGCATCATGCTCGCTCTCGTGCTGGTTCTCAGCATGGGCGCCGTAGCGTTCGCGGACGTTGCGGAGGGAGAGATTGACTTCGGTGAGACGGTTAAGACGCCGTACGGTTCCACTGAAACCGTGCAGTTTACTTATTCCGGGGACTTTAATTTTAGCGACTATTCCGCCAGCATCAAGCTCGGCAAACAGTATGTGGAGAAATACTCCATCGCCGTTGTCGACGCCACCGCGCACACCGCGAAACTGACCGTTAAATTTAAAGATCTGGCTCTGGCCGTCGCCTCCGAAGTTGAGGTTCAGGTCAAAGCTTCCAAAGCGGTCGGCGCTTCCGTCACCACCAGCTCCGGCATCGCCAAATTCGAACTGATGGACGAGGAGATCACCCCTGAAGTCATCAAAGCCAACGTCGACAACGGTCTGGTCGTCAAAGCCGACACCGCCACCGTCATCACGACCGAGGGCTTTGAGGCCGCCGGCAACAAATCCCTGAGCGTCGAGTTCGACGGCTACACCATCAAGTTCGTCAAGACCACCGACCAGAAGGGCATCAACTTCGACTGCAACACCGTCGACATCGACGAGATCGTCGAGAAGTACGATGACAACGAGTTTAAGTTCCTGAGCTTCACGAGCAACGTCAAGCTTGCCAACAGAGGCATCCTGACCATCGACTTCGACGAGTATGACGAAGAGGCCTTCGGCTTCTCCTCCAACGACGACGAAATGATCGTTTACCTCTACACCTATGACGGCAGCGCGCTGACCTATGTCGGCAAAGTCAACCTCGCCGACGACGACGAAGTCAAGTACGACCTCAAGGCCGGCGACACCCTTGGCCAGTATGTCATCACCAACGCCGAGATCACCGGCGCCAACACCACCGACCCTGACGATACCGACGAAGAGACCAACCCGAACACCGGCGTCTCCTCCTCCATCAGCGCCGTGGTCGCCCTCGGCATGATCGCTCTGGTTTCCGCCGCCGCGATTTCCCTCAAGAAATAAGCGAACCCGGTAAACCGCGAAGAGATCCTTCATAGGAAAAAGCCCCGCTTGTAACAGCGGGGCTTTTCTTTTTGAAAAATACGGGCGCTTACCCCCGCACGGTGATGACTCTGCCGGAACCGGAGGAGTTTTCGTTCTCCTCGTCCTCCTCGTCCTCCTCGGCGGCGGAGCCGGAGTAGTGCTCGGTGCAGTAGCCCGGCATATTGTCTTTTTTATACCAGCCGACCGCGGTGGCGGGGCAATACTCGGTGGCGAGGTCGCCCGTCTCGGTGCAGTAGGTCGCGGAGACGACGTTGTTGCTGATCGGGAACTCCTTGTGGGTGTCGAGGCCCCGGTGCACCTGAATCATGACGTCGTGCCAGATGATCGGCGTCGGGTAGGTGGAATAGAAAATCTCCTGCATGCCCTCGGTGTAGCCCATCCAAGTGGCGCCGAGATAATACGGCGTCATGCCGACAAACCAGAGGTCGGTGTTTTCGCTCGCGGAGCCGGTCTTGCCGGCGGTGACGAAGCCCACGCTGTTGAGGCTCGCCCGCGTGCCGGTCCCGCTCGGGCCGTTCGTGACGCGCTGGAGCAGCTTATTGAGCACGGTGGAGGTCTCGGCCGAGATCACGCGCTCCGGGGCGGTATCGGCCTTGAGCACCACCTCGTCGTCGCTGTTGAGCACCTCGGTGTAGGCGTGCGGCTCGATATAGAGGCCGCCGTTACCGATCATCTGATAGGCGCCGACCACCTCGAGCGGGGAGATGCCCTCGGTCAGCGACCCGAGCGCCATCGGCGCGACCGCGACGTCGTTGTTGGTGCCGCTCTCGATCAAGGTGGTGACGTGGAGGCTGTTTTTGAGGAAATCGAAGACGACGCGCGGCGTCAAAAGCTCGACGAGCTTGACCGGGATCGTGTTGATGGAGCGCTGGATCGCGTACTCGACGGCGACGTCGCCGAGGTAGCTGCCGTAGTAGTTGACCGGCCAGTCGGACGTGAAGCCCTTTTCGCCGGCGTGATGGACGGGTTCGTCCTTGATGACGGTGGAATAAGTAATCAGGTCACGCTCGATGGAGAGCGCATAAGATGAGATGGGTTTGATGGCGGAGCCGAGGTGCCGCCTGCCGTCCGAGACGATGTTGAAGAGGCGGGAGCCGGTCTTTTCGCCCCTGCCGCCGACCATCGCGACGACCTCGCCGTCGTAATTCAGGATGACGAAGCAGGAATCCGGCTGGATCTCGTTTTTCGTCTTGGGGAAATTGTCCGGGTTCTCGTAGAAATCCTCAAGGATCTCCTGCACGCGGTTGTCGACGGTGGCGTAGATCTGGTAGCCGCCGTTATAAAGCTCCTCCTCGGCGTGCTGGTAGGTCCAGCCGTACTCGTCCTGAAGGTCGGAGATGACCTCCTCGATCACATAATCGATAAACCACGACTGGTATCCGCCGGAGTCGTCCGAGCTGATCTGCCCGCGCGAGGTGGTGAGCGGCATATCGCACAGCGTCTCGTACTCCTTCTCGCTGATATAGCCGATCTCCTTCATCTGAGAGTAAATATAAGAGCGGCGCTCGGCGTTTTGTTCCTCGTGGCCGAAGAGCTCGTAGATGCTCGGGTTGTTGGTGACCGCGATCAGGCCCGCGGCCTCCGCGACCGTCAGCTCCGAGACGTCCTTGTCGAAATACATATTGGACGCCGCCTGAATGCCGTTGGTGTTGTAGCCGAACGTGACGACGTTGAGGTACGCCTCCAAAATCTGCTGCTTGGAATACTGCTTCTCGAGCGCGATGGCGCGAAAGATCTCCTTGACCTTGCGGTCGATGCGGACCTCGTCCTCGCCGGTCACGTTCTTAATGAGCTGCTGGGTGATGGTGGAGCCGCCGCCGTCCGTGTTGCCGGTCAGGAATTTCACCGTCGCGTAGAGGGTGCGGGCGAAATCGACGCCCTGATGCTCCCAGAAGCGCTTATCCTCGGCGGCGACCAGCACGTCGATCACATAATCCGGGATCTCCTCGTAATTGACCCAGATGCGCTTGCCGTTGTCGCCGTAGAGCTTGGTGTCCTCGACGTAGACGCCGGTGTCCTCGTCCTTGGTGTAGATGATCGAGGTATAGTTGAGTTCCAGCTTGGTGAGGTCGATCTCCGACTCGTCCTGAATCATGCCGAGGACCGTGACCGCGAGGACGCACCCCACGATGCAGCCGGTGATGATGAAAACGGAGAATACCGTCGCCAAAATCCGCCCCAGAAAGCGCAGCATCTGCCCGGAGGTGCGGAACCAAACCGGCCGCTGTCTGCCGGCCGGCGTTTTTTGGGCTTTGGAAACGGTTTTTTTCTTAAACAACATGTTTTGTCCTCCCAAGGAAGCAAGAATCATCCGCGCGGATGGGACCATTTTACGAAAAAGAAATGAAGCCCGTATGAACAGCCGTGAAAAATACGCCGGCCTGCATAAGCCTTTCCGGCGCAGGGCAATACTAATTTACCGAAGAAAGAAAGGGAGTGCGTCCTTGAAACACACCTTTGTCGTGACAGCGGCGGCGCTCTGCCTCACCGCGCTGATCACCACGATCGTCTATCACCTCGCGGAAAAGAGCGCGGCGGAGCCCGCCGAGACCGGGACCATCCCCGTCACGGCCGAGGCCGAGACCGAGACGATGGCACTCGGCCTTTACGACGGAAAGCTCGCCCTGTTTCGCAACGGCAGCGCCTACCCGGCCGAGATCTACGAGATCTACGCCGGCAGCCTGCCCAAGGCCGATCAAGAGGCCCTCGCGGCCGGCATCCCGGTCGCGGATGAGGCGGAGCTCGCCGAGCTGCTCGAGGACTACGACTCCTGAGCCCGGCCGGAAGGCCGTCAGTCCAAGAAGTCGCGGAGCTTTTTGCTGCGGCTCGGGTGGCGCAGCCTCCGGAACCGCTTGAGAATTTACGGTTCTTAAATGGTTCGTGAAACCGTCAGTCCAAGAAGTCGCGGAGCTTTTTGCTGCGGCTCGGGTGGCGCAGCTTGCGCAGCGCCTTGGCCTCGATCTGGCGGATGCGCTCCCGGGTGACGTTAAATTCCTTGCCGACCTCCTCGAGCGTGCGGCTGCGGCCGTCGTCGAGCCCGAAGCGCAGGCGGAGCACCTTCTCCTCCCGGGAGGTCAGGGTCTTGAGCACCTCGGCAAGCTGCTCTTTGAGCAGCATGTTGGAGGCTGCGTCCGCGGGCGCGGGGGCGTCGTCATCCGGGATGAAGTCGCCAAGATGGGAATCCTCCTCCTCGCCGATCGGCGTCTCGAGCGAGACCGGCTCCTGCGCGACGCGCATGATCTCCCGCACCTTATCGACCGACATCTCCAGCTCCGCGGCGATCTCGTCCGCGGTCGGTTCGTGGCCGTTTTGATGAAGCAGCTGCGAGCTGACTTTTTTTACCTTATTGATGGTCTCCACCATGTGCACCGGGATGCGGATCGTGCGGGCCTGATCCGCGATGGCGCGGGTGATGGCCTGACGGATCCACCACGTGGCGTAGGTGGAGAATTTGAAGCCTTTGGTGTGGTCGAATTTCTCGACCGCCTTGATGAGGCCGAGATTGCCCTCTTGGATCAGGTCCAAAAACTGCATTCCGCGCCCTACATAGCGTTTCGCGATCGAGACGACGAGGCGCAGGTTCGCCTCCGAGAGGCGTTTTTTGGCGTAGGGGTCGCCCTGCGTCATGCGCTCGGCGAGATCGATCTCCTCGTCCGGCGTCAGGAGCGGCACGCGGCCGATCTCCTTGAGATAGACCTTGACCGGGTCGTCGATGCCCGCGCCCTCGACGACGGTGCCGTCCTCCTCCTCGCCCTCCTCTTCCTCAATGTCGACCAGTTCGAAATCCTCGTCGACCGGCGGCGTGAAGTCCTCGACGATCTCGATGCCGGAGCCCTCGATCATGTCGTAGAGTTTGTCCACCTGCTCCACGTCGTAATCCTGCTCCTCAAGAAAATCGGTGATCTCCTTGGTGGTCAGCTTGCCCTTGCCCTTGCCGTTTTCCAGCAGCTCGCTGATTCCGCTTTTCTTTTCTGCCATTGTTTCATCCCCCTGAATGTCTGTTGACCGCTGATTTTGCGTCATATTATTGCGGGTCGGGCTTTCTGGCCGCAAGTTTGGCTCTCATGAATTCTTCCCATTCTGCGTCCGGCATATCCTTGATTTCCGCGTCCGATTTTTTTTCTTTTCCCTTTAGCATCCCGGCGTAGGCGTCCGCGGCCTCCTCCGGCTCGTAGCGGCGCTCCCGCGCGTAGGCGAAGACCCGCTCCGCCGCGCTCTGCTCCGCGAGCCCGTAATCCGAGAACAGCGACGCGCCGATCTCCCGCCGGAGCGCCGCCGCCTGCGCCATGCGCTCAAACATCTTGGCGTAAAGCCCGCAGACGAAATCCCCCTGCTTCACCTTCGCCGCGTATTCCGGCAAAAGCTCCTGATGGCGGTAGAGCGTGCCGAGCAGCCGCTCCTCCGCGGCCGCCGCCGCGGGATTTTTTACGCGCTCCGGGACGGCGTCGTCCCGCGAGACGAGGCCGAGGCCGCGCAGCTGCATCGCCTCGCGCTTCTCCTGACTCCGGATCTGCCGCTTGAGCAGCGCCGCCACCTGCGCGGTCACGCCCTCCTTGGGGAGGTTGTAGTCCGAGGCGATCTTGGCCGCCCAGACGTCCCGCTCCAGCGGGTTTTTGAGCCCGGCGACCAGCACGGTGGCCTCCTTTACGGCGGCGATGACGCCCTCCGGCGCGTCGGTGTCGTATTTCGATTTGATCCGGCCCAGCTCGTATTCCGTCGCGCCGCGGCTCTTTTTGAGCAGCTGGGCGAAGCGGGCCGCGCCGAAATTTTTTATGTATTCGTCCGGGTCCTTGGCGCCCTCGATGACCAGCACCCTTGTGCGGACGCCCGCCTCGTCCAAGAGGCCGGAGGCCCGCTTCGAGGCCTTTCTGCCGGCCTCGTCCGCGTCGTAGGCGAGGATCGCCTCCGCCGTGTAGGACGCGAGCAGCCGGCACTGGTCCTCCGTCAGCGAGGTCCCGAGCGACGCCACCGCGCCGGTGAAGCCCGCCTGATGCATCGAGATGACGTCCATATAGCCCTCGCAGAGGATAAATTCCTCCGGCTTATTTTTTTTGGCGAAGTTGAGGGCGAAGAGGTTCTTGGTCTTTTTAAACACCGGCGTGTCCGGCGAGTTGTAATATTTGGGGCCGTCGCCCGAAAGCTTCCGCCCGCCGAAGCCGATCACGTTGCCCCGCAGATCGAGGATCGGGAACATCACGCGGTCGCGGAAGACATCGTAATCCTTGCCGCTCCTTCCCTGCCTCGTGAGGGCGGCGGCCTCCATCTGGACGGGGCGGTACCCCTTGCCCATGAGCCGGTCGCAGAGCCCGTAGGCGCCGGGCGGCGCGTAGCCGAGGCCGAAATGCGTGATCGTCTGGGGCGAGAGGCCGCGCTGCAGCAGATACGCGAGCGCGGTCTTTCCGGCCGGGCCCGTGAGCTGCTCGTGAAAATAATGGGCCGCCTCCCGGTTCATCTCGAGAATGGCGGTCTTGAGCTGCGCCTCCGCGTCGTCCGCGGCCTCGTCCGGCACCCGCATCCCGGCGCGCTCGGCCAGCAGTTTGATGGACTCGACATAGCCGAGATTCTCGATGCGGCGGATGAAGCCGATGATGTCCCCGCCCGCGCCGCACCCGAAGCAGTAGAACGACTGGCTCTCCGGGTAGACGGTGAAGGAGGGGGTTTTTTCCGAGTGAAACGGGCACAGGCCCACGGAGATGCGGCCTTTTTTCTTCAACTGGACATAGGAGGAGACGACGGACTCGATCTCATTTTGAAATTTCAGCTCTTCGATGAAGCTTTGCGGAATCATATCGTCCCCTCCTTATTATAAGTGCGCTTTTTCGCGGAAATTCTTTCCTTTTTTTATTCTTTGCTCCATCCTTTCGGGATGAAATAGTCGGTGTAGAGCTTGATCGCGTAACGGTCGGACATGCCGCTGATGTAATCGCAGATGGCGCGGTCGGCGCCCTCGGAGAACGCGATCGCGAGGTATTCGGCGGGCAGGCGGTTCGGGTTCTCGAGGAAAAACGCGTAAAGCTGCTTGAGCATCGCCATCGCCTTGTGCTCCTGCGACTTGGCGATCGGGTTTATGTAGACCGCGTCGTACATAAACGTCTCGAGATCCGCAAAAATTTCCGCCGTCCGCTCGTCCATCCGGATGTCGTCGGCGCTGGTTTCGATGACGGAGTTGATGAGCGCCGTGAGGCGGGTGCCCCGGTCCGCGCCGAGCTCCTCCCGGATCGCGGCGGGCACGTCCTCCTCCGACAGGACGCCCGCGCGGATCGCGTCCTCAAGATCGTGGTGCGCGTAGGCGAAATGGTCCGCGAGCCTGACGAGCCTGCCCTCCAGCGTGCCGGCCTGACCGTTTGTGTGTGCGCCGATGCCGTCGCGCACCTCCCACGTGAGGTCGAGCCCGGCGCCGTCGCGCTCGAGCCGCTCCACCACGCGCACGCTCTGCTCGTAATGCCGGAAGCCCTCCGGCGCGACCTCGTTGAGCGCGCGCTCCCCGGCGTGGCCGAACGGCGTGTGGCCGAGATCGTGGCCCAAGGCGATCGCCTCGGTCAGATTTTCGTTGAGCCGCAGCGCCACCGCCATCGTGCGGGCGATCTGCGCGACCTCGAGCGTGTGCGTGAGGCGGGTGCGGTAATGGTCCCCCTCCGGGCTCAAAAAGACCTGCGTCTTGTGCATGAGCCGGCGAAACGCCTTGCAGTGGAGGATGCGGTCCCGGTCGCGCTGAAACTCGGTGCGGATGCCATCGTAGGAGAGGGGCGTCTCCCTGCCCCTCGTCTCGGCGGAGAGACAGGCGTACGGGGACAGCGTGTCCCGCTCGAGCTGCTCCGTCCGTTCGCGGATCGTCATATCCTTCGCCTCCCGTTTTTTGTGGGATGCCGGGGTCCGCGCCCATCGGGCGGGGTCCCGGCTCTTTCTATTAAATATATACGCCGAAAAAAGAAGAAAACCTTTTTTTCGCAAAATTTGCGACAAAAATCACTTGCGCCCCGACCCCGGGCGGCAATGCGGCCTCAATGGAGCGGCGGACGGCCCGAATGGGGCGGCGATACGGCCCGAATGGGGCGGCGATACGGCTCGAATGGGGCGGCGGAACGGCCCGAATGGAGCGGCGGGGCGGCCGGCCCGGGGAAATCCCCGCGCTTTGGCGAAAATCAGTCGTCGTCGAGCCTGAGCACGGCCATGAAGGCCTCCTTGGGCAGCTCCACGGAGCCGATGCGGCGCATCTTCTTTTTGCCCTCTTTCTGCTTTTCGAGCAGCTTTTTCTTGCGGCTGATGTCGCCGCCGTAGCACTTGGCGAGCACGTCCTTGCGCAGGGCCTTAACCGTCTCGCGCGCGATGATCTTGCCGCCGATCGCGGCCTGCACCGGCACCTCGAAGAGCTGGCGGGCGATGTTGTCCCGCAGCTTTTCGGTCATGCGGCGGGCGCGCGGGTAGGCGTTGTCCGCGAAGAGGATCATGGAGAGGGCGTCGACCATCTCGCCGTTGAGCAGGATATCCAGCTTGACGAGGCGGCTCGGCTTATACCCGCTGAGCTCGTAATCGAAGGACGCGTAGCCCTTGGTGCGGCTCTTGAGCGCGTCAAAGAAGTCGTAGATGATCTCCGCGAGCGGCAGCTCGTAGAGAATCTCCGCGCGGTCCGGGGCCGGGTAGCTGGTGTTTTTGAAGATGCCGCGCCGCTGCTGGCAAAGATCCATGATGCTGCCGATGTACTGAGTCGGGGTGAGGATGGTCGCGTTGACATAGGGCTCCTCGCTCGATTCGATCGTCGCCGGATCCGGGTAGTTGGTGGGGTTGTCGAGCTCGAGGGTCGTGCCGTCGGTCAGGTGCAGCCGGTAGATCACGCTCGGCGTGGTGGTGATGAGGTCGAGGCCGTATTCGCGCTCGAGCCGCTCGAGGACGACCTCCATGTGGAGCAGGCCCAGAAATCCCGCGCGGAAGCCGAAACCCAGCGCGGCCGAGGAATCCGGCTCGAAGCTCAGGGCCGCGTCGTTGAGCGTCATTTTTTCCAAGGCGTCCCGCAGATCCGGGTATTTGGCCCCGTCGAGCGGGAAGATGCCCGCATAGACCATCGGGTTCGCCTTGCGGTAGCCGGGCATCGCCTTGGTGGCGGGGCGCTCCGCCGAAGTGATCGTGTCGCCCACCGCGGTGTCCGCGACGGTCTTGATCGAGGCCGCGATGTAGCCGACCTCCCCGGCCCGGAGGCTCTCCGCCGGGACGAGGTGCTTCGCGCCCATATAGCCGAGCTCGACCGTGTCGAATTCCGCGCCGGTCGACATCATGCGGATACGGTCGCCGGTACGCAGGCTCCCGTCAAAGACGCGGACGTACGCGATGACGCCGCGGTAGCTGTCGTAATAGGAATCGAAGATCAGCGCCTTGAAAGGCGCGTCGTCGTCGCCCTTGGGCGTAGGAACGCTTTTCACGATGGCCTCCATGACCGCGTGGACGTTCTCGCCGGTCTTGGCGGAGATGCGCGGCGCGTTCATGGCCGGGATGCCGATGATGTCCTCGATCTCCTCGGCCGCGCGGTCCGGGTCGGCGGCGGGCAGGTCGATCTTGTTGATGACCGGCACCAGCTCCAGATCGTGGTCCGCCGCGAGGTAGGCGTTGGCGAGCGTCTGAGCCTCCACGCCCTGCGAGGCGTCGACGATCAGCACCGCGCCCTCGCAGGCCGCGAGCGAGCGGGAGACCTCATAGTTGAAATCCACATGTCCGGGCGTGTCGATCAGGTTGAGGATATAGCCCTTCCCGTCGTCCGCGGTGTAACTCAGCCGCACCGCGCGCGCCTTGATCGTGATGCCGCGCTCGCGCTCGATCTCCATGTTGTCGAGCAGCTGGTCCTCCATCTCGCGCGGGGCGACCGCCTGCGTGTTTTCGAGGATCCGGTCCGCGAGCGTCGATTTGCCGTGGTCGATGTGGGCGATGATACAGAAATTCCGAATGTTGTCCTGTGGCAAGCATTCCACCTCCGCCGATAAAAATCCAGTATGGATTATACCACGGAAAGTGTCTTTCTTCCAAGATTTTTTTATAGAAACGGGAAATCGGGCGGATTTTTCCCCTCCGGGCCGAAAACGGGGCCGCGTTTGGCCGGGCGGGGGCGAAAAATCATCAGTTTCCGGCGTCCCGGGGCGCTATCCTGATCCCGGCATGGGGATGCAATCTTTTTTTTACAAGGAGGATGACGAATGACAGGAAACGAACTATTTTCTCAGGCGCTCGGCATGGTCGGGGAGCGCGTCAGCGATTCGGACCTTGCCTGCTTCGCGGCGGGCTGGATCAGCCTGCTGCTGGCCGAGGCGTTCGACGTGGAGAACAGCGTGCTCAAATCGGAGGGGCGGGCGCCGTTTGAGCACGTGCCGGTGCTCAAGGCGCTCGGCGACGAGATCCCCTACTCCGACCGCGTCGCGAAATACGCGTTGCCGGACGGGCTCGCGGCCTTTCTCTACGAAGTCTCCGACGACCCCGACATGGCCGCGGATTACCGGGCGCGATATATCGCGGCGCTGCGGGAGTGCGCGAGGCTCGCGCCGGCGGACGTCGCCGACTGCTACTGAGGAGGCGCGACATGCCGAAAATTACGGTCAACTACGCAAGAAAATCCCGGCTCTCGGAGCTGAAAATCTCGGAGTTTCGGGGCGTCGATCTCTCGAGCCCGCCCGCGCACGTGGCCCCCTACCGCAGCCCGGACGCGCCGAACATGATGCCGGACTTCTCCGGCAAGCCGGTCAAGCGCCCGGGCTACGGCGCGTTTCAGGATTACGGCGCGAAGATCTTCGGCGTCTTTTCGCTGAACCTTAGCTCCGGCGCGCGGCGCGTCGTCCACGCGGGCATGGGCCTCTACCTCGACGGCCCGGAGCACCAAATCGCCTCCGACATGGCCGAGGAATCCTCCTCGGCGGTCCAGTTCGGCGGAAAGCTCTGGATCTTCGACCGCTCCCATTACCGCGCGCTGGGGTATTTTGAAAACCCGGACTACGCCCCCGGCAACCCGGCCTCCGAGGCGTATACTTGGCAACTGAAGGACGCCGCCGAGCTCGCCTACGAGCCGACCGTCACCGTCTCCCGCGACCCGGACGGCGGCGGCATGGCCCACGAGCCGTTTAACCTGATCGGCCGCCGCTTCACCGACAGCTTTCTCGCCACCGCTTCCGCCACGGTCTATCAGCTCTCCTACGACGGCATCGAGGGCGGCTCCGCCGTGGTCAAAAAGCTCTCCGCCTCCTCCACCTCCAAAAACAAGATCTGGATCACGCTCGCGGAGGGGACGGACTACACGGTGAACGAGTCGCTCGGACAAATTATTTTCACGAGCGCGCCGGGCGTCTCGCCCGTGACGGGCGAGGACAACGTGACCGTCTCCGCGGGCAAGGCGATCCCGGAATACGAAGCGATGATCGGCGGGTGCCGGGCCTGCGCGCTCTTCGGCGTGGACGGCGCGGAAAACCGCGTCTTCGCGGCCGGAAACCCGGATTACCCGGAGCGGGACTGGTACTCCCAGATGGACAACCCCGCCTATTTCGGCGAGACGTGGTACGCGGACCTCGGCGCGGGCGGGACCCGGATCATGGGCTACTCCCACGTGGGGAACCTGCTCGCGGCCCACCGCGAAAACGCCGAGGGCAACGGCAACGTGATCCTGCGCGCCGGAAAAATCGCCGACGGGGAGGCGGTCTTCCCGGTCACAAACATCCTTAAAGGGCCGGGCGCGGTCTCCGTGCGCGGCTTCGCGAGCCTCGGCGGGGAGCCTCTATTCCTGACCGGCGAGGGCGTCTACGCGCTGACGGAGAGGGATACCACCGGCGAAAAATACGCGGAGCGCCGGAGCTTCTACATCGACAAGGCCCTCTCCTCCGCCGGAGACCTCTCCGGGGCCTGCGCCGCGGTCTGGAGAAATTTCTTCCTGCTCTCCGTCGGGCAGAGGCTCTACCTGCTCGACGGCGGCCGGCGGGATTACGCGAGCGGCGAGCCGTACAGCAGCTATCAGTACGAGTGCTACTACTGGGAGAACATCCCGGCCTCCGCCGTCTGGGCGGAGGGGGACGATCTCTTCTTCGGCGGGGAGGACGGGCGGGTCTTCCGCTTCGACCTCTCCGACGCCGACGACGGCACCGACGGCTACTACAAGGACTGCGGCGCCGCCATCGAGGCGCACTGGGATCTGCCTGTCTTGGCGGGGAACGATTTTTACGCGAACAAGGCGCTGTGCTACCTCGCCGTCCAGCTCGAGCCCCACCCGCGGACCTCCGTCAAGGTTGAGGCAAAAGTGCGCGGCGTCTGGAAAACCGTCTGGCAGCAGTCCGGCGTCTTTCGCTATTTCAAGTGGTCCGCGCTCTCTTGGCCCTCCTTCTCTTGGAACAGCGACGACGGAGCGCGCACCTTCGGCAGAAAGCGCCTGCTCCCGCGGCTCGACAAGCTCCGCGTCCGCATCGGCAACGCCGTTGCCGGGGAGCCGTTCGGCCTCTACGCGGTCGGCCTCGAATACACGGAGTCCGGCAAGCTGCGCGCCTAAGCCGCGCGAAGGGCGATTGGAGCGAGTGTCATACCCGGCGGAGAGAAATTCCCTTTCTCGCCCCGTGCCATGGGCCGTTCGGCCTCTACGCGGTCGGCCTCGAATACACGGAGTCCGGCAAGCTGCGCGCCTAAGCCGCGCGGCGTCAAAAAAGAGGCCTTCCTTTCGGAAAGCCTCTTTTCTTTTTTCTGTTTTTCAGCCCTTGAGCTTCTCGTAGAGCAGCCGGTATGCCTTCGCCGAGCGGCGCCAGCTGTTGTCGCAGCGCATGGCGGTGACGACCGCCATGCGCCATTTTTCTTTATCCTCATATAACGCGGCGCAGCGCCGGACGGCGGCGAGCATGTCGTGGGCGTTGTAGGTCTTAAAAGTGAAGCCGTTGCCGCCCTCCCCGCCGAGGTCCCATACGCTGTCCTTGAGGCCGCCGGTCTCGCGCACGATCGGGATCGAGCCGTAGCGCAGGGCGACCATCTGCGACAGGCCGCAGGGCTCGCTCCTGCTGGGCATCAGGAAGGCGTCGCTGCCGGCGTAGATGTGCTTGGCGAGGCGCGGGTCGAAGCCCGTCACCATGCGCACCCTGCCCGGGAAGCGATCCTGCAGGCCGCGGAAAAACGCCTCGTAGGCCGCCTCCCCGGAGCCGAGGACCGCGAGCTGGATCGGCAGGCCCATGATCTCGTCGCCCACGCAGCGCACGAGGTCGAACCCCTTGTGGGAGGCGAGGCGGGAGACGATCCCGACGAGCATCGTCCCCGGCTCCGGCTCGAGGCCGAGCTCGTTTTGCAGGGCCGCCTTGTCCCTCGCCTTGCCGGAGAGATTCTCCGCCGTGTAGGTGTATTTGACGGCCGGGTCGTACTGCGGGTCGTAGGCGTCGTAGTCGATGCCGTTGAGGATCCCGGCGAGCTTATATCTGCGCTCGCGCAGGAAGCCGTCGAGCCCGCAGGCAAACCATGGGTCGAGGATCTCCTCGGCGTAGGTCGGGCTGACCGTGCAGACCGCGTCGCACTGGTCGATGCCGCCCTTCATGAAGTTGCAGTCGCCGTTCCACTCGACGACGCAGCGGCGCTCCTTGGGCAGGCCGAGCAGGTCGTCCGCGAGCTCCATCCCGTAGCGGCCCTGATACTGGATATTGTGGATGGCGAAGAGCGTGCGGATGTCGCGGTAGCCCTCTTTCCGGCGGTAAAAGACGTTGTAAAAGACGGGGATCAGGCCGGTCTGCCAATCGTTGCAGTGGAGAATATCCGGGGTGAAATCCATGTGCGCGATCGCCTCGAGCGCCGCCATGGAGAAAAACGCGAACCGCTCCGCGTCGTCGAAATGGCCGTAGATGCCCGGCCGGCGAAAATAATACTCGTTGTCAAGAAAATAGAAGACGACGCCGTCGTATTTCGCGGAAAAGAGGCCGCAGTACTGATCTCTCCAGCCGAGCCGGACCCGGAAGTCCGCCTCGAACGCGAGAAGCTCCCGCAGCTCCGGCGCGATGTCCGCGTAGAGCGGCAGGATCACCCGGCAGTCCTCGCCGGATTCGCAGAGGCTTTTCGGCAGCGCGTTGGCCACGTCGGCAAGGCCGCCCGTCGCGATGAACGGCCGGGCCTCGCTCGCGGCGAACAAAATCTTCATAGCGTCCTCCTGTCTGTTTTTTGGTCAAATCGGGCGGATGTTCGTCTAAACGGTCTCTCCTTTGGGGATATAAAAGGGCATGGTCTCCGAGCCGGACAGCCGCTTGCCCTCGGTGACGACGACATTTTTATCGGCGACGACGTTTTCCACCACCGCGCCGGCGCAGACGCGCGTGTTGTGCATCAGCACCGAGCCGCGCACGACGGCGCCCTTCTCGACCCGGACGCCGCGGAACAGCACGCTGTCGAAGACGGCCCCGTCGATGACGCAGCCGTCGGTGACGAGCGAGTTTTTGACCTCGGAGCAAAGGCCGTACTTCGCGGAGACCTCGTCCCGAACCTTTGTGTAGATCGGGCGGTCCTTGGGGAAGAGCGAGGCGCGGACCTCCGGGCGCAGCAGCGCCATGTTCGCCTCAAAATAATCCTCGAGGCTGTTGATCTTATCCCCCCAGCCGGGGCAGAAGAAGCCGCGGATGTTGAGCGCGTCCTTTTTTGCCATGAGCACGGAGCGCACAAAGCTGTGCTCGTTGTGCCGCACGCTCTCCTCGACCAGCTCGTCGAGCAGGGGTTTCCGGATCACGGCGATATCGAGGTAGACGTTTTGCTCGCCGGAGAGTTCCGGCGAGAGGTGGAGATCCGCGAGCCGCCCGCTTTCATCAAAAAACAGGGCGTTATAAGTATGAAGCTCCGGCGAGACCTGCGCTTTTTTATAGAGCAGCGTGATGTCGGCCCCCGTCGCGAGATGCTGCGCGACCGCGGGGCGAAAGTCGATGTTGGCGATCACGTCGGAGTCGCTGAGCACGACGGTATCCGCCGGGCTTGCCTTGATGTAATCCCGGATGTTGGCAAGGGCCTCCATGCGGCCGTGATAGACCCCGGCCGAGGAGCTCCTGCCGTAGGGCGGCAGCACGGAGAGGCCGCCGATCTTTCTGGAGAGATCCCACTCGCGGCCGCTGCCCAGATGATTTAAGAGGCTCTGGTAGTGGGTGCTCGGCACCACGGCGACGTCCCGGATCCCGGAATTCACCATGTTGGAGAGCGCGAAGTCGATGAAGCGGTACCTGCCGCCGAACGGCACGGAGCCGAGCGTGCGGTGCGCGGTCAGCTCGGAGATCAGCTCGTCGTGCATGTTGCACACGATGATGCCAAGAACTTCTCTCTCGTTCATTCCGCCCTCGCCTTCTTTCTGCCGACGATCTCCTTGGGCGCGACGACGCCCCCGGCCGGGATCTCGACCCCCGGCCCGACGACCGCCACGCCCCATTCCTCCGGGCGTTCCGCCTCCTCCGGCTTGCAGCCGACCCGGGCGTTCTCCCCGATGACCGCCTTCTCGGCGACGATCGCGTATTCCACTTTCGCGCCCTCTTTGATCGCGGCGTTGTGCATGACGATGCTGTAACGGACCTCCGCGCCCTTCCCGACCGTCACGCCGGCCGAGAGGATCGAAAAATCGAGCGCGCCGTCCACCTCGCACCCCTCGGTGACCATCGAGTCCTGCACCGAGGCGTCCTTGCCGATGTAATGCGGCGGCATCACCGGGCTGCGGCTGTAAATTTTCCAGTCCGGGTCGTGGAGATCGAGCGGCTCCTTCGGGTCGAGCACGTCCATGTTGGCGTCCCAGAGGCTGTTGATGGTGCCGACGTCCTTCCAGTAGCCCTTAAAGGAATAGGCCGCCATCCGCTCCCCGGCGGCGAGCATCCGCGGGATCACGTTTTTGCCAAAATCGTTCACGGAGGCGGGGTCCGCCTCGTCCTCCTCCAGATATTTGCGGAGCTTGTCGGCGGAGAATATGTAGATGCCCATCGAGGCGAGGTTGCTCTCGGGGCGCCGCGGCTTCTCGGCGAATTTGGTCAGGAAGCCGTCCTCGTTTACGCTCAGGATGCCGTAGCGCGAGGCGTCCTCCCACGGCACCTCATAGACCGCGATCGTG
>ERZ795044.1412-NODE-1412-length-21774-cov-14.021088_pt1 | contig 21774 bp, 23 predicted proteins | sample MGYA00375128_ERZ795044 | MGnify/ENA primary metagenome ERZ795044 (study PRJEB30173, sample SAMN05720213) | anaerobic digester metagenome | isolation source: active sludge of municipal wastewater-treating anaerobic digesters | place: USA | collected 2014-12-22 ... | reverse complement strand
GTGGACGTGAAGATGCATCATGAGTTGCCGGACTTCATCAGCACCCGCGGTGGTGTACCACTGCGTCCGGGCGACGGCATCATCCACTCCTGGTTGAACCGCATGTTGCTGCCCGATACCGTCGGCACCGGCGGCGACAGCCACACCCGTTTCCCCATCGGCATCAGCTTCCCTGCGGGCTCCGGCCTGGTCGCTTTTGGTGCCGCCACGGGCGTGATGCCGCTGGACATGCCCGAGTCAGTGCTGGTGCGCTTCAAAGGCAAGATGCAGCCCGGCATCACGCTGCGTGATCTGGTCAACGCCATTCCGCTGTACGCCATCAAGGCGGGCTTGCTGACGGTGGCCAAGCAGGGCAAGAAGAACATCTTCTCGGGCCGCATTCTGGAAATCGAAGGATTGCCCGATCTGAAAGTGGAACAGGCGTTTGAACTGAGCGATGCATCCGCCGAGCGCAGTGCCGGTGGTTGCACGGTTCATCTGAACAAAGAGCCCATCATCGAATACATCAACAGCAACATCACGATGCTGAAGTGGATGATTGCCACGGGTTACTCCGATGTGCGCACCATCAACCGCCGTATCAAGGCGATGGAAGCCTGGCTGGCCGACCCGCAATTGCTCAAGGGTGATGCCGATGCCGAATACGCCGCCGTCATTGAGATCGATCTGGCAGACATTCATGAGCCTATCGTGGCCTGCCCGAACGACCCCGACGATGTGAAAACCCTGTCTGAGGTAGCCGGCTCCAAAATCGATGAAGTCTTCATCGGTTCCTGCATGACCAACATCGGCCACTTCCGTGCGGCCTCCAAGCTGCTCGAAAACAAGCGCGACATCCCCGTGAAGCTCTGGATGGCGCCACCCACCAAGATGGATGCCAAGCAGTTGAGCGAAGAAGGCCACTACGGTGTTTTGGGTTCCGCCGGTGCGCGCATGGAAATGCCGGGCTGCAGTCTGTGCATGGGCAACCAGGCGCAGGTGAAAGAGGGCGCAACCGTGTTCTCCACATCCACGCGCAACTTCCCCAACCGCTTGGGCAAGAACAGCAACGTGTATCTGGGTTCTGCCGAATTGGCCGCCATCTGCTCCAAACTGGGGCGCATTCCTACCAAGGCCGAATACATGGCTGATATGGGTGTTCTGACGGCTGCCAGCGACAAAATCTACCAATACCTCAACTTCGACAAGGTACAGGACTACACCGACGCTGCCGCGTCGGTCAAAGACAGCGTTTCTGTGTAGGTCTTTCACGCTTTTCTTCAGGCCCCTGCAACCCCGGTTGCAGGGGCCTTTTTTTGTTTTGGCTACGGGATAATTACGTCCATGAACGCCCTGCAATCCATTCCGCTGTCCCTTCAAACTGTTTTGCTGCTGGTTGGCAGCAATGTCTTCATGACTTTTGCCTGGTATGGGCATCTCAAAAACCTGGCCACCAGTCCCTGGTACATCGCGGCGCTGATCAGTTGGGGGATTGCACTATTTGAATACCTGCTTCAGGTTCCGGCCAACCGGATCGGGTTTCAGCAGGCCGGGTTCAATGTGGGCCAACTGAAAATATTGCAGGAAGTGATCACGTTGACAGTTTTTGTCCCGTTTGCCGTGGTTTTCATGAAGGAGCCCCTCAAACTGGATTACCTGTGGGCTGCTCTGTGCATGGTGGGCGCCGTCTATTTCATTTTTCGCGGCACGTGAGCAATTTTTGTGTTGGATGCTCAACTGCTCTGAAGGCGGCGGTTACACTCCCCGCAGTCACCAAATCGTCATCAGACGGTCATATTATTTCCCTGGAGAGAGCCATGCTGTTTGCCAAATTGCTGCCGCGCGAAGGCAATTTTTTTGAAATGTTCAATCAGCATGCCGACAAGATTGTGGAGGCAGCGCACGCCTTCTCCAAGCTGGTGGCGAACTACAGCGATACCCACTTGCGCCAGAAGTACAACCAGGATGTGGACAACGCCGAGCGGGCGGCAGACAGGGTGACCCATGACGTGAACAAGGCGATTCACATCACCTTCATCACGCCGATTGATCGTGAGCAGATTCACTCATTGATCAACACCATGGACGATATTGCTGACCTGATTCAGGATTCAGCCGAAACCATGGCCTTGTATGACATCCATCACATGACGGACGAGATCGTGCGCCTGACGGATGTGAGCGTGAAGTGCTGCGAACGTGTTCGCGACGCGGTTGGCCTGCTGTCCAAAATTGCAGACCACGCGACCGCCGAGGCAGCGCTGAAAACCTGCGAAGAAATTGACCAGCTGGAGTCAGACGCTGACCGCATCATGCGCAGTGCCATGAGTAAACTTTTCCGGGAAGAGCCCGATGTGCGGGAAGTGATCAAACTCAAGGCGATCTACGAATTGCTGGAAACCATCACCGACAAGTGTGAAGATGTGGCCAATGTCATCGAGGGCATCGTCCTCGAAAATTCCTGAGGTCCGGGCGCCATGGTTTCGGCTCAGGTCGGGTTGTGGGTGGTGATTTTGCTGGTGGTGCTGGCACTGATCTTCGATTTCATGAACGGATTTCATGACGCAGCCAATTCCATTGCAACGGTGGTGTCAACGGGTGTTTTGAAGCCGGGGCAGGCCGTGCTGTTTGCAGCCATCTTCAATTTTGTCGCCATTTTTGTTTTCCAGCTGACCGTGGCGGCCACGATCGGCAAGGGATTGGCGCAGCCCGGCGTGGTGGATGTCCATGTGGTGTTTGGCGCCCTGGTGGGCGCCATCAGCTGGAATTTCATCACGTGGTATTACGGCATTCCCAGCAGTTCCTCGCATGCGCTCATTGGCGGGATTGTGGGCGCGGTGATATCCAAGGCTGGTGCTTCGGCTTTGGTGTTCGCCAGTGTGATGAAAACGGTGGTTTTCATCTTTGTCGCGCCATTGCTCGGCTTTGTGCTGGGGTCTGTCATGTTGATCGCGGTGGCCTGGACTTTCAGGCGCGCCACGCCCAGCCGGGTTGACCGCTGGTTCCGGCGCCTGCAACTGGTATCGGCGGGGGCATACAGCCTGGGTCACGGCGGCAACGATGCACAAAAGACCATCGGCATTGTCTGGATGCTGCTCATCGCCACCGGCTACTCGGCAGTGGGGGACAAAGCCCCACCAAGCTGGGTGGTGTTGAGCTGTTATTCAGCCATTGCCTTGGGTACGCTGTTTGGGGGCTGGCGCATTGTCAAAACCATGGGGCAGCGGCTCACCAAGCTGAAACCAGTCCACGGGTTCTGTGCTGAAACCGGTGGCGCCATGACGCTGTTCATGGCCGCGATTCTGGGTATTCCCGTATCGACCACGCACACCATCACGGGCGCGATTGTGGGGGTGGGGGCAACCCAACGCGCCAGTGCGGTTCGCTGGGGTGTTGCTGGCAACATCGTCTGGGCCTGGATTCTGACGATTCCTGCCAGTGCTTTTGTTGCTGCGATTGCATACTGGATCAGCCTTCAAATCTTCTGATGCTATAAAATATATAGCTACTCATGCATACCGGAAGAGGGCTAGAGGCATATTTCACTGTGAAATTTTGCGCGCTTCCTCGATTTGGTACTCAAAGTAGTGCTGGAAGCTGAAGACAATCGACGACATCAGCACGGTGGTACCGATCAGCAACGAAGCCGCAATGGCGCCAATGGTCAGCCAGTTGGTACTTCCTGATGGCGCATCCACCGGCGCATCTGCGTTGAAACGGGCGTTCCACTTCTCGGCAGGCATCAGCCCGTAAACGATGGCAGTCAGGGCACAGCCCGCGATGGTAAAGCCCAGTAGCGGGATCAGCAGCCAGCTCCAGGTGTCATCCACGCCCAGGTTTTGCATGCGCTGCACGCCATACAGGCCCAAAGCAGTGGGGATGGGCAACATCCAGCCCAGCAAGTCACCAAAACCTCCCAGGTAAAAGCGATGCAGGCCCAGCGGCCCACCCACAAAAGCGAGCCATGCCGCTACGGTCTTGTTTTTCATCGGGCTATTGTGGCGCAGGTGTCGAGTCCCCCTGGCCGAGTGCTTTTTCCATCAACACGACGTCCAGCCATTGGTCGAACTTCCAGCCGCAGGATTTGAGGATGCCAACGTGCTCAAACCCCAGCGAGCGGTGTACGCCAACCGAACCGGCATTGCTGGAGTCGCCAATCACGGCGATCAGTTTGCGGATGCCTACCCGTTCAGCCTGCGCTGCCAATTCGGCCAGCAAGGCACGTCCAATGCCCTTGCCGTGGACGCCCGGCGCCAGATAGATCGAGTCTTCTGCCGAAAAACGGTACGCCGGGCGGGGTTTGAACCATGTGCAGTAGGCATAACCGATCACTTGCCCAGCCTCTTCGGCCACGATGTATGGCAACCCTTTTGAAAGCACATCTGCGCGGCGGCTGGTCATGTCCGCCACGGAGGGAGGGTCGATTTCAAAAGTACCTGTGCCGTTGAGCACATGGTGGGCATAAATGGCGGTGATGGCTGCTATGTCTTCATCACGACTGGGTCGAATCATGGTCATGTGTATCAATCGCGATATAATGGAGAGCTTTTCAACGTGTTTCTGGCCGGGTGGTCATGTTACGTGTCTCAACGTTGAAATAAGGTGGAAAGTAATTTTCGCCACCCCCAAAGGATAAATCATGGTCGTCATTCGACTCGCCCGTGGCGGTGCAAAAGCACGCCCGTTCTTCAATATTGTCGTTGCTGACAAGCGTACCCGTCGTGACGGCCGCTTCATCGAGCGCATCGGTTTTTACAACCCGATCGCCACAGCCAACGAAGAAAGCATCCGCATCGCCCAGGACCGTCTGACCTATTGGACTGGTGTGGGCGCGCAAGCTTCTCCTACTGTGCAACGCCTGATCGACCAAGCCGCCAAAAAAGCGGCCTGATCCCGAGCCATGCTGTCCGGCCTCGAAGCCGCTGAATTGCCAGCGGATGCCATCGAAGTCGGGCGCATCGCGGATGCCTGGGGCATCAAGGGCTGGTTCAAGGTCTTGCCCTACAGCGCCTCGCCCGAGGCGCTTTTTTCTTCCAAGCACTGGTATTTACTGCCTGCCGAGAAAGGTTCGAAAACCTTCGCCGGTGTGGTCAAGCTATCTGTCCGGGAAGCTAAAGAACATTCCGATACGGTGGTTGCCACGGCTCAGGATGTGGATGACCGCAGCACTGCAGAAGCACTTCGCGGCGCCCGTATTTTCGTAGCCCGGTCGGGCTTTCCCACTGCTGGAAAAGACGAGTATTACTGGGTTGACCTCATTGGCCTGGACGTAATCAACCGGGAGGGCATCCCGCTTGGGCGTGTCAAGGAATTGCTCTCCACCGGCGCCCAGACCGTTCTGGTCATGGATTGCGAGCAGGATGGCAAGCCGCAGGAGCGCATGATTCCTTTTGTTGCGGTGTATGTCGATGACGTCGACCTGGCCGCACGCCGGATCACGGTTGACTGGCAACCCGACTACTAAGCCTGCTGTCATGCGGTTCGATGTTGTCACGCTGTTCCCTGAACTGTTTGCGCCATTTTTGACGACTGGGGTGACCCGCCGCGCCTTTGATTCGGGGTTGGTGGACGTCCGTCTTCAGAATTTGCGTGACTTTGCTGAGGGCAACTACCGCCGGGTGGACGACCGGGCCTATGGCGGTGGGCCCGGCATGGTGATGCTGGCGGAACCTCTGGCAAACTGCCTGGGCAGCATTGAGGCAGCGAGATCGACCAAGGCACCAGTGGTGCTGTTTTCACCTGTCGGGAAACCATTGACCCATGCGGCTGTCCAGCGGTGGGCACAAAGTGATGGTGCCATTCTGGTTTGTGGCCGTTATGAAGGCATTGACCAGCGTTTCATCGATACCCATGTGGATGAGCAGGTCAGCCTGGGTGATTTCGTGCTGTCAGGCGGTGAAATTGCCGCGATGGCTTTTCTGGATGCGGTGGCCCGCCTGCAGCCCGGTGTGCTGAACGACGAAGGCAGCCATCAGCAGGACAGCTTCAACCCGGCGCTGGACGGCTTGCTGGATTGTCCGCACTACACCCGTCCGGAAGAGTGGCGGGGCGCTCCAGTGCCGCCGGTTTTGTTGTCTGGACACCACGTTCAAATCGAGCGCTGGCGCCGCGAGCGATCCCTGGAACTCACCCAGCGAAACCGCCCCGACCTGATCGCACTGGCCCGGGGGAATGGCCAACTCAGCGCCCAGGACGAGGCGTTCCTGGCCAGCCTGCGGGTTACAGAAGGCCGCTAATCTTGCTATAATGGAAAGCTAACTGATCCTCTGCTCGGCCGCCCTGATGTCAACAGCTCAGGGCATTTGCGTGTCAATTCCGGCACTGGCGCGAACAAGATCCATTGAGGAAATCATGAACCTGATCCAAACTCTGGAGCAAGAAGAAATTGCCCGCCTCGGGAAAAATATCCCCGAGTTCTCGCCTGGTGACACCGTTGTCGTGAGCGTCAACGTGGTTGAAGGTAACCGCAAGCGTGTGCAGGCTTATGAAGGCATCGTGATCGCCAAACGCAATCGCGGCCTGAACAGCGGCTTCATCGTACGCAAAATTTCCAGCGGCGAAGGCGTGGAGCGTACGTTCCAGACCTACAGCCCGCTGATCGCCGGCATTGAAGTCAAGCGTCGTGGTGATGTACGTCGTGCCAAGCTGTACTACTTGCGTGACCGCAGCGGCAAGTCGGCCCGTATCAAGGAAAAACTGCCAGCGAAGAAGACGGCTGTCGCGTAAAGCCCGACTGCCTGTCACGGAGCCGCCACAAGCAGTTGCTTTGGCGGCTTTTTTATTGCCTAACCGTTGTGTCCAAACCAGACGTCATCACACCGCTCTCGAAGCTGCCGAATTTCGACCCGAAACGCATTCCGGTGATTGGCGTGGATGCACATTTGCCCGCAGTTGCCGAGTCGTCATTGACGCCGGATTCGTTGCGGCAGCGGTTTCTCCAACCGCCTGCCTGGGAGCCAGAACTGCTGGCCGAACGGAAGTTTGCAGACCGGCCGCCAACGAACGCGTCGGTATTGATCCCCATTGTGATGCGGGATGTGCCCACAGTGCTGCTCACGCAACGTACGGCACACCTTTCCACCCACTCGGGTCAGATTGCCTTTCCTGGTGGCAAACAGGACGAACAGGATGCCGACCTGTATATCACCGCATTGCGTGAGACGGAGGAGGAAGTGGGACTGGCACGTGATTTTGTGCAAGTGCTGGGTTCTCTTCCGGTCTATGTCACCGGCACATCGTTCATCATTTCACCGGTAGTAGGACTGGTTCGCCCCGGATTCACGCTCACGCCCAACGCGGATGAAGTCGCCGATGTGTTTGAGGTACCGCTGGAGTTTCTGATGAATCCTGCCAATCATCGACGCCATGCTTTCGAGTGGGAAGGTGTCCGGCGCGAGTGGTTGTCCATGCCCTACTGCGACGCTTTTGCCGAGCGCTTTATCTGGGGCGCCACCGCAGGCATGCTCCGCAATTTCTACCGGTTTCTGTCGGCATGACGCCTGGTCGGCTGGTTATGATGTTTACATGAGCTTTCTTGCCATTCTTGTAGCCCTGTTGATTGAGCAGGCGCGGCCTCTGACCAGCGGCAATCTGGTGCACAACAATGTTCGGGTTTGGGTGCGGTGGACGGCCAGGAATTTTGATGCAGGGCAGCAATCGCACGGCTGGCTCGCCTGGGGTTTTGCCGTTCTGGTGCCCGCGCTGGTTACGCTGATTGTGCATTGGGTTCTGGTCGTCACGCTGGGCTGGCCGGTGGCCATTGTCTGGAACGTGATCATTCTCTATGCGACGTTGGGATTCAGGCAGTTCAGTCACCATTTCACTGGCATACGGGATGCGCTGGAGGAGGGTGATGAGGAACTGGCACGTACCCTTCTCGCGCGCTGGCAGCAGATTGATGCCAAGGATCTGCCCCGCAGCGAGATTGTCCGCCAGGTGATTGAGCACTCTGTGCTGGCAGCGCATCGCCATGTGTTCGGCGTACTGGCGTGGTATTCCGTGCTGGCGGCCCTTGGATTGGGTCCCGCAGGCGCCGTGTTCTATCGGTTGAGCGAATTTGTGGCGCGCTACTGGAAGCACCACAGCAATTCGCTGCGCCAACCCGTGAGCGGAGCTCTGCAAGCTGTATCGGTTGCCGCGTGGCAATCTGTTGACTGGTTGCCTGCCCGCATCACCGCATTCGGTTTTGCCGTGGTGGGCAGTTTTGAAGACACCATCGACAACTGGCGCAACGCCGATCAGGGAAGGGGCAGCGACAACGATGATGTCATCCTCGCTGCGACTGCCGGCGCCGTGAACCTGAATTTGCGCCCCGTGTTTGTTGGTGATCCCCCGCGTCGGGTCGAGCGCAGATCGGCAGCCAGAGTTGGCCAAACCCCTGAACTCGCCCATCTGCGAACGATTGTTGGTCTGGTGTGGCGAACCGTTGTCATGTGGATGTTGCTGCTGGCTCTGCTAACACTGGCACGTCTGCTGGGATGACGGCTTCTTCATTCTTCAGCCCGGTTGTGGCGGGGCTTGTTCCGTATGTGCCGGGTGAGCAACCTCACATCGACAACCTGGTCAAGCTCAACACCAACGAAAACCCGTATCCGCCTTCGCCGAAAGTGGTGGCGGCCATTGCTGCCGCTGCAAGGGAGGGTCTTCAACTCTACCCTGACCCTCAGTCGCTGGCGCTCAAATGTGCCATCGCCGCGCATCATGGACTGGATGTGAGGCAGGTATTTGTGGGCAATGGGTCTGACGAAGTGTTGGCCCATGCGTTCTTCACGTTTTTCCAGCATGGGTCAGCCTTACTGATGCCGGACATCACCTACAGCTTCTATCAGGTGTATTGTGGACTGTATGGCATACCGTTCGAGCTTGTCCCACTGGATGCAGACTTGCGCGTCAGTGTGCATGCTTTTGAGCCTGCAGTTCAGCGTGAGGTGGCTGGCATTGTCGTCGCCAACCCCAATGCACCGACCGGAATCGGTTTGCCTGTGTCCGAGATAGAGAAGTTGCTGCAGATGCTCCCGCATCGCGTGGTGCTGGTGGACGAGGCCTATGTGGACTTTGGTGGCGAAACTGCCATGGGGCTGGTTGCGAAATACCCCAATCTGCTGGTGGTGCACACGTTGTCCAAGTCGCGCTCACTCGCCGGGCTGCGTGTGGGTTTTGCCTGCGGACAGGCATCCCTCATTGAAGCGCTGGATCGTGTGAAGGACAGCTTCAATTCCTATCCGCTGGACCGGCTTGCCATCGCTGGGGGCGTTGCCGCCATGGAGGACCGTGCCTATTTTGAGTCAACAAGGCAAGCCATCGTCGATACCCGGACAACTCTGGTGAGGCAACTTGAAGAGCTGGGATTTGACGTGTTGCCTTCCCAGGCCAATTTTGTGTTTGCAAGGCATTCACGGTACGACGCTACGCAATTGGCCGTGGGTCTTCGCGACCGCGCCGTGCTGGTGCGGCATTTCAAATTGTCACGTATTGAGCAGTTTCTGCGCATCAGTATTGGCACACCAGCACAGAGCGCTACATTGATCGGTGCCTTGCGAGAGGTGCTGGCCGCCTGAGTCCGTGTCGGGAAGGGTGAATATCAGTACCTGGACTGGCTTAATTCCGCAAACAGGTCACTATAGATTTTGTAGCGATTTGCGCTTATTCCATGAGGGCTGAGGGTGGATTTTTCTGTCTGAACCGCTGACATCACACCGCAACCCGGTTCATGCAGGTGGGTACAGTTGTAAAACTTGCAGTTGGCTACATGGGGTTTCAGATCGGGCATGTAGGCGGCTAGCTGAGCCGGATCAATATGGTTCAAGCCGAACTCCTGGAATCCGGGTGAATCGATCAACGCGGTGGTTTTTTCTGGATCCACCCAATACCAGGTCGTACTGGTCGTCGTGTGCTTTCCGGAATTCAATGCATGGGAGATCTCGCCAGTCTGGGCCAATGAGCCAGGCGCCAGCAGGTTGATCAAGGTGCTTTTGCCGGCGCCGGACGGCCCGAGCACCAGCGTGGTTTTCCCCTTCAGGTGCTTGAGCAGGACCTCGCGATCCACGTCTCCCGAGCGCTTGAGAGACAGTGGCAGCACGCCATAGTGCATGTGTCGATAAGGTAGCAACCATTCCCAGGCGCGGGCAAACGGCTCTACCAGATCGCTCTTGTTCAGTGCAATGATGGGCGTGATGTGCTCGGCCTCCGCGGCAATGAGGGCTCGCGACAACTGACTGCTGGAGAACTCGGGCTCTGCCGCAATCAGAATCAGAACCTGATCCAGATTGGCGGCGAACGACTTGGTGCGAATTTCGTCCTGCCGATAAAACAGGTTGCGTCGCCCCTCGATTTTCTCGATCGTTCCCTCGTCCTGGCTGGCTTGCCACAATACGCGGTCACCCACGACAGCCTGGCTTTTTTTTCCGCGTGAATGGCAGATGAGGCGTTTTCCTTCATGGGTTTCAACCAGAAAATGACGCCCATAGTTGGCCACAATCAGACCTTGGTCGAGCGTAGCGCGCTCAATCAAAAAAGGACTCCCAGGCATGTGGTCTTCCGTACTGAGCTCAAGAGTACGTTCATGTCGCCAGCGCTTCAACCTGGGTTGCACAATCAAAGTCGGTCACCGACAGACCTCCCACATCATGGGTGTTGAAGCGCACCACACAGCGACCGTAGTGGACCGACAAGTCGGGGTGGTGGTCCTGCACATGGGCAATGAACGCCACGGCGTTGACGAAGGCCATCGTCTGATAGTAATTTTTGAAATTGAATGCTTTCTCAATCGCCAGAGAGGAGCCATCACCGGTTAGTGTCCAGCCCTCCAGTTTCGCCAGGTTCGCTACGATCTCAGTAGCTGTCAGCGCACGTCTGGCAAGGGCCGACCAGTCTTTTTTCTTCAAGGTATCGGCCATGGATTACCTGTGAGCCTCGATGGAAGCTGCCGGCGCCATGCGCGACAGGCGCTCGGATGCTGGTGGGTGCGAATAATAAAACCTGACATACACCGGGTCGGGCGTGAGCGTTGATGCGTTGTCTTCATACAGCTTCAACAGTGCGCTTGACAAGTCCGGGCCACCGGTCTGTGCGACGGCGTAAGCATCGGCTTCAAACTCATGCTTGCGCGATAGCTGCGCGAACAATGGGGAAATGAACAGGCTGAACACAGGCACCGCCATCAGGAACAGCAACAATGCCAACGCATCATTGGGCATATCCATGTTGGGCTGAACACCCAGACCCGTGTAAAACCAGGCTTGGGTCGCCAGCCAGCCCAGCAGTGCAAAGCCCAGCAGGCTCAAGGTGAAGAGCGCCAACATGCGCTTGATGATATGTTTGTGTTTGAAGTGTCCCAACTCATGTGCGAGGACAGCATCCACTTCAGGCGGTGATAGCTTGGCCAGCAGGGTATCGAAAAAAACGACCCGCCGGGAGGCACCAAATCCGGTGAAGTAGGCGTTGCCGTGTCCACTGCGTTTGCTTCCATCCATTACGAAAAAACCTTTCGCGGCAAACCCGCAGCGCTGCATCAGGGCCGTCACACGCGCCTTCAGGTTTTCGTCTTCCAGTGGCTTGAAAGAATTGAACAGCGGCGCAATAAAAGTCGGATAGATCAGCAGCAGAAGCAGATTGAAACCTGTCCAGACACCCCAGGCCCATAACCACCATCCCGGGCCGGTAGCGCCCATCAGCCACAGAATCAGTGCGGCCAGCGGCAAACCAATGAGCGCGCCAACGAGGCTGGATTTGACCAAATCGGCCAGCCATAACTTCATCGTCATTTTGTTGAACCCGAAGCGCTCTTCAATAACGAAAGTCTGGTACAGCGTGACTGGCAGATCCAGCAAGCCGCTGATCAGCGCAAACGACGTCAACAAAGCGAGTTGCTGGGTGAGGCCTCCACCCAGCCATGCCAGCAAAGCCTGATTGAGCCAGGAGAGGCCGCCCAGAAGGGTCCAGCACAACAGTACGACGGACCCAAAAGCCAGTTCCAGCAAGCCAAAGCGGGCTTTTGTGATGGTGTAGTCTGCCGCCTTTTGGTGGGCGGCTAAAGATACCGTGTGGGCAAATGCGGCCGGAACAGCGTGGCGGTGGCTTGCCACATGGCGGATTTGCCGGGAGGCCAGCCAGAGTTTCAAAACCAGTCCGAGAAGTAGCGTGATGGCGAACGCAAGCGTCAAGGCGGACGAAGCGGTGAGTGTGGCAAAAAAAGAAGCATTCGAATCAGTCATGGAGCACTAGTTTAGGCCATCGGCGACAATGTGCCCCATGGCTGAAACAACACCCCAACTCCCGAAATCTGATCAAAACCTGATCTGGCTTGATTGTGAAATGACCGGGCTTGAGCCCGACGTGGAACGCATCATCGAAATTGCCGTGATCGTGACCGGTCCCAACCTGGAGCCCCGCGTGGAAGGGCCGGTTCTGGTCATTCACCAGTCCAACGAGCAACTGGACAAGATGGACGCATGGAACAAGGGTACCCATGGCAAAAGCGGACTGATTGACAAGGTCAAGGCGTCAACCCTGGATGAAGACGTCGCGCAGGAGCAATTGATCGCGTTCCTGAGCCAATATGTGCCCAAAGGCGGCTCTCCCATGTGTGGCAACAGCATCGGGCAAGACCGGCGGTTTCTGGTGAAGTACATGCCGAAGCTGGAAGCTTTTTTTCACTACCGCAATCTGGACGTCAGCACGCTCAAGGAACTGTCCAAGCGTTGGCGGCCGTCGGTATATAGCTCGTTCAAGAAGCAGCAAAGCCACACGGCGCTGGCGGATGTTCATGAGTCGATCGACGAGTTGATTCACTACCGGGAACACTTCCTTAAGTTGGAAGATTAGGTAGAAACCCGAATCCGTGCCATAATTCAAGGCTGCACTGTAAACAGCAGTGCGTTTGCACATCTCCCTTCACACACAGGGCTCGCAGAAATGAGCTCCAAGCACCGGGCAAACCAGTGCAGGTTCCGTTTGATGGTTGATGTTTTTTAACCATTGACGGAGCAGCCGCCTATCCGGTGGCACTCGCGTGTGAGAAATACATGACTGACGCTTTTGAAGTGACAGGCGACTTTTCGTCTGCCGATTCCCTTTCCCATGACGCCAATAATTCCGGTGACGCCTTTGTCGTCGGGAATTCTGCTGAACCTACCGAGGTTATGCAGGATGTAGCCCCAGCCGCACCCAACGGTTTTCAGAAACTCGGCCTGCGACCTGAGCTCCTGCAAGCCGTGCAGGACCTGGGTTTTACAGAGCCAACCTCGGTTCAAATCAAGACAATTCCCCTGGCGTTGCCAACGGACAGCAAAGCTGGTGAAGCGAAGCGCTTCATCGACTTGATGGTTTCCAGCCAGACCGGCAGTGGCAAAACCGCCGCATTTTTGCTGCCTGTTCTGCACACGCTGTTGATGCAGGAAGAAGAAGCCCAAGCCAAGGAGCGTGCCGATTTTGAACAGGCGGTTGCCGACGCAGCAGCCAAAGGCGAGGCTCCTCCAAAACGGCCCAAGCGCAAGGACCCTACCAGCTCCCGCAATTTCAAGGCGGCTGAACCCGGCGCGCTGATTCTGTGCCCAACCCGTGAACTGGCCCAGCAGGTCGCGCATGATGCGATTGACCTGGTTCGCCATTGCCGTGGCCTGCGTGTTGCCAATGTCGTTGGCGGCATGCCTTACCAGCTGCAAATTGCCAAGCTGCAAAACGCCAATCTGGTGGTGGCTACGCCGGGTCGTCTGCTTGACCTCCAACGCTCCATGCAGCTCAAACTGGACAAGGTTCAGTTCCTTGTGGTTGACGAAGCTGACCGCATGCTGGACCTCGGCTTTGCCGATGACCTGGCTGAAGTGAACCAGCTCACCATTGAGCGCAAGCAGACCATGATGTTCAGCGCCACGTTGGCCCCCCGCATTCAACAGCTCGCAACCCGCGTGATGCGGGAGCCACAACGGGTTCAGATTGATACGCCGCAGGAAAAGCACCAAAACATCAAGCAGATCCTGTTCTGGGCCGATACTGCGCAGCACAAACGCAAGCTGCTGGACCACTGGCTGCGTGATACCACCATCAACCAAGCCATTGTGTTTGCCAGCACACAAATTGAGTGTGACGGCTTGGCCAACGACCTGCAGCAGGATGGTTTCAGCGCCGTGGCATTGCACGGTGCCCTGAATCAGGGTCTGCGCAATCGCCGTCTGATGGCGTTGCGTGAAGGCCATGTGCAAATTTTGGTGGCGACAGACGTTGCTGCTCGCGGTATTGATGTGCCCACCATCACCCACGTGTTCAACTTTGGCCTGCCCATGAAGGCGGAGGACTACACCCACCGCATTGGCCGCACAGGTCGGGCTGGGCGTGACGGCCTTGCCGTGACCTTCGCCGAGTTTCGTGATCGCCGCAAGATTTTCGACATCGAGGCCTACAACCGCCAGCCGATCAAGGCTGAGGTGGTGCCCGGTCTGGAACCCAAGCAACGCATGCCGGATGCACGTCCAGCGGGCAATTTCGGCGGCCGCGGCAGCCGCGGACCTAATGACAATCAATCACGGGATCGCAAATTCGGTGGAGGCGGTGGCAACGGTGGTGGTCGTTCGGGCGGCTTTGGTGGCGGCGACCGCGAAGGTTTCAGCTACGAGCGCAAAGGCGGTTTCAATGACCGATTTGCGGGTGGTGGTGCCCGTCATGAGTCTGCCCCACCGCGCGGGGACTTTGCTGCGCCTCGGGGAGACTTCGGTGCCCCTGCACGCAAGCCGGCCTTTGGAAAACCGATGGGCGTCAAGCCGGGCAACGGTGGCAAGGTATTTGTGCCGCGCGACGCAAAAAAGAGTTTCTCCAAACCAGCCAGGTGAAATTCCCAACTAAAAAAGGAACCTGTCGGTTCCTTTTTTTCATTGAACCAGCTCAACGTGGACCAGAGCCGAATTCGGCATAACCGTACAACCGCTCGGGCGGCATGTTGAGGATCATGGTCTTGTCGGCCACAGTGCCCGTGATCGAATAGTTCGGCTCAGCCGTGTTTCTGCGAATCGACGTGTGTACCGGTTTGCCAGCTGGATCCGTAATGGCTGCAACCATGGGCGTATTAGCGTTTGAACTACGCTTCACCACCACGGCCAGTTCACCGGATTTGAGCCTGACAAAGTCCCCCGGCGGGTAAATGCCAAACTCCTTGATAACCGCCATGGACAGGGGGCCGCCTTTGTCTTCGCGGAACAATTGACGGGCAGCTTCCTGAGTTGTCAATGCCGGACGTATCAGGCGCGGACTGATTTTTGCCATAAAGACGTCCGCCACCCGCAAGGCCACCGCCAATTCCGAGGGTTCTACAAGTCCCTTCGGGTAACCGCTTCCATCGGAACGTTCATGATGCTGTTCTACGGCGTTCAACCATTCAGTATCCGCGACGCCCATTTTCCTGAGCAGTTCGACTGCCTGGACTGGATGCTTTTCAATCGCGGCCTTTTGCTTGTCTCTCATCGGGATATCCTGTTTGGCCATTTGTCCCTGCAGCGCCACAATGGGAAGGTTCATGGTGAGAGCCGCTTTGACCAGACTCATGGTTTTGGCTTCCGCCCATTGCAGGCGTCGTGAGATCAGCAGGCAGATCAAAGCAGTGTGAATGGAGTGGCTGTAGCCATAGTGGAAAAGCTCGGCCTTCTCCTGACGCACCGTACGATAGATTCCCACGTCGGGGTCCAGATCAGTCAACTCAACAATTTGTCTGGCAAACTGTTCCATGCGGTCAGGAAAGTCAGTGACAGTTGGCAGTTCCCTGATCAGAATTTCCAGCTGGCTGATGGTGTTGTCCCAGCGGCCAAACAAATTCGGGGCATGTTTCGGCGTGGCGAAGCCGTGGGCAACCAGGCCAGCCGCAGCGCGAATTTCTTCCACATCCACAAACGCACCGCGCTGCAGCAATGCCTGGAGCTGCTCCTCGCTGCTGACGACATGGCCACGACTGAGCAACAAGCGCCCCTCGGTATCGCGCACATTCCATGGCAGTGGCGCACCCAGCTCCACTTTGTCATGAGGCAGTCGAACCATTTTCATGGGCGTCATCTTGCACGATTTTTCGGACTGCGAAACGCAAATTTGGACCGTCTTTCCGAAAAAGCCGGGATTCTGGATAGCATTCTGTTCATATGGAAACCCCAATTCAGGCCGATTACCTTGTCATCGGCAGCGGCATTGCCGCTGCATCGGTAGCCTACTTCCTGGCACCACATGGGCAGGTCATCCTGCTGGAGCGGGAGGTACAGCCCGGCTACCACTCCACCGGCCGCTCGGCAGCCCTTTTTTTCGAAAGCTATGGTACGCCGCAGGTTCGGGCACTCACGCAGGCCAGTCACGCTTTTTTTAAACATCCACCCGCCGGGTTTGCTGAATACCCCATTCTTTCGCCCAGAGGCGCGCTGATCGTAGCCAGGCCCGGAGATGAGGCTTCCCTGGAGGAGCACTGGCGAATACTGCATGCCATGGCGCCCAACGCCCGGCGGCTGGACACGCGGCAAGCTTGCGCCCTGGTGCCCGTGCTGCGTCCGGACCGGGTAGCGGGCGCAGTGTATGCACCGAATGCCTTTGACATGGATGTCCACGGTTTGCATCAGGGCTACCTGCGGGGTGTGCGATTGCAGGGCGGAAAACTGGTGTGCCAATCGCCTGTCCAGACCCTGCAGAGGGAGGCAAACCGCTGGTGCGTACAGGCCGGTGGCCGCACTTATCAGGCTCCGGTTGTCATCAATGCTGCCGGGGCGTGGTGCGACGAGATTGCCGCTCTGGCGGGGGCCGTGCCGCTGGGACTGACTCCCAAACGCCGTTCCGCTTTTGTCTTTGCACCTCCCCCGAATGTGGATTGCACGTCGTGGCCGATGTGTATCGGCGCAGATGAATCCTGGTACCTCAAGCCTGATGCGGGTCAGTTGCTGGGCTCGCCTGCCAACGCAGACCCGGTGCCACCGCAGGATGTACAACCTGAAGAACTGGATATCGCGCTGGGAATTCACCGGATTGAAGAAATGACGACCTTGCAGATACGACGGCCCAGCCGCACGTGGGCAGGACTGCGCTCATTTGTGGCCGACGGTGACTTGGTGGGTGGCTATGACGGCCAAGTCCCGGGCTTTTTCTGGATTGCCGCCCAGGGGGGTTATGGCATACAGACCTCTGCCGCAATGGGGGAGGCATGTGCGGCGTTGGTGCGCCGTCAGCCGTTGCCAGATGCCATCGCCGGATTCGGGCTGACTGCGGACATGCTCAGTCCGGCGCGGCTACGTCAGGTAACCAACTGACCCGTCAGATGTGGCCGACTACATGCGGCGTATGCCGCATGTGCAGTGACAGCCCCAGTGCAGCCATGTGGTTGCTGTTGCGACTGAGTATGCTTTCGGACAAGGGAAGAAACTCTTCTTCTTCAAATCTGGCATGTGCCTTGTATTTGGAGACCAGTTGTTCAATGGATGAGGGGTCCAGGTTCGCTACCTGTCCCTTGGCCAATTTCTTGAGCTGCGGCTCCAGATGCGACCACAGAAGCTCAATGTCGCGGTGTTCCTGTGTCAACCGTTCCACCAGGTTCTTTACTTTGTCGCGCTCGGCTCCCTTGACGGCGCTTTCCAGTACGGCCGGAAACAGTTCGCGCTCTTCTTCAGAGTGGTGTTCATAAACTGCAGCCCGGAAGAACGCCACGGTGTCTTCTGCGATCATGCGGGCGCGGGCTGCTGGGGCGAGTAGTGCCGGCAGTTCACCAAAACTATCCAGGTGGTTCAGGATACCCACGTGGCAGTGGGAAAAGTTGGTTAGTGGTGCGTCGAAATTCAGGTCGGTGGGGTTTGTGGTCACAGTCGGTCACCTTTTCAGGGAATCAGCAAGCGGTCAATATAGAGCCACAAGCAGAGGTCCTTTTTGACCTGCATCATGTTTCCAGGCATTGTGGTGGAGAGGAGGAGGATCGAACTCCCGACCTTCGCATTGCGAACGCGACGCTCTCCCAGCTGAGCTACCCCCCCAACAATGGATGGCATATTAGCAGTTTGAGACAGGAATGGGTAGACGTGGAAGCTCCTGCATTTGTGCCAAGATCAGGCTCTGAAAACCGTTTCATCCAGAAAGAAATCGGACCATGACAAACTACAACCCGGTCTGGCTGGACCACATGTACAACAACCGGGCACTGGTTCCGGAATTTGCGGTTCACATCGAACGCTGGCAGCGGGACTCCGCGCAGGCCCGAGCGCAATTGCCATGCGCACTGGACGTGGCTTACGGCAGCGGCCAGGGCGAGACGATGGACATATTTCCGCCCGGGGAGGAGGCAGGGCGCAACCCGGCGCCGGTGCTGGTCTTCCTGCATGGGGGGTATTGGCGCAGTCTGGACAAGGCGGACCATTCCTTTGTGGCACCCGCTTTTGCCCGGAAGGGCGCCTGTGTCGTGGTGCCCAACTACGCGCTGTGTCCTGGTTCGCCATCCGGGCCAGTGACCGTTCCATACATCACCATGCAAATGGTCAAAGCCCTCGCATGGGTCTGGCGCCATATCTCGGCGCATGGTGGAGACCCTGGTCGAATTACGGTGGCGGGTCACTCGGCGGGTGGTCATTTGGCTGCCATGCTGCTGGCATGCAAATGGCCTTCGTATGAGCGGGACTTGCCAGCCTGTCTCGTAAAAAATGCGCTATCGATTTCGGGCTTGTACGAGCTGGAGTCGGTGATGCATACGCCGTTTCTGCAAGACTCTCTCCACCTCACCCCGGAACAGGTTGGCATGGCCAGCCCGGCCTGGTTGCCCCATCCATCTGTCATGGGTGGTCGCGGAATTCTCTATTCTGTAGCGGGTGGCCAGGAAAGTGCTGAATTTCTGCGGCAAAACCAGTTGATTCGTACCGCTTGGGGCCTTCAGGTGGTCCCCGTTTGTGAAACCTTGCCGGGCCTTAACCACTTCAGCATTCTGGAGGCACTGGTTGCGCCCGCGCATCCTCTGCATCACATGGCAGGCGACTTGTTGTTCAACTAGCCTGTCCGCCGTGCATCAGGTTCCCGGGTCTCGTATGGTGGACTCCACCACCCAGCGTTTCACTACCGGTGGCGAATCCCCGATATGAAAAGCCAGCTTGCGGTCCCGCAAGGCGACATCGGCTGCAGTAAGGCGTTCGAACCGTCGCAGATGGTCAGTCCATGATTCATCAACGATCTGCTCGACAAAACGACCCGGGTCGCTGATATCGCGCAGCAGCTCCCAGGACAAGGCACCGTGGCTCAAACGGCTACGCCGGCTTTTCTGCATCAGGACCCGGAAATCTACTGCCTTTGCGGGATCTATCTGGTATTCGATGGTAGCTACCACATGCCCGGTTTCAGGTGGGGTGTCGGCTATTGGTACCTTGAACTGGTTGGAGGGTGTCAGGTCTTCCTCTACACCGGTGACGGGCATCAACCGGTTGGCCAGCAGCATGGTGATGGCACCCGTCGCTGAGGCTATCAACAGGCTGGTCTGTACCGTGCCGAGCGTGGCGACCTGGCCCCAAATGGCTGCCCCCGCAGCACTGGCGCCCATGATGGCCATCTGGTACATCGACATGCCGCGTGCCCGCACCCAATCTGGCAAGCCCATCTGGGCCGACACACTCAATGAATTGGCCGTGGTAATCCAGGCCATCCCAGCCGCAAACATGGCGGGCACCGCAACCAGAGCATCAGTCGAAAAGGCAACAACGGCCATCGCCACTGCCTGCAGGGTTGCCCCCCTGGCCACCAAACCGTCACGTGACCACTGCTGACGCAAGCGGGGCAAAAACAGCGCCGCCATGATGGCACCGGCACCCATGCTGGCCAGCAGTAACGTGTAAGTACCCGCGCCACCACCTTGCAGGCCACGTGCCACCAAAGGAAGAAGGGCAATCAAGGCTGTGGAATGAAAGAAAAACAGGGAAATCCGGACCAGGACGCCCTGCAGATGGGACGATTGCCCCACAAACTGCAAGCCCACACGCATGGCACTGAACAGCTTTTCCCGACCCAGCGGTTGGTGAGTCGGTGTGCGATGCCAGCGAGAAATGATCCACGCGGCCACCAGTGACAGCGCCGCATTGAGCATGAAGACGTAGGCACTGCCCAGACTGGCAATCAATGCGCCAGCCAGTAGTGGTCCCACGATACGTGAGGCATTCATTGAAATGCCGTTGAGCGCCAGCGCCGCCGGTAACTGATGCCGCGGCACCAGCTCTGGCACGATGGCGGCAAATACTGGCCAGCGTAGCGCCAGACCGATACCGTTGGCAAAGGTCAGAGCCAGCAGCAGTGTTGGCGTCATCACATCTGCCAGAATGGTGATGCACAGCAATATCGCCACGACTGCCACCCAGAACTGGGTGATCAGAAAGAAGCGTTTGCGATCCAGGATGTCTGCCAGTGCGCCGCTGGGCAGTCCGAGCAGAAAGACCGGCAGGGTGGACGCCGTTTGAACCAGCGCCACCCAGATCGGTGACGTGGTCAGCGAGGTCATCATCCACGCTGCTGCCACGTCGTTCATCCACATGCAAATGTTGGCGGCCAGCCAGGTGAACCACAACATCCGGAATACCGGCAAGCCTAGCGGTGCCAGTGGCGATGCGGGAGCCGGATGGTGACGTTTACCCGGCACAGGTTCGGAATCAGGCATGCAGCGGCCTACATCAGCAGGTGTTCACCCGCGTTGTCTCCGCCCAATGTGACGTAGTTGACCTTGCGTATGTCCATCAGTCTTTTGCCACCGGCGTAGCTGATGGAGCTTTGCACGTCCTGCTCCATCTCAATCAAGGTGTCTGCGAGCTTGCCCTTGATGGGTTCCAGGATGCGTTTGCCTTCGACGTGTTTGTATTCGCCCTTGTTGAAATCGCTGGCCGAGCCGTAGTACTCCTTGTACAGCTTGCCATCTACCTCCACGGTCTGGCCCGGACTTTCCTCATGACCTGCGAACAGCGAGCCGATCATGACCATGGTCGCACCAAAACGGATGCTTTTGGCGATGTCGCCGTGGTCGCGGATACCACCATCGGCAATGATGGGTTTGGTTGCCACGCGGGCGCACCATTTGACGGCCGACAATTGCCACCCGCCCGTGCCAAAACCGGTCTTGAGTTTGGTGATGCATACTTTGCCTGGACCGATACCTACCTTGGTAGCGTCAGCACCCCAATTTTCCAGGTCGATGACTGCTTCAGGTGTGGCCACGTTGCCCGCGATGATGAACGTCTTGGGCATTTTTTTCTTCAGGTAGCCAATCATTTCCTTCACGCTGTCGGCATGGCCATGAGCGATGTCGATCGTGACGTATTCGGGAATCAGACCCAGCGCCAGTAGTTGGTCAACGGTGCCGTAATCCGGCTTTTTTACGCCCAGCGAAATGGATGCGTAGAGTCCCTTGGCTTTCATGGTCTGGACGAACTTCACGTTGTCCAGATCGAAACGGTGCATGACGTAAAAGTAGCCGTTTTGCGCCAGCCAGACGCAGATGGATTCGTCCACCACGGTCTTCATATTGGCCGGTACCACCGGCAAACGAAAACGCCGACCGCCAAGTTCTACGCCGGCGTCACACTCCGAGCGGCTTTCCACGCGGCATTTGCGCGGCAGCAGCAAAATATTGTCGTAATCAAAAATTTCCATGATGTCTCCAAGCTCCAGAAGGCTGTTGTGAACAGATGAGCGCTTGGACTGCGGCCGGCCAAAAAAAACCGGACCACAATTGCTTGGGCCCGGTGATTGATTCTACCCGTGTATGGACATTACGACACCGACCCCGGCTTCCCGGGCTTTCTACAATGCAGGCATGTTCCCTGAAAGCACCCAAGA
>ERZ795044.1407-NODE-1407-length-21813-cov-4.739728_pt1 | contig 21813 bp, 20 predicted proteins | sample MGYA00375128_ERZ795044 | MGnify/ENA primary metagenome ERZ795044 (study PRJEB30173, sample SAMN05720213) | anaerobic digester metagenome | isolation source: active sludge of municipal wastewater-treating anaerobic digesters | place: USA | collected 2014-12-22 ... | reverse complement strand
CATCTTTTCTAAATTCTTGTGACAGGGTAACGGCGTCGATAGTTCCGGAAGTGGATGCGGTATCGATATCCGGTTTTTTAACCGTTTCTATCATGCGACTCCCGCCAATAGCTAAAACAACCGCCAAAGCCAGGCATCCGACAACCATGGGTGAAAATTTTCCTTTTGAGGCATCTTGTGACATGAATTTTCGCTCATTCATGACCATATACCTGCCTGTAGCGAACATATGGAACAAGATTGGCAGGGCGTACTTAGCCAGCAGGAAGGGCTCCCAGTTTGGAGTTAAGTTAAAGCGGATGATGCCATAAATGGCTCCCGGCAATACCAACCAAAAAGCCAGCAGCGTAAGCCATCCGGCGTTTTTTTGGCCCAGGTAAAACCGGTCGGCACCGGCGCTGCCGCCCAAGAGGGCCAGCACAATCGATAACTTTTTTGACTTCATGAGCGTGTAGGCTATCAGCAAAAATAGACACAATTCAACGAACCAACACGGATGGCTGGATTTGTGACATTAGGTATACCCATCCTTTCGGCCTAACTTTGCGTTAATCTAGGCGGGAATGACAGGATTTTTTCAAATTTGTGAAGTTCCCTTTAGCACCATTGTTCAAGTTCATGAGAAAAGCACTGTTCCTAATTATTTTGGCCGCATTATCGCCCTTAGTTTATGGGCAGCAATACCTCGAAATAGGGGTATTCGGCGGTGCCAGTAACTATCAGGGCGACTTGGCTCCTGTGGCCTTTGTGCCCAAGGAGACCCATTCAGCCTTTGGTGCATACTATAAATTTAACCTCAACTATTGGTTTGGACTGAAAGCCGGCTTGTACAGTGGTTTCATCAGTGGAAACGATGATAACTCTACCGAAGAGTGGAAGCAGGAGCGTAATCTCCATTTCGTTTCCCCGGTGTATGAGGCCAATGCTGTTTTTGAGATCTTCCTCAAGCGCTATAACCCTAAATATCGCTGGAATATCGCCTCACCTTATGTCTATTTTGGGATAGCTACCTTCCGCTTCAATCCAAGGGCGCAATATCAGGGTGTCTGGTATGAGCTTCAGCCGCTTGGCACTGAAGGGCAAGGCAATCCGGCTTATCCTGACCGCAAACGCTATCCGCTTCAGCAATATAGCTATCCGGTTGGTTTTGGTATCAAGGGCTCACTTAACAAATATTGGAACCTGGGTATCGAAATCGGCTATAGAAAAACAACTACCGACTATTTGGATGATGTAAGTACTACCTATATCGCAAAGGAGCTTTTATTGGCTGACAACGGGGATATTGCCTGGCAGCTGTCCAATCGCACCGATGAAATGAATGGGGGTACGGAGATTTTACGCGACGATAAAAAATATCGGGGTGATGATACCAACAAAGACTGGTACATCTTTACCGGGATGACCCTCAGCCGTAACCATGAGGTGAAGGGTTGGGATGGAAAAAAATACAAAGCCAGTGACAATCCTAAAAAGCCCGGTCTGCGCAAATCGCGGAAGAAAATGCAATGTCCAGGGGTAAATCTCAAGCTGTAATTCTTTGGATTGTTCCCTTTTCTATACAATCTTTACAATAAATGTGTCATTTTTCCTGTTATTTAGCAGTCGGAATGACATAAATCAAGTGCAATTCACTAACTTTGTTACCATAAGATGCGCCCGAAACGGATGAAAGTAACTAACCTCCTCGCTTTACTTCTGGTTACCGGAACGGTATCTGCTCAAATGCAATATGTTGAAGTAGGTATTATGGGTGGTGTGGCCAATTATTATGGCGACATGACCCATGACTACGTTGAACCAAAAGAATCACAACTTGCTTACGGCGGGTTTGTTGAATACCATCTTGACCATAAGATGGCTTTAAAGTTTAATATTTATAGCGGATCAGTTTCAGGTGCAGATGCAAACAGTGATCGTGCCAACCTGAAAGCGCGTAACCTGAGCTTCACATCTCCAGTTACGGAAGCGGCTTTTACCTTTCAATATTATTTCTTCGGATATCGCCCTGTAGAATTTGCCCAGCGCTTTTCTCCATATGCTTACGCAGGTCTAGCAGGTTTTCATTTCAATCCTCAGGCTTTCTATGAAGGCGAATGGTACGATTTGCAACCACTGGGCACTGAAGGTCAGGGTTCTGACTATTTCCCAGAACGTGAATTCTATCGATTGTATGAATTCGCCATCCCGGTTGGTCTCGGATTTAAATTCGCACTTACCGAACGTTGGAATATGGGAATAGAATATGGTGCCCGTTTTACATTTACCGATTACCTCGATGATGTAAGCCGCACCTATGTTGACCGAAATCTTCTCATCGAATCTAATGGTATTGACGCTTATAATTTGTCTAACAGAAGCGGTGAATTCCTGAATGGCACTCCTTTCGATTATGATAATAACGATTGGAGGGGCGATCCAACTGATAAGGATAAATATATGTGGTTAGGCATTACCTTCAGCCGGAACTTAATTAAAGGTATTGATGAAGGTTTCCGCACAACAACAAAGGATATTCTCGGTTGTCCGGGTCCTAAACATATTAATAAAGTGAAGAAAAGAAGGGCCTGATTTTCTATCATAACGCATGCAAAGGGATGACGGGTGTCGTCCCTTTTTTGTGTGCATAAGTGAACAGTGCGTTCAGGCTTTATCCATTACCTTGCATACCTATTTGTAATACTATGTCAGGCATCGTATTTCTAGTTGTTTTGCTCGCTTATTTTGCCATGTTGTTTACCATAAGCTGGTTTACATCCCGCAAGGCAAATGATAATGCCTATTATCTGGGCAATAAAGCTTCACCCTGGTATGCTGTTGCTTTTGGGTTAATAGGCGATTCGCTCAGTGGTGTAACCTTTGTTTCAGTGCCCGGAAATGTAGCCACAGCTCAATTTGGCTACATGCAAATGGTTTTCGGCTATTTATTGGGTTATCTGGTAATTGCACAGGTGCTTTTGCCACTGTATTATAAAATGAACCTCACATCCATTTATACCTATCTCGGTCAACGTTTTGGTAAAAGTGCACAGGTTACCGGCTCTTTGTACTTTGTTTTGTCACGACTCATAGGTGCGGCGTTCAGGTTATATGTTTCGGCAACCGTATTGCAATTATTTATTTTTGATCAGTGGAATATCCCTTTTGAAATAACCGTATCGGTTGTTATTATTTTGATTCTTCTCTATACTTATAAAGGCGGTATTAAAACCTTAGTGTGGACGGATACATTGCAATCTTCCTTCTTACTTGCAGGTGTATTGCTGAGTATTCTAGTTATTGCGCAAGCCATGCATTTAAATGTGGGCGGAATTGTGCAAACAGTAAGAGATAGTCCCTATAGCCAAATATTTTTCTGGGATGCAAAAGCACCAAATTATTTTTTCAAGCAGTTTATCAGCGGCGCTTTGATTGCAATAGTGATGACAGGTTTAGATCAGAATATGATGCAAAAAAACCTCAGTATGCGCTCTTTGCCGGATGCGAAAAAAAATATTATGTGGTTTAGTGTGGTATTGATTTTTATTAATTTGTTTTTTGTGGCTCTGGGCGCATTGTTATATGCATATGCACAATCTATTTCGCTGGAATTACCCACACGAGCCGATCATTTATTCCCCATACTCGCTTTAGACCATTTAGGCACGTTTGCAGCCATCGTATTTATCCTCGGTATAGCCGCGGCTACTTTTTCGAGCGCTGATTCTGTATTGACGACACTTACTACCTCCTTTTGTATTGATGTGCTCGGCTGGGATACTACGCAAACGGAAACAGCACACCACAAAAGAACCAGACACATTGTACATATCGGATTTGCTGCCGCTTTATTATTGGTGATTGTATTGTTTAATGCCATCAATAATGACAGTGTCATTAATCAGGTATTTGTTGCCGCCGGTTATACATATGGGCCTTTGCTCGGATTATTTGCCTTTGGAATAGGCAGTAAACGATTATTGCGCAATGCCTGGGTATTGCCTGTATGTTTAGTGCCACCGGTTTTGTGTTATTATATCAATAGCCATGCAGCGGCCTGGTTCAATGGATACCAAATCGGGTATGAGCTCTTGCTGATGAACGGTATTTTGACCTATTTAGGATTATTGTTAATTTCAAAGCCGGCTAATACCTTAGCGGTTAAAATGTAGCCTGACGATTATGGCAGAAAAGTATAGAAAAAAGAAGCTGTTTAAAACAAAGGACTGGACTGAATTAAGCGCCCAGTCGAGCTGGAGGATGTTTAAAATAATGGCAGAGTTTGTTGATGGTTTTGAAACCATGGATAAAATCGGCCCTTGCGTATCTATTTATGGTTCGGCAAGAACAAAACCGGATCATAAATATTATAAGCTGTCTGAACAATTAGCTGCCCGTCTCGTAAAAGAAGGCTTCGGCATTATTACCGGCGGTGGTCCCGGAATTATGGAGGCCGGAAATAAAGGCGCTTATAAAGAAGGTGGAAAATCAGTTGGACTCAATATCGAATTGCCCTACGAACAAAGTCATAATCCATATATCGACAGCGATAAACTGATTAATTTTAAATACTTTTTCGTGCGCAAAGTGATGCTGGTAAAGTATGCTCAGGCCTTCATCTTTATGCCGGGCGGTTTTGGCACACTGGACGAATTGTTCGAAGCACTGACCTTAATTCAAACCCATAAAATTGAACGCGTTCCCGTTATTATGGTAGGTAAAACTTATTGGAAAGGATTACTTGCCTGGATGCGCGATACTATGTTGCATAAAGAACATAATATCAGTGAAGAAGATTTGGATTTGTTCTTCGTGTCAGACGAACCGGAAGAAATTGTGCAGCATATTAATGCTTTTTACGCCACCTCTCATTTGCGTCCTAATTTCTGATGGAAGCCGTTAGCTTTATTGCAGCTGGGAAAAAGGTGCCTGTATTTACATTGCCGGATCAAAACGGACAAATGATTTCTTCAGCATCCATGAAGGGAAAAAAGTATGTCCTCTTTTTTTATCCAAATGATGATTCGCAAACCTGTACGAAAGAAGCGTGCAATTTGCGTGATCATTATAAGGCCCTTGTAAAGGCCGGATATGCCTTGTTTGGTATTTCGCATGCACCGGTTTCCAGTAAGAAAAAGTTTGCAGATAAATATGCGTTACCCTATTTGCTGTTAGCTGATGCAGGATATAAGGTTTCTGCAAAATTTGGGGTGTATGGCGAAAAATTATTTATGGGTAAAACCATTACCACTATTCACCGGGTAACCTTTGTGATAAATGAACAAGGCGTAATTGAACGTGTTATTTATCCGGTAAAATCCGGCGAAGCTGCCCAACAGATTTTAGCAGCAGGTTAATGGTAAGTCGATGAGATACGCCCGAAAATATTTTAGTACGAAATAGCATATGCAGGCAGGCAAAGTCAGTAGTCAAACCGTTTTTATAAGTGTATTACTTATCAGCGTATTGCTGCTGATGTCGCTTTTTCAACAGGGCTTACAGGCAAAAACAGATGGTGCGCCCAGCGGTAATACAGGCTCGCCGGGCGATGATCAAACCTGTGCCCACGTAAAATGTCATACAGGAACCGCGCAGGATCGTCCGGGAATTATCAGCTCAAATGTTCCGGAAACGGGTTACCGGAGTGATGCCGTTTACACGATTACGGTTTTTATGATAGATACCGGCATCGTCAAATTTGGATTTCAGGCATCCCCACAAAACCTGACAGGTGATAAATTGGGCACGATGTCGATAATTGATGCAGACAGAACCAAATTTACCGGCGGTGGAAAATATATTACACATAAAGAAGCAGGCACCGCAGCAGTTGATACGGCTACGTGGACCTTTAACTGGCAGTCGGGAAGCAGCACCGGCGATGTAACGTTTTATGTTGCTGTAAATGCCACGAATAATGAGGAAAATGCTACCGGCGATAAAATTTATATCGACAAGCTGGTTATTCCGGAAGACCCGAACAATATTCCGGTACCCATAAACGGATTTGAATTGTCTATTCAACAATGCTGGCAGGTGGCCGATGGCTGGTATCTGCAAACAAATGCTACGGGCGATTGCACAGTGCAGATTTTTTCACTGAGCGGGCAGCTGATGTATACCGAACAATTTTCGCAAGGTAATGAAGCTTTTTTTATTCCGAATACGCAGTTGCCTGCAGGTAATTATGTGATGTCTGTTTCATCCAAACAATCATTCGCAGCCCGTAAGGTAATGGTATGGTGAAAAAAAAGGCTGTTGATGTGTCAACAGCCTCCTGGTACTATGTATTTTGTGTGTAGATTATTCTTCTGTTTTTTCTGATGACTGAGCTTCTGCCTTTTCTTTCTCCAATTCATCCGCTTCAGTTTGCAAAATGCCCTGGGCATCTAACAAGTGAAACCATTTGATGAATTTCTTAATGTCGTTGATATACACTTTTTCACGATCGTATTCAGGCAATATTTTTTCAAACCAGGCCGATATTGTTGTATTGTCTGATTTAGGATCAACCGGTGGGTTGGTATCGCGCTGCTCGAATGCTTTTAACATTACGTCTAATAATGGCATTGTATCGTCATTAGTGTAGATGGCGATATTATCCAGCGGACTGAATAGATGTTCGCGATTGGAAACAAACTTTGTCCATCCTTCCGACAAACTAGTTACAATAAGTCCGCTCGGTTTCTGACTTTCCATTTTAAACAAACCGCCCATCCCGGTGATGGCTGTTATCTCTCTGAAACGCATAATCCTATTTTTGTGCAAAATTACGGAAACGTTTCGTAGAAATTATTGTTTCTGTTATAAGGGCAATCGCTCAGGCTTTCGTATTTTGTCCCGTTATTATTGTCTATGGAATTCAAACTTACCAGTCACTATACGCCAACTGGCGACCAACCCGCTGCTATTCAGCAACTTACAGACGGTATTCAGGCGGGAGAGCCTGCTCAGGTTTTGCTGGGTGTAACAGGCAGTGGAAAAACGTTTACCATTGCCAATGTTATTCAGCAGGTTCAAAAGCCAACCCTGATTTTATCGCACAATAAGACGTTGGTGGCACAGTTGTATGGCGAGTTCAAGCAATTTTTTCCGGATAATGCAGTGGAGTATTTTGTGAGTTATTACGATTACTACCAACCGGAGGCTTATATAGCCACCACAGATACTTACATAGAAAAGGACCTGTCTATAAATGCCGAAGTGGAGAAGCTGCGGTTAAAAACAACCTCGAGTTTGCAGAGTGGCCGCAGAGATGTGATTGTGGTAGCAACTGTTAGTTGTATTTACGGTATGGGCAACCCGGCAGAATTTAAAGAAAGTATTGTCCGCGTAAATGTGGGGGATAAAATGAGCCGCAATTTTTTATTGCACAGGTTGGTAGATGCCTTATATGCGCGTGCAGCCGTTGAGTTTAAACGCGGCAATTTCAGGGTAAATGGTGATGTGGTGGATGTGTTTCCGGCATATGCTGATTATGCCTATCGTATTACCTTTTTTGGTGATGAGGTTGAGGAAATTGAAATCATCAATCCGGAAAATGGAAAACGCACGGGCAAACAGGATAATATTGCCATTTTCCCGGCGAATTTATACATTCCACCAAAAGATATATTGCCCTCCATTATCCAGGAAATTTATACCGAATTAGATGCGCAGGTAAAGTATTTTGAGAGTATTGGTAAATTTATTGAAGCCAAGCGACTGAGCGAACGGGTGAATTTTGATGTGGAGATGATTAAGGAATTGGGCTATTGTTCAGGTATTGAAAACTACAGCCGATTTTTCGACCGGCGACAAAAAGGCCAGCGTCCGTTTTGTCTGATTGATTATTTTCCGGATGATTATTTGTTGGTTATTGACGAAAGTCACGTATCTGTTCCGCAAATTGGCGCTATGTATGGCGGCGACCGTGCCAGAAAAATGAATCTGGTAGAATATGGATTCCGTTTGCCAAGTGCCATGGATAACAGGCCTCAGAATTTTGATGAATTTATGTCGCTGCTTAATCAGGTCATTTACGTAAGTGCCACACCGGCTGATTTTGAATTGACGCAAAGTGGTGGGGTGGTGGTTGATCAGGTAGTGCGACCAACGGGCTTGCTGGATCCGCCAATTGAAATTCGCCCTACATTAAATCAGGTTGACGATTTATTACATGAAATTGGTGAGCGTATTAAAATAGATGAACGCGTATTAGTAACAACCCTTACCAAACGCATGGCTGAGGAATTGTCGAAGTATATGTTGCGCATGGGTATTAAATGCCGGTATATTCACAGTGAAGTAGAAACCCTCGAACGGGTTGAAATATTGCGTGATCTCCGCCTTGGCAGAATTGATGTAGTTGTTGGTGTGAACTTGCTGCGCGAAGGATTGGATTTGCCTGAAGTATCGTTGGTGGCTATAATGGATGCCGACAAGGAAGGGTTCCTGCGCAATACCAGAAGTTTGACCCAAACAGCGGGTCGTGCAGCGCGAAATGCAAATGGACGTGTAATTATGTATGCAGATAAAGTTACGGTTAGCATGCAGCGCACTATCGATGAAACCCAGCGCAGACGCGATAAACAAATTGCCTACAATTTAGAACATGGCATTACACCTACTACAGTAATTAAATCTACTGATGAGGTATTTACCATCGGCAGAGATCCGAAAAAGTACGGTCAACCATATATAGAACCACAGGATATTACATCAGCCAGCATGGTTGCCGATCCGGTAGTGGCCATGATGGGCAGACCGCAACTGGAAAAAGCAATTGCCGATACCAAAAAGAAAATGCTGGCAGCTGCAAAAGACATGGATTTTCTAGAAGCAGCCCGATTGCGTGATGAAATGTATGCGTTAGAAAAATTACTTGACGAAAAAATTTAATGTATCACGACTACATGACTGCACTGAACCTGACCATTTTGTTCGGCAGATAAAATATAGCTGCCCGTTGCAAGTTCCGGTAGAGCAAATCGCAAAACCTGTGGACTGTCAATTATGCCATCCGGCATAAAAACAGACACGAGTTTACCATCAATTCCGGTGATTTTAAGTGTCCATTTACCGCTTGTAATACCCGTTAAAGCATAATAAGCAAACTGATCATGTATATATGCCTGAACAAATGTTTGAGGTGTGGTTTCTGTAATGCCGGTGAACGGACAGGCAATTATTTCTGCTGCCACACGGGCTCCACTTTCCAAAGCACCATGCACGGTGGCCGGATGATTATTGTTGGTGGCTTCTCCCGCAAAAAAGAGCACACAATCAACCGGTTCGGCTAAATCGAGGCGGGTAGTATTGGTTTCAGTTGTATAGGTATTGAGGGCCGGATAGGAATAAGCGCCTTTGATATGCGGTTCTTTGCTCCAATCCTGAATAAAGGCGTCAACAAAATTGGCTGTTGCTGCACCATCAAATAAACTATCCAGTTCGGCAAGTGCTACATCAATGGCGCCTGCATCGATACTGCTCATGTATTCAGCATTTTCGCCCATGATAAAACAAATGAGCACGTTGTTAGTGGCATCTGTTTTATCTATGCCTGGTGCCCATAAAAACGTCGAGTAACCATCAACGGTAATATCACCAATATCACTTCCCCAGAAATTCGTGCTGAATTTGAGAAATAATTTCATGCCGGCATCCATTTTCAGGGTGTCTATGGCATTTTGTTTGAGCGTAGGTAATGCGGGGGTAAATGCAATACTGTTCTCCTGTAAAATTGGGAGTGGTACGGCAACAACACATTTATCAGCTGTAAACGTGCTGCCATCTGCACAGGTAACAGTAACACCGCCAGCGGTATAATTTACTGCATTTACAATTTTATTGTATTGAATCGTATCTAAAACAGGTTCAAAAAATAGGGTGTCTAATAAATCGCGATAGCTGGTATCCAATAAAAAATCTTTCCCTCCGGTTAGCCACAACACTTCACTGATGGCAATACTTTTCATGCCAATTCGTTTAATGCTGGTGCCAAATTCTGAGCCAATCCAGGCTTCGTAAACATGCCAATAGGGATGAGCCGGTGTAATACCAAATTCGGTATCCAGGTAATCAGACATCAACAGCTCCTCGCCGGTATAAGCATACATATTTAAATAAAACTGCCAGGCAGCTTCAAGTCCCAAATCCCAATAAGGGTCTGTTTTAATAACGCCCCCAACATCATACATTTCTTTATGTGTACCATACTCCAACAGCAAATCAGGATTATAGTCGTTGATTGAGCTCCATAAAAAGGAAGGCGGATCACCGGTAGTATTGCCTTTTCCGTGCACAAACTCAGCGCCTGCCTCAACCGGGAAGTCAGCAAAACCGGGTAATGGTCGCACGCGTCCACCATGTGTATCAGAAGCCTCTAAAACCGTAACGGTAAGTCCGGCATCCTGCAGCGCACGCGCGGCATATAAACCGGCCGCACCTGCTCCGATGATGATTACACTTCCGGTAATATTTTGTTTAGGTAAACCTCTATGCCATTCCATAAAGGAAGGCCCGATTAGTACAGCCGGCACTGCAAGGCCTAATGATTGAATGAAATTTCTTCTGCGCATATAAATTCAAAACAATAATACTCAAAAAACGGCATGTGTGTATTTCAGGTCGTGTGACGGCCGGGGATGTCGGCCTATACTTTTTAGGGGGCGAGGATAAAGAGATAGACGGGAGGAATTGTTTATAAGTTGCCTGCTTATCACCTTAAGCCGAAAAAAAATACACGGCACAGAAATAAAAAAACCTTCCGGAATTTCCGGAAGGTTTTTTTTATAGATTATTGAGTCGGATTTATTTTATTTCAGCACAACAATTTGCTGATTGGATGTATGTCCGTTGATTTCAGCGGTAACAACATACAAGCCATCTGTAATTTGATCACCGATAGCGATGAAGTTTGTATTTGCAGATACAGCGCCTGCATAAACCACTTTACCAGTCATGTCAGTAATCAGGATGTTTGCCACATCACCGGCCTGCATACCTGAGAAATTGATATTCAGGTAATCGCTAACCGGATTTGGATAAACATTAAATTCAGCATTTACCGGTGCTGCTTCGCGGCATTCATCAATTACGGTTACAGTTGCAGTTGTTCTTGAGCAACCTTCTGCTGATGTAACCACACAATAGTAATCGCCGGTTTCTGTTGTTGAATAATTTGCAATAGTAGCACCCGGAATTTCAACACCATCTTTGTACCAAACATAGGTATATGTTTCGTCATAGCTGGCTTTAAGCAGTAATGGAGAAGCTACACATAAATTTAAACCATCTGGATAAAAGATGTTCGCATTCGGACTCTCATAAACAGCTACAGCCTGAACAGCAGATAAACCGGAAGAGCAGGCTCCGATAAAGCCTTCTACCTGATAGTAAGCTGGTTTATTAGTCGTATAAGTAGCACCTGTTTCACCTGTAAGCGGAGAACCGTTTTTATACCATTGGTAGCTATCAAAAGTACCTACAGCTTCCAGGGTAACTTCATCAGGTTTACATAATTCAATAACACCTGAAGGTGTAATGCTGATAGACAAGTCGATACCTTCATCGATGTTACCATCACAGTTATTATCAACACCATCACAAACTTCAGTTGCTGCTGGATTGATAGCGGCATCGCCATCATTACAATCAGTATTATCAGCAACATATCCCATTGGCATATCGCAGGAAACCGTTGTTGAAGCCGGGTCGCCATAAGTATCAGCATCAGCATCTGCATACCAAGTAGAGCCGCCTGCTTCGTCAATGTTGCCATCGCAGTTGTTGTCGATGCCATCACAAACTTCAGTTGCGCCTGGATTTACAGCACTATCGCTATCATTACAATCTACATCAGATGTGTAACCATCGCCATCTGCATCCGCATAAGAAACTGCACCGGATACGGTAATGTTTCTCAAAGTAGATGTACCGTTGAGCGGACTAAAAGCGGTATGTCCGATCAGTCGAACGATAAGTGGAGACGACGTAGAAAAGTCTGTCACATCAAACGTTAAATTGGTGGTAGTAAAACAATTGCCGTTTAATACTTCAAAATCGGTTCCACTATTTGTCCAGGATGCACCGCCATCTGTTGAATAGGCAATGCGCCAGTAGGCTGGACCTTTTAAATTTCTTCTGATGTCAACACTAATGCTGGTAACATCAAGCTGGAATCCGGCGTCAGGTGAAACTGTAAACTCAACACTCGGGCGGCCATTACCATAACCGCCGGAGGTATGCTTGTTTGAACTAAATCCGACACCACATGCCGGGTCGGCCAATAAACCGTTTACTCGGGACAAATTTGTTCCGGTAGCATTTGCGGCAACGCTGGCGTATGTTCCGGTTGGGTCATCCAGGTAAGAATAAATTTGTGCTTTCGACACTGTCATCACGCAAGCCAAAGCCAGGCTCAGTAAAATGTAGCTTTTTTTCATATTGATTAATTTTAGTAGTTAATGTGCGTGTGGGTTGCACAGGAGATGCGGAAAGATATTCAAGAGTGGCATCTTAACTACATAAATTAAATAACTGCCATGTCAGCTATTTGCATAAATCGAAAGCTATTAGTCTTTGATTTTCAAGGACTTACGTATTATATTACTTCAGAATGTAATAAAATTAACAGTCACAACCTAGTCGGATTTGAAACAAAAAAGCTAGAAGTAACTGCAAACGCTTAAGGCAGACGACCATAAAAAACCATTTCAGACCAAAAGGTTTCGGCATTTACCCGGGCAAGTGGTTCCACTTCTGAAATTTGATTGGCAAGCAATTGATAGTCGTCCTTTGTTGCAGGTTCAGTGCCGTTTTCGGGATATCGTTTTAAAAACTCCAGGTATAAGCTCAGACAGGTCAGGCATGTTTGTACGCTGCCGGCAACGTATCTGAACACGCCATAATCATGGTCATAAAAACTCACCTGATGGTTACCTGCATCTGTTGCATTAATGAATAAACAATTGCCATTACTGTCAGTAGCTATCACAATGCATTGTTGCGCTGCAACAACTTCTTTAAACTTGGGCCATTCATCACTTAGCCGGCTAAAACCGGTGCCGCCCATTGATGCCGGTATTTTAAACCGCAAACCATTAGGCGGACAATTTTTTGGAAGTCCGGTTTCTATAATCAAAGCCATATCTTCCCCACGCACAGGCAAACCCATAAAATCAGATTCGACATATTGGAGCAGGGGGATGTCAAGATTTTTAAAATGTATAGTCATAGTTTTAACAAAGGATAAAAATAAAAAATCGGAATGAGGAATGATGAGTGGTTAGTGCATTGAATTGGTTTTTGGGCTACTGTGCAATTTTGCACATTAAGCTGTATGTCATGAACATAATTGCATTTGCATCTCCGCATTTGTGTATTTATTCGGCTTTGTTGTGAACCTCACCCCCCGCCCTCTCCTTGCAGGAGAGGGAGCTTACTTTTTGTTTTTTTATCAAATGCATCTGTTGTATTAAAAGAATTAGTATCATGATTTGCAACTTTCCCACACTCGCACATTTTCACACGCTAATCCGCCGTATGGCGGGATTCACTTGCACATTTGTTTTCTCACGTCCGCACTTGTGCATTTATTCGGCCTTGTTGTGAACCTCACCCCCCGCCCTCTCCTTGCAGGAGAGGGAGCTTACTTTTTGTTTTTTATCAATTGCATCTATTGTATCAAAAGAATTAGTGTTTTAATGAGCAACTATCCCACACTTGCACATTTTCACACGCTAATCCGCCGTAAGGCGGGCCTCACTTGCACATCTGCATTCCCACCACACTCCCCCAATTCCCTTATCTTTGCAAAAAATTTTCTCATGGCCGATATTCAGCAATTGGAAAAAATCGCATCACAGGTGCGCAGAGATATAGTTCGTCAGGTATTTAACTGTCAGAGTGGGCATCCGGGAGGTTCTCTTGGGTGTGCGGATTTTTTGGTGGCTTTATATTTTGATGCGATGCAGCATGATCCGGCGTTTCATATGAATGGGGCGGGGGAGGATTTGTTTTTCCTGAGTAACGGACATATTTCACCGGTTTGGTATTCTGTGCTTGCCAGAAGCGGCTATTTTCCGGTGCAGGAATTAAATACATTCAGAAAAATAAATACGCGTCTACAAGGCCATCCGACTACTGCAGAACATCTGCCCGGTGTGCGCATGGCCAGCGGGTCGTTGGGGCAGGGCATGAGTGTTGGTATTGGTGCAGCCCTTGCTAAGAAATTAAATGGTGACCATCATTTAGTGTACACCCTGCACGGCGATGGAGAATTACAGGAAGGTCAAATCTGGGAAGCGGCTATGTTTGCTGCGCATAAGCAGGTAGATAATATCATCTGCACGGTAGACTGGAACGGCCAGCAAATTGACGGACCAACTAAAAAAGTAATGGATTTGGGCGATTTGCATGCGAAATTCTCTGCTTTTGGCTGGGATATTGTGTCGTTGGAAAAGGGAAATGATATGACTTCTGTTGTTGCAGCTCTTGCTGAAGCAAAATCGCGCACCGGAAAAGGAAAACCTGTCATGATACTCATGAAAACGGCCATGGGCAGCGGTGTCGATTTTATGGAAGGTAGTCACGAATGGCACGGTATAGCACCTAACAAGGAGCAACTGGAAAAAGCCATGGCTCAACTGGAGGAAACCCTCGGCGATTTCTGATCGGGAAACTTTCTTTATACACTGTTTTGCGGAGCTTTTAAGTGTACCTGCAGGCGATACCAGCGTACTGGAACGAACCCGTTAAGGACAGACCACGGTCATTTCCCCCAAAATCTTTAACCTGTCTGCCTTAAAAGCCTTTTTCCCGGCTGCTATGCTTTAACTGAAAAAAAATTCGAGACCCCATTTAGCGAGCAGGAAAGGGTGGGTGAGGGGTGGTTACGTGCGTTGGAAATGATGTCCAGCATGGGTTTCAGGAAATGGCTACCGATTGTGCATACTATCCTATACAGCATTTTTTCGCGACTGTTGACTCTCTTTGTGCCGATTGGCGTTAAAAACGGCAGCATTTTTGTTTATTTGCCGGTAGAGCTACCAATAAGGCGTTGATTTTCAACGTTTAAGGTTGTAGACCTGAACATGAGGATATTCCTTTTACTGATTTTAGTTGGGGGATGGAGTTTGACTTTTGCGCAAACCCCGCCATCAAAAGCCACAAAGCGCATCCTGATTTTGCTGGATGGCAGCGGGAGTATGATTGACCCCTGGCAGAATACCAACAAATGGGAGGTAGCGAAAAAACTTGTTGTAAAAACCATTGATAGTATACAACGAACAGAGCCTGATGTAGAAATTGGCTTGCGTGTTTTTGGTTTTCAATCGCCACGTGCCATGCAGGATTGTAAGGACTCGAAACTGGTTGTGCCTATCAGTAAAAATTCGTCGGTTGCGGTAAAAAATGCTTTGCAGGGCATAACACCGCAGGGATATACGCCCATTGCCTACAGTTTGTTTTTGGCTGCCGGCGATTTTCCAACGGCTGAAGCAGCTAATTCCATTATTTTAATAACAGACGGCATCGAAAATTGTGAAGGCGACCCATGTGCAAGTGCTCAGGTATTGCGCGATAAACGCATCACACTGAAGCCATTTATAATTGGAGTTGGCATTGAAGAAAAAGATAAGCAGCAATTTGATTGTATTGGTGCATTTTATGATGCGTCGAATGAAAAAACATTTTCCAATGCGATGAGTATTGTCATATCGCAGGCATTAAATATTACCACTACGCAAATTAATTTGCTGGATGCGTTTGGGATGCCATTGGAAAAGAATATTGAAATTACTTTGTATGATCATGCTACCGGTGAGGTGCGTTATAATTTCGTGCATACACCAGATGCAAAAAATCAACCGGATACTTTGTATTTAAATCCGGTGGGACGTTATGATATTACAGTGCACACCACGCCTCCTGTACGTTTAACAGATGTGGAGCTCAATCCGGGTAAGCATAATATTATTGGTATTGATGTGCCACTTGGCGTGCTGTCGCTGGTTGAAGGCGCCTCTAATACATTTAATGAGCGGCAATGTGTGATGCGGAGTAATGCTACCGGTGAAATTATTTACGTACAGAATTTTAATACGAAGATGAAGTATTTAAGTGGTGTGTACGATATTGAAATTCTTACCTTGCCGCGCATACATTATGAGGATTACGAATTGAAAGGTGGCATTGAAAGCAAGATTGAAATTCCGCTGAGTGGTAATTTAACGATATCTACTACAGATAATATTTTATACTCGGTATTTGTTATGCGGGGCGATAAAATGGAAAAGGTGTTTGATAGTCAACTCAACAGCACCAGTGAAACCATACAATTGTTGCCCGGCGATTATAAAATTATAAGTCGCTCGAATATTAAGAAAGTAGCAGCTTCAACCAAAGAATTTAATTTGCAGATTAAATCGGCAAAAACAACAACATTAAAAATATGAAGTTGCGTATGCATATAATGAGTTTGGTGTTGGCGATGTTGTCGTTCGGATATGCCTTTGGGCAGGGCCAAACCACACGTGTGTTGATTATTATGGATGCGAGCAGAAGTATGGGGGAAAATCTGGACCGCACTTCAAAAATGCAGGCTGCACGCGAAGTTATCGGGCATATTGCGGATAGCTTAAATGATATGCCGAATATTCAGGTTGGTTTGCGTGTGTATGGTCACCAGAGTCCGCAACCTTCAAATGATTGTGAGGATTCTAAACTGGAGATTGGGTTTAAAACGAAAAATGCAGCAGGTATTAAAGCGCGTGTACAGGCTATCAGACCTCAGGGTGTTACCCCCATTGCTTATTCTATTGAACAATCAATAGCCGATTTTGGTCCTGACGCAAAAAATTATCGCAATATTTTAATTCTGGTGAGTGATGGTTTTGAATCCTGTGGTAAGAATCCATGTGAGGTTGTTCAACGCATGCGCAAGCAGGGCATTCTTACGAAGTCATATGTAATTGGTATTGGTATAGATGCGTTGGAGTTTTCGGAGTTTGCCTGTATGGGGGAGTTTACCAATGTGGATGATGAGGAGTCGGCCATACCTGCAGCAGATGAAATTATCGGTAAAATATTTAATTCTGTTTTTGTGCGTGTCGATTTATTAGATGAAGAAAATAAACCTGAAGAAACAGATGTGGTGATGACGTTTTATGATCAGGCAACAGATGTGGCCAAGTTTAATTATTACCATACCATTAATCCGAAAGGAAAACCAGATACCATTTCATTAGATCCTGGAGTTAAATATGATACGCAGGTGCATACGTTGCCTGAAACATGGAAGAAAGATATTACCCTAACCCAGGGTCAGGTTAATTATATTGTAGAACCGTCGCCGCAAGGATATTTACGTGTGATGGTGAGGGGCGCAACTTTTAAGGGAAAAATCAACTGTCTTATTTATAGTGATAATGCTTTGATAGCGGATCAAACTACCGGATTCAGTCAGAAAATGCTTACCGGTATGTATAATGTAGATATTTTAACGGTGCCGATTATACGCATCGAAAACGCAATTGTAGAGCAGGATAAAACAACCACCTTAGAAATTGCAGCACCCGGATATATCACCTTTGTGAAAACTGAATCGATGTACGGGGGCATTTATGAATATCGGAATAATGAGCTGGTCGAGATTTTTGAATTGAGTGAAACCAACTTAAAGGAAACAGTGGCCATACAGCCCGGCAAGTACAAAGTTATCTATCGTTACGCCTCCGATAAAAATATGGATGCCACGGAGATTATTGAATTTGAGGTTGTTTCCGGAAGCAATATGCAGTTGCGCCTCTGAGGGAGCATTTTTATACACAATACTGCTGTATGCGGCTCATAACTTTGCTGTATCTTCGCAGCAATTGATTTACCCGTAATGATTACTGTAGATTATACCAATCAGAAAGATACCCGTTCAGGTTTTGGTGCCGGCATTTTAGAGGCAGGTCGTGCCAATCCGGAGGTTGTGGCATTATGCGCCGATTTAGTTGGTTCACTGAAGCTGGAAGCCTTTATAAAAGAATTTCCGGAGCGCTTTGTGCAATGTGGTATTGCAGAAGCTAATATGACCGGTATAGCAGCCGGAATGACGATTGGCGGGAAAATTCCATTTGCCTGCACGTTCGCCAATTTTGCAACGGGAAGGGTATATGATCAGATCCGTCAATCCATCGCTTATTCAAATAAAAATGTAAAAATTGCTGCATCGCATGCCGGTGTAACCTTGGGCGAAGATGGCGCCACACACCAGATATGTGAAGATATTGGCCTGATGCAAATGCTGCCGAATTTTGTGGTAATTAATCCGTGTGATTACAACCAGACAAAGGCTGCTACCATTGCTGCCGCTCAATATAATGGTCCGGTATATCTGCGTTTTGGTCGCCCGAAATGGCCGGTGTTTTATCCAGCCGACCAGCCATTTGAAATTGGCAAAGCCTGGAAAATTCAGGATGGTGCCGATGTATCCATTTTTGCTACAGGTCATTTGGTTATTAAAGCAATTGAGGCTGCACAGATTTTAGTTGAAAAAGGATACAGTGTTGATTTAATTAATATTCACACGATTAAACCTTTAGACGTTGAGGCCGTCATAACATCTGTAACCAAAACCGGATGTGCCGTAACGGCTGAAGAGCATCAGGTAGTTGGTGGTTTAGGCAGCGCAGTTATGAAAGCGATTGCTGAACACCAGCCAGTTCCGGTAAGTTTTGTCGGTGTTAAAGACACCTTCGGCGAAAGTGGAACACCTGATCAACTGTTAGATAAATACGGAATGAGCACTCAACATGTAGTAGAGGCCGCTCTGAACGCTATCAGCAGAAAAGCTTGATGTTTTAAGCACCCCGGCCATCTGCTTCACGAACCCAACCGCTGATGACCGATCAGGAAATTCTGGAATTATGTCTCAGACCCGCATCCCGTGAAAAGGGATATCGCTTGTTGGTTTCGGCTTACAGCAAAAAAATTTATTGGCATGTGCGTCGCATGGTTACCGATCATGATGATGCCAATGATGTGGTGCAAAATGTTTTCATAAAAATTTACAGAGGTTTAGGTGAATTCAGGCAGGATAGCAAGCTGTATACCTGGATCTTTCGCATTGCTTCTAACGAGGCGGTGAGCTTTATTCAGGAAAAATATCGTCGCAGCCGCATCGCCCTCGAATCTGACCAGGCCGCTTATATTAAGCAGCTGCAGGCAGATGTGTGGGTTGACGGAAATGATACCCAGCGACTCCTTCAAATGGCCATCGACACCTTGCCTGACAAGCAAAAGCAGGTATTTGTGATGCGCTATTTTGATGAGCTGAAATATGAAGAGATGGAGGAGATTTTGGGCACGTCGACCGGCGCGCTGAAGGCCAGTTTTCATCATGCGGTGAAAAAAATCGAGGATTTTCTCAAAACCGGATTAAACCGTTCGTAAATCAAACCATCTAACTGATATTATTTGCCAGATGCGCCCGAAACAACCACATATCGATGCCGAACTCCAGGAGCTGAATGCCAGCCTCCTGCGGGAAACCGATACCGATATGCTGCGCGTTCCGGAAGGCTATTTTGAAGATTTGGAGGGTGTTTTACTGGACATTGCCAAACCCCGGACTACCGAAAAAGTGTTGATGCGCACCCGTTGGATAGGATTTGCAGCGGCCGCAACGGTAGTGGTAGTTACCGGTTTGTTTCTTTTGCTGCGCGATAAGCCTGAACAACCGCTGCATATCGCCCTCGCCAACATGAGCGATCAGGAGTTGGATGACTGGTATGCGGAACAACTGAGCAGTATCAGTTATGATGATTTATATGCTTATCTGGAAGAAGGCATAGGCGGAATTGAGGCACAGGATTTATTTGAAACAGCATTTGCCGACAGCAGCAGTATTGCCGAGCAGTTATATAGTCAGATCGACGGTCAGGTGCAGGCAGAAACAAATACACAGGAAAAAATATTAGAAGATCATTATATAGAATCTGTTGGTGAAGAAGCCATTCAGGAATATTTAAATGAAGCTTTTATTTTGGAAGATATTGGATTATAAAACACGATTATCTGAACATATTTTTTTTAATCATTAACCGGTTGGATGAATTGCAGTATTGTATGAACCACATCAACTGCAACAACAGCAATTGATTCAACAGGCACCTAAAACCAATGCTATGAAACATTATCTGATGCTCCCGCTCTTACTGGTGATTTGTAAAATTGCCATCGCCCAGAGCCCGCCACCACCGCCACCTCCACCACCAATGGATGATGATAAAATTGAGGCGTTGCGTGTTGCGTTTTTAACTAAGTATCTGGATTTATCAACCGAAGAAGCGCAAAAATTCTGGCCGGTGTATAATGCCATGCAAAAAGAAATTGATGCAGTGCGCACCAGTGAAAGTGATTTACGTAAAGGCAAGGATGTTGATGCCATGACGGATGAAGAGTTAAATAAAATGATTAATCAGCATTTTGATAACGAACAAAAGTTACTCGACATCAAAAAGAAATATCTCGAAGAGTTCAAGAAAATATTGTCGCTTAAAAAAGTGGCCCTCCTGGCTGATGCCGAAAATGAATTCAAACGGGAGGTGATGAAACATGCCCGCGACAAAAAGGGACAGGGTCCTCCGCCACCGGACGATAAACCCTCTGGTAAATCAGGTGGACAACCGCCTGCGCCAGACCCTAGCCACGAATAACCCTTGATTTGGTCAATATGAGCGAACAGTCCTTATGGGGCTGTTCGCTTTTTAATGTATAGGCACTTGCAGCCCTATCGCCAAAAACCTACCTTTGTCAGAAATACAGGTGCATGCCCTATAATACTCAGTTGTCGAAACTCATCCTCCGCGAATACGGTCGCCATATTCAAACACTCGTTCAATATGCAGCCAGAATAGAAGATGAGGAAGCGCGCAACAAATTGGTACAGGATATTATTGATTTAATGGGTACCATGAATCCTACCTTAAGAAACGTAGAAGATTTCAGACATAAACTGTGGGATCATATTTATATGATGAGCGAATTTAAACTCGATGCACGCTCACCATATCCTGTGCCCGACCGTGAAGTACTCACACGAAAAAGCATCAAATTAAATTACCCTAAAAGCAAAATCCGTTTTGCGCATTATGGTAAAAATGTAGAAACCTGTGTGCACCGCGCAAAAGATATGCAGGATCCTGAAATGCAGCAGGAGTATGCACAGATTATTGCCAACTACATGAAGCTAGTTTATGTAAACTGGAATCGGGATAATGTAAATGATCTTACCATTCGTCAGGATTTGGAAAGTTTGAGTGAAGGTGTATTAGTGTTGCAGGAAGACAGCGATTTGGATACGCTCACTCGCCAGATGCCAACCGGCACCGGCAATGGCAATAATAACAATCGCCATAAACCGCAACATAAGCAAGGTAAACATAACTTCAAGCGCCACCAGGGCGGAAATAGGAATTTCAAAAAGAATCGTTAATGAATGCATTTGAGATCACCGGAGGTAAGCGCCTCAGGGGAGAACTTGTGCCGCAGGGTGCAAAAAACGAAGCTCTGCAGGTCATTTGTGCAGCACTACTTACTGATCAACCGGTAACCATCACCAATATTCCGGATATACGCGATGTGAATTTTCTCATCGAGTTATTAGGTCAGATGGGTGTGAAATTGACACGCCATGATGCACATTCCTGTACGTTTCAGGCGGATGATATAAACTTCGATTTTATCCATAGCGAGGAATTTGTTAATCAGAGTCGCAAGATGCGTGGCTCAGTTATGGTGATGGGTCCTTTGCTGGCGCGATTTACGTACGCCACCTTATCAAAACCCGGCGGTGATAAAATC
>ERZ795044.1404-NODE-1404-length-21838-cov-10.575586_pt1 | contig 21838 bp, 18 predicted proteins | sample MGYA00375128_ERZ795044 | MGnify/ENA primary metagenome ERZ795044 (study PRJEB30173, sample SAMN05720213) | anaerobic digester metagenome | isolation source: active sludge of municipal wastewater-treating anaerobic digesters | place: USA | collected 2014-12-22 ... | reverse complement strand
CCATCGGGGTTTGCCGCTTCCGCATGTCATCCTGTCGGGATGAATCCCGCTTCCGAATCGCCGCCGGCGCTGCTGCTGGTCAACCTGGGAACGCCCGCCGCGCCGACCGCGCCCGCGGTGCGCCGCTACCTCGCCGAATTCCTCCACGACCACCGCGTGGTCCAGCTCAGCCGCTGGCTGTGGTGCCCGTTGCTGCACTTCGTGATCCTGCCGCTGCGCAGCCCGAAGGTCGCGGTGAAATATGCCTCGGTCTGGTTGCCCGGCGGCTCACCGCTGGCAGTGCATACCGCGGCGCTGGCCGATGCGGTGCGCGAGCGCTTGCCCGGCCGGCGCGTGCTGCATGCGATGCGCTACGGCGAACCGTCGATCGCCGCTGCGCTGGATGTGCTGCGTGCGCAGGGCGTGCGCTCGGTGCGGGTGCTGCCGCTGTATCCGCAGTACTCGACCACGACGACCGCCAGCGTCGCCGATGCCATCGCCAAACATGGAAAAGGCTTGCAGGTGGCGATGTTGCAGGACTACCACCGCGATGCCGGCTGGGCCGCGGCGGTCGCCGATGCGATCCGCGCGCACTGGGCCGCGCACGGTCGCGGCGAGCGCCTGCTGCTGTCGTTCCACGGCATCCCGCAGCGCCTGGTCGATGGCGGCGATCCCTACGCGCTCCAGTGCGAGGCCAGCACCGTCGCCATCGCCGAGGCCCTGGGCATCCCACGCGGCGACATCCTGCTGACGTTCCAGTCGCGCTTCGGCAAGGAACGCTGGTTGCAGCCGTACACGCAGCAGGCGCTGGAAGCGCTGGGGCGCGAGGGCGTGCGCACGATCGACGTCGCCTGCCCCGGTTTTGCGGTGGATTGCCTGGAAACGCTGGAGGAAATCGCGGTGGAGAACGCGCATGCGTTCGCCGCGGCCGGCGGCGAAACCCTGCGCTACATCCCGTGCCTCAATGCGGGCGATGCGCATGCGGAAGCATTGGCGGCGCTGGTGCAAGGCGACGAGGGCTGGTCGTGATGCGCGACATCGAGATCGAGATCCCGCTCGGTCGCATCGGCGCCTTGCGCAGCGGCGAACCGGGCGCGCCGAAGGTGCTGGCCCTGCACGGCTGGCTGGACAACGCGGCGAGCTTCGTTCCGCTGTCGGCGCACCTGCATGGCATCGACCTGGTGGCGATCGACCAGCCCGGCCACGGCCGCAGCGCGCACCTGCCGCCCGGCAGCGACTATTCCTTCGTCGGTGCGATGAACGCGGTGCTCGATGTCGCCGATACGCTGGGCTGGGAGCGCTTCGCCCTGCTCGGGCATTCGATGGGTGCCGGCATCGCCAGCATGCTGGCCGCGTCCTGCCCGCAACGGATCGGGCGGCTGGTCGCGATCGAGGCGCTGGGCGCGCTGGCCGAAGCCCCGGAGCGCACGGTGGCGCGCATGCGCGACGCGGTGGTCGCCCACCGCAGGATCAAGGACAAGCGCCTGCGCATGTTTGCCGACATCGACAGTGCGGTGCGCACGCGGCAGTTCGCCAGCCTGGTGCCGGGCAGCGGGCTGGACGAGGCCTCGGTGCGCCTGCTGGTCGAACGCGGCCTGCGCGAGGTTCGCGTCGATGGCGAATCCGTGGGCTACGAGTGGAGCAGCGATCCGCGGCTGACCCTGCCGACCATGGTGCGGATGACCGAACCGCAGGTCGAAGACCTGGTGGCGGGGATCGAATGCCCGACGCTGGCGATCTTCGCCGACCCCGCGCAACCCTACCTGCCCGACGCGCTACGCCGCCGCCGGGTTGGCCTGCTGCCGAACGGCGAATTGAAGGTCATCGCCGGCGGCCACCACCTGCACATGCAGCAAGCGGCCGACGTAGCGGCGGCGATCGGCGATTTCCTGCAGCGTTGAGCCGCCGGCCGCGTATCGGCGGGCTGGCTCAGCCGTCCTCGCCGGTGCGGATCGCCAGTTGGGTGCCGCCCTCATCTGCCTTGAGCATCTGGTAGACGACCTGGCGCTTGTCCTTGCTGTACATCAGGGTATTGCCGCCGCCGGCCTGCATCGCCATCTCGCGCTTCCAGCCCTGGCCCTGCATCGACTTCTCGATGTCGGCGGAGACGGCGGCCAATTCCTGCGGGGTGGTCATGTTGAGCATCTGCATGCCGCCCATGTCCATCGCGCTGGCGAGGGTGTTCTCGGCCGGCAGGAATACGTCCTTGGGGAAATTGGCCGGCATCGCCACGCTGCCGCCATCCTCGGCCGTCGCAATCCTGAGGTCGCCCTGCTCAGTCTTGATGGTCATTTCGTTGCCGTCCTTCTGGACGTCCACCTTGTTGCCGGTGGCGCCTTCGATCGCGGTCTCGAGTGCGGCGTCCTGCGCCTTCTTGCAGCCGGGCGCGACCAGGAGGGCGGCGACTGCGACGGCGATCGACAGGCGGATGGCGGGGTGGGTCATGGCGGAATTCCTTCGTTGTCCTGCCGGAGGCAACGCAGGCTGGCGGGTCAACCGGCCAGCAGGCCGCGCAGTCGCGCCTTCAGGCGGCGGCCCTCGGCGTGGAAGTAATGGCGTTCGTCCCGCCAGGTCGGGAAGCGCGCTTCCACCTCGCGCCAGAAGCGCCGCGAGTGGTCGGCGTGGAGCAGGTGGCAGAGCTCGTGGACCAGCACGTACTCGAACGCGGACGGCCGCGCCAGTACCAGCGCCAGGTCCAGCGACAACGTGCCGTCCGGTGCCAGCGAGCCCCATTGCGTCGAGGTGCGCTTGAACACGATCCGCCGCGGCGCGCGTGGGAGTCCTTCGAGGTAACCCGGCAACCAGCGGCCCACGTCGGCACGGCCCTGCGCTTCGTAGAAATCGCGCAGCGCGCGGCGCAGGCCGGCATCGCCTGCCGTCACCGGTGCGGCGAACAGCAGGCCGGCGTCGGGGTCGATGTCGATCCGCATCGCCCGGCCGCCGGTCCAGCGCAACGGCACGTCCAGCCCGCGCAACGGCAGCGCATCGGTGACGCCACGCAGCAACCCTTCGCCGGCGTGTTCGCCCTGCGCCGCCAACTGCACGGCCAGCCAATGGCGGTGTTCGTGCAGGAAGCGTTCCCCGGCGACCAGGCTCGCCCGCAGCGGCAGGCTCAAGCGCGCGCCGCGCTCATCGACGGACAGCTTGATCCGGCGCGCGCGCGGGTCGCGCACGCGCAGGACGTCCACATGGCGGCCGTCATCCAGCACGAAGCCGACGCTGTCGCGCTGGACGGCGGGAGACTTGGAGGGACTGCGTGGCGCCTGCAGCAGGCGCAGCAAAGACTGCATGCGTGTCCTAGCGGGAGCGGCAGCCGCCGGTGGCGATGCGCTCACGGTCGCCGTCGTCGTAGAGCACGTCGATCTCGTTGCCGTCCTTCGCCATGCCGGTGATCTTGCCGGTGTACCACTCGCTGCCACCGGACCACCGGCATTCCACGCGGGTGCCCAGCGCCCAGGTGTAGGGGCGCACGCGCTTGCTCGGCACCGTTTCGCGGGTGCCATCGTCGTAGAGGATGGTGACGCTGTCGCCATTGCGTTCCTGGACCACGCCCGGGAACCAGTACGCGCCGCCCTGCCATTGCCCGAGTACCCAGTCGCCGCGCGACTGCGCCATCGCGCCCGCGCAGGCGAGCACGCCAAGCAGCAACACCATCAGTGTCTTGCCCATGTCATTCCCCGATGCGGTTGCCGGATGCAACCAGCCCAGTCTACGTCCGCAATGGCCGCCGCCGGCCAGTTCAGGCATCGGCCTTGCTGAGCTTGAAGGCCTTTTCCAGCACGTTGAACAGGCGCTTGAACTCGCCGGCCATCAGCGCGAAGCGCGCATCGAGTTCGGCCGCCACGTCGTCGCGCTCGGTCGATTCGAGCTGGTCGACCGCACCATCCAGCAGCTTGAACTTGCGCACGACCAGGTCTTCGCCGATGACGAAGCTGACGTGGTCGTCCAGCACCAGCGCGAGCCGGGTCGCCTGCTTGCCGGACTCCAGGTGCCGGGCGATTTCGTCCCCGGACAGATCCATGCGCTGCACCTTGACCACCGCGCCGGTGTCGGTGGGATCGCGCAGTTCGCATTCGTCGCCCAGGCTCAGGCCTTCCGGCAGCGGGTCGCCGGCGATCCAGCCGGTGAGGATGGCGCGCGGCGCGACTTCGGCATTGATCGGCAGCGCCGGGAAGCTGCCCAATGCACGGCGGATTTCGCTGACCACCGATTCCGCGTTCTTGCGCGACGAGGTATCCACCGCGATGACGCCAAGCGAGGTGTCGAGCAGCGCATCGCTGCGCACCGGCCGCACGAACGCGCGCGGCAGCAGCTCGGTGATGAGGTCGTCCTTGAGGCGCTTGCGCGTGCGGCCGCCCGGCTTGCGGCCCTCCTGTTCCTCGATCGCCGCCAGCTTCTTCTGCAGCAGGTCGTTGACCACCGCGCCGGGCAGCAATTTGTCCTCGCCGCCCACGGTGACCCACAACGCGTCATGCATGGCGTGGCTGAGCGCCTCGCCGTGGTGGCCGAACGGCGACACGAAGCCGCGCGATGAAAGTTCCAGCGGGCCGACCGGCTTGAGCGCGCATTCGGAAAGGCGGGTTTCGAGGTCGGACAGGTCGAGCGACGTCGGGAAACGGAACAGCGTGAGATTGCGAAAGAACATCAAGGATCCTGTGATCGGGGGAGGCGCTGCGGACGCCAGAAGCTTGCCGCGACACGCCGTGAATCCATCCATGGAGGCTCATCGGCGACTTGCTCGGTTGCGCATTCCTGCGCAACCGGCAAGGCCGGGGCGAACCATCCGTGGTTCACCCGTCCGGCACAGTGTGCCGAACCCATGTCGCCGATGGTCGCGTCAAGCCTCAGGCATCCACATCGCCTTCGTGGGTTCCTGCCAACCACGCATGCGCATCGGGCAACACGGCATCGCCGCGCTTGCCGAGCGAGCGGAAGTCGAACAGGGTCGGGTCGGAGAGTTGCGAGGGACGGATGTCGCCCAGCGCGCGCGACATGGTCTCGATGCGTCCCGGCGAATCCTTCTCCCACTGCGCCAGCATCTTCTTCACCTGCGCGCGCTGCAGGTTCTCCTGCGAGCCGCACAGGTTGCAGGGGATGATCGGGAACTGCTTCACCTCGGCATAGGCCTCGATGTCGCTTTCGCGCACGTAGGCCAGCGGGCGGATCACCACGTGCTTGCCGTCGTCCGACAGCAATTTCGGCGGCATGCCGGACAGCTTGGCGTGGAAGAACAGGTTGAGGAAGAAGGTGTTGACCAGGTCGTCGCGGTGATGGCCCAGCGCGATCTTGGTGAAGCCGTGCTGCTCGGCGTAGGTGTACAGCGCGCCGCGCCGCAGCCGCGAACACAGCGAGCACATCGTCTTGCCCTCCGGGATGACCCGGCTGACGACCGAATAGGTGTCCTGCTCGATGATGTGGAAGTCCACGCCGATCGAACGCAGGTAGGTGGGCAGCACGTGCTCGGGGAAATCCGGCTGCTTCTGGTCCAGGTTCACCGCGGTGATCGAGAACGACACCGGCGCCTTCTTCTGCAGTTGCAGCAGGACATCCAGCATCGCGTAGCTGTCCTTGCCGCCGGACAGGCAGACCATCACCCTGTCGCCGTCCTCGATCATGCCGAAGTCGGCGATCGCCTTGCCCACCTGGTGGCGCAGGCGCTTGGCCAGCTTGTCCGCCTGGTGCTTGCGCTTGAGCGCGAGCGGTTGCGGTTCGGCCAGCGGGAGGGGGAGGGCGGCATTCATGAGGTCGCCATTTTACCCGTCGCGGCGACAGCGCTGCCGCCCGCGTCGTGCCGGGTTATGCTCGGCCGATGAACCAGCCGCGCGATCCCGCCGAACTGTCCCGCATGGCACGACGCGTGGTCGAGATGCGCCAGGAGCATCGCGACCTGGACGTCGCCATCGAACGCCTGGCCGCCGACATCCAGGCCGACGAGCTGGCGCTGAAACGCCTGAAGAAGCGCAAATTGCAGCTCAAGGACCAGATCGCCTGGATCGAGAATGCCTTGATCCCGGACGAACCCGCCTGACGGCACCCGCACCGCACGTGGGTCCCGCAGGGCCGACGAAAACGCTCCGACCCCATGACCACATTCGCTTCCGAATCCCGATAGAGGGTGTGGAGCCGGCGTGGTGCCGGCGGCGAGGACGGGGCGATGGACATGATGGCGAAGCGGCGGGTCGGCAGCGGCCTGTTGTGGCTGGTACTGGCGGCGACGGGCTGCTGGTCGGGCGGGGCAGCGGCGCAAACCAGCGCGGGGGCAATCCCGGACGGGCGCGGGCGGGTGGTGGCGCTGGCGGCGGGTGGGTACCACACGTGCGCATTGCGCAGCAGCGGTTCGGTGGCGTGCTGGGGCAGCAACTGGGGCGGCGAGAGCACGCCGCCGACCAAGGGGTATTTCACCGCCGTGGCGGCCGGCCTCTACCACAGCTGCGCCCTGCGTTCGGATGGCCAGGCGGTGTGTTGGGGCGACAACAACTACGGACAGACGTCGGTCCCGGCCGGTGAACGATTCACTGCGATCGCGGCTGGCAGCACCCACAGCTGCGGCTTGCGTGCCAGCGGCGCGATGGTGTGCTGGGGCAACAACGCCGCAGGCCAAGCCACGCCGCCGACCAAGCAGAGCTTCGTGGCCTTGACCGCCGGCGTCGAACATACCTGCGGTCTGCGGGCGGACGGTGCGGCGATGTGCTGGGGCGCGAGCAACAACGGTGCCACCGCGATCCCGTTCGGCGAGACGTTCACGGCGATCTCGGCAGGTAACTTCCATACCTGCGGCCTGCGCGCCACCGGCGTGGGTGTGTGCTGGGGCAACGGCCTGGTCGCCAGCATCGCCGGTAGCCAGGTCTCCACTGCGCTGGCCGCGGGCGGCGTGCATACCTGCACGATCAGCCAGACCGGCACCGCGGTCTGCGGCGGCTTCAACAACTACGGCCAATCCAGTCCGCCGCTGGTGAAGGGAAACCGTTACACCGCGATGGCGAGCGGCTCCTACCACACCTGCGCGCTCAACCAGAACGGCAACGTGGTCTGCTGGGGCGACAACAGCTACGGCCAGGGCAATGCGCCACGCGGTCCATTCGGCATGGGCGCGGTGGCCTCGGGGTATTCCCACAACTGCGACCTGGGCGCGGACGGCACCCTGGTCTGTGCGGGCAGCAACGGCAGCGGCGAATCCAGCCCGCCCGCGGGCAGCTATGCGGATGTCGGCGCAGGCGCCGCCTTCAGTTGCGCACGCGCCGCCAGCGGCAGCCTGTCCTGCTGGGGATTCAACGACGTGAACCGGGCGACGCCTCCGGCCGGCCCCTTCGCCTTGATGGAGATCGGGTCCGCCGGCGGCTGCGCACTGGCCGCCAGTGGTGTCCCCGCCTGCTGGGGCAACAACGGCAATGGCCAGGCCATGCCCGCATTGCCGCCGTTCGTGCGGGCGTACCGCCAGGTCGACCTGGGCGCCTTCCACGGGTGCGGGATCTTCGACAACGGCGGCGGTTCCTGCTGGGGCTACAGCGGCACCAGCGCGACCAGCGTGCCGGGCGGCAGCTGGCTGGCGATCAGCGGCGGCGAGCAATTCAGCTGCGGCCTGCGGTCGAACGGCGCGCTGGCCTGCTGGGGCGGCGGCATGCCGGCCCCGCCCACCGGTGGATTCAAGGCCCTGGCCTCGGGTAGCTACCACGCCTGCGCGATCCGCGACAGCGGTGAACTGGCCTGCTGGGGCAGCAATGCCTGGGGCCAGGCGAATGCGCCCGCAGGTCGCTATGTGCACGTCAGCAGCGGCGACAAGCACAGCTGCGCGATCCGCGAGAACGGCGCGCGGGTGTGCTGGGGCACGATCTGACCCGGACCGGGGTTTGAACCTGGACAGGCGAGGCGTCGGCCTCGCCTGTCCTTCATTCGGCGGGCGGCGCCTGGTCGGCAGGCGGCGCGGCGGGTGGCTCCGGCACGGCCGGGATCTCGCCGGTGCTGCGCCCGCTGTTCGGGCTGACCCGTTCGATGGTGTGGCGCAGTTCGCGGCCCAGCACGACCCGCGCGTCCTTCGCCCACGCCTTCAGGCGGTCGTCGAACACCAGCTTGCTGTTCTCGTCGGGCCACACCAGCTTCAACGCGCGCAGCTCCTGGATGAAGCCGCGGAACAGGCCCTTGTCGAAGAACTCCGGGGCGGCCGGGGCGTACAGCAGCGACAGGCGTTGCGCGGCCAGCTGGCACAGGCTCTCCAGTTCGCCGGCGCCGAGCGTGCCGGGACCGTTCTTCACCAGCACCGAAATCGCGATGTAGTAGCGCTCGAACGCCTGCTGCATCGCATGGCCGATCGCGCGCAGGCGGAACACTTCGTCGGTCTGCCCGGTGTTGCGGGCCAGGATGCCGCCATCGTCGTCGCTGACCTGCTGCAGCAGGCCCTCGCGCACGAAGATGTCGATGGTGCGGTCGATGCGTTCGGCGAAGCCGTCCTCGTCCCACGGCAGGAACAGCTCCGCCTGCAGGAACGGGTAGAGCGTGCGGCCCAGCCGTTGCAGTTGCGCGCGCGACATCCGCCGGTTGTTGAGGAAGCACACCGCGATCCATGCCGGCGCGGTGAACAGGTGCAGCACGTTGTTGCGGAAGTAGCTGAGCAGCACCGCGTTCTCGTCGTCCACGCTGAGCACGTCGCCCAGCGGATGCGCCGTGCGCAACAGCGTGCCGATCTCCTCGCCGTGGGCGACGATCTGCGCCGGCGTGTGCGGGGTGACGGTGACGTGCGGGGCGTACGGCACTTCGCGCAGCAGGGTTTGCGACAGCGCGATCTGCGCCAGCAGGTCGGCTTCGCCCATGGCGTGCTTGGGCGTGGACAGCAGCGCCAGCGCCAGCAGGTTGATCGGGTTCACGTCGGCGGCGCGGTTGACGTTGACCTGGATCTTCTGCGCCAGCGCGTCGACGGTGTCCGCCAGCCAGCCCGGCTTCTCGTCTTCTTCGACGGCCTTGCCGTTCCAGTCCGGTGCCTGTTCGGCCAGTAGCTCATCCAGGCGGATGCGCTCGCCGAAGTTCACCACCACCTGGCCGTAGTTGGTCCGCAGCACCTTGGGGATGCCGCCCAGCAGCTGCCAGATCGATTCCTTTTCCTTCGGCTTGCCGGTCAGCTCGTCCAGGTAGCTGCGGCCTTCCATCAGCTTTTCGTAGCCGATGTAGATCGGCTGGAACAGCACCGGCCGGCTCGGCTGGCGCAGGTAGGCACGCACCGTCATCGCCAGCGAACCGCCCTTCGGCGGCAGTAGGCGGCCGGTGCGCGAGCGCCCGCCTTCGATGAAGTATTCGATCGAGTAGCCGCCGGCGATCAGCTGGGCCATGTATTCGCGGAACACCGCCGCGTACAGCGCATTGCCGCGGAAACTGCGGCGGGCGAAGAACGCGCCGCCCTTGCGCAGCAGGGTGCCGACCACCGGCAGGTTGAGGTTGATGCCGGCGAAGATGTGCGGCGGCACCACCCCGTGGGTGTACAGCAGGTAGCTCAGCAGCAGGTAGTCCATGTGGCTGCGGTGCGAGGGCACGTAGACGATTTCGTGCCCGGGCGCCGCGGCCTTGAGTTCGTCGAGGTGCTGGACCAGCACGCCGCGGTAGATCCGGTTCCACACACCGGTCAGCAGGAAGCTGGCCGAGCGCACCACCGTGTGCGAATAGTCGGCGGCGATTTCGTAGGCGTAGGCGTGCGCCTTCTGCCAGGCCGCATCGGCAGTGGTCTTGTCGCGTTTCGCCTGGTCGGCGATCGCCTCGCGCACCGGTTCGGCAGCCAGCACCTTGTCCACCAGCATGCGCCGGGTCGACAGGTCGGGGCCGACCACGACCTCGCGCAGGCGGCGGAAATGCGTGCGCAGCACGCGCGAGAGCTTGCGCACGGTGCGTTCGGGCGGCAGGTCCTCGGCGACGATGCCGCGCAGCGACACCGGCGGGGCGAACTGCACCAGGGTGTCGCGACCGTTGAGCAGGATCGCCAGCAGGCGGCGGAAGCGGCCCACGATCGCCCAGTTTTCGGAGAACAGCACGCTGAACCAGCCGCTGCTCCGGTTCGGTGCCTGGCCGACGAAGATCGACACCGGCACCAGCTGCACGTCCAGCGCCGCATTCGCGCGGTGCGCCTCCAGCAGCCGCGCCAGCGAACCGGAATGGGTCTTGTGCTCCGGCCCCGGCACCAGCCCCAGCGACAGCAGCGCATTGGCATGCCGCCGCGACAGCGCCACGTACGAGCGCTTGCGGCCCAGCGGATCGCCCGGGATCGGCTGCAGCGGCGAGGGCAGGCCGGCCTCGCGGCAGGCGCGCTCCAGGATCAACGCATTGGACAGGCCGTAGTCCTCCAGCACGTAGCAGACCGGGCGGCCGTCATCGAACTGCCGGAACTGATCGGGATCACCGGGCTCGATGTCCAGCTTCAGCCACGGATCGACGATGCGGCCCAGGATGCGGGCCCACAGCGGTCGCTTGGCCTTGGCAGGACGCATGGGGGGTGGCGCGGGCGCGGCCTCCGGCGCAGCGTGCTCCGCGGCGTCGGCCGGCGGCGCGGGGTCGATGTCGAGGCTGGGGGTCACGGGATCGATGCCGGCACCCACGCCGACAGCCGCATCGGCTTCGGCGGGCGCAGGGTCGGGCACCGCCAGGAAGCCCGGCAGCGGCAGCGAGGGCAGCGGATCGGCCTCGACGGCGGGCACGCCATCGGCGCCATCGGTGGCCGGCGCGGCGCCTTCCGACGGGGTCTCCGGGGCGGGCGGCGCGTCGAACAGGCTGGCCTGGCTGGGCTGGGGTGGGCGGCTTTGCATCGCGCCCATTATGGCGGAGACGGTTTCCTGCCGCCCGCGACGGCCGGTTTGGCGGCCAGGCTGGCGTCCGCGCGCTGGACGAAATCGGCCAGGTACCAGTGGCCGTCGATGCGCACCGCCGGCACCACCGCGTCGATGTCGCGGCCGGCCAGCGGGTACTGCAGGCGCAGGCGGGCGGTGTCGCCGGTCTGCTGCAACAGGGTCACCTTCAGCGCGCGCAGGCTGGCATCGACGTCTAGCCCGTATTGCTGGCGCAACTGGGCGAGCAGGGTGGCGAGGAACGGCGACAGCCGGGTCAGGCTGGCCCGCATGCCCAGCTTGCCGAAAGCGGCCGTGCCGGCCTTGCCCTCGATGCCGCTGCGACGGGCGGCGGCGGTCAGCGCGGTGAAGAAGCGCTGTGCGCGGGCCTTGTCCGCGAACGGCGCCTGCAGGCCCCAGGCCTGGAGCGCAATGATCGCCTGGCCGATGTGCTCGCGCTCCTCCGGGGTGTAGTCGCCGTCGTTCTGCACGTATTCGCCACCGAACAACGCGAGGGTGCGGATCGCCTGGTCGATGTCGCGGTCGGCACCGGCGAACTGGCGGCGGAAGGTTGCCATCAGCGCCTTGTCCGCACCCGGCGCCTGCAGCGTGGCCAGCATCCCCGGCAACTTGGCGTCCAGCGGCAGTTCGTCGAGCGGCCAGCGGCTGCGACCGTCCTTCCAGCCCGTGGCCAGCCGCGCGTGCAGGTCCGCGGGCACCGCCAGCCTGGCGAACCCCGCACCGTCATGGGCCAGCAGGCGGTCGCGCAGGACGTAGGCGGCATCGATCGGACGGGTCGCGGCCTCGACCCTGGCGACGCGGGCCACGCCGATGGTTTGGCCGGTGGTGACACCGCCGCGCTCGCAGGCCGTCGGCAGCGTGAGGCACAAGGCGGCGGCAAGCGCGAAGTGCAGGCGCCGGCCGACAAAGCGTTGCGTCATGGGAGGGGTCCCGGATGGCGTGGACGGAGTGTCGATGCCGGCGGCCTGCAGGCGCAAGCGCGTGGCGGCAAGAAAAAAGGAGGCCCGGGGGCCTCCTTCAAAGTCGGCATCCTGCCGAGGACAACGGTTGTGGCATGGCTCCGGCCGAAACCGGATGAGCGCAGGCTACCGGCGTCCGACAGTTAATGCAATAGATGAACTAATTTGCTGCAAACGATTGATTTATTTAGCAAGTTCGAGCGCGTCGAGCTTGGCCTTGCGGCGATCGGCAGCGGGTTGCTCCCAGGCGTTGTTGAACACCGCCGGCTCCCAGCTGCCGTAGGTCGGGTTGGGCAGCATGTACCAGCGCTCGCCGAACCAGTCCGCGTATTCCGCGTACAGCGCGTCGCGGTCTTTCGGCGTGTTGGACACGATCTCGGCGAAGTCGCCCAACTGGTCGCCGAACTGCATCAGCACGCGGTACTTCTGCCCGGCCAGCTTGCGCCGGCAGAGCTTCTCGCTGCCGTTCTGCTCGCAACCCTCGACGAAGGTGCCCAGGCCCAGGAACACGCTGTCGTCCTTCACCGGCAGGCCTTCGGCCCTGAGGTTGGCGATGGTGGCGTCCTTCAGGTGCACCGCGCGATTGGAAATGTAGAGGATGGTCACGCCTTTCGCGGCCGCGGCCTTGGCGAAATCGACCACGCCGGGCACCGGCTTGGCCTTCTTCTCGGCGACCCACAGGTCCCAGGTGGCTTCGTCGTAGCTGGCGCCGTCGTGCACCAGGCGCGCCTGGTAGGGCGAGTTGTCCAGCACGGTCTCGTCCACGTCCATGACCACCGCCGGCGGCAGGCCGGTCGCCGCGTTGCCGCGCTCGCCGGGCACCAGGGCGTCCCAGTTGGGTTGCTTCAACGCGGCGTCCAGCTGGTCGGCGGCGGCGCGGTACACGGTCTGCGTCACCGCCTCGTACTCGGCCGCGCGCTGCACCCACAGTACGGCATTGAGGTTGTCGTTGGCGCCGACGTCGCCTGTGGCGGGCTTGGCGGCCGTGGCCGTCGCCGGCTTGGCGGCGGCGCCGCTGGGCGCGGTCAGCGAGGTGGGCTTGCACGCGGCCAGCGACAGCGCGGCGGCGAGCAGGGAAACGGCAACGGCAGGACGCATGGCGGCACTCATGGGGACAGGCTCTCTTGGATATGCGGCCGAGTTTACCCGGCGACGATGACGGCCCGGCGCGCGTTCACTCGCCCAGCAGGGCGCGGATGTTGGCGAAGCCGGCGCTGCGCCGTTCCGCCTTGTGCGCGGCATCGGCGACCGGGTCGGCACCGTCGCGCTGCAGTTCCGCCGCCGGCAGTTCGTCGATGAAGCGGCTGGGCTTGAGCCGCAGCTTGTCGCCCCAGCGCTGCGCTTCCTTCGCATGCGACAGCCATAGCTGCTCCTTCGCGCGGGTGATGCCCACGTAGAACAGCCGGCGCTCCTCGTCGATGCGGCCTTCCTCGATGCTGGCTTCGTGCGGCAGGTTGCCGTCCTCCACGCCGACGATGAAGACGAAGCGGAATTCCAGGCCCTTCGCCGCGTGCATCGACATCAAGCGCACCTGGTTGCCGGCATCGCCCTTGTCGGCATGCGACAGCAAGGCCAGTGCAGCCGCGAGTTCGCCCGGACCCGAGGTCTTCGGCCCGTCGAACCAGTCGGCCAGTTCGTCCAGGTTGCGACGGCGCGCCTGGAACTGCGTCTCGTCCTTGCACAGCACGCGCAGCGCGTTGAGCAGGCCCGAGCGTTCGTTGAGCTTGCGCACCAATTCCGCCGGCGGCAGCGTGCGCGCGTCGATGCGCAGGCCGCGGACGATGTCGGAAAACCCCTGCAGCGCATTCGCCGCACGCGCCGGCAACTGCTTGGCCAGGGTGATCGAATCCGCCGCGCGTGACAGCGGCAGGTGCGCGTGGTTGGCCAGTTCGCCGAGGCGCTGCAGCGAGGTCGCGCCGACGCCGCGATTCGGCGACTGCACCGCGCGCAGGAACGCCGCGTCGTCGTCGGGATTGGCGAGCAGGCGCAGCCATGCGAGTGCGTCCTTCACTTCGCCGCGGTCGAGGAAGGCGGTGCCGCCGCTCAGGTGGTACGGAATGCGCAGCAGCTGCAGCGACTTCTCCAGCGCGCGGCTCTGGTGGTTGCCGCGGAACAGGATGCAGAACTCGCTCCACGGCGGCACGCCATTCGGCGGTGTGTGCTTCTGCGCCACGAACTGGATCTCGCCGGCGACCTTGTCGGCCTCGTGGGCGGCGTCGCGGCATTCCCAGACGCGGATGCGTTCGCCGTCGGCGGCATCGCTCCACAGCGTCTTCGGGTGTTCGTGCGGGTTGTTGGCGATCACCGCGTTGGCCGCGCGCAGCACGCGGTTGCTGCAGCGGTAGTTCTGCTCCAGCTTGACGATCTTGAGTGCCGGATAGTCGGTGCCGAGCGCCAGCAGGTTGTCGGGATTCGCGCCGCGCCAGGCGTAGATGCTCTGGTCGTCGTCGCCCACGCAGGTGAATTGCCCGGCATCGCCGGCGATCGCCTTCAGCAGGCGGTATTGCGCGTCGTTGGTGTCCTGGCATTCGTCGACGAGGAGATAACCGATGCGCTCGCGCCAGCCGGCGACCGCGTCGGCATCGGTTTCCAGCAACTGCACCGGCAGGCGGATCAGGTCGTCGAAATCGACCGCGTTGAACGCGGCCAGGCGCTGCTGGTAACGCGCGTACAGCGCGGCGGCCTCGCGTTCGCGTCCGGTCAGTGCCGCCGCGGCTGCCTGTTCCGGCGACAGTCCCGCGTTCTTCGCGCGGCTGATCAGTTGCTTCATCGCGTCGATCGCATCGGGCTTGGTGCCCGGGCCCAGCAGGTCCTTCACCTGCGACGCGGAATCGTCGGCGTCGAAGATCGAGAACCCGCGGCGCAGGCCGAGCTTGGCATGGTCGATCTGCAGGATCCGCAGGCCCAGTGCGTGGAAGGTGCTGACCGTCAGTTCCTGCGCGGCATCGCCACGGATGCGCTTGGCCACGCGTTCGCGCATCTCGCGCGCCGACTTGTTGGTGAAGGTGATCGCGGCGATGCGCTTGGCCGGATAGCGCCCGCTGTGGATCAGGTGCGCGATCTTCTCGATGATCACCCGGGTCTTGCCGCTGCCGGCGCCCGCGAGCACCAGTAGCGGGCCTTCGGTGTGCAGGACCGCTTGCCGCTGCGGGGGGTTCAGGCCATTCAACGCGGGATGCTGCATGCCGTCATTCTCGGGCGCGCCCGGTGCGCTCGCCAGCCTTGTGCGCGGGTAAAATCCGTGCATGGCGAAGCTCTATTTCTATTTCTCGGCGATGAACGCCGGCAAGACCACCACCCTGCTGCAATCCGCGCACAACTACCGCGAGCGCGGGATGCGGGTGGCGATCCTCACCCCGAAGCTGGACTTCCGCGCGGGCAGCGGCACGGTGGCGTCGCGGATCGGGCTGCAGGCGGAGGGCATCGCCTTCGAGCGCACGGACGATTTGCGCCACATCATCGATGCCGACATCGCCGCGCACGGTCCGCTGCACTGCGTGTTGGTCGACGAAGCGCAATTCCTCAGCAAGGCGCAGGCCTGGCAGTTGAGCGAAGTGGTCGATGCCTTGCGCATCCCGGTCCTTTGCTACGGCCTGCGCACCGATTTCCGCGGCGAGTTGTTCGAAGGCAGCCAGTACCTGCTGGCGTGGGCCGACGAATTGCAGGAGATCAAGACGATCTGCCACAGCGGCAAGAAGGCGACGATGAACGTGCGCATCGATGCGCAGGGCCGCGCGCTGCAGGACGGGCCGCAGGTGGAAATCGGCGGCAACGAACGCTACGTCTCGGTGAGCCGCGCGGAGTTCAAGAAGGTGATGCGCGGCGAAGGCACCATCGAGCCGCTGCAGGCGCCGTTGCCCTTGTAGGAGTGGGCGGAACCCGCTCTTGTGGGAGGGGCTTCAGCCCCGATGCGTTTGTTTGTCGGGGCTGACGCCCCTCCTACAAAGCCCGGGCCCCAGGACGGTTCCCTGCTACCGGACGCATGCCTTGCGGATCGCGGCGACCTCGCGCGGGATCGCGCCGCCTTCGGGCAGGACCAGCTGCATCTCGGTGAGCACCGTGTCCAGGCTGGCGCGCGCCGTGGGGGAACCCGTGCGGCATTCCACCTCCGCGGCGTAGGCGCGGGCCAGCCAGGCGGCCTTGCGCTGTTCGATGTCGCCGCTGCCGGCCTGGCCGTAGGCGGTCAGTTGCAGCAGGGCATCCGGGGCGCCCTGGTTGGCGCGCAGCCGGGCCAGCGAGACCTCGGCGCGGCGGGTATGCGAATGCGCGGGCCCGTAGCCGGCCAGGGTCAGCCGCACCGCCTGCTGCAGGGCCGCGCGCGCGGCTTCCTGCTCGCCCAGGCCGGCCAGGACCTCGCCCAGCAGGTGGTCGCTGTCGCCGACCAGCTCATGGGTGTCGCCGAACTGTTGCGCCCGCAGGGCGCGCGATTCGCGTACCGCCGGCAGGGCCTCGCGGTCGCGCCCGACGCTGTGCAGGATCATCGCCAGGTTGAACAGGCCGTTGGCGGTGAGGCCGTCGTTGTGCCCGGTCTTCCAGCCGGCCACCGCCTGCCGCTGGAAGTCCAGCGCGCGCTCGATGTCGCCGCGTTCCCAGGCGACGATCGCCAGGCTGTTGTAGGCACGGGCCAGGTCCGGATGGTTGCGGTCCAGGCGCGCGCGCATCCAGCCGAAGGTCTGCAGGAAGATCGACTCGGCCTGGCTGAAGCGGCCCAGGTCCACGTACAGCGCGGCCAGCTGGCGGTTGGCGTCGATGCTGGCGCGATGGTCGCGGCCGTGCAGGTCTTCGGCCAGCGCCTGCGACTCGCGGCAGTGGCGCACGGCATCGTCCAGCCGGTCGGTCGCGCGATCGAGCGCGCACAGGCTGCGCAGCATGTCGATCACCAGCGGATGGCGGTCGCCGACCTTGCGCCGCAGTTCCGCCAGCGCATCGGCCAGGATCGGCACGGCGACCTCCGGTGCCCCATCGGCGGCGTGCATCTTGGCGATGTCCAGGAGGTTTTCGGCCACGCCCACGTCGTCGCCCTGCTTGCGCCGCAGTTGCAGCGAGCGCATGTACAGCCGGTTCGCCAGCGTGCTCTGGTCAAGCTCCTGGTGGCAGCGCCCCTGCTGCGAATAGAAGGCGGCGGCTTGCGTGGGCAGGCGTTCTTCCTCCCGCCGGGCCGTGTCTTCCATGCGCTGCATGACCTGCAGGCAACCCGGCAGGTTGCCCAGCTGGCGGTAGGCATTGCCACGCAGCGTGGCGGCCTCCAGGCGCAGGCTGACCGGCGCGTCCGGGAGGTTGGCCAGCAGGACCTCCTGCTTGTCGAGCAGGGTGTTGGCCTCGCGGTAGTCGCCCAGCCCCAGCCGCAGCCGCGCGACCACGCCGTAGAGTTCCGCGCGTGCCTGCGGTTGCCGCACCAGGCTGCGTTCGCCGCGGACGATGCCCATGTCCAGCAGCTTGCGCAGGTCGATCGGTTCGCTGGCGGACGAGGTCCCCGCGCTCTCGAAGAGGTCGGCCACGAAACCCTGCATCGCCTGCGCGCGGCTGGCCTCGCGCATCGCCCGTTGCGCCTGCCAGCCGACCACGCCCAGCGCGGTGAACAGCACCGCCAGCACGGTGGTCGCCGCGGCAATCGTCCAGCGATGCCGATGCAGGTATTTGCGGCTGCGATAGGCCATGCCCTCGCCGCGCGCCGACACCGGCCGCCCGCGCAGGTAGCACAGCAGGTCCTGCGACAGTGCCTCGGCGGAGACGTAGCGCTGCTCCGGGCGCTTGCGCAGCGCCTTCAGCACGATGTTGTCGAGGTCGCCGGACAGTGCGCGCGCCAGTCGTTGCGGGGTGTACGGGCGGATGCACGCTTCGCCCGCGCGCGCCGCCACCTGCGACGGTTTGAGCGGCTCGCCGTCGAGGATCGCCTCTTCCCATTCGGCATCGGTCTGGCGCTTGAGCCGGTACGGCTTGCTCCCGGTGAGCAATTCGTAGAGCACCACGCCGAGCGAATACACGTCGGTCATGGTGGTGACCGGCTCGCCGCGGATCTGCTCCGGCGCGGCGTAGTGCAGGGTGAAGGTGCGCACGCCGGTGCGGGTCTGCTCGACCGGGAGCGGATCGACGTCGAGCAGCTTGGCGATGCCGAAATCGAGCAGGCGCACATGCCCGGCCGGGGTGACCAGGATGTTCGACGGCTTCAGGTCGCGATGCACGATCAGGTTCGCATGCGCGTGGCTGACCGCTTCGCAGACCTGGCGGAACAGGTCGAGGCGCGCGGCGATATCCAGCTGGCGGGTGCGGCAGTAGTCGGTGAGCGGCTCGCCCTCGACGTATTCCAGCGCCAGGTACGGTTGTCCGTCCTTGTCGATGCCGGCATCCAGCAGCCGCGCGATGTGCGGGTGCGCGAATCGCGCCAGGATTTCGCGCTCGCGGTCGAAGCGCTGGCGCAGGCGCGGATCCGCCAGGCCGGGACGCAGCAGCTTCAGCGCGACCTTGCGCTCGTAGAGGCCATCCGCGCGCACCGACAGCCAGACCTGGCCCATGCCGCCTTCGCCGATCAACCGGTCCAGCCGGTACGGGCCGATGCGGGCGCCGGGCCGTGCGCCGGAGGGCAGCTCGACCACCGGCTCGCTCAGGAAGTCCTCGTCGTCCGCTTCCATGGCGAGCAGGCCCGCCAGTTCATCGGCCAGCACGGGGTCTTCGCGGCGCAGTGCGGCCAGGTGTTCGCTGCGTTGCTCGGGGGCGAGCTCGAGCAGGGCATCGAGCAGCGGCGACAGGCGTTGCCAGCGTTCGGCGTCCATCGCGCAGCGCTGGCGCCCCGCCCTCAGGCGGCGGGCGTGTCCCGCAGGGAGGCGAGCAGGAACATCCGCGCCTTCTGCCAGTCGCGCCGTACGCTGCGCTCGGAGCGCTTCAGCAGCGCGGCGATCTCCAGTTCGGACAGGCCGGCGAAGTAACGCAGTTCGACCACGTGGGTCAGCCGCGGATCGACTGCGGTCAGCCGGGTCAGCGCGGTGTCCAGGCCCAGCATGTCCTCGTCCAGGCGGATCCCGCCCTCGATGTCCTCGGGCAGGTCGGTGACCCGGTGCAGGTCGCCGCCACGCTTCTGCGCCAGCCGCTGGCGCGCGTAATCGACCACCACCGAGCGCATCGCCGAGGCCGCGTAGGCGAAGAAGTGCGCGCGGTCGTCGAACTGCGCGGCGCCCGTGCCGCGGCCGATCAGCTTGAGGTAGGCCTCGTGGACCAGCGAGGTGGCATCCAGCGTGTGGCCCTGCTGGCCGGCCAGTTGCCGGCGCGCCATCGTGTGCAGTTCCTGGTACAGCGTGGCGAGCACGCGATCCAGCGCGCCGCGGTCGCCATCGCGCGCGGCATCGAGCAGGACGGTGATCTCACCGGCTTCGGTCATTGCGGCAACAGGGGCACCCGGGGGAGCCGGCACTATAACCAAAGGCCATGCCGCCCGCGCGGCGTCAGCGCTGGCAGTGCCCGCACCAGGCCGAAGCGCGCTGGCCGATCAATGCCTGCTTCAGCGGACGCCCGCAGCGCCGGCAGGGCTCGCCGCCGCGCCCGTACACGGTCAGTTCCTGCTCGAAGTAGCCGGGCGCGCCGTCCGGGCTGAGGAAGTCGCGCAGGGTGGTGCCGCCGCGGGCAATGGCATGCGCCAGGATCGCCTTCACCGCATCCGCCAGCGCCGCGTAGCGTTCGCGGGAGACCTTGCCGGCGGCGCGCAGCGGCGAGATGCCGGCCATGAACAAGGCCTCCGCCGCGTAGATGTTGCCCACCCCGACGACCACCGCCTGGTCCATCAGGAAGGACTTCACCGGCGCGCTGCGCCCGCGGCTCAGCGCGAACAGGACATCCCCGTCGAAGTCGTCCGACAGCGGCTCGGGGCCGAGATCCGCCAGCAGCGGATGCACGGTGCCGGGTGCTTGCCAGAGCAGGCAGCCGAAGCGGCGCGGGTCGTTGAAGCGCAGCACCCGGTCGGGCATTCCATCCGCACAGACGAGGGCGATGTCGACATGGTCGTGTGCCCGCACCGGCGTGTCCGACGGCAGCACCCGCAGGCTGCCGGACATGCCCAGGTGCAGCAGCGCGCTGCCGGCCTCGGTATCCAGCAACAGGTACTTGGCGCGCCGGCGGATCGCGTCGATGCGCTGCCCCGGCAACAGGTCCTCGACCTCGCGCGGGATCGGCCAGCGCAGGTCGGGGCGGCGCAACAGCACGTGGTCCACGTGGCGTCCGGCGACGTGCGGCAGCAGGCCGCGGCGGGTGGTCTCGACTTCGGGCAGTTCAGGCATGGCGCATTGTCGCGCAGGCCGGTCAACGTGCGCGGGACTGAACCCGGCAGTCACCATGCGCCGGCGCAGGGATGGCGTTCGCGCCGGCGTGGCACCATGATGCACACGTGTCCTCCCGGCACCTTCCACGAGCCAGCGATGCCCGCGTCCCTCCTTGAATTCCTTTCCGGCGGCCTGTTGCAGTTCGGTTGGTGGGCCATGCTGGCCTACCTGCTGGTGGTCACCCAGATCACCATCTTCACGGTCACCCTGTACCTGCATCGCAGCCAGGCGCACCGCGGCGTCGACTTCCATCCGGTCATCGCCCACTTCTTCCGTTTCTGGAGCTGGCTGACCACGTCGATGATCACCCGCGAGTGGGCGGCGATCCATCGCAAGCACCACGCCAAGTGCGAGACCGAGGAAGACCCGCACAGCCCGATGCACAAGGGCATCGGCAACGTGCTGTGGAAGGGCGCCGACATGTACCGCGAGTCGCGCCTCGATCGCGCCAGCATCGAGAAATACGGCAAGGGCTGCCCGGACGACTGGATCGAACGCAAGCTCTATACCCGCCATGCGACCCTGGGCGTGGTCCTGCTGCTCGCGGTGAGCTTCCTGCTGTTCGGCGCCAAGGGCGTGGCGGCGTGGGCCATCCAGATGGCATGGATCCCGTTCTGGGCCGCGGGCGTGATCAACGGCCTGGGCCACTGGTGGGGCTACCGCAACTTCGAGACCACCGACACCGCGACCAACCTCACCCCGTGGGGCGTGTGGATCGGCGGCGAGGAACTGCACAACAACCACCATGCCTTCCCGTCGTCGGCCAAGTTCGCGCTGCGCCGTTGGGAGTTCGACATCGGCTGGGCCGCGATCAAGCTGCTGGAAAAACTCCGCATGGCCAGGGTCCTGCGCGTGGCGCCCAGCCTGGACGTGCGCCCGAACATCGCGATGCCGGATACCGAAACCGTGAAGGCGCTGCTGGCCTGCCGCTTCCACGCGATGACCGACTACCAGCGCAAGGTGCTGATGCCGGCACTGCGCGAGGAAGCCACCGCCGCCGGCGCCAGGCTGCGCGCGCTGCTGCCGCGCAAGCTGCGCAAGGGCATCGTCGACGACGGCCGCTGGCTGTCGCCGGAGTCGCGCGAACAGCTGGATCGCTGGATTGCCGAGCGGCCGCGCATCCAGTCGCTGATCGAACACCGCAAGCGCCTGGCCGACGTGCTGGAAAGCCGCGGCCAGGACGCCAGCGAACGCCTCAAGCGCCTGCAGGCCTGGTGCGCGGAGGCCGAAGCCAGTGGCGTGCGCGCGCTGCAGGAGTATTCGGCGCGCCTGAAAGGCTACGCGCTCGCCGCATGATGGCGCGCGTGTTTCAGAGGGCAGGAAAAGGGGTCAGAGTGAATTTCGCGAAGCGAAACTTCACTCTGACCCCTTTTCTGTTGCTGGCATGTGCATTGCCGATGCTCGCGAACGCGCAGGTGCAACGTACCGGCGACTATCTCTCGAAGATGGATGCGAATGGTGACGGCCGCGTCTCCTTGGCCGAATACCAGGACTGGCTGACCTACGCCTTCGACGGCATGGATCGTGATCGCGACGGCGTGCTGTCGGCTGCCGAACAACCCGGCGGAAAGGGCCAGCCACTGACCCGCGAACAACACCGCGCGCGCCTGGCGGAACGCTTCCGCAAGCAGGACGCGAATCGCGATGGGTACCTCAGCGCGCGGGAGTTGGCGGCGCCGCCGCAGTAGGAACAAGCTCCGGTCATGGCAGTCCAGGGCTTGTGTCTCGGTGAGATCGGAAGAGCACACGTCTGAACTCCAGTCACGAGGACTTATCT
>ERZ795044.1401-NODE-1401-length-21864-cov-7.305562_pt1 | contig 21864 bp, 18 predicted proteins | sample MGYA00375128_ERZ795044 | MGnify/ENA primary metagenome ERZ795044 (study PRJEB30173, sample SAMN05720213) | anaerobic digester metagenome | isolation source: active sludge of municipal wastewater-treating anaerobic digesters | place: USA | collected 2014-12-22 ... | reverse complement strand
CTCTTGGATGGGCGCCAAAAATAGGGCTAAGCAATGGAATATCAAGTACATACGAACTATTTTCAAAGCAGCTTTCTCAAATTTAAATTTAGAACTTTAGAGTGTAGGTTTTCGTATGCAGAGTAATGAGTCAGAGAACAATCTGATCTTAAAAATACTCAAATCGACCTATTAGATGCATAACGAAATACCAAAAAAGATTTCATTAATTTCAATGATAATCTTTTTGAATTTATTACTGGCTTCTTCAACATTCGGACAATGTCCATCGGCAAGTTTCAGTATGCCTGCTTCAGTATGTGCAGGAGCTCCGATAACTTTTACTAATTCGAGTGTCAATGCCAGCAGTTATGAATGGGATTTTACTCCCGGTTTTTTCAGAAATGCAGGTACAAAAATTATTGATACTGCAGCTGGAGCAGAATATGCAAGAGATATCACTTTAGAGATGCAAAATGATACAATTGTAGGTTTCTACTGCGCTGGTTCTGCTCTGTACAGAACTATTTTTGCAAATGGAATTGATCAGCCTTATACATCAGTTGAAAATCTTGGAGACTTTGGATTTCTCTATCAACCTTCAGACATCGCACTTTTTAAAGAAAATAATGAATGGTATGGCTTTATAGTGGATTATGGAAATTATGCATTGAGTCGAATTCATTTCGGAACCAGTTTGCTGAACATTCCAGACAACCCTACTATAGTTCACAATGTATCGACAAGCAACATGACAACACCATGGGGAATTAAAGTAATTTCTGATTCTTCAGGTAGTATTTTTGGTATGGCAACAAACTTTACTACAGGTACCTTTACACTTTTTGAATTTGGAAATTCAATTCTAAATATTCCAACTTCTAATTTACCAGTGAGCATTCCGGGAGCTTCAAATGTATTTGATGGAATTTTTGCTAAAGAATGTGGAACATACTATGCTTATTTTGGAGGATTCGGTTCGACAAATGTTGTCAAAGCAAATTTCGGTTCAACGATCAATACCAGTCCGACGTTTACAACTGTGATTTCAGATGGTAATCCCAGTGATCTCGCTTTAATACAGGATAGTTCAGGGTGGAAAATGATCACTACAAATTACACCAGCAATGATATCAGAAAATATGATCTTGGGCCTTCACTATCAGGAAATACTGCACAATTAATAGGTATTGAAAATTATAGTGGTATAAATCCGAAAGGATTATCAACCTACAGAAAAGAAAACAAACAATTTGCAATTATTCAGAATATCAGTTCTTTTAATTTACAAGTGATTGAATACACCAATACGGCAAATGCTTCGATATCACTATCAACTGCAAATACACCGTTGAATGTTTCATTCAATACTTCCGGAACATATCCGGTAACGCTGACTGCTTATGACAGTTTTGGGAATTCATCTTCTGTAACACAACAAATTCAAATTGTAAACGCACCTATATCTTCTTTTGTAACCTCCAACCTTTGCTTCGGAGACAGTGTACATTTTATTGATTCAAGTACCGTTTCCGGAGGATCAATTGTTTCCTGGAGTTGGGATTTCGGAGATGGAGATACAAGTTCATTACAAAATCCGATACATCAGTATGCTTCTTCAGGCACATATTCTGTTAGTCTGACTACCAGTAGTGGCACTTGCGATAATACATTCATGAATCTGGTATCAATTGCAGCACAGCCTTCGGCAAATTTTTCAGCAGCAAGTGGATGTTCTAATACTTCTACTCCATTTACAGATCTTTCCACAATTCCTTCTGGAAATATAGTAAACTGGCAATGGAACTTTGGAAATGGAGATTCAAGTTCTTTACAAAACCCGGTTTACTCCTTTCCGACAGGTGGAAACTATTTGGTATCGCTGACAGTTACCAGTAATGGAAATTGTTCTGCAAGCTATTCAACAAATCTGAATGTTAATTCAAGTCCAATAGCTGCCTTTGAAGAGATCAACACGTGTGTTGGACAGCAAGTACTTTTTTCAAATCAAACCATTGCAAATGGATCTGTGATATCAGGATACCGATGGGATTTTGGTGATGGCGGTACCGATACAGTTTTCTCACCTAATTATTCATACCCCAACACCATAGGAAATTACACGGTTCAATATATCGTTGATGCAAGCAACGGATGTAATGATACCATAACGAAAAACATCAGAATCAGTAATATTCCATCTGCAGCTTTCACTCTTCCTGCTACAATTTGTCAGGGCAACATTGCACAGTTTAACGATTTATCATCAGTGGTAGCTGATACAATTTCAGCATGGAGTTGGGATTTTGGTGATGGTGAACTGGACTCTGTTTCTTCACCGGTCCATATATACTCGAATCCGGGAACCTATACTGTAAATTTAATTGCTTACTCCCCTTCAAATTGCCCAAGTGCCCCGGCTCAACAAACAATAACCGTAATTGAAAGTCCGGTTGCTGCATTTACATTTTCAAGTATTTGTTTAGGCACAACGACTTCATTCACTAATCAATCAACACCTGCAAGTGGAAGTTCAATTGCCACCTACCTTTGGCATTTATCGGATAGTGACTCATCCGTTTTCACCAATGTTTTTTTTACTTTCGATAGTATAGGAAGTTATCCCGTATCCCTTTTAGTTACTTCTGTTGAAGGCTGTACCGATCTTGTTAATGATACAGTAATAATTCATCAGCAACCTGTTGCCAATTATTCTACAAATAATGCATGTACAGGACAAAACGTTGTCTTCTCCAATCAAAGTACTTGTGACTCACTAAGCAGCATTTCACAAAACCTCTGGAATTTTGGAGATTTCAGTTCTCCTAATAACACTTCAACGTTAACAAATCCAACTCACTTGTATGATACAACTCTGAATTACAGTTCATCGTTGATCATTGTAACAAATCATGGTTGTAGTGATACTGCTTTCCAAACAATCAGAGTAAATCAAACTCCATCAGTTAATTTTACTTACTCACCTACTTGCTTAGGAGATTTGATGGAATTTTTTAACCCGGGTTCACCGATAGACAGTTTATATCATTGGAATTTCGGAGACAGTCAGACAAACCAACTCAAAGAGCCGGCCCATTATTATATTTCAGCAGCTAATTATCAGGTAACTTTGAATGTAACTTCAACAAGAGGTTGTATCGGATCTGCCACGAGACAAGTAACTGTGAGTCCGATTCCGGTGCCTACTTTTTCTACTCCTCCGGGTTGCCTTGGATCAACTTATGATCTGACAAGCACATCCACAATCAGTGCCGGAACGATTGCAAACTACCAATGGCATATTGAAGCTCCTGATACAAATTTGATGGGACCATCGGTGAATTATACATTTAGCGATTCAGGTAATTATCAAATTACATTGTTGGTTACAAGTGATATTGGGTGCGACAAATCAATTTCAAAAGTTGTGAGTATTCATGGATTGCCAATTGCTAATTTTAGTTTTGATCCTCAGTATGGAAATCCTCCGTTAGCAGTTCAATTTACGGATCAATCGTATGCAGCAAATTCTTTTGAGTGGACCTTCGGTGTCGACAGTTTGATCAGCACAGAAATGGATCCGCCTTATCTGTACAATGACACAGGATTGTTTACCATTACTCAGATCATTACGAGTAATTTTGGTTGCAAAGACACAATGCAAAAAGAAATTTATGTGATCAAACCTGTATTGGACATTGCCATTGTTGGTGATTCTTCCTATGAGGACGAAAATTATTTCTACATCGTTGCTACGATTTCAAATCTGGGCACACTGGAGATTAACAACGTCTTAATGGAAGCACGGCTCTCCGATGGAAATTCTATAAGAGAAAGACTGGAACGATCAATTCCAAATGGTACAACAGGAATTCAGAATTATCATTTTACCGCAGCATTCAGATTGTCGAGTGGAATAAACAGTGATTCATATTGCATTACTGCCTCAGAGCCGAATGGTCAAAAAGATGATGTCATTTCAAATAATGAGAAATGCTACACAAGGACTGATGAATTATCAATTTTAAATCCTTATCCAAATCCTGTCTCGGATGAAGCTAATATCCGGATAATTTTGCCTTATAAATCAAAGCTAATGATCTCTGTTTACGATCAGGCGGGTCGCCTGATGTCAGAAGTATTTAATGATCTGGCACCGGATGGATTTTCAGACTATAAGTTCGACGTAAGCAATCTTCCGGAAGGCCTTTATACAATCCGAGTCATCTTCAAGGATAAAGTATTTTACCGTCAATTAGTAGTGTCACATTCCAAATAAGTTCGTTCATAACTGGCTCTTATAATTTGCTATAATTCTTGATAAAAACTCAGATTTAATGTAGGTTTGCGTAAAAGCGGCCAATATGGAATATGAAATCAAACCTGCTAAAGGTTTGCAGTTCAACATTAAAGAGTTGTGGGATTTTCGCGAGCTGATCTATTTTTTCACCTTACGGGATGTTAAGATCAAGTACAAGCAAACTGTTCTGGGAGCGCTTTGGGCTATTCTTCAGCCCTTTCTTTTAATGGTGATCTTCACAGTATTCTTCGCTTCTCATCTTGATATCAAATCCTATAATTTACCCTACCCTGTTTTTGTTTTTTCCGGATTGATCTTGTGGAATGTTTTCGCAACAGGAATTTCCACAGCAGGAAATAGTATGGTCATCAATTCAAATATTATTAAAAAGATTTATTTTCCAAGGTTGATAATTCCCATATCAGGTGTATTAGGAACATTGGTTGATTTCTGCATGACTTTGATAATGTTTATTATTGTTTTGTTCTATTACCTTCCTTCCTTTTCACTGCTTTTTATTTTAATATTACTTCCATTAGCTTTATTCATCACATTGCTTACTACTTTTGGCTTTGGTTGTTTGCTCGCTGCCTTGAATGTTAAGTACAGAGATTTCAGATACATCATTCCTTTCATGATTCAAATTCTTTTGTTTCTGACTCCGGTGATCTATCCGGCGACTATTGTTAAAAACGATTTTCTCCGATCGGTATTGAATCTGAATCCGATTTCAGGTGCTATAGAAATACTGCGGGGAGCTATCAATGGCATTCCACCTTCATTTGAACTGGTAGGACAATGTCTTTTGATCTCGCTGATTATATTTTCAATTGGCTTATCCTATTTCCGTAAAACAGAATATTATTTTGCTGATCTAGCATAATGAAGCCGATACTCGAAGTTCAAAATATCTCCAAAAAGTTCAGGATCTACCATGAACATTTGCCCTATGAATCGATGCGGAGCAAACTGATGAATCCTTTGAGTTTTTTTTCAAAAAAAGAATCAGAAGAATTCTGGGCTCTTAAAAATGTTTCCTTTTCTGTGAATGCCGGAGAGAGTATTGGAATCATAGGAAAAAATGGAGCCGGCAAATCTACCTTACTGAAAGTTCTTTCCAAAATTACACCACCGACAGAAGGAAAAATTATTTCCAGAGGCAGAATTGCATCATTGCTGGAAGTTGGAACAGGATTTCATCCGGAACTGACCGGTCGTGAAAATGTTTTTCTCAATGGTTCGATTTTGGGGATGAAGAAAAAAGAAATTCAGCAACAATTCGATGAGATTATCGATTTTGCAGGAATAGAGAAATTTCTTGACACGCAATTAAAACATTATTCCAGTGGAATGCAATTACGGCTTGCTTTTGCAGTGGCTGCTTTTCTAAATCCAGAGATCATGATCATTGATGAAGTTTTAGCAGTTGGTGATGCTGATTTCCAAAAAAAATGTATTGGAAAAATGGAAGGTGTAACAAGAAGTGGTCGTACTATTTTGTTTGTCAGCCATCAGATGGGCCTCGTAAATCAATTGTGTTCAAGAGCCCTTCTGATGAGTAAAGGTGAAATTCTTGTGAGCGATAGTACAGATATTGTTACCTCAAAATATCTTTCATTCGATTATCAGGAAAGCGAGAATGTTTTTACACATGATCCTAAACTGACAGCTAACAAAGAAATGTACATTGAACATGTATCAACCGTTGACGGTGAACACAAACCATCATCAGTATTTGGATTTAATCAGGAAATTCGAATAAGTTTTGTTCTTGTATCAAACAATAAAGTTTCAGACGAGATCCTTTCTGTTGCTTTGCAGGATAAATATGGAAACAGAATCTTTACTATACACAAACCTCTCGATCAGTTAGCTCGACATGAAAACAGGATAAGAGGGTCAATGCTGATTCCAAAGGAATTTATTGCACCAAACATATATTCATTTCATTTTGCAATTGTGAGAAGCGATGGAAAAGTTTTTGACATCCATGAAGGCCAATGCCGTTTCAGGGTTGCTGATACAGGAACACCATTCTCACAATATGAAGGTAAGGATTATGGAAATATTATTATTTCATGCAAATGGGAGTCAATATAAAATCAACATAAAGCAATTCAAACCAGTGTAAAATGATCAGAAGATTGTTTAATCTTTTATTTCCTGTTAAGGCGACAATGCATACTATGGATAATGGTACTGTTGTCAAGGGAGTTATTTTTAAAACTGATAAAACAGCGGTGATTGACATCAGTAATAATTGCCTGATTGAAGGAATTCTGACTACCTATACACCCAATGCAAAAATCAGTTTAGGTGAAAACGTTTTTATCGGTAAAAATTCAATCGTCGGTTCTGCAAATAAGATTGAAATTGGAAATAATGTATTAATTTCATTCGACTGTATGATTCAGGATAGTGATACTCATTCCGAAAATTATTTGCTTAGAAGAACTGATACACGAGACTGGCTGAATGGAAGAAAAAACTGGGAAAATGTTCCAAGCAATCCAATTAAAATCGGAAATGATGTTTGGATAGGAGCCCATTCAATTATCCTGAAGGGTATTACTATTGGAGACGGTGCTATTATAGGTGCCGGTTCTGTTGTGACCAAGGATGTTGAATCATTCACAGTTGTTGCCGGCAATCCGGCAAAATTTATTAAAGCAATTGCACATTAAGATGCGAATTCTGATAATAGGTTCAAAAGGATTTATCGGCTCACATTTGATCGATCACTTCTCTTCTATTGAGGGCAATGATGTTTTTGGATGCGATGTTCTTGAAGGAAATTCACAAAAGTACTTTCAAGTCAATAAATTTTCTCCGGATTATAACGATCTTTTTAATGCTCATACTTTTGACTTATGTATCTATGCCGGAGGAAATGGAAGTGTCCCCTACTCTCTTGAAAACCCGGATCTCGATTATCAGTTGAACACACAAACAGTCAATACAATTTTATCCTGTTTGGTGAGACATCAGCCTGAATGCAAATTCATGCACATGTCCAGTGCAGCTGTGTATGGTAGTCCATCAAAATTACCAATAAATGAACAGGCAGATATCAGTCCAATTTCTCCTTATGGCTGGCATAAATATCTGAGTGAAATTATTTGCAGAAAATTTTATTCATTGTATAATACCAAGACGATCAGTTTACGGGTATTTGCTGTTTATGGTGAACGATTGACAAAGCAACTTTTCTGGGATATTTATCTTAAGACTCAAAAGTCGAATGACATTTCACTTTTTGGTACTGGAAATGAAAGTCGGGATTTTATAAATATCAGAGATCTGGTAAAGGCCATAGAAATTGTTATTGAGAAAGGAGAATTCAATGGCGAGACATACAATGTCTCATCAGGGACAGAAACTACAATTTTCGAAGCTGCGAACGAATTCTGCAGAATCTATGACGAAAATCTAAAAGTAACCTTTAGTGGACAAACGAAGATTGGTGATCCAATAAACTGGCGGGCTGATATTACACGATTGTCTGCCCTGGGATTCAGATCCGGAATTAGTTTAAGTGAAGGATTGAAAAATTATGTGAGATGGCTGAAAGAAAGAGAATAGTACTTAATTGTCAGGAAGGATATGATTTCTCAGCCGGAATGGTGATCTATGTTCAGAACATCATCCGTAGTTTTAAATTACTGGATGATTCGATCAGGCCGTATCTGATAATCTTATATTCAATCCATACACCAATCAATGAGATAAAAGAAATCAATTATCCTTACATCGAATATTATAAGTTCAAACCTTTCAAAAGATCATTCTTTAAACTCGCGATAAATAAAGTAATCAAAGAGATTTTCGGAGTTTATTTGATCAAAAGATATTCTTTTCCTAAAAATTTCGATCTTCTCTATCCATACTTCGAATGTGAAGAGACTTATTATTATAAAAAAAGAATGTACTGGAAACCAGATTTTCAGGAACAATATTTTCCTCAGTACATAACTCAGAAAGAACAGGCATTTGTAAAATCAGAAATGAAAAAAATTGCCTCAAATAATAATTACACGCTTGTATTAAGTAGTCAAAATGCTTGCGACGATTATGAAAAATTTTTCGGCCAACATCAGAATATAATAAAAATACTTCCATTCATTTCCCTGGTACCCGATATTTCAAAACTGGATCACAAAAAAATATTAAATAAGTATAATTTAACAGGCAGGTATTTTCTGGTTGCGAATCAATTCTGGCCTCATAAGAATCATCTGTTGGTTGTTGAAGCAGTTAAGTCACTTAATAAAATTAATCCTGACTTTCAGATTGTAATGACCGGAAAAAAAACTTCATACAGAGATAAGACATATATCTTAAAAATTGAAAATTTTTTGAATGAGAATGGGCTTGACAAAAAAGTGATGCTTACCGGTTTTATTTCAAGAGAGGATCAACTTGTCTTAATGAAAAACTCAATGGCAGTTCTCCAACCATCTTTATTTGAAGGCTGGAGCACAGTAATTGAAGACTGCAAAGCATTAAATCAATTTGTAATTGCAAGCGATCTGGCTGTTAACAAGGAACAAATAAAATCCAATGTACTGTTCTTCGACAAGAACAGCTCTGACGATCTTGCAGATAAAATGTTGTTTGTTTTAAATGGTAATACGAAAACAGTTCCTATTGACTACTCAATAAACATTGAGGAATTTAAAAAGAAGCTTGTTGACACATTTGAATTAAAAAAATAATGCAGGGAATAAGTATAGTTATCTGTTGCTATAACAGTGAAAGTCGTATAAAAGAAACGCTTGAAGCCTTGCAAATGCAAGAAGTAGGCAATGATATAAAGTGGGAAGTACTTTTAGTAGACAATAACTCAACAGATAAAACTATTGAAGTCAGTGAAATGATCTGGAAAAAAGACAACGTCACTAATTTCAGAGTAGTATCAGAACCTCAGCCGGGACAAGCATTTGCAAGAAAGAAAGGAATTCAGGAGTCTGCGTATGATATAATTTCATTTGTAGACGACGACAACAGAGTTTGTAAAAACTGGGTCACTTTGGTGGCAGAAATATTTTCTGCCCATCCTGAATGTGCTGCTTGTGGAGGAATTGGACGTGCAGTTTTTGAAAAGACAGAACCATTTTGGTTTAAAAAATATCAGGAGAATTTTGCTATTGGACCTCAGGGACCAAAATCAGGATACGTTGAAGAGAAACGCTCATATTTATATGGCGCCGGTTTTAATCTCAGAAAAAAAAGTTACGAGCTATTAATAGAAAGTAACTTTCCGGGTATTCAGACAGGACGGTCATCAATAACTCACAGAGGTGGCGGTGAAGATAGTGAACTAAGTTTTGGTCTGATAATTTTAGGGTTTAAGCTTTGGTACGACGAGCGACTGAAGTTCGATCACTATATGCCGGAATCACGATTAAACATTGAACGATTGATCGAATTACAAAAGGGATTTGGCCGTGATGAAGTTGTTCTATCACTCTATAGATCATATATAAGCAATTTTTATAAACCAGACAGATCAGTTATGAATATTTACATTAAAGCTTATATCAAATTGATGATCTTCAATTTCAAAAATAGAAATTTAAAAGATCCTGAATTATTATTTTACGCTTCTATCTATAACAAAGCTACAAATGCATATCTGAGTGAATTATTATACTACAGAACAAAATTCAAACGCATAAAAACAATAATTGCTGAATTCGTAAGGAGAAATAAAAACAGGGCATCTGAGAAACAGGCTTTTTAACTATCGAATGGATAAAGAAATAAAATATCATCAAAATTGTTTATTGTGTGGAGAGAATAAACTGATCAACATATTCGGTGATGATCATTTTATAACACGTTGCGCAAACTGTTCATTTGTTTTCAGCAGAAAAATTGCGTCTCAGGAAGTGTTACAGGATTTTTATGATAAGTATCCCATAGCGAATGAGTATTTTGAGTTAACCAGACAACGATATATTTCCCTGCTCGACTATCTTGAAAAATTCAGGAAAACGGGAAAGATTCTTGAGATCGGATGCGGAGAAGCTTACTTTTTAGATGAAGCAAAATCAAAGAACTGGAAAACCTACGGTACTGAGATCTCTGCTCCCTTGCTGGAAAATGCAATCAGAAAAAAACATAATATTTTTAACAGTCTTGAAAGTATTCCACCTGAAGAATCAGGCGAGTTTGACATCATAATATCACTTGAAGTAATTGAACATTTACCTGATCCGAGATTCTACGTTGCCGGTTTTGAGAAACTATTACGCTCAGGAGGTAGTCTTTATATGACAACGCCCAATTTCAATTCGTTGGCGAGAATTATTCTTGGAGTGAATTGGAACAATATTGTTTTCCCAGAGCATCTTTGTTATTTCACAAAAAAGACTATGAAAAAGTTACTGACTACATTCAATTTCAAAGAAATATACTCTAAAACAGAAGGAATCAGTCCCTCCCGATTGGTTTACCCTTTTTTAAAATGGAAAAGAAAAGACAAAGAGACTAAATTCCAGTATGATTACAATGAACGAGATCGAAATTTTAGTGCTCAAATAGATAAAAAAGTTCTACTTTCACTTATTAAAAAAGCAACTAATTCAGTTTTAAATCTGACAAACAGAGGAGAAACTTTGAAGGTCCACTATATTAAAAAATAATATGCTTAAAATTTCTGTTGTTATTCCTTCCTATAATCAGGGTAAATTTCTGGAGGAAACAATCTTATCTGTAATTAACCAAAATTATCCGAATCTGGAGATTGTGGTTATTGACGGAGACAGCACAGATAATTCAAAAGAACTTATTAATAAATACAGTGCACATTTCAAATATTGGATCTCAGAAAAAGATAATGGCCAAAGTGAAGCAATAAATAAAGGATTAAAAAAATGCACCGGAGATATTGCTACATGGCTATGTAGTGATGATCTTTTTACAGAAGGTGCATTGCATAAGGTAAATGAGCTTTTTAAAGCAATGCCCGATGAAGTTGGTTTGATTCACGGCAGCTCTATTATATTTTCGGGAAACAAAGTTATAAGGCTAAATAAAGGCAATGAAGATGATAGTCTGGAAAATATACTATCCGGTATGACTTTCCCGCAACCGTCTGCATTTTTCCGAAGATCATTATTAGAACAAACCGGCTTGCTTGATGAAAATCTTCATTATGGAATGGACTATGATTTGTTCAGCAAATTTGCTATTATTTCTAAATTTCAATTTGTAGATCATTGTCTTTCAAAATACAGATTACATCCTGAGAGCAAATCTGTTTCTGCGGTTTCAAAATTTATTGATGACTGGTCGAAAGTTTTTATCGGTATTGCAGAATCAGGAAAATTTGAATCTGCTATAAAAATTATAACAGACCTTGAAATAAAAACAGAAAGAAATGATTCAACATTTCATTTTTTCTCAAAGCACTTTGATTCAAAGTCTATTGACCAGCAAAAATTATTATTCAAATTCCTTTGTTTCGTGCTGCGATATGATTATGAATCTGAACGTTTTTCACGGGCGAGAAAGATCTCAAAATATCTGAATGTTCATTTCCGTGACTTTCTTAAATCAGAACCGGAAATTGAAAGGATCGTGTGGAGAACCAAACTTCCACCATCACTTATTAAAGAGGCAAGGAAAATTTCACGAAGATTTTTTTACAGATGAAGATAGGATTTATCACTTCACATATTAATCAATCTACACAGTGGAATTGGTTTTCGGACGAACTTCTTAAGAGAGGAGTTCCGCATATACATATTATAATAAATGAAACTTACCCACTATTAGCTGATGATCTAAAGAAAATGGGAGTTAAGGTTTACTATTTACCTCATAAACATTTTTATCATTTCTTTATAAACTTCATCAAAGTTTGCTACATACTCAAAAAAAATAAAATATCACTTGTGCATACGGAGTTACCTTATGGTAATCTTGTAGGATTAATTTCTGCCTGGTTTTGCGGAATAAAAATGAGAGTATCCACTTGTGGAAATACTACATGGGCTTTTGATTATAATAACAAAAAGCAAAAAATGATAGATAAGATCACATATTTCTTGTCTAAAAAAGTTATAGCTCTTACAGAGGAAGCAAAATCCTTTCTGATAAAAAACTACCAGATTCCTGAAAGTAAGCTTACCATTATCCATCACTCATTGAAATCCGATGAATACATTTTTACAGACGACAATAGAGTTGAAAAACTAAGGAATGAACTGAATCTGGAAACTGATGTTTTCATAATTGGAATGGTTGCACGATTTGAATTCTGGAAAGGTCACATTTTTGCGATTGAAGCTTTTCGAAAATTACTTATGGAATACCCTAATGTCAGAATGCTCATATTTGGCAGTAAGGGAGAAAGCTTTAATTCAGTATTGCGTTATATACAAAATTACGATCTTCAGGATCACATCATATATAAAGGATTCGTATCAGATAATATTGCACTATTTAAATTATTTGATGTCCATGTTCACATTCCGATTAACTCCGAGAGTGAAACTTTTGGAATTAACATCATGGAAGGAATGATCAGTGGATGTGCGCAGATATTGACATTATCCGGAATAAGCTGTTTCACAGCTCGTGATGAAGAAAATTGCCTCGTTGTTCCTTATTCAAATACTGAGGCAGTTTATCTGGCTTTAAAACGCATGATCTCAGATCCGGGATTGAGAAAACGCTTAGGTGAAAAAGCACGTGAAGATGCATTAAAGTATTTTCAGTATTCTGATAAGGTGCAGAAGCATCTGGAATTATACGAAGAGCTGCGAAAAGAATTGTCAAAATGAAAATTCCGTTTTTTTCAATAGTTATTCCGGTCTATAATCGAAGTGAAATATTAGAACAGAGGTTAACTTACCTCATGAAACAGGAATTTACAGATTTTGAAGTTATTATAGTAGACGACGGCAGTACCGATCATCCTGAAAAGAAGTTAGCTTCACTTATAGAAATTTATCCAAACATCAGGTTGATCTCACAGCCAAATTCAGAGCGAGGAGCTGCAAGAAACAATGGAATCCGGAATTCTGAAGGAGAATACATCGTTCTGTTCGACTCTGATGATTTTATGCACAAGGACCATTTGTCTAAACTTCACAAAGGTATCCTCAAAAATAATTTTCCTGACTTTATTGCTACTAAATTTAATTTCAGAAATGAGGATGGAAAGATCTTTAATTCTGATATCAGTAATTATAAAGAAGGCACCTACAACTATTCACTTTTTCTGAACGGAAATCCGCTGGCATGCAATATATCATTCAAAAGAAATCTTAAAGATCTGAACTATTTTATAGAAGACAGAAGTTTTGCAATTAAAGAAGACTGGATGTTTCTGATCAGCAATTTAAGAAATCACAAACTTATTCTACTCGATGATCTTACTATTTCTATGTTCGACCATTCCGATCGTTCTATGAAATCAAATAACAAAATCATTGTTGAAAGAACTATCAAAGCAACAGAATGGATCAGAAACAATATAGATCTGACAGTTTCAGAATTAAACAAACTTTATTCACACAGGAATTATTTCTGTGGAATTCACAGTTATCTTGATGGAGATCGTACTCAGGCAATTTCATTTTCTATCAAAGCAATTTTTAAAGGAGGATTAAAAGGTAAATATTTAACTTTGCTGGCAAAGTCAATTGTAGGAAGAAAATTAATTTTAAAATTTAAATGAGCAAAAGGAATAGTATTTTGGTTTTAACACACTGGAGTTTTCAGGATGCTCTGGTTCAGACCTATACTCTACCCTATGTACGGATGATCAGAAAAAATATCGATCCTGCCAGGAAAATCGTCCTTGTAACTTTTGAACAAGAGCATTTAAAAATGAATGACATTGTTAAAAAAGAACAAGAATTGTTATTAAGCAAAAACGGAATAGAATTACTTACTTTAGAGTACTCTAAAATCAATTTGAATTTTCCATTTAAAGCGTTTGGCTATTTTTATAAATTGTTAAATGCGATCAGTAAAAACCGCATTGGAATTATTCATGCCTGGTGTACTCCAGGCGGTAGCATTGGTTATATCTTAAGTAAAATTACCGGTTGCAGGCTGATTGTAGATAGTTATGAACCTCATGCTGAAGCGATGGTAGAAAACAATACCTGGACAAAAGATAGTTTAAAGTTCAGGCTACTTTTTTTTCTAGAAAAAAAGTTGAGCAGGCATGCAAAAATATTGATAAGTGCTACTGAAGGAATGTATGATTATGCAGTAAGAAAATATAATTTTCAACCTCAGAACTTTTTAGTAAAACCCGCTTGTGTCGATCTGGAAGATTTCAACTTACAGAGAAAAAAAAATAAAGTCCTTTCTGACCGGCTTGGCTTTGAAAACAAAATAGTAGCGGTTTATGCAGGAAAATTTGGAGGAATTTATCTTACAAAAGAAGTTTTTTATCTTCTGAAAGAAGCAGAAAATAAATGGGGAGAAAATTTCAGGGTTCTGTTACTTACTAATCATGATACAAATCAGATCAGGCAATGGGCTAATGAAGCCGGACTCTCATTTAATAAAATAGTATGCAAATTTGTCCATCATCATGAAGTGAGAGACTACATGGGTTTAGGAGATTTTGCTATTACACCCGTCAAACCGATTCCTACAAAAAGGTACTGCTCCCCAATCAAAGATGGAGAATACTGGGCACTTGGATTACCGGTGATCATTACAAAAGATATATCTGATGATTCGTCTATTATTGAATCTGAAAATATAGGCGCAGTATTACAGGAATTAAATATTGAAGAGTACAAAAAAGCAATTGACAAAATAGAAATTCTTCTACGTGAAGGAAGTTCACTTTCCACACGGATATTTGCTGTAGCAAAAAAATACAGAAGTTTTGAAATTGCTGAAAAAGTCTACAATAAAGTTTATGCGGTCGACTTTTTTAAATCGACCTGGTAATCCAATTTATCCTCTTCTTTCAACTCACGATACGTTGAGCTGATAATGATGAGAGAAATAACATAAAATGGAATTGCAGGTATTTTATATCTCACAAGACTTCCAAAATTTGATGTAGTTAATCCAACCGAAAAGGAAAAGAATAAACTAAAATACACAGTAAAAAACAGGATCCTGTGCCTGAACATTAACCGGAAAAGATTGTAAACTTTTAATTTTATCAGAAGATAAATTGTGAATGCGAGCATTAGTAAATTTTCTATTCCCGAAAGAATCATTGTAAAGTTATAACTTTCCCAGATGTAAGGCCTGAACAACGCAGCATTGATCGCAGCCGGCATTTTTGAAAAGATCCCTCTTATCGTGGGTTCAAAATCACCGATATCGTATGCAGATCCCTGATAGTGTTCACTCTTCAGATCCATTTGAGTAATTACAGCTTTGTCCAGTACATTTTCCAATGAATAATCGCCCAGAAATCCACTCATAACATCCAACATAAAATAACCTGAGATCAGGGAGAAGATGATCAGGAAAGGGGTTGATAATGACTTGATCAGGTTATTCTTAACTTTCTCAAGCTGTATACCACCATACCAAAGGAAACTTCCAGGCAATAATGCGAAAAATATATATGGTTTGATCCATATCAATAACATTGAACTAATAACGATGTACAAAATATTCCTTATAAAGTTTCTTTTTTTTGTCAGAATTATAAAATAGGAAGAAGAAAATAAACATACAGCAGAAAAAGTAATAGTATCTTTTAACAATCCACTACCCCAAAAAAATACTGATGGGATAAATAATAGAGCAACAGCAAATTCAAATTCAAGTTTAGGAAATTCTTCTACTAATACCTGATACAAGCGCCATATAGACCAATAAGAAATATAGGCAAGCAAAATGGTCATACCTATAAAACTTTTAAATGCGATCAGACATAAAGGCCAGGTAAGTTTAACAACAGCACGTGCATGCGGGTCAGCCCCATATTGCATGATTCCGGTATTGGAATCAAATTCAAAAGCTACTGATTCTTCCGGACCAATTATGAATTTGAAAATATTCATAACAGACTTTTCACCAAGATTCAATAAGACAACACAATCGTTATAATAATTTACAGTATCACCGGCACCATAATATAAAGCATAGATCAAACACACTGCTATTCCGCCGAAAAGTTTGATCATAAGACCATACATATAAAATCTATAACTGGAATTAGTCTCTATATTTTTCAGCTGTTTACCTTTTGCAATAAGGTATATGATGACTAAAAAAATAACGGGAATAATCAGGTCAACAAAAGAAAGATATTCTACCATATAGTATTATGTCTGTGTTACAAATTTAATAAAGTTTGATTACTATCAGTCATGATGGTAAGATTCATTTCGGAGTATTGTCATTGCCCGATATACTTGTTCCGTCAGAAGCAATCTGATCATCTGATGGGTAAAGGTAAACTTAGAAGCAGATAGAGTAAAATGAACTTTCTTTTTCAGTTCGTCAGACACACCATAGGCTCCACCGGTAATTAAAAGCATTCTGTTAGTACCAGCCAGCATTTGCTTTTCAATAAATGCTGCCAACTCACGTGAAGTAAATTCTTTTCCCTTCTCATCCAGCAATACCAGGTAGTCGCGCGGCTGAATTTTCGAAATGATCAATTTACTTTCCTCTTCAATGATCTTCTCTCTGATCTTAGAGGTCGATGATTGAAGTGTTAAAATTTCAGCAGGCAGATAGTTGACCAATCTTTTCAAATAAGTAGATATTCCTTCATTTAAATAGGATTCAGTCGTTTTTCCGATAAAAATAAATTCGATTTTCACACTTCTAATGATTTGAGGATATTTTCATAACCTCATTATGTTCATAAACATAGTAAATAAAGCACTTTCTATGCTTAAAAACAATTATTTTAGCCATATCAAGGGCCAAAGTGGCTTGATGTTTGCTTTAGTCCTGTGACTTTCAACAAAATGAAAAAAACAATCTCCCTAATAATGCTTTTACTGGTTTTCAGTCAGAGCTATTCTCTTGATGTCTTCGATGAAATTGCCTTTGCAATTCGTAGTGGAGACGCCAAACAACTTTCCACTTACTTTGGTCCGACGTTAGATCTTACTATAATAAACCGTGAAGATGTTTATAGTAAAGCTCAGGCAGAACAGGTTATAAAAGACTTTTTCAGCAAGAATGCGCCAAAATCCTTTACAATCATTCACAAAGGTTCATCACCGGAGGGAACTCAATATGCAATCGGCAATCTGGTAAGTAGCTCCGGAAAATCTTATAGAACATCCTTTTATTTTAAGAGTTCCGGCGGCAAGAATGTATTGATGGAATTGCGATTTGAATCTGAGTAAAGATTGATTTAAACAATTTGAAATTTAGAAATATCAACGAAATTTTAGGAAGGCTGCCTTATTCTGGCAGCCTTTTTTTGTGAATATCTTCATAAAATCCTTTCCTTATTATCACTTTAAGTTTTCTAATTTCACAGCTAGAAGTACAGCTATGGAAATTACAGAACATTACGGTTTATCGATCAGGGATTTTATTGCAAATGCATTGAAAGAAGATGTTGGTGATGGGGATCATACATCATTATCCACCATTCCGGAATCAGAACATGGAATTGCAAATGTGAAAGTCAAAGAAAATGGAATTATTGCCGGGCTGGTTCTTGCAGATCAGATTCTGAATCAGGTTGATTCAGGTTTGATTGTAAAGGTACATGTCGCAGAAGGAAGTGCAGTAAAGCCGGGAGATATTGTGATGACAGTAGAAGGGAAAGTGCGATCATTATTGACAGCAGAACGGTTACTTTTGAATTGTATGCAACGTATGAGTGGAATTGCCACCTTGACGAATAAATATGTGGAAGCCATCAAAGGAACCAGTACTAAAATACTGGATACAAGAAAGACCACCCCAAATTTCCGGATCTTTGAAAAATGGGCTGTTCAACTTGGTGGTGGAAACAACCACAGATTCGGATTATATGATATGATTCTTATTAAGGACAATCATGTTGACGCTTCGGGGGGAATAAAAAATGCCATCGAAAGAGCCAATGAATATATTTTAAAAGTTGGCAAAAAGCTTAAAATTGAAATTGAGACACGATCTTTAGAGGAAGTAAATCAGGTTTTAGCAATCGGAAAAGTTGACAGAATTATGCTGGACAACTTCTCCCCTGCACTTCTAAAGGAAGCAATTAAACTGATCGATAAAAAATTTGAAACTGAAGCATCAGGTGGAATAACATTAGATACTATTCGTTCATTTGCTGAAAGCGGAGTTGATTTTATATCTGTAGGAGCATTGACTCATTCTCATAAGAGTCTTGATATAAGTATGAAAATAGTAAAGTAGTGGCAGGAAAAAAATTACAACGAGCATCTGTAGAAATTGTAAAATATTTCGGTGACACCCCTGCGGTAAGGTCATTTATCGATTATACAAAAAGGGTTGCCTTACCTGGCTTTGATAACATGCCCATTTACTATGTAGCAGATTTCTTTTTCACCGGAATCAAGAAAGGTGGCATCGTTACGCGAGCGCAGGCATTGGCTTTCAGTTTCTTTCTGGCAGTTTTTCCGGCAACGATATTCCTCTTTTCTCTCATCCCCTACATTCCGATAAAGGGATTTCAGAATGAATTGCTTAATATCATTGAAGGTGTTTTACCCTCAGCTGCATTTGCCAGTGCAAGAACAACAATTACTGACATCGTTAAGATCCAGCACAGTGGTTTGCTATCAATTGGATTCCTTACCGCTCTGTATTTTACTACCAATGGTTTTATGACGATGATGCGTGGTTTCAATAGTTCGTATCACGCATCCGAAACGAGATCACCCTTCAGACAACGGATGGTAGCTATTGTACTGACATTTATTCTTTCAACTCTGGTGATCATTTCAACTACATTAATTATTTTTTCTGCAACAGCAACAAAATATTTAGTTACCCAAAGTATTCTGAAATCCAAAACACAAGTTGCATTGATCATGCTGGGAAAATGGGCAGTTGTACTAGCACTATTTTTTATCGCAATTTCTTTTTTATATTATTATGCTCCGTCTGTTAAAAAGAGATGGCGATTCATTTCAGCAGGGTCGACATTCGCTGCTCTAAGTTCAATAGTTGTTTCAACGGGCTTTGCATATTTTGTGAATAATTTCGGAAGTTATAATAAGATCTATGGCTCAATCGGAACTTTGATCGTAATGATGTTGTGGATGTATTTCAATTCATTGATCCTCATTTTGGGATTTGAATTGAATGCAAGCATTGATAATGCAAAGCGTAGAGTAACGAAAAAACCTGCGACTAAGACTGAACGAATATGAAAAAAGCAATTTTACTAATAACAATTTTATTTTGCGGTTTTAGGGCAAATTGTCAGAATGAAATTTCAAAAGCACTCATTTTAAAGTCAGAAAAAAAATGGGAAGAATCTTTTAAGATCTTCAGAGAGTTGCTCAACACAGATTCCAATAATCTGGATCTGCTTACGAACACATCATATTTATTCAGCAAACTTGGAAATTTGCGTTCTACAGAAACTGAGAAACAAAAATATTTCAATAATGCCGCATATCTTTCCAGGAAAGCAATTGCAATTAATAAAGGAAATGCGCAGGCACATTATACATATGCATTGGCATTAGGAAGGATCAATGAGAATGCATCAAGCAAACAAAAGATCTCAAATGCGAAAGTCATCAGGACTGAATGCGAAGAAGCAATAAATTATGATCCAAAACTTGCCGGTGCATATCATATTCTTGGCCGATGGCATCGCACGATTGCAAACTTTAATTTTGTCGAAAAAGCTGCGATCAATACCTTGTATGGCGGTGTACCTGACGGCGGTTCTTTTGAGGCAGCGATAGAAAATTTTTCCAAGGCAGTTTTACTGGAACCAAATGATCTACTGCACAAATATGAATTGGCACAAACATATCACGACAGAGACAATAAAGGTGACGATATTTTAGCAAATGTCTGGTTCAAAAAAGTGATAGAAATGAAACCGGAAGACGAAGACGATAAGAACACTATTTCAAAGGCGAAATCAATGGTAGAATAATTAATAATCGGCAATTGGGCAAATACTTGATTAACTATACCGTCACTTTTCACTTTTCACTTTTCACTTTTCATTCTTCATTCTTCCAAGGTAAATGTTTGTGAAATTCAGAGACAATATTCATCCTATACACAGCCAGGAAATAAATAAGTGAAACAACAGCAGTCCTGACTCCTATATCAAAAAATTTATTTTCAAAGTGAGGTAACAGATAAGAAAGGATGCAGGTGCAAATAATTATTATAAGCACATACAAGTTTTTTATATTGAAAGGTTGCAGTTTAAAGAATTTGTAAACTGTGAGAAAGACCAGCAGGTTATAAATTATTTGTGCAGAAGTGGTAGCTAATGCAGCGCCTATCATTCCAAAAACCGGAATGAAAACGACCTGAAAACCGATCAGGAGGATAGCCAGAAGGATCAGATAAAAAGCTCCATACCGGAATTTTGCCGATGTATTAAGAATTGAACCATTTACTCCGGTAGCCATATTGATCAATGCACCAATGGAAAAGATGATAACTACAGGTTCACCTCTCTGAAATCCATCGGGTAGAAATTGCAAAACAGTATGAATATTTGTAAGAATGTTGATGAGAAAAAATCCGCCGAACAGAAAGAGATATAAAGAAGATTTATGATAGATCTCCTGGATCTGTGACTTGTCATTCACATTCCATGCAAATGAAATTTTAGGTGCAGCAATCCTGTCCAGAGCGTTGATAGGCGCTTCGATAACTGTTGGAATAAAAGCAGCGATAGCATAGATCCCTACCAAATCCAGTGTCAGATATTTCGGAAGCATAATTACATCCAGATTTTTTATACCGATTGAAGCAACGCTTGCAAACCAAAGCAGTAGTCCATAGCGTATCAATTCGAACATTTTCTTTTCTCTGAACGACGGCCAGTCCACTTTGAAACTAGGTTTATCAAAGAAGAAGATATAAACCAGCAATAGAACTAATTGCAGACCAAAAATACCTATGTAAGCTGCAATGAATTGGTCAAGGGAGATTATCTTCAGAAAATAAATTCCCACGATGCCTATCATAGCTAATCTGACACCAACATCATTAAGAAAAGAAGGAATAGTTGATTTATAATTAGCATTGCAATACACAGAAAGAATCGCAATAAAAGCATTGAAGAAAATGAGTGGGAAAACGAAATCGAAATATTCCAATAGCAATGGCGATTCACTACGGTATTGGTTAAGGATAAAATCTTTGAACGTAAATAGCAGTGCGGCAGAAACAACATATCCAATCAACGGAAAGATATTCATGAATCCAAAAAAGCCGTGGTTCTTTTTCTCTTCATCTTTAAATAGAGGAAAGTATTTTATGGTAGCATTACCAATTCCTAACGGCACAAACATGGCAACAATAATTGAAAAGGAATACAGTACCCGGGTCAGGCCAATTTCTTCCTTAGTCAAACAATAAGGCTGCACCACAAAAAAGCTGACAAAAGCGATCAGAATTCCCAGATATCCAATAATTGTGTTTTTTATACCTTGTCTGCGAATTACGCCCAT
>ERZ795044.1400-NODE-1400-length-21867-cov-6.543783_pt1 | contig 21867 bp, 18 predicted proteins | sample MGYA00375128_ERZ795044 | MGnify/ENA primary metagenome ERZ795044 (study PRJEB30173, sample SAMN05720213) | anaerobic digester metagenome | isolation source: active sludge of municipal wastewater-treating anaerobic digesters | place: USA | collected 2014-12-22 ... | reverse complement strand
GGAGATCCTAGGGGCCGGCTTCGGGAGCGAAGGAGAGCTTGCCATGGTGTCGTGCATAGTGAACACGCTCACTTCCCTGCCCGGGATTGACAAGGTCCAGATACTGGTGGAGGGGAAGAAGGTGGAGAGCCTGGGCGGGCATGTGCTCGTGGAAATGCCGCTGTCCAGGATGGATGATCTTATGGACCGTTAAGTCCGTAGTGGGGAGGAAGTCATGCGAAAAGTATCCATAGTCACCGACAGCGCATCGGGGATTCCCGAGGGGACGGCAGAAAAACTTTGCATAAAGGTCATACCGATGCAGATCGTCAAGGGCGGCGAGGCCTTTACCGTCGGCAGGGACATAACTTCCTCGGAAGTATACGAGGCCATGCGCCAAGGGAGCATACTGAAGACTTCCCAGCCGCTCGTGCCCCATATCGAAGAAGCATATACCGAAGCGCTCAAAGAATCGGACAAGGTGATCTCGGTGCACATAAGCTCCAAGCTCACCAGCACGGCCTCCACGTGCAGGATGGTGGCGGATATGGTCGCGCCCGGCAGGATAGAGGTCATCGACAGCTCCTCTCTCACCATGATGTACGGCCTTGCCTGCATCAAGGCGGCGAAAAGGGCCGCGGCCGGCTGCGGGGCGGAAGAGGCGCGCGCTGTGATAATGGACGTGCTTTCGAGGGTGAAAGGCTGGCTGGCAGTCCCCTCGCTTAGGCATCTGTCACATTCGGGCAGGGTGTCCAAGGCGCTGTCGGCGCTGAGTTCCCTGCTCGCCATCAGGGTGATACTGCGCATGGAAGGCGGCGAGGTGCTCCTTGAGGACAAATACAGGTCCTCGTCCTCGGCATACGGGAAGATGCGCGACCTTGCGGCCGAAGCGTGCGGCGGCAGGGCCAGCTCGCTGGCGTACCTGCATGGTGACAACCTTGACGAGGCGAGGGCGCTGGAAGAAATAGTAAGAGAGGCCGTTCAGTGCGACGATGTGATAACGGCGGACATAAGCCCGGTAGTCGGTGTCCATACGGGCCCGGGCCCGTTCGGGGTGGCGGTCCTTCCGTGACGGGCAACTGATCCTTCTTTGGGGGTGTGGCGCTTGAAGCCATGTCGGATTCTCCTGTTATCCCTGGCGATCGTCCTCGCCGCTTCGCTGTGCGCTTCGGCCAAGCTTACGCTGTCGGGCGAAAGCGTCTGGAAGCTGGGCTACGGCAGCCGCTATTACTCGAGCTTCGGCTGGAAGCTCGGATTGGGCGGCTTCCTGGCGTCGCAGGAGCTGCGCCTGGACGTGAAGGGCGAGATCGTCGAGGGCCTGACACTGGAAGCGCACCTGGACAACACAAAAGGCGACGTATTCCAGCAGCTGACGGTGGGCCTGTCATGGCAGGGGCTCACCGCTTCGGGCGGGAATATCCGATACTCCCCGTACATACCCTCCATGGGAAGGCCCAAGTCGTCGATCATGGGCCTGTCCGTAGCTTACGGTGACGAGAAGGTGTCCGCCTACGCCGTCGGCGGCAAAGCCCAGGGCGCAAAGGGCAGCAGGACCTTCAGGGGCATGACCGCCCAGGAGAAGGTCGAATACGTCCAGGACGGGCCCTATATGCCGGCGAGGTCCGAAGCCGGCCTCGTCTCCTCGATCGAGGGGCTGTGGCACGCCGCAAGCGGGGCCGACTTCGACCCCGCGCTGGACGAAGGCTCGATAGTCTGGGAAGAATCGTCCGAGTCGGGCGATATCGCGGACTACCTTTCAGTAAACTTCCTCGGGCAACTGTGCAGGACCTTGACGAATCCTGACGGTACGCTGGTTCCGGGGCAAGCCTACCGCTCGTCTTCTGTAGACGGCCTTTCCGGCATAAGCGGGGCATATCTGATGATGAGGGACCTGCCGCTTGGCATCGCGAGGAAATCCGTGATGGAACTCATCGGGCAGTACAACTCAAACCTGGGCCTTACTGGGGATTCGGCCCTTAAATACCCGTATGTGGCGGGGAGCGCGACCGACACCGAATTCCTTACGGGACTGGCCGAAGGCTGGATGAGCCTCGCCGCGTCCTCGAAGGCCACGGGCGAGCTCTTCGCTAAGGTGCCCTTCTCGCAATTCGAAAGGGGCAGGTTCTACCCGCTCGGCTCATCCGACGTCCTGCCAGAATCGTTGATTCTCACAGCCGTCGCACAGGGCGGCTCGACGATACCGCTGGCCGCTACGGGGGCCTCATGGAACTGCTACGAGGACAGGGGATACCTCGAGATGCAGCTCCCCTCCGATTTCTTCGACAATTATTCCGCCGTGGTCGCAGGATACAGCTACAGGATTACACAGGGCATGTACTTCCTGGGCGCGGGGATAATAAGGGGAAGCGTGAGCGTGCGCCTCGACGGCGTCCTACTCAAGGAGGGCGTCGATTTCGACATCGACTACGAGACCGGAGTCCTTGTGGTCGCGGCCCAGGCAGGCGAAGGGGCCGAAGGGCTCATTGAGGTCGAATTCGAGTACGAGACGCCCGGAACGAAGGCCTGGCTCGCCGGGATCGGAGTCGCGTACAGGCCTACGGACGGCCTGGAGATACTGCTGGAGTACTGCTACTCCTCCGATTCTCCGCTTAGGGCGGAAGACGAGACCACCGTGCCGAGAGAGCGCAGCTACGACAACCTCGCATCGGCCGAGGTGCGATGGAAGCCCGCAGAAGGAATCAGCGTAGACGCAGGGGCGCTGTTCTCCGCGTCGACGTTCCCCGGAAGCGACGCGCTAAGGCCCAATGCCCCCAATGCGATAGCCTCGGTGGCGAAGCTCGAGGACAACGCCGGAGGAGTCTGGTGGGCCTTTGCAAGCAAGGCGGGAGTCAGCGTCCTGTCGCCCTATACGGGCGCGTGGAAGGCCGTGGGCCTGCCTGCGGCGTTGTCGGGCTCGCCGGTGCACTCGGCCGTCTCAGACGGCACGTACTGGTACTTCGGGACGGGCGGCGGTGTGGCGAGGCTGGGCGCAGATTATATAGGTTTCGGCGAAGGATTCGCCGACGTGACGGCCCTCTGGAAGACCGCGGGGGCCAGGCAGGGCATGCCTTCGGCCGAGGCGGTGTCGCTGGAGCTGTTCGAAGGCGAGCTGTATGTCGGCACGCCCGTAGGGCTGGTCGCAGGCCCGGCGGACCTCGACGGCCCGTGGAGGCTGTACAGACCTTCGGAGCACGTAGAGCTGGGAGGAGGACGCGTGACCGGCCTGGTGTCAACGGGTGCGGGGCTGTTGGTGTCCACCGCCGACTCCGTAGCCCTGTTCGACGGGACGGCGTTCACGAGGATCTACGATTCCGGAGCCGTCTCCATGGCGCATGCGCCGCTGGACGGGGGCATCGAAGCTGCCGCGGCGACCGGCGACGGCATACTGCTCATGAAGGACGGCATGGTGGCCCTTACCGTAATGCCGCCCGAAGATGCCGTCTCGGCCGCGGGGTACGGGTCGTTCCTATACTATGTCACGCCGGGCGGCCTGTTCGCGTACGACCTCGGCCTCGGGATAGAGACACGGCTGGCCGCGATGGAAGGATTAACGTCCGCGGCGACGGACGGGCTGGACGTCTTCGCCGGCGGGACCGCCGACGAGGACTACTCGCTGCCGATAGTAAGGCTTGCCTACCCGATGGGCGCCGCCGTCACACTAGGCCCCGACACCCACGGGATCGACGGCAGGGACAGGGCGCATTACATATTGCAGGACCCTTCGGAGCACACATCGTTCGGCTTCGGAGGCTACGTCACGGCCGGATATGATTCCGACAGGCTGTCCGTGGACGCGTCGCTGAAGGCAAGGAGCAAGGGCAGCCTTGCCGGTTCGGGCCCGGGCAGCCCGGATTCGGCCTCCTTCGGCCTCACCCTGGGCTGGAGGCCGACGTCGACGCTCGGCCTGAGCCTATACGAATCCCTGGTGGCATCAAAGCTCTGGTCGTATATCGCAGGCACGGGGGCGCTTGAGCTGACGAACGTGGTGCAGGCGGGATTGAGCTGGAAGGGCCCGGTCACGCTGAGCCTCTCGGCGAATTACAGGATAACCGGCAGGCCCGGGGTCGAAAGATCCAGGTCGCAGACCGCAGGGGCCAGCGCCGGCTTGCAGTACTCGGTCGGCGGGCTGCGCCTGACGGGCGCACTGTCGGCGTTCGCCAAGTTCAACGAGGATGTGGAGCCGTTCGCATACTCGACGGCGTCGCTCGCGCTCTACTGGCAGGTCAGCAACCATGCTTCGATCGCCCTTTCCTACGTCGAACCCACGCCGTTCGGCTCTCTCCTCAGATCTGCCGGCAACTACCGTTCGGTATCGGGAAGCTACAGGTATTTCGCCTATACTCCGACCGGCAGCGTGAGCGTGACGGGGAAGGGCAACTACAGGAGGGACCTGAAGAACGCGTCCAACATCGCCGACGTGAGCGCCGCGTGGACCTACACGGCAAGGCAGCTCGTGTTCCTGGGCACGTCGTTCCTCCCTAGGGTCGAGCTGTCCGTGGCATACGCCGCGCCCCAGGGCGCCGACAGCAGGGTGAGCGCCTACGCCAAGCTGTCGTCCGGTATGTCCTTCGGCGTCTTCGGGGCAGACACGAGCGTTTCCAACAAGCTCACGTACATGATCGAATCAAGGAGGATGCTCAATTCCGGCGAGGGCAGCCTGACGGTCCGCCTGGGCAGGACCGGATGGGCGGTGAAACCCTCGTTGCAGCTCGGAGCGTCGTACCTGGTCGAGACCGCGTACATGGCCGAGTCGAAGGGCAGCTGGAAGGCGGACGCCAAGCTGACGCTGTCGAGCGGCGGCAAGGTGGCCAACCAGGCGAGCCTGGGATACTCCTATTCCAACCGGAAGGGCGGAAAGCACGACATCGCGATCTCGGATTCGCTGTCGTTCACAGCCCTGGAGGGGAAGATGAGCATAGGTGCCGGTCTCAGCGCGGGCATAGGGCTTGTCCAATCCGACATCGCATCCTCGGCTTACAAGGCGTCCGTGGACGTAAGCATCGGCTACAGGTTCGACGGCAACTGGTCTGCGAGGGCGGCCGGGGAAGTGGGCCTGGGGGCCTCATCGCTGGCCGGTCCCCCGAAGGCGCTTTACGGATTCGAGGTAACCGCCTCGTTGCGGTTCTGATATATCTGATATAGTAGTTAATGATACGTTGGGATATAATTCTATTGATTGTCTGCGCGCCTATAGCTCAGAGGATAGAGCGTCGGCCTCCGGAGCCGAAAGCGCAGGTTCGATTCCTGCTAGGCGCGCCAAGCCCATAAAACATACGCTGTTCTTGCGGGCACTTGCCCTATCGCTTGCCCGAAGGTAAGATTAAGTTTGGATTGAAGCGAATAGTTGCCCTGGAGGTGTGCTACTTGGTTGAGGAGGCCCTTCAAATCCTTCTGAAAGCGGAAGCCGATGCAGATTTGCTGGTGACCGACGCGAAATCTAAATCACACGACATCATAAGGAAGGCCGAACTGTCGGCACAGGAAGAGATCGACAACTCCGTGGCCCACGGTAAGTCGAGGGCTTCCGCAATGGCCGCCGAGTACGGTTCGAAGGCCGCGGCCGAAATGGAAGCCGTCAAGGCCGAGACGGCCAAAAAGATCGCGGAGTGCGAGAAGAAGGCCTCCGTAAACAAGGCCGTCGCCCTCAAGAAGGCGATGGAGAGGATTGTGAGAGCAAATGGCCATCGCTGAGATGCTCAAGGTGGCAATAGTGGGCTTCAAGGACGATGCCGCTTGCGTCACCGACATAATGCAGAAATGCGGCGCCGTCCAGGTCGAACCGCAAGAGGCCGGATCTCCCGGCGGCGGAAGGCTGGACAGGGCGGTGGACATACAGGCCGGCATCTCACATTACGAATCCTACGTCCAGGACATGAAGTACGTCCTGGATTTCATGGATAAGCACAAGCAGATAAAGAAATCCTTCATGGCATCCTTCATAGGGTGGCATTACAGGATAGGCGAGAGGGAATACGGCAGGCACGTGGACGGAGGGGAAACCCTGGCCCGAAGGATTACGGAAGAGGCCAGGCAGCTGGATACGGCGATAGCTTCCGTCAACGAGCGTATCAAGACGGCGTCCCATGACACGGAGGTCCTGGGCCCCTGGAAGGGACTGGGCGTCGCGCCCTCGTCCTACCAGAAGGCAAAGAGCGTCGATGCGCTCTTCTTCTCCAAGGAGAAGTCCCGCAAGGACCTTCCCCTGCCGGACGTGCTCGAAGCTGTGAAAGGCTTTGCCGCCTGGCATGAGGCCGGGTCGGACGAACGCAACGCATACTGCCTGGTGCTCGCCGACAAGGCCGCATCGCAGGCTGTATCCGAGGCGATGGCCGCAGCGGGATATGCGCGGGTTGAGCTTCCCTGGACGGAAGAACGTCCGGACGAGGCGATATCAAGGCTGAGCAGGGAACTCGCCGAGCTCAACGTAGAGCTCGCCGAGCTGCTCAAGAAGGCATCGGATTTTTGCGGGCACAGGGCCGCGGCATTCTCGCTGTTCGACCATTTCTCGAACAAGAAGGCGCAGAACGAGACGGCGGCCGGGTTCCTCGCATCCGGCACGGCGTTCCTACTTGAGGGTTGGATAAGGAAGGACAAGCTTGCGTCATTCGAAAAGGCCGTGGCGGCCGCGGCTCCCAGAGTAGCTGTGATAACAAGAGAGCCCGCCGAAGACGAGGACGTGCCGGTGGACCTCATCAACAAGGGCGTCTTCTTCCCGTTCGAGGCTGTCACGAGGATAATGGGCCTGCCCAGGCAGGGAAGCATAGACCCGACACCGCTCCTTGCCGTCTTCTTCTTCATCTATTTCGGTACGTGCATGGGAGACGCAATCTACGGCGTGATACTCACGCTCGCTTCACTTTTCATGATGAAGAAGATAAAGACCGCCGGCATGGGCACGATGCTGCTGCAGCTGATGACTGCGGGCGGAATAGCCACGATACTGTTCGGCATACTCACAGGAGGGTATTTCGGCGACCTCTTCTCGAGATGGATAAAGCCCCTGTGGTTCGACCCCATGAGCGAGAACGGCCCTCTCATCTTCCTCGGATACGCCTTCGCGATGGGCGCCTTCCAGGTTCTCTTCGGGATGGGCATCAAGGCGTGGGACAACTTGAGGAGCGGCAAGTGGCTCTCGGCCATCTACGACCAGGGCTTCTGGGTCGTGCTCCTGCTCGGCGTGGGGCTGCTAATAGGCGGCGGCGCGCTCGGCGAGGTGTATTCCAAGGTGGGCAAGTACATGTCCATAGCCGGGGCCGTCGGCCTGGTCCTCACGCAGGGCAGGCACCAGCCCAACGTAATCCTCAAGCTCGGCTCGGGTATAGTGAGCCTTTACAACATAACGGCGTTCATGAGCGACATTGTCTCCTACAGCAGGCTCTTCGGCCTTGGATTCACCAGCATTGTGATCGGCATAGTCATAAACTACATGGCCAAGATGCTCCTGGCGGTGCCCGTCGTGGGATACCTGCTGTTCCTGGTGGTGCTCGTATTCGGGCACATGTTCAACCTGCTCATCAACGTTACGAGCGCTTTCATACACTCGGCCAGGCTCCAGTACGTGGAGTTCTTCGGCAAGTTCGCCGATTTCGGCGGCACGAAATTCGAACCGTTCAGGGTATTCAACAAATACGTTGATATAGACATAGAGGAGGCAAAGTAAAATGACACTAGGCACTATCCTGGCGCTGTTCTCCATCGGAATCGCAGTCGGCCTTCCCGGTTATGGCTCGTCTTACGGCGTAGGCCTCGTCGGCGAAGCCGGCGCGGGGGTCGTATCGGAGAACCCCGACAAGTTCGGTCAGATCCTCCTGCTGCAGATCGTCCCCGGCACACAGGGCATCTACGGGGTGCTGGCGGGCCTGATGATCATGTTGAGGGCCGGATTCCTCTCGGGAAGCATCCCGTCGTTCACGGTGCTCGAAGGCGTAGCGTACATAATGGCGGCGCTGCCCATAGGTTTCGTAGGATGGGTATCGGCCATATACCAAGGAAGGGTCGCGGCTGCGGGCGTTGGCATCATCGCGAAGAAGCCCAACGAGATGGGCAAGGCCATCCTCTTCGCCGCAATGGTCGAGACCTATGCGATCCTTTCGCTCCTTGTGAGCCTGCTGCTCATCATCAGGCTATAAGAGAACCCGGAGGAAGACATGGAGAACTTATCCGCGATACTGGAAAGCATAGATAAGAAGGCCAGGATCGAAGCCGCCTCGATGATAGCGAAGGCGGAAGAGTCGGCCGCGAGGATAGTCTCGGAAGGCAAGGCGAAGGCCAAGGCCGAGGAGGAAAGGATCGTCGATGACGCGCTGGCGGTATCCGAAGAGGAGCTGAGGCGCGTGAAGGTGACGGCCGGACTGGAAGCGAGGAACGAAATCCTCGCCTCCAAGGGCTCCATGATCTCCGGCGTACTTGCCGAGCTTCCCGCGAAGCTGCACTCTCTCACCGACAAGGACTACGCGTGCCTCATAAGGGGCGTCGTGCTCTCGTTCGCGCCGCTGGGACTAGTACACGTAATCCCCGCGGAGGTCGACAAGGAAGTCTTCAACTCCACGTTCGTCATGGGCATAAACACGGCCCTGGAGGCGAGGGGGCAGGAGACGACCCTCATCCTGACCGGCGAGACGCTGGAAGCCAGCGGCGGGCTGGTCCTAAAGAGCGACACGGTGACGGTGGACTGCACGCTGGAATCCATATGCGAATACTACAAAGAGGCGCTTGAGCCCATTATCTCGACCGCGCTCTTCGCCGAGTGAGCGGGTTGAAGGGATTGAAGAGCTTGAACTACACAGACTCCTACGCATATGCGGTCGGAAGGACCAAGGCCCTCGAGGCGCGGATGCTCGACCCCGCAAGGATACAAAGGATTACCGAGGCCCCCGACTACGAGGAAGCGGTCAGGTACCTCGCGGACAGCGAGTACTCGCACATGGCCGGGGATACGGGATTCGAAAGGGCCCTCGAGGAAGAGCGCAGGAGGGTGCACCTTACAGTCGCCTCTTATTCCCCAGACCCGTACTTCACGGGGCTCTTCTTCGCGGCGGAGGACTTCCTCTGCCTCAAGTCGGTCATCAAGGAACTTTTCCTAAAGGGCAAGGCCGCCGGGGCCGGGGCGCGAAAGGAGAAGAGGGTCGGCTGGCTGGGGCCCGATGAGGTATTTTCCGTGGCCGAGGCCGCATACGAGGACGCGCCGAGGGACGAAGAGGAGATGAAGCTCGATTTCGCATCCGCGCTTAAGAAGCTTACCGGCGCCGGATACGTCGAGTATGTGCTGCGCGACGCGGCCTACAGGGCGGCAGCGGCATTCAGGGCTTCGGAAGATTCCCTGGACATCGACATAACCGTGGACAAGGCATACTTCAAGTACGCGGTGGACATAGCCTCCTCCAGGAAGGCGTCATGGCTTTCCGGGTTCATAGCGCTGAAGGTTGACCTCGTCAACGTCGTGATGCTGATGAGGGCCATGAATACCGGCAAGGGCCTCGCGTTCCTCGAGAAGTCCATGGTAGAAGGCGGCAACATAGCGCTCAAGGACCTGCTGGAAGCGCACAGGGAAGGGGCTTCGCGGCTGCAGAAGCTGCTGGAAGCGACGAATTACTGGAAAGTCCTTTCTTCGGGCTTCGAGGCCTGGTCGAGGACATCCGCCCTGAGGCCGTTCGAGATGGCGGCAGAAGGGCTGCTCGCCTCGTACGCCAGGCAGTCCAAGCAGATGTCCAGCGGCTATGAGCCGGTCGTCGGCTACCTTATAGCGAAGGACACCGAGATAGCCACACTAAGGAAGGTACTTACGGGCAAATCCAAGCGCCTGGCCGTACCGTTCATACGCGAGAGGTTGAGTGACGGCAATGCATAAGATGGCAGTGATAGGCGACGCGTCGTCGGTCGTGGGCTTCGTGGCGCTGGGCGTCACGGTATTGACGGCCAGGGATTCCGAGGAGGGCTCCATGCTCCTCAGGAAGGCGGCGGAAGAAGGCTTCGCCGTGATATTCGTGACCGAGGGCATAGCCCTTGGGATGATAGACGCGATAACCTCATACTCCAGGAAGCCATTGCCGATAGTGCTAACGATACCTGATAACGAGGGACACACCGGCGCTGCACTTGAGAAACTGAGGCGCACCGTCGAAAAGGCGCTCGGCGCCGATATACTCTTCGGGAAAGAAGGTACTGGCCAGTGAGCACGGATATGATAGTCGGTAACATTATCAAAGTAAGCGGCCCGCTAGTCGTCGCCGAAGGCATGACGGGCGCAAGGATGTACGATGTCGTGAGGGTCTCGGACAAGCGCCTGATAGGCGAGATAATCGAGATGCGCGGCGACAGGGCGTCCATACAGGTGTACGAGGAGACCTTCGGGCTCGGCCCGGGCGAGCCCGTCTATTCGACGGGTGAACCTCTTTCGGTTGAGCTGGGCCCCGGGCTGATAGGCTCGATCTACGACGGCATCCAAAGGCCGCTGGACAGGATATATGACCAGGTAGGCGACAGGATCAGCCGCGGCGTCGAGGCCAACGGCATAGACCATGACAGGAAATGGGGATTCGTGCCGACCGCCAAGGCGGGCCAGAGGGTCAAGAGCGGCGACATTATCGGCACGGTCGACGAGACCAGGATCATACAACACAGGGTCATGGTCCCACATGGCGTGGGTGGCACCGTCGAATCCATAGAGGCGGGCGAGTTCTCCGTTACGGATCCCGTCGTTGTAATAAGGTCCGACGACGGCACAGAGCACAAGGTCTCCATGATGCAGCGCTGGCCCATCAGGCAGGGCCGTCCGATAGCCAAGAAGCTGTCGCCTTGCGAGCTGTTGACGACGGGACAAAGGGTCATAGACACCTTCTTCCCCGTTGCGAAAGGCGGCACCGCGTGCGTGCCCGGACCGTTCGGCTCGGGCAAGACCGTCGTCCAGCACCAGCTGGCGAAGTGGGCGGACGCTGAAGTGATCGTCTACGTGGGCTGCGGCGAGCGCGGCAACGAGATGACGGACGTCCTCATGGAGTTCCCGCAGCTGAAGGACCCCAAGAGCGGGGAGCCGCTGATGAAGAGGACCGTCCTCATCGCTAACACGTCAGATATGCCGGTCTCGGCAAGGGAATCATCGGTCTACACGGGCATCACGATCGCCGAGTACTACAGGGACATGGGATACTCGGTCGCGCTGATGGCCGACTCGACGAGCCGCTGGGCGGAAGCGCTAAGGGAGATGTCAGGCAGGCTCGAGGAGATGCCGGGCGAGGAAGGATATCCCGCATACCTCGGAAGCCGCGCGGCTGAATTCTACGAGAGGGCGGGCAGGGTCACATGCTCCGGCACGGAAGGCCGCGAAGGCGTCCTTACGGTCGTAGGCGCTGTAAGCCCCGCGGGCGGCGACCTATCGGAGCCCGTCACGCAGGCGACCCTCCGGATAGTCAAGGTGTTCTGGAGCCTGGAGGCGAGCTTAGCGTACGCCAGGCATTTCCCCGCGATAGGCTGGCTCACGAGCTACTCCCTCTATGAGGACCAGATAGCGGGCTATGTGGAGAAGGAGATAGGCAAGGACTTCTTGGACATGAAGAAAGAGGCCATGAGGATGCTCCAGGAGGAGGCCGACCTCTCCGAGATAGTAAGGCTCGTCGGTGTCGACTCCCTCGGACCGATGGACCGCATCACCCTCGAGACCGCGAAGACGATCAGGGAGGACTTCCTGCACCAGAACGCGTTCCACGAGGTGGACACGTACACGTCGCTGCCCAAACAGAAGGCGATGCTGTCGGTCATACTGAAGCTGGACAAGGAGATGAGGAGGGGGGCCGGCGCGAACATCGAGCTGGACGGCCTCCTTGCGATACCCGCCAGGGACAAGGTCGGCAGGATGAAGTACGTAGAAGAGAAGGAAGTCGGGAAGATTTCGGCCATCGAGGAGGAGATCACCTCTGAAGTGACAGCCCTGATGGCGGAGGATGGTGGTAAGAGTGCTTAAGGAATACAAGACCATCAGAGAGATCGCCGGCCCGTTGATGCTAGTACAGCTCGTCGAGGGCGTGAAATACGGCGAGCTAGTGGAGATAGCGGGAACCGGCGGGGAGACCAGGCGCGGCAGGGTGTTGGAAGTATCCGACAACAACGCGCTGGTCCAGCTCTTCGAAGGATCCTCCGGGATGGACCTTTCATCCGCGACCGTCAAGTTCCTTGGCCACGGCATAGAGCTAGGCGTATCGATGGACATGCTGGGCAGGGTGTTCACGGGTCTCGGAAACCCGCGCGACGACGGACCCAGGATAATCCCCGAGAAGCGCATGGACATAAACGGCTCGCCGGTAAACCCGTTCGCCAGGGACTACCCGTCCGAGTTCATCCAGACCGGCATATCGACCATAGACGGACTGAACACCCTCGTGCGCGGCCAGAAGCTGCCGATATTCTCCGGCGCCGGCCTTCCGCACTCGCAGATGGCGGCCCAGATCGCAAGGCAGGCCAAGGTCTTGGGAAGCGACGAGCGCTTCGCCGTCGTGTTCGCCGCGATGGGGATCACGTTCGAGGAGGCCGACTTCTTCATCAAGGACTTCCAGCGCACGGGCGCGATCGAAAGGGCCGTCCTCTTCCTGAACCTCGCGAACGACCCGGCCATCGAAAGGATAGCCACGCCTAGGATGGCACTGACAGCGGCGGAGTACCTCGCGTACGAGAAGGACATGCACGTCCTCGTCATACTTACCGACATGACCAACTACTGCGAGGCCCTGAGGGAGATCTCGGCGGCAAGGAAGGAAGTCCCGGGACGCCGCGGCTACCCTGGCTACTTGTACACCGACCTCGCCACGATCTATGAGAGGGCCGGCAGGATAAAGGGCCGCGAAGGCTCCATTACACAGATACCGATACTTTCGATGCCCGAGGACGACAAGACGCACCCGATCCCGGACCTTACCGGATACATCACCGAAGGCCAGATCGTGCTGTCGCGCGAGCTGCACAGGAAGGGCATCTACCCGCCGGTGGACACGCTGCCCTCGCTGTCTAGGCTCAAGGACAAGGGCATAGGAAAGGACAAGACCAGAGAGGACCACGCGGACACGCTAAACCAGCTCTATGCAGCTTACGCAAGGGGCAAGGAGGCGAAGGAGCTGGCGGTGATCCTGGGCGAAGCGGCGCTTTCGCCGACGGACCGCATCTTCGCCAAGTTCGCCGACGAGTTCGAGAGCAGGTACGTCGCCCAGGGGGCCCAGGAGGACCGCACCATATTCAGGACCCTGGACCTCGGCTGGGAGCTACTCTCGATGCTGCCGGTAAGGGAGCTGAAGAGGGTGCGCGAGGAGTTCATCACGGAGTACATGCCGGAAATCGGCGGAAGCCAAGACTAGCGGTTAGGAGGTAGCATCCTTGCAGACCAACGTTAGCCCGACAAGGATGCAGCTCCAGAAGCTCAAGAGGCGCTACGCGGTTGCCAGGAGGGGGCATAAGCTCCTGAAGGACAAACTGGACGAGCTGCTCAAGAACTTCATGGAGCTGGTCCGTAGGAATAGGGACCTGAGGACTGCCGTAGACGCCGCCCTGGCCGAGGCTTTCACGGGTTTCACGGTAGCCAGGGCGGTTATGTCGTCCGCCGCGGTCGAAGAAGCCCTCATGTTCCCGAAGGAGAGGGCCTCGGTGACGGCATCGTCCAGGAACTTGATGAGCGTCCAGGTACCGACGCTGAAATGGGACTTCGAGGAGCAGAAGGACCGCAGCCAGATCTACCCTTACGGGTTCGCGCTAACTAGCGTCGAGCTGGACAGGGCCATCAAGCTGCTGTCGGATACGATGCCGCTGCTTATCGAGCTCGCAGAGGTTGAGAAGAGCGTAGAGCTCCTGGCAGAGGCGATAGAAGGCACCAGAAGACGCGTGAACGCGCTCGAGCACATCCTCATCCCGCAGCTGGAGACAGATATCAAGTACATAAGGATGAAACTGGAAGAAGCCGAGAGGGGAAACCTCACGAGGCTCATGAAAGTGAAGGACATCGTCAGGGCGAAGAGCGTATAGCCTTTACGATGCCCCTTGCTGGCATTATCGGGATAAACTGAGCGCGGCGCATTGGCATCTGCCCATGCGCCGCGCTTCACGTCGATCGGTCGGGCGCGCTGTCCGTCCTTCCTATTTGATCGCCAAGCCCGTGGCGCGGTCGAACAGGTGCGCCTTGTCCAAATCAGCTGAGAGCGTCACAAGCTTTCCGAACACCGCCCTCGTCGAAGGATTCACCTTGGCCGTGACCTGCATGCCGCCCTTGGCCGTGACATACAGAAGAGTCTCGGATCCCATGGGCTCCACTACGTCTGCCGTCGCCTCCAGCACGGCCCTGTGGGCACCCGATGGCGCAAACTGCGCATCCTCGATATGTTCGGGCCTTATGCCGAGCACCACGTCGAGTCCTTCCGTCGCCTCGATGCCGTCCAGCCTCCTGCCATGAAGGGCGATCTCCAGGCCGCCGGCTTCGAAGCGGGCCCCGTCGTATGTCTTCGTAAGCTTCCCCTCTATGAAGTTCATCGAGGGGGACCCAATGAAACCGGCCACGAACATGTTGACGGGATCGTCATAGAGCTGCATGGGTTCGCCCTGCTGCTGTATGAGCCCGTCTTTCATCAGGACGATCCTTTCGCCCATCGTCATGGCCTCGGTCTGGTCGTGCGTCACGTATACGATGGTCGCGCCGATCCTTTTGTGTATCCTCGACAGCTCCGCCCGCATCTGCACCCTGAGCTTGGCGTCAAGGTTAGAGAGCGGCTCATCCATGAGGAATACCCTTGGTTTCCTTACTATCGCCCTTCCTAGGGCCACCCTCTGCTTCTGCCCGCCGGACAGGGCCTTGGGCTTCCTTTCCAGCAGGTCCTCTATGCCAAGGATCTTGGCTGCCTCCTTGACCCTCGCTTCGATCTCAGAGGACTGCATCTTCTGCATCTTCAGCCCGAACGCCATGTTGTTGTAGACGTCCATGTGAGGGTACAGGGCGTAGTTCTGGAACACCATCGCTATGTCGCGGTCCTTTGGCTCCACGCCTTTCATGGGCTTGCCATCTATGAAGATCTCGCCGTCGTCCGGGTCGTCCAGGCCGGCAATCATCCTCAAAGTCGTAGTCTTGCCGCAGCCCGAAGGCCCGACGAGAACGAGAAGCTCCTTGTCTTTCACCTCGAGGTCGAGACCGCTTACGGCGACGGTCCTGCCGTATTTCTTCGTGACCCCTTTGAGGATTACTTCAGCCATGATAACCTCCGAAGGCGTTAATCTCCTATGCCAAGCCTGTCGAGAAGGGCCCTGCGCGAGGACGCGCCGTCGCCTTCCTCACGGCCCATCTTGAAGGCGACCGCCATCATGAGGACGTCGACAACCGCAAGCCCGACTATCCTGGGGATGGACCACATGCCCACGTCGAACTGGCTCTGCCTTATCTCAGGGGCGATCACGAAATCCGATCCTCTGGCCAGGGGCGAATCCCTCAGGCTGGTGATGCCTATCGTGGAGGCCCCCGTATTCCTCGCAAGCCCCATCGCCTCAACTATCTCCTTCGTGGAGCCGGAGTAGGATATGCCAACCGCACAATCGTCGGGCGTAAGCTTTGAAGCTTGCATGAGCTGCGCATACGAGGAAGTCTCGTATTGTGAATCAAAGCCGAACCTCATGAGCCTGTTGTTCAGCTCGCTGGCGACCGTACCGGAGAGCCCCGCAGCGAATATAGCCACCCTCTTGGCGGAGGCGAGCCTTTCTGCCGCGCCGTCCAGCTGTTCCCTGTCCACTCCCAGCAGAGCCTCGTTGAGCACCGATACGTCCAGGTCCCTGACCTTCCGGATTATGCTCTCGACGCTGCCGGATTCCTTCATGTGTTCATCTAGTGCGTTCTTTATCTCCGGCGGAGGAGCAGAGCCGAACTCCTGGGACATCGCTGTCTTGAACTGCTTGAAACCGGCGAAGCCGGCCTTCTTGCAGAACCTCACCACGGCGGCTTCCGACGAGCCGCTGCGCTTAGCCAGTTCGCTAATACCCATATCGATCACTACGGCGGGATCCTCGAGGATCGAAACGGCGACTTTCTGCTCGCTCGGAGCCAGCTTAGCGAAAAGGCTCTCCACCCTTACAAGATGGCCTTTCCTTTGTACCATGGCGTCCGGCCCTCCCTCAAGCGTCATGAGATCCGGTGAAAACCCTTATCGTCATTATCGCATATCGAAGGACAAGACAGGAAGGACGCGGGCTTCAAGCACGCGTCCTTCGACCGACCGATCCTATTTACCAGAAAGCTCCTTGATGACGTCGTTCGAATCCGCCACCGCGCTTCTCAAAGACTGGGTCGGATCCTTCGTGTACTCGAACAGGACCTTCTCGCCCACCGCGTTTATTATGTTGGAGACGCGGGAGTAGGACAGCACGTTGGGCCTAGGCCTTGCGCAATCCAGCTGGGAGACTACAGTCGCCACGAGCGGATCGGAGGCCATGACTGCCTTGTACTCCTTGGAATTGATCGCGCTCTTCCTGGCCGGCGTGTAGCCCGTGGCGATTGCCCACCTGGTGGATATCGCATCACTCGTCAGCCACTTCACGAACGAGAAGGCGGCGTCCTCGCGCGCCTTCTCGGACTTTAATATTCCGATGCTGCTGCCCCCAACGCCGGTCACCTTCTTGACACCTGCCGGCATGTGGGCTATCCCGAGGTCGAACTTCGCTGCGGATCCGTAGTACCCGAGCGAGGATGTGCTGGCCATCGCCATAGCGGCCCTCCCGTTGAGGAAGGCGTCGGCTATGTTGGCAAGGGGCAGCACCTGGTAGGCCACTAGCTTCTGGAGGTACTGCGCCGCCTTGACCGCCGCGGTTGAATCGAAAGCGGCCGAGGAGAAGTCCTTGTTATAGAGCTCCGCGCCGCCCTGCCACAGGAAAGTGACGAAATAGTAGACCATGCCGGTGTTGGCGGTGACCGGCATGGTAAGGCCGAACTGGTCCACCTTGCCGTCCTTGTTGGTGTCCTTCGAGAGCTTTATGCCCATCTGGAATAACTCGTCCCACGTCCTGGGAGGTTTCTCGGGATCCAGCCCCGCGGCCTTGAACATATCCTTGTTGTAGTACAGGGCCTGGTTGGACATGCCGAATGGCATGGTCCACATACTGCCCGCGAAGCTCGCCGCCTGCCTTGCCGGCGCGAGGAAGTCCTGCTCCTCGGCCTCGGTGAGCCTGCCGTCCAGGTTCAACAGGGCTCCCGAGTTCGCAAGCTCGGGCACCCAGAACTGGTCCATCAGCGCCATGTCGGGCGCTGCCTTCGCCACGATGGCAGCCAGCAGCTTGTCCTGCATGGTCCTGTTGTTGCCCCCGTAGGAGAGCTCCACATAGACCGAAGGGTTGCCGGCGTTCCACTCGTCGACCAGGGACTTGAATATCGAGCTGGTGTCGCTCCCCAGATAGTGCCACAAGGTCAGCGTTGTCCTCGGAGCGGCGGCGGATGCCATTGCGAATACGAGGACGATAACGATAGTTGCCATTAGGGTGGACGTCTTTCTCATTTTCTGTCTTCATCTCCTGATGTTACGTGTTTATCCCGCTCATCGCCACGCTCCTGGCGAACCTGCGCTGGGTGAAAAGGAACGCGATGATGACGGGCAGAGTGACCAATACGGACGCTGCCATTATTACGGGCCAGTCGGTGCCGGCCTCCCATTTGAGCATGTCCAGCCCCACCTGAAGGGTGAACATCTCCCTTCTGGTCGTGACCATGAGCGGCCAGAGGAACTCGTTCCAGCTCGTCATGAAGCTGAACAGCGCAAGGGTCGCGAGCCCCGGTTTCGCAAGGGGCACGAAGATCCTTACGAGTACGTCGAACCTCGTGCATCCGTCCAGCACTGCTGCCTCCTCGAGCTCCTTTGGGAGCGCCATGAAGAACTGCCTCATCATGAAGGCGCCGAACGGCGCTGCGGCGAACGGAAGCACCAGCGCCGCATAGGTATCGACGAGGCCGAGCCTGTTTATCAGCATGAACGCGGGGATCAGAGTCGCCTGCTGGGGTATGAGCATCAAGGACGCGTACGCCCAGAAGAGCTTGTCCCTGCCGGGGAAATCGAGCCTTGAGAACGCGTACCCGGCAAGGCAGCTCGTGACCAGCTGCAGGGCCGTGACCGAAACCGCGACCGCTGAGCTGTTGACGAGCATCCTCGCGAACGGGACCCTTGCCCATACGGCCGAATAGGCGGAGAAGTCCAGGCCGGAAAGGGTACCTGAAGAGAATGCCAGCACGAGTGACGTAATCCATAGCGCAGCGCTCACCGCCCTCGCCAGCCGCTTGTGCCTGCCTTCCTTCGTGGGAACTGCAGAGTACGCCGTAAGCACGACGGCGGCCAGGATTGCGACGGCGAGTGAAGGGTGGGTTCCCAATGCGGACAGGCTGGCCTTCAGCCGAGGCACGAAATTCTGCCCGTTGAAAACTTCGCGTCTGCCCTTCAAGGATACGGTCAGCATCCACATGAAGGGAACCACCATGACGGCGCTCGTAACGAGAAGGACCGCTTCCGTTGCCGTGCGGTAGATGGACTTGGGCCACCGGGCGGTGAACTTCGCGCTCATTGCTCGAGCCTCCTCATAGCCCGCGCCTCGAAGAACGCCAAGGCGCCCAGTACCAGGAACACTACCCATGCTGCGGCGGATGCGAAGCCTAGCCTGTAGGGAGATTCGAACGCCTGCCTGTAGATGTAGTAGACGGCGACGAGGGTGGAGTTCGTAGGGCCTCCCCCGGTCATTATCCTGACCTGGCTGAACACCTGGAAAGAGCGGATGGTGCTCATGATCATGGTGAAGGAGAAGATCCTCCCCATGAGGGGTATCGTTATGTACCTGGTGAGCCTCGGGCCGTCGGCGCCGTCTAGCGCCGCTGCATCGTAGATGTCCTTCGGTATGTCCTGCAGCCCCGCAAGGTAGATTACCATGCTGTATCCCAGGTTCTTCCATATAGCCATGATTATAATCCCGGCCAGGGCCCAGGACGGGTCGGAAAGCCACGCAGGGCCGGATATCCCGATCTTGGCCAGTAGTGCGTTGAAGCCGCCGTAGTAGGGGTCGTAGAAGAGGAACCACACGGTCGCCACAGACGCCGTGGACGCCACCACCGGCATGAAGAAGGCCGTCCTGTAGACGGGAGTGAGGGCAAGCTTCCTGTTCAGAGCCAAAGCCAGCACGAACGACAGAGCGTTAGCGACGGGGACAACCGCTACGGTGTATATCAGGGTATTGAGCATGGCCTTCCAGAACGTGGGGTCCTTGAAGAGCTTTACGTAGTTCGAGAGGCCTATGAAGGCAGAACCCTCCTTCAGCAGGCCGGCGTCGGTGAAGCTGATGGACAGGGAGTATATGAGAGGGTAGAGGGTGAACACCAGAAATATGGCGAACGAGGGCAGCAAGGCGAGGAATGCCGTGCTGTGCTGCTCGTTCTTGAATACTTTCAGAGTCCTTGCCATAAGCCCCCCGATTTTCAGTAACGCATAACCAAACGGCTATATATTAGCATAAAAGATGATGAAAATATTTATCATTACGATTTTAACATTAGAGACGGCTGTAGTTAAATAGGAAAAGAGGTATGTGCCAAAACAGGTACAAGAAACAAAGGAAAGCTCTAATAACCTTTAATGAAAATAAAATGCTCTATACAAGGATTCAATATATGGCTGGAAAAACTGTAGTTAAATAACAAGATATGTAGCAAGATGGTAATAGATACATGTACCACATGCAGAATACGAACGGAGGCTAGTTCATGCGCAGACGCCACATGAAAGTCCCGATCGTCCTAGGCATCAGAGTCCTACTGCCACTGTTGATCTGCCTAACTGTAAATGTGACCTCATACGCGAATGTAAGCCCTCTTGATCCGATCATCTCAATAGATGTGAACTCCATGGACGCGAAACTAGTGATATCCGAGATGGCCTCGATGGCCGGGGTCAACATAATCATCGACGATACGATAACGGCCAGGGTAAGCGCGAAACTTACCGGGGTTCCGTTCGACGTTGCCCTGGAAGCCATCGCAAGGATGATCGGAGCAAGCGTTAGCAGCGAATCCGGAATGTACTCTGTTACCAACACAAGGGGCGTATATTATCCCCAGCAGGCCATGCAGGAGCAGTCCTCTATCCAGATACTGGACCTTTCTACGATCGGCATGGAGATGGGGCTCAAGCTCGTCAAAGCAGTCTCAACTGACCTTAGCATAGAGGAATTGCCGGAGCTCAACAGCGTCATACTTAGCGGTCCTTATGGAAAAGTACAGGCAGTCAAGGCTGCTGTAGACAACTACGTGAGAGGAAGCGGCGCAGGAAGCATCCAAGACAATGCCTTCAGTATGATGAAGCTCGCCTATGCGGATTCCTCGGAACTGGCTATGGCTTTGCAAGGCCAGTACATGAACACCAGGATAACCAGCATTAGGACGGACAATGCCCTATTGATATCAGGACCTTCAGACAAGATAGGCGCTATTGTCGAACTCGTAGGGAGGATGGATAAGAAACCGGCCCAGTTCAGGGTGGAGGTAGAAATCATAGAGGCCGCATCTGAGGACCTTGACGCATACGGGGTAGACTGGGCGAATGCATATGGCGGTACGACAATATCGATAGCATTCAGGGAGTTGGACAGAGCGTACGACCCGACCCAGAGCATGCTGGAGAACCTCCTCGGCATAAGGCCGATGACTAGGAGCTCGCTGCAGCTTTCATTGTATGCCAGGGCCCTTGTGGCCGAAGGTAGAGCCAATGTGTTAGCAAGGCCTAGCATAACAGTACTAGAGAACCGGACCGCGAGAGTCACCACAGGCGATAGAGATAGCCTCACGATGGAGCAGAACGGCAGCAGCTGGCAGCAGACGGCATATGTCGATTCGGGAATATCGCTTGAGATAACCGCCAGGTTGGATCCGGAAGGTAATATAGTAGCGATTCTCAGCCCAAGGGCGAACTCTATAGTGGGATTCACTACCAATGGCAGTCCGATAATAGGTACGCGTGAAGTGAAGACCATAGTGAGGCTCAAGGATGGGGAAACCACGACGATTGGCGGTTTGATACGGGAAGATGTGACAGAGAGCGTATCTGGGCTCCCCATACTGTCGGAGATCCCCATCATCGGTAAGTTGTTCAGCACAACCAGGAAACAAGAGAAGAAGTCCGAGCTGATCATGTTGATAACCATCAGCATATTATAGCGAGGAGGCTCTGCGGATGAAGGCGCAAAGGTTAATTATAGTTGCGCTTCTTATCATCTTGGCATTTACGTCGTCGATAAGCGCATCAGTCCCATTCAAGGCAAGCACTATTGACGAAACCACTAGAGTGCGGATCAAGGGTATGGCGGGGTACTACGGTATTGCTGAAACAGAGCTTGCTCCTCTTCTTGAAGCAGGGCTGGGCATCGATCGGATAAGGGCATATCTCGATGGACTTTACCCGATGAAGGGTTTCCGTATTGATACGGATGCATGCAGCGCGCTTCGCGGGGGCCGGGACTTCTATGAATGAAGCGCTCAGATGTTTACAGCTGGCAGTTAGATTCGGTAAGGATCCGGAAGCGCTCGCTGGGATTTACTTAAACGGAGCGACTTGGGAGAAGCTTGAAGAGGCACTCCTAAAATACTCAAGATCCACGAATGCAGTCTCCGTTATGTCATTGGGCAAGGGGGTTAAAGGGCGAATCGAAGAAGCTTCTAGATTGATAAGCGCTGAATTTGGATACTCCCCATCAGTCATATCGAAGCTGGTAGAAAGCGGTGCCAGTACGGAGCAGGCTTCTGCGATAGCCTTCTTTTCCTACGTCAATGATATTAAAGACTGGAAAAGCGAAATCGACCTACCCTACGAGTTGGAAAAAGGGTGGCTTGATGCCTTACCAGAGGAGTTCGCGAGATTCTTG
>ERZ795044.1399-NODE-1399-length-21873-cov-7.072234_pt1 | contig 21873 bp, 21 predicted proteins | sample MGYA00375128_ERZ795044 | MGnify/ENA primary metagenome ERZ795044 (study PRJEB30173, sample SAMN05720213) | anaerobic digester metagenome | isolation source: active sludge of municipal wastewater-treating anaerobic digesters | place: USA | collected 2014-12-22 ... | reverse complement strand
GATCACCATCGCGGCCGACTGCATCCCGCGCGTATCGCCTCCCGCCGCCTGCCCGGCCTCCAGGGCAGCCTGCAGCCGCAACGACAGGTGGCCAGTGGTGCGCTCGAAGGCCTCCACCATCGACGTGACCACGGCTTCTCCCGCCAGGATGTTGCCCTGGGCCGAGCAATAGCGCCCCTGTCGATCGCCCGCCCAGGTCGACGCCTTGGGCCCGGTGAAGGCCGCGACCTCGCCGCGGGCATTCATCACGGCGAACTGTCGCCCCTGCTTGGTCCAGTCCGTGGGACGGGGGTCGGGATCGTCGCCCCAGACCTTCTGCACGACGTCCTTAGGGTTCATCCCGCCACGCAGGAGCGCGAGCGCTTGCGGGCCGTAGCTCACGTCCACGATCGCCTGCGTGGCGACCACGCCCACGCCGGCCTCCGCCCAGAGGACACCGTTCCCCACGGAAAAGACGCGCGACTGCACGGCGCCTCCCACTTCGCCCGTCGCCGGGTCGTAGCCCAGGATCGAGAAGGTCGCGACCGGCGGCCAGGGACGCGACGGTGCGTCATGCGCCTGCGCGCCAGCGACCGGGGCGATGAGGATGAGCGCGAGCAGGGCTCGAGACAGCAGGGCAAGCGAGCGAGGCACGAGGAACCTCTCGAGGACGGTTGGGAAGATGAACGGGCGTCATCATGATGCGGCCCCCGCGCCCCCGGCGCGAGGGGGACTCGATGGGCCGAGGCTGGGCGGGGCCGCCTAACGGCGCGGTGGCGTCGGGACACCACGTGACGGCGCCGGCCGTTCGCAAGGGGTCGCGCCAGCCGGCGATCCTTCGCCGGACCACGTGCTGGAATCGATTCCTGCCGCCGCCGTCGCGCGAGCGTCGGGGCGTCCGTTGCAGCCGTATCGCAGGAACGTCGGGGGCGCCAGCGGACCCAGCGACCGCCGCACGATGCGGACACACGCGCCCGTCGTGTGACGACGCGCACGGTCCATCAAGTGCGGGCCGGCGCGGGCCGAAACTTCACAAGCATCACGGTATGTCGTCACGTGGGTTGTGTCCCTCCCGACCCGACCGCATTTTTATCGATCTGCTCGATCCTTGAATGACGGGGCATTCGCCCCGCAGGAGGAATCGCGAGGGTGGCGGAGTTGGCTTTTCGAGACGGGATCTGGGATCAGATCCGCTTGCGGGAGACTCGGTTCGACGAGCACGCGTATCTGTTCGTGCTCGCGGCGCTGGAGTTCCAGCAAGGGCGGATGACGGAGCGTCGACACATCGACGGGCGTGAGCTCGCGTCGGCGGTCCGTGATCTCGCGCTCGAGAAGTTCGGGGTGATGGCGCGGTTGGTGCTCGAGCACTGGGGCGTGCGGGCGACGGCGGATGTCGGTGACATCGTGTTTACGATGGTGGATTTGGGGCTCCTCATGAGCCAGCCTACCGATTCGCGCCTCGACTTTGTCGACGTGTACGAGTTCGATCAGGCGTTCGAGCAGGCGTATCCGTGGAGCGCCGCTCACTTGGCCTGACGACGCATCGCGAACAGCGATGTGTTCCTTCCTCGCGCTTGGAGGCGCAGTGACACAACCCATGGATTTCCCGCATTGCCAGAAGTGCGAAAAGGGCGTACTTCTCCCGCTCAGCGACTACGGACGCGATGGTGCGCCGATTACCTACAAGGCCTGGGTGTGCAGCAATCCCGAGTGCGGCTTCAACATCCGCATTGATAACGGAGAGATCAGCTTCGGCCGTACCGTCGGTCAGTCTCACAAGTAGTCTCATCGCGCTCCCCCAGTCGCGACCAGCCCCATGACGGCCCGCGTCGTGACATCCGATCAGGCTGCCGCTCGAGACGCCGCGGGGATCCCATCGCTCCAACTGATGCGTCGCGCCGGTGCAGGCGCGGCGCGCGTCATCCTCGACCGCTTCGCACCGGCACGGGGCCGCCGTGCCCTCGTCTGCTGCGGTCCAGGGAACAACGGGGGCGACGGCTGGATCGTCGCCGCCGAACTCGCCCGCGCCGGCATGCTCGTGCATGTCGAGCAGGTCCTCGAGCCGCGCACCACCGACGCCACCACCGCGCGCGAGGACGCTCTCCCGTTCGTCGCGTTAGGCACGCCGGCATCACCCCCGGACGTCGTCATCGACGCCCTCCTGGGGACCGGTGCACAGGGTCCGCTCCGCGGGGCGGTCGCCGAAGCGGCGGCACGCATCGACGACGCGCGCCGGCACGGCGCGATCGTCGTCGCCCTCGACCTTCCATCCGGTCTCGACGCCAGCACCGGCGAACTCGCGCAGGGCGCCGTGCGCGCCGACCTCACGATCACCTTCGGGACCGTCAAGCGTGGGCAGCTCCTGTCTCGCTCGGCGTGCGGTGAGATCGTCGCCCTCGACATCGGGCTGGGGGAACACGCCGACCTCGCCGATGGTGCCCCGGTGCTGATCGACCGACCGTGGGTTGCCGCACGCGTCCCGCCAATCGCCGCCGAGGCGCACAAGGGGACCCGGCGACGCCTGCTCATCGTCGGGGGCGACCGCGGAATGGCCGGCGCGGTCTCGCTCGCCGCTCGCGGGGCCCTCCACGCAGGAATCGGCATGGTCAAGGTCTGCGTGCACGAGGCGAGCGTCGCCCCGCTTCAGGCCTCCGTCGCCGAGGCGACGGCCGCCCCCTGGCCCGACGGTCCTCCCGACGATGCGCTCGTGGCCTGGCCACACGTCCTGCTCATCGGCCCGGGGCTCGGTGCAGGAGCCGGCGGTCGCGAACGCGTCACCCGGTGGCTCACCTCCTGGTCGGGCCCGGTGATGCTCGACGCCGATGCGCTCAACGCCTTCGCCGGCGACGAGACCGCGCTCGGCGACCTGCTCGACGGTCGCAACGCCATCGTCACTCCACATCCCCTGGAGTTTGCCCGGCTCATTGGCGTCGACCTCGATAGTGTCCTCGATGAACGCTTCGAGGTGGGGGCTCGGCTCGCACGCGCGCTGCACGCGACGGTGATTCTGAAAGGCGTCCCCACCGTCGTGACGGCTCCCGACGGTGAGTCGGTGGTGTGCGCGGCGGGGACCCCCGTGTTGGGGACGGCGGGGAGTGGTGACCTGCTGGCGGGCATCGCCGCCACTCTGCTCGCGCAGGGCGGCGATCCGTTCGCCGCGGCGGCGTGCGCGGCGTGGATCCACGGCAAGGCCGGGGAGCTGGCCAACGCCGGCCGCCCGGTGCGCGGCGTGACGCTCGACGATGTGCTTCGTTCCCTGAACGAGGCGTGGCGACTCGAGCCAGCCCCTTCCGACGACCATTTGGCCCGCCTGCCGCGGGTCGGCGACGCGTAACTTCCCCCCGTGACCGTTCCGCACATCAGCCTTGCCTCGGGCAAGGAGTTCGATCTCGTCCGCGCCATGATCGCACGCTGGGGCACGGCGGCGTCGGGCATCGGCGATGACGCCGCGGTGCTCGATCTCCCGCCCGGCGAACGCGTCGTGGTGAGCACCGACGCGTCGGTCGAGGGCGTCCACTTTCGACGCGACTGGCTCACGGCGACCGAAATCGGCTATCGCGCCACGGCGGCCGCACTCAGCGACCTCGCGGCGATGGCCGCCGCCCCCCGCGGGCTGGTCGTCGCCCTTGGCATCCCCGAACGCTGGCTCCCGGAGGTCGAGGCGCTCGCGGACGGGATCGGCGAAGCCGCGAGGCTCTCGGGGACGCCGATCGTCGGGGGGGACGTCACCCGCGCCTCCGAGCTGTCGGTCACCTGCACGGTCATCGGCTCTACGGCCACACCGACGCATCGCCACGCGGTCCTCCCGGGCGACCTGATCTACGTCACGGGCGTGCTCGGCGGCCCCACGGCGGCGCTGCGGTCGCTGATGCGCGGCGAGGCCGTCGACCCCATGGCGCGCGAGCGATTCGCCCACCCGCGTCCGCGCCTGCAGGAAGCCCTGTGGCTGGCACAGCACGGCGTGCGGGCCATGATCGACATCTCCGATGGACTCGCGTCCGAGCTTCGGCATCTCGCCGTCGCCAGTGGACTCGAGATGCGGATCGACGCTGACCGAATTCCGATCATGCGCGGTTGCACCTTGCAGGACGCGATTCGCGGAGGCGAGGAGTATGAACTCATCCTCACCTCACCGCAGGCGCTCGATGCCAACGACTTCGCGCGCACGTTCGCCCTGCCGCTCAGTGAGATCGGGCGGGCGCGCGTCTCCGAGGAGCCGTCGGTGATTGCCGTACGCTCTGGGGGCGCGGAGCGCGTTGACCTCAGTGTGGGGTACGATCACTTTTCGCCGTGATGCGCGCGCTTCTTGTTGGCCTGACGTTCCTGCTGGTGACCCCCACGATTGGGGGGCTGGTCTTTGTCGCGGCGATGCTGCGCCTGCCCGACCGCCGTGGCTCCATCTACGATTGGGGCCCGCGCCTCTGGGCCAAGGCGATCCTGTGGGCGGGTGGCGTGCGACTGCACCTCCACAACGCCGAACGCATCTCGCGCGACGGCGCGCGCATCTACGTGGCGAATCACATCTCGTTGTTCGACGTCTTTGCGCTCGCTGGCGTCCTGCCGCGTTCCAAGTGGATCGCCAAGGCAGAGCTGCTGCGCATTCCGATTTTCGGCCCGGCGGCCAAGGCCGCGGGGATGATCTTCATCGAGCGGAACAACCGGAAAGCGGCCTTCGCGCAGTACGAGAAGGCGGCGCGCACCATCCAAGCCGGCGCATCGGTGATCGTCTGCCCCGAAGGGACGCGCGGCGACGGCTACGCCCTGCGCCCCTTCAAGAAGGGTCCCTTCGTCCTCGCGATCGCTGCGGGCGTCCCCATCGTCCCGACCATCGTCTATGGGACGATCGCCGTACACCCCAAGGGGGCCCGGCGCGTGCGGGCGGGCGACGTGCACCTGCACTTTCTGGATGAGATTCCCACCGACGGCTACGGCTACGACCAGCGCGGCGAGCTCGCCCAGCTCACGTGGGACCGCATGGCCGAAGCGCTGCACGACGTTTACGGCGTCGCGAGCGCCGCGGTCCCCGATCGCGATCCGGCCGGCGTCGCCGAGTGACGCCGGGAGTCGGACTTCGGTAGTTTGCAGTCGGACCACGTCGGTTTCGCCGGTAGAGCCAGACCTGTACGACTTCCCGTTTCCCGTCTTCTCCAAGGATTATGTCCACCATCCTCGACATCCACGCGCGCGAGATCCTCGACAGCCGCGGCAATCCCACCATCGAGGTCGACGTGACGCTGCAGAGCGGCGCTGCCGGTCGCGCGGCGGTCCCGTCCGGCGCCTCCACCGGCGAGCATGAAGCGCTCGAACTGCGCGACGGCGATGCCAAGCGCTACTTGGGCAAGGGCGTGCAGACGGCGGTGCAGAACGTCATCGAGTCGATTGGCCCGGCGCTGCGCGGCATGGACGCCACGGAGCAGGTCGAAATCGACCGCACGATGATCGACCTGGACGGAACGCCAAACAAGGGAAAGCTGGGCGCGAACGCGATCCTGGGCGTCTCGATGGCGGTGGCGCGTGCAGCGGCCGTGGAAAGCGGCCTCCCGCTGTATCGGTACCTCGGCGGCCCGCTGTCGCGCACCATGCCCGTGCCGCTCATGAACATCCTCAACGGCGGCGCGCACTCGACCAACACGGTCGACTTCCAGGAATACATGATCGTCCCGGTGGGCGCCGAGTCGTTTGCAGAGGCGCTGCGCATGGGGGCGGAGGTCTTCCACTCGCTCAAGAAGGTCCTCGTCAAGCGCAAGCTCAGCACCGGCGTCGGTGATGAAGGGGGCTTTGCCCCGGACCTCAAGAGCGACGAGGACGCGCTGAAGGTCGTCATCGAGGCGATCGAGGCGGCGGGCTACGCGCCGGGCAAGGAGATCGCGCTCGCGCTCGATTGCGCCGCGTCGGAGCTGTTCGAGAAGAAGGGGAAGAAGTACACGTTCAAGAAGAGCGGCGGCGGCACGCGCGACGCGAAGGGGATGGTCGAGCTCTACGCCAAGTGGCTGGATGAGTATCCCATCGTCTCCATCGAGGACGGACTCGCCGAGGACGATTGGGATGGATGGGCGCAGCTGACGGCCACGTTAGGCGATCGTTGCCAGCTCGTCGGCGACGACCTCTTCGTGACCAACACCGAGCGCCTGGCCAAGGGGATCGAAGGCGGGATCGCCAACGCGATCCTCATCAAGGTCAACCAGATCGGCACGCTCACCGAGACGCTGGAGTCGATCGAGATGGCGCGCGCCGCCGGCTATCTCTCGATCATCTCGCACCGCAGTGGCGAGACCGAGGACACGTTCATCGCCGACCTTGCCGTCGGGACCGGGGCAGGGCAGATCAAGACCGGGAGCGCCTCGCGTACCGACCGCGTGGCGAAGTACAACCAGCTGCTCCGCATCGAGGAACAACTCGGCGACATCGCGGAGTATCCGGGTGGGGCGATCTACGGCCTGTGATGCGCCCCGTCGCCCGCGTGCCCGCCACGCGATCCCTGCGCTGAGATGAAACGATTCGCCGTCGCCCTCGGGCTCGTGCTCGTCGTGTACTTCGCGGTGCAGGGAGGCGAATACTCGACCACGGACCTGTTTCGGCAGCGCTCACGCGACGCGGTGTTGCGGCGCACGATCGACTCGCTCCAGCATGATGTCGATTCGCTCACGCGCCTGAAGCGGCGTCTTGCGACCGATCCCGTGTTGCAGGAGCGAATCGCGCGCGAGGAGAACGGGATGGTGCGCAGCGACAAGGAGTTGATCTACCGCTTCACCGAGGCAGAGAAGCCAGCGAAGGGGACGAAATAGCGAACACCGCTGTTCCCTTGACTTCATCCACCCCCCGTCTAGATTCCGCCTTCCTGACGCGGGGTGGAGCAGCCTGGTAGCTCGTCGGGCTCATAACCCGAAGGTCGCGGGTTCAAATCCCGCCCCCGCTACTCGTTCGACGAATAACAGCGCGGTCGGTGCCCTCGGGCGCCGACCGCGTTTTCGTTTCAGAGTCGCCGACTGGTGTGGACGTAGCCCGCGCCGTGACACTGCGCGGCGCGACGCCGACCGTTCAATAGTTGTTGCCGAACCCCGCGAGCAAGAACGTGGTCTGCGAGCCGGAGATCAAGTAGGGAATGCCCACCTTCGCGGCAGAGCGCAGAGCGCTCGTCAACAGCGTGTCGGGGGTGTCGATCGAGAGAGCGATGAGCGGCGAGGCGGAGTTCACAGCGCTGGAGGAGCTGCTGCCGGCGCCGGGCCATACCTCCCAGTCCATGGTGTAGTTGGCGCGGCGAAAGGGGAATCCGTCGGGCAACAGCGGGGCCAGTTCGGGCGGCACGCTACCGGCTGCCGCTTCGGCCGGCCAGGACTGTCGCTCGGTGTTGTAGTTGTAGGCGGCCACGCGAACCGCTTGTACGTCGCCGATGATGGCGCGCGCCTCGGCCTGGCGCCGCAGCTCGCTGTAGCGCGGGAATCCGAGGCGCACGAGGATGCCCATGATCGTCATGACGACCAACAGCTCAGGAATCGAGAAACCGCGGCGGTTGCGCATCAGTGCCCCGTCTGCGAGATGACTTCTTCGGCCTGCCCCAGGAACGACTGTAGCGGGACGCTCGAGTCGTAGCTCACGCTCTGGCCGCGGACGTGCGTGCTCAGGGTGAAGGACCCGTCGAGCCCGGGATTGAAGACGATCAGGGCGCTCTCGACGCCGGCCTCGGCGAGGCTCGTCGGGAGCCGGCTGCGGACTGCGCGGAAGTGCGTCACACTTTGCGCGGCGAGAAAGAGCGTCATGCGACTGCTCGCACGCTCGACTTTGGGATCGACGGGCGCAGGGGCGGTTGCCGCGGGATACGGCGCGATCCAGGCCGCGATGCAGACCGCGGCGAGCAGCCCGACGAGGATGTGTCGCCCCATCCCCGAACTCCTGGCCTTCGCTTCAGCCTCGACCTCGCGCCGCTTGTCCTGTATGAACTCGGACACCAGCGCCTGAACCTTGGGATCGTTCGCGGCTGCGGTCCTTTCCGGGGCGACGCGCGGTGACATGTCGGGTGCGGACGATATGGAGTGCATGGTGCGCCCCGAGCCGCGGACGCCCCCTCTCCTAGTGATCATCGACCGCCGCGCGCCGCGGCTTGAGGGTTCCGGCCACAGGGCGGGGGCCGCGGCAATGGGCGGCCCCTATGACGCGCGCCTCGAGGTCGTTAGAATTCCCGTCCCGCGGTTTGACGGCGGGGAGCGTACGGATGGCTGGGTAGCTCAGGTGGTTAGAGCACGGCACTCATAATGCCGGGGTCGCCGGTTCGAATCCGGCCCCAGCTACTGGTGGCGATGGGTCAGCCCCATCGGCCGCAGAGTTCGAAGAAGCGCCCGCATTCGCGAATGCGGGCGCTTTTTCGCGTCGTGACAGGCCGCGCTCGGCGCGCGATCGACCAATCGCGCAACGCGCTTTCCGTCATTTCAGCGAACGGGCAGGGTGACGGCGCTGGCGCTGGCAACGATCGGGGCAGTGGCGTGGGGGGTGCGTGGCGCGCGCAACCGCCTGGCGCTGTGGACGCTGCTCCTCTTTTGGGGGGCGCACCAGAGCGCGAAGCTCAACCTGTTCGTGGGGGTGGTGAACTCGGGGGCGGAAATCTTTCCGCCGTATCTCGAGCACCTCGTGCGCTACTTCGGGCCCGAGCGCAATGCGCCGCTCCTGTGGGTGACGATCGCGGCGTACGGCGTGTTCGCGCTGTGGATGCTCATTCCCCGTTCGGCAGATGACAACGGGGGGCGGATGCGGCGCCTGGTGATCGGGGCGTTGGCATCGCTGGCGGCCGTCGAGCACGGCTTCCTGGCGACGCGCCTGCCGATCATGCTGTGGGAACTCTTTCTGCGGGTGGGCCGCGGCTGACGCCGTCGCCGATCCTCGAGGGTAGACGAATGCTTGACCGACTCCAGTTGCCGGCGGACCTGCGCGCGCTCACCCCGGGTGAGCTGCAAGCCGTGGCGGACGCCGTGCGCGCGCGCCTCATCGACGTGTGTTCGCGCACGGGGGGGCACATCGGGGCGGGACTGGGGGTCGTCGAGTTGAGCGTGGCGCTGCACGCGGCGTTCGAGACGCCGCGTGACCAGCTGGTGTGGGACGTGGGGCACCAGGGCTACCCGCACAAGGTGCTCACCGGGCGCAATGACCGGATGGAGACGATCCGGCAGGAGGGGGGGCTGTCGGGCTTCCTCAAGCGCGGCGAGAGCGCGTACGACGCCTTCGGCGCCGGGCACGCGGCCACCTCGATTTCGGCGGCGTTAGGCATCGCGGCGGGGCGCGACCTGCAGGGGGATGACTACAAGGTGGTCGCGATCATCGGCGATGGCTCGCTCACCAGCGGGCTGGCGTACGAGGCGCTCAACAATGCCGGGCACAGCGACCGCGATGTCATCGTGGTGCTCAACGACAACGAGATGTCGATTGCCCCGAACGTGGGGGCGATGTCGAAGTACCTCAACCAGGTGCAACGCAACCCGATCTACAACCGCATCCGCGGGAAGATCGGCGAACTGGTGGAGAGCAATCGCGCGCTCGAGCTGCTGGTGCGCAAGTGGGAGGAGAGCGTCAAGTCGTTCCTCACCCCCGGCGTGCTCTTCGAAGAGTTAGGGTTCCGCTACTTCGGCCCCATTGACGGGCACGACATGGGGGCGCTGCTGGAGACGTTCACCGCCGTGCGCGCCATGACGGGGCCGCGCCTGGTGCATGTGGCCACGCAGAAAGGGCGGGGCTTTCCCGCCGGGGAACACGGGGAGAAGTGGCACGCCCTGCCCCCCGGCCACGATCCGGCCACCGGAAAGGTCCTGCGTGTCTCGACCGCCAACCCCGCGTACACGGCGGTCTTCGGACGCGGCCTGGCCGACCTGATGACGGAGCGTGCCGATGTCGTCGCGATCACCGCGGCGATGCCGAGTGGGACAGGGACGGGGACCGTGGCCGCCGCGCACCCGTCGCGCTTCTTCGACGTCGGGATCGCCGAGGGGCACGCCGTGACCTTTGCCGCGGGGATGGCGACGCGCGGCATCCGCCCCGTGGTCGCGATCTACTCGACGTTCCTCCAGCGCGCGTACGACAACGTCATCCACGACGTGGCGTTGCAGCGGCTCCCGGTCACGTTCGCGATGGACCGTGCCGGCTTCGTCGGCGAAGACGGCGAGACGCACATGGGGCTGTACGACATCTCGTACATGCTCACGGTGCCGAACATGACGCTGGCGGTCCCCAAGGATTCGACCGAGATGCTGGGGATGCTGCGCACGGCGGTGTCGCACGACGGGCCGTTTGCCTTCCGCTTTCCGCGCGATGCGGCCCCCGATTTGGCGCCACCGATCGCCGAGGTCGCCCCGGTGCCGGTGGGGACGTGGGAAGTCCTCCGGCAGGGGCGCGACATCGCCGTGCTCGCGATGGGACCCATGGTGCAGCAGGCGCTGCGAGCGGCGGAGACCCTGGCGGCGGAGGGGATCGACCTGACGGTAGTGAACTGTCGCTACCTCAAGCCGTACGATGAGATCACGCTGCACGCACTCTCGGCGCACCATCGCGTGCTGCTGACGGTGGAGGAAGGGAGCGTGGTGAACGGCTTCGGCGCGATGCTTGCGGCGGTGGTGGCGCGCGTGGAGCCTAACGTGCGGGTGGTAGCGCACGGCGTCCCGGATCGCATCATCTACGCGGCCTCACGGTCGCGGCAGCTCGCAAGCTGCGGACTCGACGCGCCGGGGATCGCCGCGCGGGTGCGCGCGCTGCTCACGAGCGAGGCGGTCGCCGGGTGAATGTGGTATCGTTGTCGCATGCGCCCCTCGCACCGCCGATGACCGCGTCCGCCGCGGACACTCCGCCCGTGATCCTCGTCGACGAGGAGGATCGCGCGCTGGGCCTCGCCGAGAAGCTCAGCGTGCACGAGACGGGGCGGCTGCATCGCGCTGTGTCGGTCTTTGCCTTCGATGTATCGGGCGCGATGCTCATTCAGCGACGTGCGGCGGGGAAGTACCACTCCGGCGGACTCTGGTCGAATAGCGCATGCAGCCACCCGCGCGAGGGCGAGACTCCCGCCGACGCGGCGCGACGATGCCTGCGTGAGGAAATGGGACTCGAGTGTGCGACGCTGGAGCCGGCGCTGGCCTTCATCTATCGCGCGCCGGTCTCGCCCACGCTCATCGAGCATGAGTACGACCACGTCTTCGTAGCGCGCGTGACCGGCGAACCGCGACCCGATACGCGCGAGGTGGAGTCGTGGCGCCGGGTCTCGCTCCCGGATGTCCTCGAGGAACTGGCGCGCGATGCGTCGCGCTTCTCGGCCTGGTTCCCGCTGGCGCTCTCGCGCTTGCAGGGGCTCGAGGTGCTGGCGCGCGCCACGCAGCCGCTGGACGGGACGACCGCCAATGCCTGAGCGCCCCGGCGTGGCGGTGACTCGCGCCGAGGAGGACGCGGCGCCACTGGTGGCGGCGCTGGAGGCGGTCGGGCTCCGTGCGGTGTGCACGCCGCTGCTTCAGTTCGCGCCGTCGTCGCCCGATCCGCTGGTCGGTGAACTGGCCGATGCCCTGACCGCGCTGCGGGCGGATGGGGCGTCGACCGAGTGGCTTGTCTGCACCAGCCGACACGCGGTGACGGCGCTGGCGCACAGCTGCGGCGCGTTAGGGATCGCGCCGGCATCGCTCAACTTCGCACAGGTGGGGGCCGTGGGACGCCGGACCGCGGAGGCGCTGGAGGCGATCGGGTTGCCGGTGACGCTCGTGCCCGACGTCTCCGACGCGGCGCACCTCGCGGCCGCCATGCTGTCGCGGTCCGGCGGCGTTCCAGCGCGCGTGCTCTTCCCCAGGGCGCGCGAGGCGCGCGAGGCGCTGCCGACGGCGCTACGCGACGCGGGGTGGGAGGTGAACGACGTGACCTGCTACGAGACGCTCCCCTCTGCCGACGGTGCCACTCGGCTCGCCGCGGCGTTGTCGCGGGGCGAACTGGGGGCCGTGACGTTGGCCTCGGGGTCGGCGGCCCGCGCCTTTTCGCAGTGTGTTCCGGCCGCGCTGTGGGGTCGCGCGCGCCTCGTCTCCATTGGCGCAACGACGACCGCAGATGCGACGGCGTGCGCCCTTCCGATCGCGGCGCAGGCCACCGAGCCGACCGTGGCCGCGCTCGCGGACGCCACGCGCCGCATCCTTTCCGAGTCCTTCGCGCATGCCTAACGATCTCCCGACGCCGGCTCCGACCGGCGCGCGTCCCATCCGCATCGGCTCCCGCCGGTCGGCGCTCGCCCTCAAGCAAACGCACATGGTGCGCGATGCCCTCGAGGCGCTCGGGCACCCGACCGAGGTGGTCACCTTCTCGACCGTCGGCGACGAACGGCTCGACGTCCCGCTCCCGGCAATCGGGGGGAAGGGGGTCTTCACTGCGGAGCTCGAGGCGGCGCTCCTGGGTGGCGGCGTCGACCTCTGCGTGCACTCGCTGAAGGACCTGCCGACCGAGTCGCCGGCGGGGCTCGACGTAGGGGCGGTGCTGCCGCGCGAGGATCCGCGCGACGCGCTCCTGATCCGCGCCGACGTGCAGGCCACGGCAAAAACGCTGCAGGAACTCCCGGCGGGTGCGCGGGTGGGGACCAGTTCGCTGCGCCGCACCGCGTTGCTCCGTCAGCTGCGTCCCGATTTGCAGCTGGTCGACCTGCGCGGGAACGTGCCGACGCGGGTCAAGAAGCTCGATGACGGCAACATGGAAGCGATCATCCTGGCGGGGGCGGGGCTCAAGCGCCTCGAACTGGATGGCCGCATCACGCAATGGCTCGAGCCGCCTTCGTGGCTCCCGGCGCCGGCGCAGGGGGTCATCGCCATCCAGATCCGGCGCGACGATACGTTCATCCGCGACCTGCTGTCGCACGTGCACGACGAGGCGTCGTGGCAGGCGGCGGTCTCGGAGCGCGCATTCCTCAACACGCTCGAGGGCGGCTGTCAGGTCCCGGTGGGGGCGCTGGCCGTCGCGAGGGATGGGGCTCTTTGGCTGGACGGCGTCATCCTCGACGTCGATGGCGGTGGCGCCTCACGCGGGGGCATCCGGATCGACGGCGCCGGGGCGACGTCGGCGCAGGCGGCGGGGGCGAAGCTGGCCGCCTCGCTGCTCGAGTCGGGGGGGGCGGCGCTCCTCGCGCGCGCCCGTGCGGTGGCCCCCACCCACAAGTCCTAACGAGCGAACCATGGCTGACGCGATGACGACCTTTCCCACGATGCGGCTGCGGCGGTTGCGGCAGAGCGCCGGGCTCCGCGCGCTGGTGCGCGAGACGCGCCTGCACGCCTCGCAGCTCATTGTCCCGCTCTTCGTGCGCCCGGGCACCGGACTCCGTCGCCCCATCGGGTCGATGCCGGGGGTGGCGCAAACGTCCGTCGACGAGATGCTGCGCGATGCCGACCGGGCGGCGACGTTAGGCGTCGGGGGGATCATCCTCTTCGGGATCCCGGACACGAAGGACGAGGAGGGGACTGGCGCGTGGGACGAACACGGCCCGGTGGCGGCGGGCGTCCGCGCACTCAAGCGCGAGTTCCCCCACCTGGTCACGATCACCGACGTCTGCATGTGCGAGTACACGTCGCACGGCCACTGCGGCATCATCCGTGGCGAGACGGTAGACAACGACGCGACGCTGGCGCTGCTGGCGCGCGAGGCGGTGTGTCATGCGCAGGCGGGCGCGGATGTGGTGGCGCCGAGCGACATGATGGACGGACGCGTGGCAGCGATTCGCGTGGCGCTCGACGGCGCCGGGTACGCGCACGTTCCGATCCTCTCGTACGCCGCCAAGTACGCGTCGGCGTTCTACGGGCCGTTTCGCGAGGCGGCCGAGTCGACACCGCAGTTCGGGGACCGGCGCGGCTACCAGATGGACATCGGCAACACCAACGAGGCCTTGCGTGAGGTGCGCGCCGATATCGCCGAGGGCGCGGACGCCGTGATGGTCAAGCCCGCGGGGCCGTGCCTCGACATCATCCGGCGCGTGCGCGACGAGACCGACTATCCGGTCTCGGCGTACCAGGTGTCGGGTGAGTACGCGATGATCAAGGCGGCGGCGGCCAACGGGTGGCTCGACGAGAAGCGCGCGATGATGGAGTCGCTCATCGCCATTCGCCGTGCCGGCGCCGATTTCATCCTGACCTACTTTGCCTACGACGCCGCGCAGGCGCTGCGCGACAGCGACTAGGCGTTCGCTTATCGCAGGAGTTCGAGCACCATGACGAGATCGGCGGAGTTGATGGCGCGTGCGCGCGACCTCTTTCCCGGGGGGGTGAACTCCCCAGTGCGCGCCTTCCGCGGCGTGGACGGCGAGCCCTTCGTGGTGGCCCGCGGGTCGGGGGCGCGCATATGGGACGTCGATGGCAAGGAATACATCGACTACATCCTGTCGTGGGGGCCGCTGGTGCTGGGGCACGCCCCGGCGGTCGTCTTGGACGCGCTGCGCGACGTGATGGCGCGCGGGACGAGCTTCGGGATTCCCACCGAGCTGGAGGTGTTGTTAGGCGAACGGGTGCGCGAGATGATGCCGCACGTCGAGCGCCTGCGCTTCGTCTCCAGCGGGACCGAGGCGACGATGAGCGCGATACGCGTGGCACGCGCGGCGACCGGACGGGATGCGATCCTGAAGTTCGACGGATGCTATCACGGGCATGCAGACTCGTTTCTGGTCAAGGCCGGCTCCGGCGTAGCCACGCTCGGCCTCCCCAACTCTCCCGGCGTTCCAGCCTCGCTGGCGGCGCTGACGCTCACCGCGACGTTCAACGACGTCGCCGAGACGACCGCGATGGTGCGGGCCAATGCGGAGAACCTGGCGGCGATCATCGTGGAGCCGGTGGTGGGGAACTCCGGGCTCATCCCGCCGGATCCCGGCTTCCTGCAGGCGCTGCGCGCGCTGGCCACGGAGACCGGGGCGGTGCTGATCTTTGACGAAGTGATGACCGGCTTCCGCGTGGCGCTGGGTGGGGCGCGCGAGGTCTACGGGGTGACGCCGGATCTCACGACGTTAGGCAAGGTGATCGGTGGCGGGCTCCCGGTGGCGGCGTACGGCGGGCGCCCCGACCTCATGGATCGCGTGGCACCGAGCGGGCCGGTGTACCAGGCCGGGACGCTGTCGGGCAATCCGCTGGCGATGGCTGGGGGGCTCGCCACGCTCAAGGCGCTTACGCCGGAGGTGCACGCGACGATGGTGGCCCGCACCGCGCGACTGGCGGCCGGCGTCGCGACGATCGCGCGCGAGTGCGACGTGCCGTGCACCGCGGGGTCGGTCGGGAGCATGTGGGGCTTCTTCCTGCGCGATACGCCGGTGCACTCGTTTGCCGATGCGCGGACGGCAGACGTGGCACTGTTCAAGCGCTTCTTTCATGAGGCGTTGCAGCGCGGGGTGTACCTCGCGCCGTCGGCGTTCGAGGCGGGATTCATGTCGGCAGCGCACGACGACGCGGTGATCGACGAGACGCTCGACAAGCTCCGCAGCGCGATGAAGGCCGCGGCGGCGTCGCGCGCCGCGGGGGCGTGAGTGCCTGACGAGGGCGCGTGATGCGTGCGTGACGCGCGCGCGTCGCTCGCAGTGTCGCCCGCAGCGTCGCCCGCATGCGACGAAAATGAAACGGCCGCCCGCGCATGTCGCGGGCGGCCGTTTCGTTGCTGCGGTGGTCGTCGCGCTTACGGCACGACGATTGTCTTGGTGATGGAGTTGGTCAACCCACCGGCATCGGTGACGGTGAGCGTGACGTTGTAGGTCCCGGCGAGGCCCATCCACAGCGTCTTGATGGCGCCGGTCTTGGGCTTCTCGCCCACGTGGGCCACCCAAGCGTAGGAGACCACACCGACGTCGTCGGTGGACGAGGTGCCGTTGAAGGTGCACTGCCAGTAGGCGCCCGACTGGATCTTGCAGCTCGACTTCACGAAGTTGGCGACGGGAGCCTGGTTGGTCGGCGGCGGCGGGGGCGGCGAGCCACCACCGATGTTGCCGACGTAGAGCAGCCGGTTGGCCGAGCCCGTGCCGGGGTTGGTGATCTTTCCGGTGGTGGCATCGGCCTTCATCGCGGCCTCGACCTGCGCCGGCGTGAGGGCCGGGTTGTTGCCGAGGTACAGGGCCGCCGCGCCGGCGACGTGCGGGGACGCCATCGACGTGCCGCTGATCGTGCTCGTGGCGGTCGTGGAGCCGATCCACGCGCTCTTGATGCTGACGCCCGGGGCGAAGATGTCGCCGCAGGTGCCGTAGTTGGAGAACGAGGCGCGCGCGTCGGTGTTGCTGCTGGCCATGGTGCTGATGACGCCGTTCGTCACGCCACGGCGGGCCGGCGAGGCGGTGCAGGCGTCGCTGTTGTCGTTACCGGCGGCAATGGCGAAGGTGACGCCGGCCGCGGCGAGCGCGTCGGTCGCGTTATCGGCGGAGGTGTTGATGCTCCCACCGAGCGAGGCATTGGCGACCGCCGGCAGCTTCTTGTTGGCGATGACCCAGTTGATGGCCGAGACGTACCACGACCAGGAGCCCGAGCCGCTGGAGTTGAGGACGCGCACCGGGTGCAGCGTGACGGACTTGGCGAGGCCGTAGGTGGTGCCGCCAATGGTGCCGGCGACGTGCGTGCCGTGGCCGTTGCCGTCGTTCGTGGTGCCGCTGCCGGTAAAGTCGGCGCCATTGCCGATGCGACCGGTGAACTCGGTGTGCGTCGGGTTGATCCCGGTGTCGATGATGTAGGCGTGAACGCCGGCACCCGCGTTGGGATACGTGTAGCTGTTGTTGAGCGGGAGGTTGCGCTGGTCTACGCGGTCCTGTCCCCACGAACCGACCGGGGACTGCGTGCCGGTGGCGTGGATGAGGCCGTCCTGCTCGACGTAGAGGACGTCGGGGCGACGGCGCAGCTCGGTGACGGCGGTCGGCGAGAGGCGAGCGGCGAAGCCGTTCATGGCGCGATCCCAACGCGCGGTGACCACGCCGCCGCGGGCGTTGGCCTCGGCGACGGCATCGCCCTGCGCCGCAAGGTCACCCGGCGTGCGCAGCACGACGAGGTATTCGTTCGGGATCACCTGCGTGGTGAGGTCCCCCTGCGGGACGAGTAACGGGGCCAGCCGAGCCGCGCCCGATGGGGCGCTGGGGTCGGCACAGGCGGTGACCACGAGTCCGGCGGCTGCAACAAGTCCGAGCGTCCGCTTCACATTTCCTCCAGGTATTGGGGAGCACGACCGTGATGTAGCCCCGCAGGTCCGGCCTAGGCATCGTCCGCATCGTGGCGGTCGGATGTCGTTAGGCTCTCAGGCGCCGATTGGCGCAGGGCGGCCGTGGCCGCGACGTCCCGGGGGAGAGGCGCGCTATCCTACGTGCATCTGGACGCGCCGTCAATGCGGAGGTTTCGAATCGCGGAGCGAACCGGTGGAGAGACGGACATTTGCGACATGCGTCACAAGAAACCTGATGCGGTGGCGCCACGAAGCGGTCAAATCTGCAGGGCATCTTTGTGTCGCGGTTATGCTCGGCGTGTGGAAAGAATCGCCCGCCACGCGCCGATACTTCCCGGGGAGACGCAGGCTCTGGCGACACCATCGGTGTCGTCCCGCGAAGTCCCCGCACCCGTCCCTCCATGCTCGGCGACCTCTTCAAGCGGTTCCGCTCGTCCGAACGGCCGGCTGTTGCAGCTGCCGGAGCCTCCACGGCGCGCCCGACCACGGCGGAGCGCACGCCGCCCTCGGCCGTGCCGACGGTGGCCCCGACGACGCTCCCCCCCGTGCCGCCTGACGCGGATGCACGCGAGATGCAGGGGTGGCTCGAGCTCGACGTGCGCACCCGCGTGGCCGAGTTGCACAACGTGCTCTCCCGCGAGGACCGTGAGACCGACGCGCCGCGCTTCCTGGACGCGCTGCTGGAGTCCTTTGACGCCGTGGTGCGCCAGCCGCCGCTGGCGGCGCAGCGCGCGCTCAGCGTCACGCGCGATACGAGCGCCCCGACGTCGCGCCTGGTCTCGCTGGTCGAAGGGGACCCCGGACTCGGCCAGGCGCTCCTGCGATACGCCAACTCGGCGTACTACGCCACCGGTGGGGGGCGCGTCGTGTCGCTGCACGGCGCCGTACAGCGTGTCGGGACCTCCGGCGTGCACAACGTCGTCCTCAAGACGATGGTCGACGGGCTCCTCTGCCGCCCGGGGAGCGCGTACCAGGACATGGTGAACCTGTCGTGGCAGCACATGGTGCGCGTCGCGCCGATCACGCGTGGGCTGGCGCCGGCGTTCCGCGCCGTGCCTGACGAGGCCTACGCGCTCGGGCTGCTGCACGACGTCGGGAAGCTCGTCGTCTTCGATCGCCTGGGCGAGCTGCGGAAGACACTGCGACGCGACGTCGCATTTCCGCTGCCGGTCATTGGCGTTGTGCTGCGCATGCTGCACGAGCCCCTGGGGGGGCTGGCGGCGCTTCAGTGGGGGCTGGGAGCCGGGGTCGCCCACGCCATCGCCACGCACCACCGCGCGCCGGTCCCCGAGATGTACGATCCGCGCTGCGAACTGCTGTTCTTCGCCGAACGACTCGAGCTGGCGCGCTCGCGGGGACGACCGGTCGACCTGGAGCGCTGGTGGAAGGACGGCTTGATCGTCACGCCGTTCGATATCGTCGAGCGCGCCGTGGCCAACATCCCTGAGGACGCGGAGGAAGGGGCACCAGCCTGACGGCTCGCCGTCAGGGCCGGCGGTGGCCGGCTCGTCCGGTCTCCCGCGCCCCGTCTCCCGATCAGCTCAGGAGGATGGGGCGCGGTGGCGTCGGGGCTTCGCCGTCGGCGTGGACGGTGCGGTCGCGTGCCCACGTGCGCAGCGACCCTAACGACTCGGCCATCGTACGGGACAGCGGTCGCGTGGCCGACAGCTCGTGGGCGATCCGCGCCTGCGTGAGCGTACCCGCGTCGCTGAAGGCGTGATACTGCGCCGCGACGATGGCCTGCTCGATCTCGGCGCCGCTGAATCCGTCGGAGGCGGCGACCAGCGGATCGAGGGCGACTCCCTTGGGGTCGGTGCCGCGCTTGCGCAGGTGAATCTCGAAAATTGCCCGGCGAGAGGCGGCGCGCGGCAGGTCGACGAAGAAGACCTCGTCGAAGCGTCCCTTGCGGATGAACTCGGGGGGGAGCGTCGAGACGTCGTTGGCGGTGGCGACGACGAAGACGTCGCCGCGGCGGTCCTGCAACCACGAGAGAAACGAGCCGAAGACGCGCCGCGAGACGCCACCATCCTGCTCCCCGCCGGACGAGGCGAAGGCCTTCTCGATCTCGTCGATCCACAAGACGATGGGGGCCATGCGCTCGGCCGTGCGGAGGGCGCGCTTGAAGTTCTTCTCGCTGTCCCCGATGTACTTGTCGTACAGGAGCCCAGGGTCGAGGCGCAGCAGCGGGAGCGACCACTCGTTGGCCACCGACTTGGCGCAGAGGCTCTTGCCGCATCCGGGGACGCCGAGCAGGAGGATGCCCTTGGGGAACGGAAGGCCGAAGGCGGCGGCCCGTTCGGGGTCGAGGACCGCAGCGCGACGGCGGGCGAGCCACTCCTTGAGCCCCTCGAGCCCGGCCACCTGCGACATCCCCCCCTCGGTGGGCCAATACTCGAGGAGTCCATCCTGCTCGACGGCCTGCCGTTTGGCCTCCGTGACGCGCGGGATGTCGGCGGCGGTGAGGGCGCCGTCGGTCATGATCAAGCGGGTGAGGATCTTCTCGGCCTCGGTGAGCGACAGCCCGGCCAGGTTATGGAGTAGGCGGGCGCGATCGGAGGGGGTGAGGTCGACGCGGACCGGCATGCGGGCGGCGTGATCCCTCGTGACGCGCTCCATCAGGGCGCGGTAGTCCTCACCCTCGGGGGCGGGGACGGAGATGACGATTGCGTGCTGCCGCAGCGATTCGGGGAGGGTGACATCGCCCCCCGAGATGACGAGCGTCCCTCGGCGCGTGGCGAAGCGGTCGACCACGTCGTGCAGATGGGCGACGACGAGGGGATCCTCGAAATGGGCGCTGAGCGCGGGGAAGTGGTAGATCCCCGTCCCCTCGCGCTCGACGTGGCGTAGCGCGTCGGTCGGCAGGGCGGTGTCGTCAATGAAGGGGTCGGTCAATCCGCCGCCACGCCGAATCCCCTTGGACCGGCGCCATTCGAAGTAGTGCAGGGAGAGGCGGGAGGCGACGTGTCGCAGTGCCTCCTCCGCTCGCTCGTACTCCCAGGTGTCGAGTACCACGAGGGAGTAGCGTGAGCGAACGAGGAGTTCGAGTTCGTCGAGGAAGGCGGCGCGTGTCATGGGCGGTTCGTGACCTGATTCCCCTTATGACTGTCCGACGTGAGGGGCGTCACCCCGCCGACGGGGCGGGGGAGGCTTCCCAAAGGCCGATCGCCCGGTGTTAAACTTCCCGTCCCACATCTCTGGCCAACGTCGCATGCCGAAGTCGAGTCGTACCGCTGCCATCACCGGTGACCACGCCGCCATCGAAACGCCGCGCACGCAGGCCGATCGAATGTTTCGCGCGGCGCAGGAGTGCATCCGCCAGCGTCATCGTTATGCGCGTCTCGTCGAGCGTGCGGCGCACGAGGAGGAACAGCAGGGGGCGCTGCGCATCGCGTGCATCTGCGACGACGTGCTGATCGCGAGCGTCAAGGCCTACGAGACGACGACGGCCACGGGCTCGGCGCACCGCGAGGAGGACTGGTGGCACAAGGCGAACAGCCTCTGGCACGCCTCGCGCGAGTACAGCCGCCGTCACGAAGGGTGCGACAAGGACAGCCGCAAGTTCACCGACCACTCCCCGGCGCGGCTCGCCGAGCTGACGATGGAGTACGATCTGGAGGCCTCGGCGCTGCTCGCGTTGCAGCATGCGGTGCAGGCGTATCGCAAAGCGGCGCCGGACGCCGAGCTCGAGTCGAACGGCGCCGCTCGCGTCGCGTAGGTCGGCGGTCGACATCGCTCCACGGTCGCGCGACACCGCGCGGCCGTTGCGGGACATCGCGGAACGACGGCGCTGTCCCGTCCGTTTGCCCAGTGAGTCAACCCTGGGCCCATGCCAACGCACGTTCTCCGCGCTTCGCTTCACCTCCCGCTCCCCATCGAGCAGGTCTTCCCCTTCTTTGCCAAGGCCGAGAACCTCGGGCTGATCACGCCGCCCGAGATGGGGTTCGAGATCAAGACGCCGCTCCCGGTCGACATGCGGGAGGGGGCGCTGATCGACTACACGATCCGCCTGCACGGCATCCCCATGGGGTGGCGGACGCTGATCTCCACCTGGAATCCGCCGCACGAGTTCGTCGACGAGCAGCTCAAGGGGCCGTACGCGATCTGGCACCATACGCATCGCTTCCGCGCCGATGGCAATGGCGGGACGTTCATCGAGGACGAGGTGCGCTATCGGCTGCCGTTGTCGCCGCTGGGAGACCTGGCCCTCCCATTCGTGAAGCGGCAGCTCGACCGGATCTTCGCCTACCGGACCGAGGCTGTGCGGCGCATCCTCCTGGGGGAGCGAGCGGCTTCCGCCGCCTAACGCCGACGCCCGGGGAGGTCGCCGAGCCCGAACCGTTCCATCGACCGCAGGCGCTCGTCGTGTGGCGCGCCACCACGGATCGTCCCCGTGGCGCTGCGCGGATGGGGGCGGGGAGGCAGCTTGGGCGGCCCGGGGAGCGGGGGATCGGCTCCCTCGGCGGGAGCGCCGCGTGACTCGGGGAATCGCGGCATCTGGCGCCGCCGCGCGCGCCAGCGGAACGTAGGCGCAGTTCGTACGTACACCGTGCTGGAGGGGACCGCAGCGACGGGACCGCGACACCGACGACGAGGGGGGCGGGCTTGGATCGTCTGGTCGAGCTGTTGTTCAAGTACCGCCCGTTCGCCTTCGCGAAGGGGACGCTCGCCTTTGCCTCCGCGATCCCCCCCTGGATCATCGCCGTCGGGGCGCTCGTGGCGTCGGGGGTGGCGGTGGCCACCTAC
>ERZ795044.1395-NODE-1395-length-21918-cov-6.900929_pt1 | contig 21918 bp, 21 predicted proteins | sample MGYA00375128_ERZ795044 | MGnify/ENA primary metagenome ERZ795044 (study PRJEB30173, sample SAMN05720213) | anaerobic digester metagenome | isolation source: active sludge of municipal wastewater-treating anaerobic digesters | place: USA | collected 2014-12-22 ... | reverse complement strand
CCCCGGTCGAATGACGCGTGGACGGCTCCCCGTGCAATCGACCACGGTCGATGGCGGCGAATCCACGAGGCGTCCCCCGTCGAGCAGGCGAATGGTCCCGCGGGCGATCTCGGGTTGCCATTGCTGCACGATCTCACCCGCCGTCATCGCCGGGGGCTGTCGCGGACGATTGGCGCTCGTCGATGTGATCGGGTCACCGTAGGCCCGGAGCAGCCGCTGCAGCCCGGGATGCGAGGTCCAGCGCACGGCCACTCCGCCCTCCGGGCCGCGCAGCCGAGGCGGGACGCGGCGATCGCCCCCGGTGAGCACGAGCGTGAGCGGGCCGGGCCAGTGGCGCGCCGCCAGCGACGACGCCGCTCGCGTCAGGGCGAGGTCGAGCCGCGCCAGCATGTCGCTCCCGGCGATGAGCAGGAGGAATGGCTTGGCCGGGGGACGATGCTTGAGCTGCACCAGCGTCTCCACGGCGTCGTGGTCTACCGCCGTGCCGAAACCGTACACCGTCTCGGTCGGGTAGGCCAGGACCCCGCCGTTCTGCAGGTGCTCGATCGTCTCCCGCAGCGACGCTTCGACCTCCGGGGGGGACCAGAACGGAACCGAGAACGAGGCGGTGCTCATTCCGGGATCTGGGCGATGGCCTCGGCGCGCGCGAAGTCGCCCGCTTCCGTGACCTTCATGGCGCGTTCGCTCCCCCGCACGACGACCACGGGGAAGCCAAGGCGCTCGCAGAGCGCGGCGTCGTCGGTGGCCGAGATTCCCGCGCGCCGCGCTTCCAGGTGCGCGCGCTCGAGCATGTCGCGCGGGAAGGCCTGCGGCGTCTGCGCACGCCACAGTTTGGCCCGGTCGACGGTGCGCACGATGCGTCCTTCGTCGTCGACCTCCTTGAGCGTGTCGACGACCGGCAGTGCGGCGACCGCCGCGGTGCCGGTCCGCGCCTGGCGGATCACGGCGTCGATGGTCGCGTCGGTCACCAGGGGGCGCGCCGCGTCGTGCACCACGACGATCTCCACCTCATCGTCGAGGTCCTCGATTCCACTCCAGACGCTGTCGCCACGCTCGCGCCCCCCGACGCCGACCAGCAGGCGGTCGACGTCGCACTGGAAGATCCAGGGGGGCGGATCGCCGGCGACCGAGCGCGGGAGCACGGCCACGACCTGCGCCACGTCGTAACGTCGGTGGAAGGCCTGCAGGCTGTGCAGGAGCATGGGCTTGCCGGCGACCCAGCGAAACTGCTTCAGTTCCGCCTGTCCGGTTCTCGACCCGCTCCCTGCGGCCACGACGATGACGCCGACGTCGCGCGGCCCCGCAGACTCGGGGCGCAGCTCCGCCGGCGTCGTCTCGCGTGGCAAGTGACCGGGCGCGCGCGCCACGTCGTGCCCATCGTGCGAGTCGCCCGTGGCGTCGTGGTCACGCTCGTGGTCATCCTGGTGATCGTCGCCGCGATCGGTGTGCTGCAGGCCGTGCGGCGGGTCGTGCGACGTTTCGTGACGCATCAGCGGAACAGGTCCTTGAACAGGTTGCCTAACGTTCCCACCCCAACCACGCGGATGCCGTCGGGCGACTTGCGGGGCAGCGCGCGCTCCGAGAGGTACACCGTACGAAAGCCAAGCTGCGCCGCCTCGGCCAGTCGGCGTTCCGTCTGCGAGACCGGGCGCACCTCGCCGCCGAGTCCGACCTCGCCGATGAAGACCGCCTCCGAGGGAAGTGCCTGGTCGTACACGCTGGAGGCGAGCGCCGCCGCGACCGCGAGATCGCCTGCGGGTTCCTGCATGCGCAGCCCCCCGACCACGTTCAGGAAGACGTCGAGCGGAGCGAAGGACAGTCCCGCGCGCTTGTCGAGCACCGCGAGGAGCAAGGCAAGACGCCGTCCATCGAAGCCGGTCGCGACACGCTGCGGCGTCCCGAATCCGGCCTTGGCCGCCAGCGCCTGCACCTCGACGAGCACCGGGCGCGTCCCTTCGAGGAGCGCCGTGATCGCGCTCCCGGATGCGCGCCCCTGGCGGTCGCCGAGGAAGAGCGCCGACGGATTGCCGACCCCCAAGAGCCCGTCCTCGGTCATGCGAAAGACGCCGATCTCGTCGACCGAACCGAAGCGGTTCTTCGTCGCCCGCAGGATGCGATGGTCGCCGGTCCCCTCGCCCTCGAAGTACAGCACCGTATCGACGATGTGCTCGAGGGTCTTCGGGCCGGCGATCCCGCCCCCCTTCGTCACGTGCCCCACGACGATGACCGTCGCCCCCGCCGACTTGGCGTAGCGCATCAGGCGCGCGGCACACTCGCGCACCTGCCCGACGTTCCCCGGCGCCCCCTCGAGTTCCTCGGTCGCCGTTGTCTGGATCGAGTCGACGACCATCACCGCCGGCCGCACCGCAGTGGCGACCTCCAGGATCTGCTCCAACGACGTTTCGCACAGGAGTTGCACCTCTTCCGCCTGTCCGAGCCGCTCGGCGCGCAGCTTGACCTGGAGCGGCGACTCCTCCCCCGAGACGTAGAGGACGTTGGTTCCTCCCGCGGTGAGCGAGCCCGCCACCTGCAACAGGAGGGTCGACTTGCCGATTCCGGGCTCGCCGCCCACCAGCACCATCGACCCCGGCACGATCCCCCCGCCGAGCACGAAGTCCAACTCCGCAATGCCAGAGGAGAGCCGCGAGGCGCGCGCCGACTGCACGTCGCGCAGCTTGACCGGCGACGCGGCCCCCGCGGCCGCCGGGTGCGTGCCCGGGGCCACGCGCGAGCGCGCGGCCGGCTTGGCCGGGCGCGGCGCCGCCTCCTCAGCCAGCGTGTTCCATTCGCCGCATGCCTCGCACCGCCCGGCCCACTTGGGATGTTCGGCGCCGCACTCCGTGCAGCGGTACACCGACTTGGCGCGCGCCGCCATCACTCCTGGCGCGGCGAGTAGTTGTCGAAGCGCGTGTACTTCTTGTGGAAGTACATGCGCACCGTGTCGGTCGGACCGTTGCGCTGCTTGCCAATGATGACCTCGGCGAGCCCGTCGAGCGGCGTGCCGTCGGCCAGGCGGCGCGGTTCGCCGCGCTCGTCGTGCGCGCCTTCGTAATACTCGGGGCGATAGAGGAACATCACGACGTCGGCGTCCTGCTCGATGGCCCCCGATTCGCGCAGGTCGGAGAGCTGCGGCCGCTTGTTCTCGCCGGTGCGCTGCTCCGGACCGCGCGAGAGCTGCGACAGGCAGACGACGGGAACCTCGAGTTCGCGCGCAAGGATCTTGAGCGAGCGCGAGATGTAGCTCACTTCCTGCTGGCGGCTCTCGGAATCGGCCGGCCCCTGGATGAGCTGCAGGTAGTCGATGATGATCAACCCGATGTTGTTCTCGGCCTTGAGGCGCCGGCAGCGCGAGCGGATCTCGAGGATGGAGAGCCCTGGCGTGTCGTCGATCCAGATGGGGAGCGTGCCGAGGATGCCGGAGGCCTTGGCCAGGTTGCGGAAGTCGTCGTCGGTCAGTTTGCCGCTGCGCAGCTTTTGCGCATCGACCCACCCCTCGGCGGCGAGCATACGCGTCACGAGCTGCTCCTTCGCCATTTCCAGGGAGAAGAGCGCCACGGCCGTCTTGCCGTAGTAGGCCGCGTTCTGTGCCACGTTGAGCACGAAGGCGGTCTTGCCCATCGACGGACGCGCGGCGACGATCGTCAGTTCGGACGGCTGGAAGCCTAACGTGAGCTTGTCGAGGTCGTCGAAGCCGGAGGGGACGCCGGTCACGCTCTCGCCGTGGCGGCTCAGCTCCTCGATCTTCTCCATCGCCTGCCAGAGGAGTTCCTTGATGCGGTGGAAGCCCTCGGACTTGCGCGACTGGTTGATCTGGAAGATGCGCTGCTCGGCCGTGTCGAGCAGGTCGTGCGACGTCGTCTTCCCTTCGTACGCCGACGTGATGATCTCGGTCGACGTCTCGATGAGGCGACGGACGATCGCCTTCTCGCGGATGATCTTGGCGTGGTACTCGACGTTGGCCGACGTGGGGACGGCGTCGACGAGTTCGGCGAGGTAGTCCTTCCCCCCCGACACCTCGAGCTCCCCGCGCAGCGAGAGCTCGTTGGCAAGGGTGAGGACGTCGACGACCGACCCTCGCTCGTTGAGCGAGAGCATCGCACGAAAGAGGCGCCGGTGCGCCTCGCGATAGAACATCGTATCGTCGACGAACTCGATCGCACGCACGATGGCGTTGCGATCCATCATCATCGCCGAGATCACCGCCTGCTCGGCGTCCTCCGAATAGGGAGGGCGCCGATCGCGGAACGGATCACGCGCTGCGGGCGCGGTCGAAGAGTCGTCGAGCAAGCTGGACATCTTCCCAGGTCGGGCGCTTCCACGACGGATTGCGCAGCAATGCCGCCGGGTGGTAGGTGACGATCAGGGGCACCCCGTAGTAGCGGTGGATCTTGCCGCGCAGTTTGCCGATCGGCTCCTTGGTCTGCAATAGTGTTTGCGCCGCAAACGTCCCGAGCGCGACGATCACCTTGGGGTTGAGCAGCTCGATCTGCCTAACGAGGAATGGCGAACAGGCCGTGACCTCGTCGGGGGTCGGGTTGCGGTTCCCCGGGGGGCGGTGCTTGAGCACGTTGCAGATGAAGACGTCGTCGCGCGACAGGTTGATGGCGGCGAGGATCTTGGTCAGCAGTTGCCCCGCCTGCCCCACGAAGGGCACCCCCTGCTCGTCCTCGTTGGCTCCCGGCGCCTCGCCGACGCAGACGAAGTCGGCCTCCGGATTTCCCTGGCCAGGGACGGCCTGCTTGGCGGTGCGAAAGAGGGTGCAGCGTTCACAGTGCGCCGCCGCAGCGGCGATGTCATCCAGCGTCTGCCACGGGGACTGGGGTCCCCCGAAGAGCTCGTGCGCGGGCGAGCCGACGACGAGCCCGGTGGGAACCTGCTCGAGGGGGATCGTGGCGTGCGACGCCTCCTGCGGCGGCGAGCCTTCGGCGGGAGCGGTCATGGGACGACTCGAGGAGACTGGGGCATCGGGACGATCGCCCTCCGAACCGGGCGGTGCCTCGGGAGGGAGCGGGCGAGCGGCGGCCGCGGCCGGCGACGGGGCGCGCTGGCTGTCGGTGCGCGGGAGCGGCGCGCGCGGCACCGGAGGGGGCGACGGAGCGGCCTCACCCTTCCCCTCGCCCGACGGGCGGGAGTCGAGCGCTCGCAGCGCCTGTCGCCAGTCGCCCGGCGGTTCGCTGGCGGCGGGCGCCGCGACGGCGGGACGATCGGCGGGGGCAGGTCGATCGAAGGCGGGGACCGCACGAGCCGTTGCAGCGGCGGCGCCGGGCGTCCCCCGCCCGGCGCCGCCGGCGCCCAACATGCGCATGACCTCCTCGACCGACATGGAATCGAGGACCAGCTCCGTCTCGCCCGCATCGCGCCGCTGCTCGAGGTAGAGGCGCAGTCGCTCCTTAGCGTCCACCGAGCTGCCTCTCGACGCGGTCGAGGATGGCGTCGGCCACCTCGCGCTTGCTGAGCAACGGCAGCGGCTCGCTCGCCCCATCCCGCGAGAGGAAGGTGACGCGGTTGGTATCACCCTCGAAGCCGGCCCCCTCCTCGCGCGCGTCGTTCACGACGATCAGGTCGAGTCCCTTGGCAGACAGCTTGGAGGCGCCGTTGGCGAGGACGTCGTCGGTCTCCAGCGCGAAACCGACGATGATCGCCGCGGCCCGGCGGGCACTCATCGTGTCGCGCAGGATGTCGGGCGTGGGGGCGAGGGCGATCGCCTCGGGGGCCCCAGACTTCTTGATCTTTGAGCCCGACACCGTGACCGGCCGAAAGTCGGACGGCGCCGCCGCCATCACGAGGATGTCGGCGTGCGGCAGGGCACGCGCGACGGCGTCACGCATCTCCGCGGTCGTGGTGACGCGTTCGACATCCAGGACCGAGGCCGGCGTCACGCCTAACGGGCCGGCAATGAGCTTCACGTGCGCGCCCCGTCGCCACGCCGCCTCCGCGATCGCCACTCCCATCTTCCCGCTGCTGCGGTTGGAGATGAACCGCACGGGGTCGACCGCTTCGCGCGTGGGGCCGGCGGTCACGACGATGGTGCGCCCGGCAAGCGGCAGGTGCCCTTCGAGCAACCGCGCCGCGTGGAAGAGGATCGTCTCCGGCTCGGGCATGCGACCGGGGCCGAATCCCTCGCCGACGGCGAGGTCCCCAACGTCCGGGTCGATGACGTGATAGCCGAACTCGCGCAGGTGCGCCACGTTGCGCGTCGTTTGGGGGTGTCCCCACATGCGGTCGTTCATTGCCGGGGCGATGAGGACCGGCGCCGTCGTGGCGAGTAGCGCCGCCGTGAGGAGGTCGTTGGCGAAGCCGTGTGCGGCGCGCGCGAGTGTGTCGGCGGTGGCCGGCGCAACCAGCACCAGGTCTGCGCCTCGCGCGAGCTTGATGTGATCGAGGGCGTGCCCGGGGGCAATGAGCTCCGTGTGGACCGCGCGCCCGGTGAGCGCCTCAAACGTCACGGCGCCGATGAACTCCAGCGCCGAACGCGTCAGGACAACGTCGACCTCGGCGCCGGCCTGCGTGAGCAAGCGCGCCAGCGAGGCCGACTTGTAGCTGGCGATCCCTCCCGTGACCCCGAGGAGGATGCGGCGCTTCGCGAACGGACGAACGGGCGCTACTCCGCGCGACGGCGGGGGATCACCTTGTACTCCACGTCGCCACCGGCCAGCTCCTCCATGGCGCGCGTCGTCAGCTTCTTCTCGCGCGCGCTCGGCGTCAGGTTCTTCGGCATCTCGTTGAGCACGCGCGCGTACTTCGCCGCCACGAGGACCCCGAGGTACTTGTTGGCGGACGCGTTGGCGATTTCGTCAGGCGTAAAGACTCGCATAGCTCGTCAGGTTGCTCGTGCGTACTTCGTGATTTCGCGGTCCAGCCCATCTACGAGCTGCCGCACCCGATCCTCCAGCAGCGGCACCCGGCGGTGCCGCACCGTTTCTGCATCGACAATGGAGGCGACCTGCGTGTAGGCGCGCTCCAGATCGTCGTTCACGACCACGTACTGATAGCTCCCCACCGCCGCCAACTCGTCGCGGGCGCCGGTGAGGCGCTTGCGCACCGCCTCCGGGGACTCGGTGTTCCGACCCGTCAGTCGTCCCAGCAGGACTTCGGCCGACGGTGGAAGGAGGAAGACTAACACCGATTCGGGGTACGCGGCGATGAATTGTCTCGCCCCCTGAATATCGATGTCCATCACCACGTGCCGTCCGGTCCCGAAAACCCGGTCCACCTCGGACTTGAGCGTTCCGTACAGGTTCCCGTGGACCTCGGCCGATTCGGCGAAGTCGCCGCGCCCCCGTCGATCCCGGAAGTCGTCGAGCGACAGGAAGTGGTAGTCCTTCCCGTGCGTCTCGCCATTCCTCGGCGAGCGTGTCGTGCAGGAGATCGAGTATCCGACGTCCTCCCGCCGCTGAAGCAACATGCGGGCGAGGGTCGTTTTCCCTCCCCCCGAGGGAGACGACAGGATGAGCGGAAACGGGTTCACTCGAGGTTCTCCACCTGCTCGCGGATCCGCTCCAGCTCCTCCTTGATCGTCACGACGTCGGCCAGCATGGCCGCGTCGTTGGACTTGCTCCCGGTCGTGTTCGCCTCGCGCAGCATCTCCTGCAACAGGAAGCCGAGCCGCTTGCCCACCGGCTCACCATCCTTGCGCGACAGCGTCTGCCGGAAGGCCGTGTTGTGCGACTTGAAGCGCGACAGCTCCTCTTGAACGTCGAGTCGGTCGGCCAGGACGGCGATTTCCATCGCCAGTCGCCCCTCGTCCACCGCCACCCCCTGCGCCAGCTCCCGCACCGAGGCGCGGAGCCGCTCCCGCTGTTCGAGCAGCCGCGTTGGGGCACGCTCGGCGATGCGGGAGAGCGCCCCTTCGACGATCGCCAGGCGCTCCAGCAAGTACACGGCGAGTCGCTCCCCCTCTTCCTCGCGTGACGCGGAGAGCGCCTGGGCCGACGCGTCGACGATGGCGAGCAGTTCACTCACGTCGCCGTCCTCTCCCTCGGAGATCGAGGACATCACGTCGGGCATGCGGAGCACGGCCGCGACGTCGATCTCGCCGTCGAGCTGGTAGCGCGCCTGCAGCCGCCGCAAGAGTTCGACGTAGGCGCCGAATCGCGTCTCGTCGATGGCCGGAGCCCCCGCTACGCCGCGCTCGACGCGAGCCGTGAGCGAGATGTGGCCGCGGGTGACACGCTTGCGAAGCGCCTCGCGCACCTCGGTCTCCCATCGGCCCAACTCCGAGGGGAGGCGTATGGTCGCGTTGAAGAATCGATGATTGACGGAGCGGATCTCGACGGCGACGCGTGCAGCGCCTACCGTCCCTTCCGCCACGCCAAAACCCGTCATGCTTCGGATCATATGAGGCCGCGCAAGTTATTGCAGGACAATAACCTTGTCAATCAATTGAAGAAGTACCATCGCACGCCGTAGAACTGCACCGGCCGGTGCATGTAGAAGCCAGGCACCTGCTGGTAGATCTCGTTGAGCGCATTCCGAAACTGGTACGTGAGCGTCGCCTGCAGCAACCGAATCTCGAGCTGCGCACCCAACGATCGGTATTGCGACGCCGCCAGGATCTGGTCGCCGAGCGGAAAGAGGGCCTGCGTGCGGTACTCGTGCGAGATGGCGAACAGGATGTGCAGGTTCCCGGTCGGAAAGCGCGAGCGCCACCCGGTCTCGATGTAGAGCTGCGATCTCGTCTGATACTCGGGGCGGAGCATCCCGGCCGAATCCCACTTCACCGCGATCACGTCGAAGCCGAGGTCCTTCCAGACCTTGCCTCGGAACGCCACGAAGGTCCCGGCGGCCGCACCGACCGAACGCCCCGTGAAGCCGGTGTCGAAGACGATGGGTGCGATGAGCTGCGCGGTGTCGCGCGACATGATCCCGCCCGAGAGCCAGGCCCGGTTGAGCCGAACGCCAACTTCGCCGCGGTACGTCAGCGACGTCGGGAAGAGCCCGCCCTGCGTGGGCGCGTAGTAGCTCACCGCTCCCGACACGCCGAGCCAGGAAAGCGGCAGGAACCGCCCCGAGCCGTCGACGCGTCGAAGCTTGCGCTCGTCCTGTTGCTCCACGAAGCCGGCGAGGGCCACGCGCGACCGTTCGTAGGCGATGCGAGCGGAGGGCGTGAAGTGCGAGAGCGAGTCGAGGCGACGCAGACGACCGGTGAACGAGACAGCGAGCGCCCCACGCTCCCACCCCGCCGCGGCGACGTACTGCTGCCGGGCGATGCTCAGCTCGTTCGACGTGGGCTGGAGCGGTACGTCCACCGTGTCGCGGTGGGCGAGGTTGTTCTGGGTGTGCGAGAGCCGGGCCGCGGTAAGGTGGAGCCAGACGCCGCGCGTGGTGTCGGTGTATGCGCCACGGAGATAGGCCTCGTTGAACGCCCCGTCGAACAGCGGGAGGTTGGGACGGACCGGGACGAGGTCCTCGTCGCGCAGTTGTTCGGTGCGCGAGCGCGTGGAGCGGGTGAAGGAGACATCGGCGCTGAAGCGTCCGCGCGCCCAGCCACCGCGGCCGAAGAGCGACAGGCCGTCGGCATCGCCGGCGCCGCGGTTGTCACGCGTCCCGATCTGGTAGGCGCCCAGCTGCAAGGCCCCGCCGTTCCGCCACCGTTGTCCGTAGTAGCCGCGATAGCCGTTGGTTTCCAGGTCGCCCGTGCCGATGTCGACTCGCGTCGACGGTGTCACGCTTCGCACCCGCCACGAACGCAGGTGCACGCGGACCTCGCTCGCCCCGCGTTCAATGCGGACTTCCTCGAGTTGCCAGAGTTGCACGAACGACAGGTCGAGCATCCCGCCGTTTCTCGGATCGATCGCGTCCAGTTCGATGCCGTCGTAGAAGACGCGGACCTTTCCCAGGTCACCCAGCATCGCCCCCACCTGCGGCGAGCCGAGCCAGCCGGTGCGAAAGACCGTGAGCCCGGGGACACGCTCGAGCAGGTCGCCTAACGTCAATGCCCCCGTGGCCGCCAGTTCGTCACGTCCCCAGCGGTAGGGGTCGCCCAGGTCCGTGAGATGCGGCATCTCGGCCGATGGCGTTGGCGCCTTGACCGTGTCGCCGCGCCGCTCCTGCTCGCGCAGGATGCGCTGGCTCTCGCGCTGCAACGAATCGGTGAAGACCGAATCGGCCCGCAGCGAATCCTGACGCTGCTTGATCGAATCGGCCGCCGCCTTCTCCATCGCGGCCTTGACCTCGGCCGCAGACGCAGCCGCGAGCGAATCGGCGCGGGCCTTGAGCGTATCGGACGCCGGCTTCTTGAGCGTGTCGACGCCCGCCTTCTGGAGCGTGTCCGCGCCGGCCTTCTTGAGTGAATCGGCGCGAGCCTTCTTGATCGAGTCGGCCTTGGCCTTGGCGGCCTTCGCCGCCGGGGTCGCCTCCTGGCGCGCCGGGGGCTTGGCCGGCGGGCGCTGCTGGGCACCTGCCGTCCCGTGAAAAACGGCCCCGACCGCGAGGCCGAGGCCGGCGAGCCGGAGGAAGCGGAACAACGGGATCAGTGCGCTCTCCCTCGAACGAATTCGATGAACGTGCCCGTGGGCGTCCCGGTCGGCCCCTTGGGGATGATGCCGAGGTCGCTCTCGCTGTAGGCGGTGCCAGCCACGTCGAGATGCACCCACGGATAGGAGACAAACTCGCGGAGGAACATGGCGGCGGTGATGGTACCGCCGGCGCGCCCGCCGGTGTTCTTGATGTCGGCGACGTCTGACTTGATCTGCTCGCGGTACTCGTCGAACATCGGAAGCTGCCAGGCCGGCTCGCTCGCGCGGCGGGCGGCGCCCACCACCTCAGCCACCAAGGCGTCGTCGTTCCCGAGCGCGCCCGTGGTAGTGTTGCCGAGGGCGACGACGCAGGCGCCCGTCAGCGTGGCGGCATCGACGACGGCCGCCGGATCGAAGCGCTTGACCCACGCCAGGACGTCGGCCAGCACCAGGCGCCCTTCGGCGTCCGTGTTGATGATCTCGATCGTGGTTCCGGTGGAGGCGGTCACGACGTCGCCCGGCTTCACAGCGGTGCCGGACGGCATGTTGGTCGTCGCGCCGAACACGCCGACGACGTTGATCGGGAGCGCGAGGCGGGCGATGGCTTCCATGGCGCCGATGACACCGGCCGCGCCGCACATGTCGAACTTCATGAACTCCATGCGCTCGGCAGGCTTGATGGAGATGCCGCCGGTGTCAAAGCACAGCCCCTTCCCCACGAGCACGATGGGCTTCTGATCTTTAGGGCCCTTGCGATACTCCATGGCGACGAGCTTGGGATCCTGCGGCGTTCCCTGCGCGACGCAGAGGAACGATCCCATCTTCTCGCGCTCCATCTCCTTGCGCCCCAGCACCGTGACCTTGAGGGCGTGGCGCTTGCCCAGCTCGCGCGCCGTTTCCTCGAGCAGGTCGGGGGTACAAAGGTTGCCGGGCATCTGCGCGAGGCGGCGCGAGAGGGCGTACCCGGCCCCTACCGCCTGGGCGGCGCCGACGGCGCTCCCGAGCGACTTGGCATTGTCGGCGATCAGCGTCGCCTCGCGAAGCGGGGCACGACGGTCGCTCTCGGGCGGTGGCGTGCGCAGGTCGAGATACTCCCAGCAGCCGAGCTGCGCGCCAACCAGGATCGCCTCGGCCTCGCCCGCATCGACGGCACCTGCGACGATCGACATCGTGCCGACCCCCATGCGGTGCGCCTGGCGGGCGGCCAGCGTCGCGGCACGCCGCAGCGCGAGCGCCCGGTCGCTGGCCGCACCGTACCCGACCAGCAGGAGTCGCCGGGGGCCTCGGCTCCCACCCACCAGGTGCAACGTCTCGTCGCGCCCGCCGCGGAAATCGCCGCGACGCAGGGTGCGCCCGATCGCTCCGCCGATGGCCTTGTCCAGCACCTTGAGGTGAGGCGGCAGGTCGGTGCCCGCAGGCAGCAGGGTCACCAGCAACGGCGTGTTCAGCGTCGCCGTGTTCGTGGCGCGCGCAGCGATGGTCAGCGTCATGGAGGTCGGGTGGACTCGGAAGTGCCCCGTGCGAACGACGGCGAACTTGAGGGGTGCGCCGCGCGGGCAACCAATGATCGGAAGTGCGCGGAAAGCTAGGGAGCGTGGTTTGAGGCGGCAAGCGAATGCGACTGATAGCCACACGACACGCGAGATGTTCCGTGCCGGCAAGATACAGCGCGGCGTCACGCGCGCGTCACGCGCACCGCGAATGCGCGTCGCAACGTGCGATGGGAGGTCGCGGCGAGCGTGGAACTCGCCCGGCAATCGTCGCCCAGCGCGCCTGTGCCTTACGCGGCAGCGGCGGGCCCCTCCCCTACACCACGCGATCCGGCGGCTCCTCGCCCCGCAGGAATGCGGCAATGTTGCGGATCGCACACTCCCCCATGGCCACGCGCGACGCCTGCGTGGCGCTCCCCAGGTGCGGGAGGGCGAAGACGTTAGGGAGCAGGCGCAACGGCTCGGGAACCGCCGGTTCTCGCTCGAAGACGTCCAGCCCGGCCCCGCGGATCGTCCCGTCCTGGAGGGCGGCAATCAGGGCGGTCTCGTCGACCACGTCTCCGCGCGAGGTGTTCACCAGGAACGCCGAGGGCCGCATGCGGCGCAGCTCGGCGTCGCCGATGAGGTGATGGGTGTCGGGGGTGGCGGGACAATGCAACGAGATCATGTCGCACTGCGGGAGGAGCGCATCGAGTGTCGGGACGTACGACGCACCGCAGGCGCGCTCCACCTCGGCATCGGCCCGGCGCCGTGAGTGATAGCACACACGCATCCCGAAACCGAGCGCCGCGCGTCGTGCGACCGCCTGACCGATGCGCCCGAAGCCCACGATGCCTAACGTCGCTCCGCTCACGCGCGTCCCCAGCAAGTGCGTCGGACGCCAGCCGCTCCACGAGGCGTCGCGCAGCTCACGGTCGCCTTCGCGCGCACGGCGGGCCGCCGCCAGGATGAGCAGCAGCGTGAGGTCGGCCGTATCGTCGGTCAGGACGCCGGGGGTGTTGGTCACCACGATTCCCGCGTCGCGCGCCGCCTCGAGATCGATGTGGTTGGTTCCGGCCCCGAAGTTCGCGAGCAGTCGCACGCGCCGAGCACCGTCGGTGAGCACGCCCCTCGTCAGGCGGTCGGTGAGCGTGCAGAGCACGATGTCGTAGCGCGCCAGCGCCGCGCGAAGATCGCTGGGGGCAAGTGGCTCGTCCGTGGCGTTGAGCACGGCGCCGTACGCCTGCACCAGCGTGGTCTCCACCGGCTCGGGAAGCCGGCGCGTGACGAGGATCGAGGGGACAGACGTCATCGGCGCGGGCGTGTCCGAGAAGGGGGCAATCAGGTGATCCATGTCACGCCTCCAACGATAGTGAGCGGCGATCCGCCACACCGGCGGACGGCGACGCACGCGATTTCAGATGCGCGCGCGAGCGTCCGAGACTCGATCGGGTTGACCCCAATCAATTCCGGAGTGACCCGTATGCGCCCTGATCGCCTGCTCCCCGTCGTTGCCGCCGCACTGCTCACCCTCGCTGCCGCTCCGGCGCTCCGCGCCCAGGCGAGCGACCAGGTCTACGCCGGGGAGGACGTGGATACGCCGCCCCGACTCGCGAACCCGGCCAAGACGGCGCGCCTCGTGGCGGACTCGTATCCGGCGAATCTCAAGCGTATCGGAGTCGCGGGTCAGGCCCAAGTGCAGTTCGTGGTGGACGTGAGCGGAAAGGTCGAGCCGGGAAGCGTCGAGGTGGTGCTGGCGTCGACCCCGGCGTTCGCCTCCGCCGCGAAGAATGTCGTCGCGAAGATCGAGTTCACCCCCGGCAAGTCGAAGGGCCAGGTAGTACGCACGCGCGTCCTGCTACCGATCCAGTACAAATAGGGCGAAGCGCGGGGAGGGCCCGTACACGCCCGAGGCCTCTGACACGACACGGGGCGCGCTGCGATGACAGCGCGCCCCGTGTCTTTCCCTCATGCCCAGGACGAGACTCGAACTCGTATACCCCTGAGGGCGGGGGATTTTGAGTCCCCTGCGTCTACCAATTCCGCCACCCGGGCCGACGCCGGAATGTAGCGTCGCAACCGCGGCGGCTCAACGCGGCCCCCAGCCGACAATCGCTGTAGGCGACGGCAGCGACCGCGGCGCGCGAACGCCGAGCGCTACGGCTGGCCCGGCCGTCGCAGCATCTGACGGCGTTGCCCGGGCCTCGGCATGTCGATGCCGAGCGAATCGGGGAGCGTGTCGCCCTCGGCCCGACGGCGCATGTCATCGGCACGACGGCGAAGCTGCTCCTGCATCCCCATGAACTTGGCGCGCTGCACCGGCGTGAGGAACGTCGACAGCTCGCGCTGCTCGTTTTCCATCAGGTCGAGGCGGGCGCGCTGGACGCGCAGCGCACGATCCATGAGCTGTGCGACGCGGTCCTGGGTCGCCTGATCCTCGGCGCCCTTGAGGACGTCGCGCATTTCCTTGCGCACGGCGCGCTCCTCGACGAAGAGCTCGCGTCGCTTGCTCTCCAGTCGCGTGTTGACCTCGCTCATCTGTGCCAGCTGCGCGTCGGTGAGCGAGAGGCGCTCCTTGAGGACCTGCCCGAATCGTTCGCGAAAGCGCTGCTCGAGCTGCGCGCGCCCCCGCGGGGGGGCACCGCTCGTCACGCGCTGCGCCTGGAGCTGGCCAGCCGTAGCGAGGACAAACAGGGGGACGAAAAGGCGGATCATCGACCAGGGTCTCCTACGAACCAGTGCCATTGCTGGCCACCACGCGACCGCCCGGCGTGCTTTCGGGTTCGGCCAATGGGGCGGCTTCGAGTTGGTCCAGCTGACTGAGAAGGGATTCGAGTTCGGCGTCATTCAGGTCGCCCAACGCGGTATGGACGGAGGGGCCGCTCGCGGCCGACCCGCTGCTCACCGGGGTGTCGGCGCTGGCGAGCGCCGGCGCGGCGTCGAGTGCGGCCTGCTGCGCCACGGGCGAGGGTCCCTCCCCCGTCAGCGCCGAGTCGACGATGGCCACCGGCGAGCTCCCGAAGTAGGAGCGCGCCACCGCGAGCGACATCCCGCCGAGCGAGACGAAGGTGATCGCCGCCGCCAGCCGGAAGAAGATCGGGGAGCGTCGCCGCTGCGAGGCGACGGGCTGAATCTGGAGAGCGCGCGCCCCAGGACGCGGCAGGGCCGCGACGATCGCCGCCGTGTCGAAGGCCGGGACACGGACGCCTGCCATCGTGCGCTGCGCAGCGCGCAGGAGCGCCAACTCCGCCGCACAGTCCTCGCAGCTCGCGAGGTGCGCCTCCACGGCCACCCGATCGGTGGCGGAGAGGGCATCATGCAGCAGCTCGGGAAGCAGCTCCCGCATTGCGACGTTCGGGCAATCAGTCATTGAGCGTCTCCTTGATCTGCCGCAGCGCGTTGTGATAGTGCACGCGCGCCGCACCTTCCGTCGTTCCGACCACGTCGGCGATCTCCTTGTAGGACAGGCCATCGCTCACCCGCAGCGTGAAGACCTCGCGTTGCGTCGCGGTGAGGCGGCCAATGGCGCGCTGCATCTTCCGCTCGGCTTCCTCGGCGATCATCCCGTCGAGGGCGTCATACTCGGTCACCACGTCTCCGTCCTGCAACTCCGTCGTGTCCCGCTGTCGCTTGCGGGCGCGTCGCCGGTCCAGCACCAACCGCCTGGCGATGGTGAAGATCCAGGTTCGCAACGAGCTGTCGCCCCGAAAGGCGTCCAGCGATCCAAACGCCCGCACGAACGCGTCCTGCACCACCTCGTCCACACCCTCACGAATCCCCAGACTCGCCACGTATCGCGCGACCGACGGAGCGTGCCGATCCACCAGGAGGGTGGCAGCTCGCTCGTCACCCGCGCGCCAGCGCGCGATCAACTCGCCGTCCGGCGCTTCCACGCCCGATACAATATCCGCGGTCATTCGTATCCGGTTCCGACCCGTGAGACGCCCGACGGAGGAAAGTGTTAAGATGGGGGCGCTTCCGGTCGGACACGCTCACCGCCCCTCGCTCCTGACGCCCGGTGTCAATGGAAGTCATCGCCCATCGCGGTATGCCGCGCAAGTCGCGGGAGAACACCCTGGCAGGCTTTGCGGCGGCCATCGAGGCCGGTGCCGATGGCATCGAGTTCGATGTGCACGCCAGTCGCGACGGGGTGGTCGTCGTGCACCACGACGCGCACCTTCCCCCACCCCCCGGGTCGCCAGCGGGAAGCCTCGGGGTCCCCATCGCCGCGCTGACCTTCTCCGAACTCCGCCGAGAGTCCTTCGGTGGGGGGGACATCCCGTCGCTCGACGAGACGCTTGCCTGCGTCGACGGACGCGCCACGCTGTACGTCGAGGTCAAGGCGCCGTCAATCGAGAGCCGAGTGGTCTCGGAACTCACCTTGCACCGGGCGCGCGCCGCCGTCCACAGCTTCGATCATCGCATTTCCCGCACGGTCCGCGAGATGGCGCGCGAGCTCCCGACGGGGATTCTCACGACGAGCTATCTGGTCGAACCCGAACGCGCGCTCCGGGCCGCCGGCGCGCGCGACTACTGGCAGCGTTGGGAGATGATCGACGCCGCGCTCGTGAACCGCGTGCATGGTGCCGGTGGGCGGGTCATCGCCTGGACCGTGAATAGCACCGCGGCGGTCTCGCTCCTCATCGCGCTCGGGGTCGATGCGGTGTGTACCGACGTGACCGACGAGATCGTTCCCTTCGTCCGGCAGCGGGAGGGGGCGAAGGGAGGATAACCGGCGCCCGGCGACGCGCCTTTCCGACGGCCCGGCGCGTCACGGTGCCATCTGGCCGGGGGGTGGCTCGACCGGTAGCTTCGGCCGCCGTCGTCCCCCCTTCCAGCCACCGGAGTCCAGCGACCCCATGCGAGCGTTCATCCCGCTCCTCCTCGGCGCGAGCGCCGTGGGCTGTGCCGCGCAGCAGCCCGTGCCGGCACCCGCCCCCCGCCCTGCGCTAACCGCCGCCGACAGCACCCCGAAGGTCTCCCCCGGCGCGGGTGCCCTGAGCCTTCCGAACGCCGATCCGTTCCCCAGTACATATCGTCCGTTCGCGGTGCGCACGACCGTCCTCCGCAACGCGACGATCATGACGGCCGCCGGACCGACCCTGCGTGGCGCGTCGATCCTGCTGCGCGACGGCAAGATCGCGGCGGTCGGGATGAACCTGGACGTGCCCTCGGATGCCACGGTCATCGACGGCACCGGCAAGTTTGTCACCCCCGGCATCATCGATACGCACACGCACCTCGGGGTCTACCCGGCTCCCGGTGTCGAGGCGCTGAGCGATGGCAACGAAGCGACGAGTCCGTCCACGCCTAACGTGTGGGCCGAGCACTCCATCTACGCACAGGACCCGCAGTTCCCACGCGCGCTGGCGAGCGGCGTCACGACGGTCCAGGTCCTCCCCGGCTCGGCCAACCTCATCGGCGGACGCGGCGTGACGCTCAAGGTCGTCCCCTCGCGCACGGTGCGGGGGATGAAGTTCCCGGGCGCCAAGTACGGACTCAAGCACGCCTGCGGCGAGAACCCCAAGCGTGTGTATGCCAACCGCGGCCCATCCACCCGCATGGGCAACGTGGCCGGTTGGCGCGCGCAGTACCTGCAGGCTGAGCAGTACCGCCGTCGCTGGGACCGCTGGCTCGCCGACCGCAAGGGCGAGCCGCCGGCGCGCGACCTCAATATGGAGACGCTGGCCGAGGTGCTGCGCGGCAACATTCTCGTGCAGTGGCACTGCTACACCGCCAACGACATGGAAGGCGCGATGGAGGTGGCCGACGAGTTCGGCTTCCAGATCCGATCGTTCCACCATGGCGTCGAGGCCTACAAGTTGGCCGACCTCCTGGCGCAGAAGGGGATCTCGGCGTCGCTCTGGTCGGACTGGGGCGGCTTCAAGGTCGAGGCGATGGACGGCGTGCGTGCCAACATCGCCCTCGTTCACGCAGCGGGAGCGCGCGCGATCGTCCACTCCGACGACGCGAGCGGCATGCAGCGCCTCAACCAGGACGCGGCCAAGTCCATCACCGAGGCGCGCACGTTAGGCATCGACATCAGCGAGGACGAGGCCATCCGGTGGCTCACCGCCAACCCGGCGTGGGCGCTCGGCCTCGAGGATCGCGTCGGGACGCTCGAGCCGGGCAAGAACGCCGATGTCGTGCTGTGGAGCGGCACGCCGTTCAGCATCTACTCTCGCGCAGAAAAAGTCTGGATCGACGGGGCCATGCTGTACGATCGCCTCAATCCCGCGTCGCGTTGGCGCACCGACTTCGAACTGGGCTTCGTCCCCGAGACCGAGGGAGGGCGCTGAGATGACGATCATGACACGTTTTCCGGCCTGGGTGAGCGTCGCATGCGTCTCGCTCGCGGTGGCCACCGCATCGCTCTCCGCGCAGACCATCGCAATCACGGGGGGCAAGGTCCATCCGGTGAGCGGCCCGGCGATCGAGAACGGGACGGTACTCGTCCGCGACGGGAAGATCGTCGCCGTCGGGAGCAACATCGCGATCCCTGCCGATGCGCAGCGCATCGATGCGAAAGGCAAGTGGGTCACGCCGGGTATCGTCAATGCGACCACCTCGCTCGGCCTCACCGAGATCGGCGCCGTTGAACAGACCGTCGACCTGTCCGCCAGCGGCCAGGGCGATGGGGTGACGCCGTCGCTCCGGGTGTGGGACGGCTTCAATCCCGCGTCGGCGTTGCTGCAGGTGACGCGCAATGACGGAATCACCACCGTCGGGCTCATCCCGCGCGGCGGACTCGTGGGCGGCCAGGGCGCCGTCGTGTCGCTCGGCGACGGCGCGTTAGGCGACGTAATGCTCAAGGGGCCGGCGGCGATGTTCGCCGACATCGGCTCCAAGGGGCCAGACCGTGGTGCCTCGCGCGCCGAGGTGTATCAGCGTTTGCGTGCCGTCCTCGCCGAGGCCCGTGACTGGCCCAGGCGCCGCAGTCGGTACGACGCCAACGCCTCGCGTCCGCTGGCCGCGCGCCCGGTCGATCTCGAGGCGCTACAGCCCGTACTGCGTGGCGAGATTCCGCTCGCCATCGATGCCGACCGCGCCAGCGACCTCGTCGTCGCACTCGACATCGGCAAGGAGTTCGGGATCAAGGTCGCCCTCACCTCGGCGACCGAGGCGTGGAAGGTCGCCGACCAGATTGCCGCAGCGAAGGCCTATGTGCTCGTGGGAGCGCTCAACAACATTCCGCGCGACTTCTCGATGCTCGGGGCGCGGCAGGAGAACGCGGCGCTGCTCCAGCAAGCCGGGGCCCGGGTGATCATTGCCGGCGGCGTCGACGCCTTCAACGCCCGCAACGTGAAGTACGAGGCAGGGGTGGCGGTTGCCTTCGGGATGCCGTGGGACGCCGCCCTGCGCGCGGTGACGTTGACCCCAGCGGAGATGTACGGCGTCGCGGACCGCGTCGGCTCGCTGCAGCCCGGTCGTGACGCGACGCTGGTGATCTGGAGTGGCGATCCGTTTGAGCTGTACACGCGCGCCGAGCGGGTCTACGTGCGTGGCCGTGAGGTGCAACGGCCGTCACGCCAGGACGAACTGATGCGCCGCTACAAGACGCTGCCGCCGGACTATCGCGCCAAGCCCTGAGATGGCGCCGGCGGACGTGCGCGCGGCAACACCCGCACGACGCTCGCGTCCGGCACCCAATGCACGAGGGGCGCACCAGCCGGTGCGCCCCTCGTCGTGTGTGCGGTTGCGTTCGGACGACCTGGCGCGACCGACCTGCTCCCCCTAGAGCGTCGCAGCAGGACCGTCGGACGCGGGACCGGGCGACGGTGAAGCGCTGGAGGCGGGGGGCGGAGGGGCATCGGCGCGCGGGGCCCCGTCAGCCGGGACGTTGCGCCCGGTGAGCGTGCGCATCCGATCCTCGAGTACGGCCAACTCCTCCTCGCGCGTGCGCACCGCGTCGACCAGTCGCACCATCGCGTGGTCGTCCGGCGTCTCCTTCCCGGTTCGGGCACGATAGACCGCGTAGCCTAACGACTGGGCCGCGCGGTCGACGAGTTGGCGCGCCCGGAAGACCTCGAGGCGGAGTTTGCCTTCGTCGAGGGCGTCATTCGCCACGCGTCCGGCGCGATCGAGTTCGGTCCGCAGCTTGTTCCAGAGCGCCATGGAGTCATCCTGCCGCCAGGGGAAATCCTCTCCGGAACGCCAGAGGGCGCCGGTCTGTCGTGCCATACGATGGTACGATGGGGGAGGTTGCACCGGGCTGGCAATGGTCCGCCCTTCGGCGGTGCTCCGTCGTTCTGCCCGTCCGACCCCCGCGGCCGCCCCCGGCTGTCGCGACCGCGTGTTGCGTCCGCGGCGTCGTTCTCGCTGGCCGGACAAACGAAAACGCCCCCGGCGAACCGGAGGCGTTGTCATCAGCGCGGTGCAGATCAGGCGGCGGGAACCGTCTCGACCGGGAACGGGTCGACGCTCACCTGCTGGCGCTTCTTGTCCTTGTGGTGGAAGCGGACGACGCCATCGACGAGCGCGTAGATGGTGTAGTCGGTGCCGAGTCCGACGTTCTGCCCCGGGTGCCACCGCGTGCCGCACTGGCGCACGATGATGTTCCCGGCGCGGACGGCCTCGCCCCCGTACTTCTTGATTCCGCGGTACTTCGGATTGCTGTCGCGCCCGTTGCGGGACGAGCCGACGCCCTTTTTATGTGCCATGGTGTCCCCTCGTCAGCCGAGCGTGATGTCCTTGATGCGGACTTCCGTGAACCCCTGCCGGTGCCCCTGCTTGCGGGCGTAGTTCTTCCGGCGCTTGAACTTGAACACGACGATCTTTTCGCCGCGACCATGCTTCACGATCTCGCCGGTCACCTTGGCACCGGTAAGGTACGGGACGCCGGTACGGACGGTCGAGCCGTCGGAGCCGAGCAGTACTTCGTTGAATTCAACCGAGGCGCCGGCATCGCCGGGGAGCGTCGCGATGCGCAGCGTCGACCCGGGCTGAACCCGATACTGCTTGCCGCCGGTGCGGATAATGGCGTAGGTCATGGTCTCGAAACGGAAAAAAGAATGCGAGCCCGAAAAGCTAGTCGTGGCATAGGGTTCGGTCAACCCGCTACGCGACCGAGTATTGCTGCGTTACGTCCCGCCCTGCTCCCTTCACCACCAGCTTGAATTCGTCGGGGCGCAGGAGCGGATCATCGCGCATCTCCACCGCGAAGCCGGCCGCCTTCTCCAGCTTCCGAAGATAGTCCTTCTCCTGATCCAGCACGTACAGGGCGACCTCCGGGTGCAGCTTCACCACCAACGGTTCCCGGCGCCCCTCGACCGCCATCCGCTTCACCGACCGCTCCACGCGGCGCGCGATGGTCTCGGGGGTGAAGACGCGACCGGTCCCGTTGCAGGTCGGACATGCCTCGGTCATCTGCTGCAGGTGGCTCTGGCGGACGCGCTGGCGCGTCATCTCGATCAACCCGAGATCGGAGACCGGAAAGGCCTTGGTACGGGCTCGGTCGCGCCCCAGGTGGGTGCGGATCTCCTGGAGCACCCGATCGCGGTTGCTCTTGGTCTCCATGTCGATGAAGTCGGCCACGATGATCCCCCCCATGTCGCGCAGGCGGATCTGTCGGGCGACCTCACGGGCGGCCTCGAGGTTGGTCTTCAGGATGGTCTTCTCGGGGTCCTTCTTGCCGGTGAACCGCCCCGAATTCACGTCGATCGAGACCAACGCCTCGGTCGGCTCGATGATCAAGTAGCCGCCGGACGGGAGCTCACACCGACGCTTGAACAGGTCGCGGATCTCGGTCTCGATCTCCGCCTTGTCGAACAGCGGGACGTTCCCCTCATACAGCTGAACGCGCTCGATGAGTTCGGGGGCGATCCCCTTGAGGTACTCGACGATCTCGTTGAAGACCTGCTTGGAGTCGACCTGAATCGACTCGACCTTGGTGCTGAAGATGTCGCGGATGATCCCGCGGGTGAGCGAGGTCTCGCGGTGGAGCTGGACGGGGGCGCGGACGAAGGTCGTCTTCTTCTTCACCCGCTTCCACG
>ERZ795044.1393-NODE-1393-length-21969-cov-24.706398_pt1 | contig 21969 bp, 17 predicted proteins | sample MGYA00375128_ERZ795044 | MGnify/ENA primary metagenome ERZ795044 (study PRJEB30173, sample SAMN05720213) | anaerobic digester metagenome | isolation source: active sludge of municipal wastewater-treating anaerobic digesters | place: USA | collected 2014-12-22 ... | reverse complement strand
TTCGCACGGAACGAAGGGGCGAACCGGGTACACTTGGGTCACTTGTACCCTGACCTGTACCCCGCCACCTTGCTCCAGCCCATCCAATCGCATCTACCCTGCGCAGGCATCCGCGGTTTGCTTGGCATGGCCGAAAGCCTCGTCGCCACCGGTCGCGTTGGCGCACTGGCAGTGCTTGCCCAGGTGTCCGCAGGGGTGCACCGCGAGCGCGGTGCCTTGGCCTTGCTGGATGGCGATGAAGTGGTGGCCGGCTGGCTGCGCGGCGGCACCCTGGAAGATCGTCTTTGCCAGGAAAGCGCTCTCGTCGTTGGCGAGGGCAGGGCGCGCTGCATTGACCTCGAAGCCGCGGACGACAGCAGCCATGCTTCCGTCATTGCCGCCGAGAACCAGGGCAGCCTGCGTATCCTGATGCTGCCCTTGCCGGTGCAGGTATCCCCCTTGCGCGAAGCGATCGCTGCCGCCTGTGCCGAAGGCGCCTGGCTGAGACTGCGCCTGGAACTTGGCCTGCCACCCAGTGCAGATCCCGTGGTCGGCTTTGGCGAAGCGCGCGCAGGACAGCGCATCTTCACCTTCGATCCGCAGGGATTGCCCACGGATGCCGCCAACGAGTTCAGCTATCAGGTGCGACTCGGCTACGCACCGCCTCCGCGCCTGGCCCTGCTCGGTGCGGGTCCGGAGTCACGTCCGCTGGCAACCCTGGCGCGCCAGCTCGGCTGGATTGTCGAGCTGGTTGATCAGCGTGTCGAAATGCGTCGCTTCATCGACAGCTTTCATGTTGACCGCATTCACGCCATTGCCCCGGATGCACTCGCGCAATTGCTGGATACACGCCATTTCGATGCTGCCATCGTCGGCAGCCATGACTTTGAACTGGATGCCAGCCACCTGCGCCAGCTGGGCGATACCGGAATCGGTTACGTGGCCTTGCTCGGCTCCCCGCTGCGTCGCGATGCCATGCTTACGCGCATGGGCGACATCATCGCCACCCAACTCGAACCCCGCCTCTACGCACCGGCCGGTTTGCACTTGGGCGGCGAGGGACCGGAAATCATGGCCTTGGCCATCGTCGCCCAGTTGCAGCGCTTCCTTGCCCACGATGTGAGCGGCTGAGCCTCAGACAGAATTTCGCCACACGCTGCCCAAGGGATCGAACTCGGCTTCATCGACTTGCTCGGCACCACGCCAGCCGAATCCGCTGACCGCGAGCACGCCTTCCTGCATGGGATCCAGTCCGAACAACTGCTCGATGTCGCGCTCGTTGACGGCGGCGGTGATGAATGCGGCAAGCCCGCGCTCGGCGGCAGCCAGATACAGGGTCTGCGACAGGTGTCCGGCATCCAGGATCACCGCGCGATAGGCCTTGGCGTGGTTGCGGTATTTCCAGAACGTGCGGCGAAAGCGACTGGCCAGCACCACCAGCACATGCGCCTTCATGAAGTGACGCTGTCCGGCGACGAGGCGCAAGGCCAGCGCCTGGGTCTCCGCCGCGGCCACCTCACCCAGCGGTTCCAACGCATGATCAATCGGATGGTAGTGATACAAGCCCGGCGCCACGCCCTCGACGTTCTGCACCAGCAGATAGGCTTCGGTCGGATGCAGGCCGCCGGCCGAAGGCACCGCACGCTTCATCACATCGATGCCTGGCTGGTCGCTGACCGCACGGGCAGCGAATGTACGGTACAGGGTGTGGGCAAAGTCTTGCGCTGAAACCGGGCGCGAGGTATCCCAGTTGCGACAGGTCACGCGCTGGCGGATGAGGCTTTCCAGTGCGCTGTCGGCGGGTTTGCCCAGGGCCATGCGCTGGCCGGATTCTACGCGTTCGCGCACCGGCGGCTCCGGTGTCCCCAGGCGATCCAGGAACGGTCGATCGGTTTCCTCGCCGAATCGGCGCTCGGCTTCCAGGGTATCCACACCGCCCCAGCGGGTATGGCGTTGCACGATGGCGGACAGACCCTTCCAGTGGCCTGCGCGCACGATTTCGTCTGCGTGCCGCAGCTTGGCGTGCGCTGGACTGTCGCACAGCAGCAGCCCCTTGCTGACCAGGCTTTGCAGGACCTCCTGCGGATGCTCAGCGGCCAGCGCATCGAAATCTACCCAGTTTTCCGGCGACAACTTGCCGAGTATCCGCACTTCGTCGTCATCGAGGGTCTGCTCCTCGTCGAGGTGCGCGGCCAGTGCAAACGAGTCGAGCAGCATCTCGATCCCGGATCCTCCCTGGGTCAAGCGGGCCAGATCAAAATCCAGACGTTCGCGGGGCTCGATGACCAGCACCGCGCAGCGACGTGCCTGCATGGCATGTTTCCGGGAAGGAGAGTTCTGCTAGCCTACGGAGCGATCTTGAGATCGACAAGTGCACGTCGCTTGAAACGGGTCGCAACTGCAATCTGCCGACCGACCAACGGATGACGGTCCAACACCGCTGTCGCTGCGCCAGCCAAACCACACCAGGGGAAACCAGACATGAACAAGAATCGCCTGCCGAGGGAACAGGAACTTTCGCTGCTCGGAAAATTGTCCAGCGATGATGCGTTCCGCACGCGCTACGAGACGGATCCGCGCGCTGCATTGAAGGAGATGGGCGTCACCGACAGCACCCTGGCATCGCTGGATCCGGCCGGACTGGCGCCCGGCAAGCTGGCCGACAAGGCCGTCATCGCACAGACGCTCAAGCAATTGACCGAGCAAGGCTTGAGCGATCACGTTTGCCTGATCTTCCCGGTGTTGCGCCTGAACTACGGGGATCCGGGTTCCGACAAGACACCCTGAAGGGCGCGAATGCGTTTTGCCAGGGCGGGCCGGGCGCTCGCCTCCGGCCATGCCTCCAGGAACTGTTTCAGCATGGCGCGCGCGGAGTCCTTGTCCTTTTGCGCCACGGCCAATTCCGCAGCTTGCAGCAGGGCGAGGGTCGTGTGCTGGACATTGAATGCCGTCAGCCGGTTGTCCGGCGCAACTTCGGCATACGCCCTTCCACGGTGGCCGCTCAACCAGCGCGCCTGCTGCAGCGCCTTGCCTGCCTGTCCCGCAGCGGCGTAGGCATCGAGCAGGGCCACATGGGTGATGAACAGTTCGCTGCCATCCAGCAGGGTTTCGAGTCGCTGGATGCCGGCGCCATGACGGCCTTCGATGCGATCAAGCTCGGCTTCGACGACCGAGCGCAGTTTGGCGTTGCTTGAACCGCTGGGCATGTCGGCCAGGGGAATGGCCGCCAGCACCCGTCGTGCCAAGTCGCGCTCATTGGCGCGGGCAAGCACGTAGGCCAGGATCAAGGCCTGCGCATCCAGGGTCTGGCGTCGAGCCGTCTGCGCCGACTTGCGCTGCGCCAGGACATCCTCCAGCTGCTGTTTTGCGGAACGCAGATCGTCGCCAGAAAGCGGCGGGTCGGCGGATATCAGGGTCAGGCGCATGATCGAGAATGCCTGCGCCAGGACCTTGCCATCGGTTTCAGCGCGTGCTGCCTCGTCCAACAGCGTGGATGCCTGTTCCAGCTTGCCCTGGTCAACCAACAGGGCCGCGTTCAAGCTGGCGCGCGTGATCGCCATCGCCGGATTTCCCTTGGCGGCGCCCGCCGGGCTGCGTGCCAGGGTTGCCTTCGCTTCGTCGAACTTGCGCATGGCCGCCTGCGTGGCGGCATGGTACTCGGTGAACTGCAAACCTTGCGCTTCGGCGTCGGCGAAGTGGGCGAGTGCCTGCGCAAAGCGCCCGTTGCCAAGCTCGAGTATTCCCATCAGTTGCAGGGACGGCATGCGGTTGGGATTCTTCGATGACGCCGAGGCTTCCACCATCGCCATCGCCTTCGCGTCAAAGCGGTTGGCGTCACGCCAGTTCAGGTAGGCGAAACTGCCCAAACCCGTGAAGTAATCGGGAAAACGCTCGGTCAGGGTGGCCCATTTGACCAATGCATCCGGTGCCTGCTGCGCACTCGCACGCATCGCCTCTGCATACAGGGCGTCGCGAGTAGTCAGGCGCGCGCTCTGCTCCAGGGCCCTGGAGAAAGACTCCACGGCCTGTTCCTGTTGCCCGCTGCTGGCGCGGATGGCGCCGATGCGTACCTGCACCGAAGCAAGCCCGGCGTCGAGCTGCAAGGCCTGGCGAAACAGCTCGAGCGCTTCGGGAAACTGGCCGCTGGCATACTTGTTCACCCCCAGCGAGTAGGCACGCAAGGCCTCCAGATTTTCGGTCGCCACCTTTTCCAGCGGCTTGGATTCCGCCGACACCGTGGCCAGTGCTTCGCCCAGGCGCACGCGCAGCCGCTGGTTGATCACATCCAGTGACGGCAGGATCGATTCCTTGCCGATGCCATCGGCGGTTTCCGAGTACACCGTGGTCTGCGTCTGTGGATCGATCACTTCCGCCGTGATGCGCACCCGACCGCCGATCTCCGCGATGGTCGGCAGGATCAAGGCGCGCGCACCGTCGCGGATCGCCACTTCCGAACCCACCGCGCGACTGACTTCCGCCGTGGCCGGATCCAGTTGCATGCGCGTCAGCGTGTCGCGCACTTTCAGATCCGACAGCACATTGACGAAATGCGATTGCTCCAGGCCAATGCGCAAGGCGCTTTCCAGCGAATCGTCGAATACCGTCTCGCCAGTCAGGTTGTGCAGGCTGCCCACCACCACCCAATCACGCTCGGCAAAGGCAATGGCCGCCTGCGGCCGCAAGAACATGTAGAGCGGTATGGTCAGCAACGCCAACACCACCAGGGCCTCGATCACCACCGTTGCCGGCCGTCGCCAGAACGGCACTTCGCGGTGCGCCTTGCTCGACCACGGCGGCGCCTTGAGGGGCGCCAGGCCTTCTTCGCCCACCTCGAACACCGGCACCGGGTCCGGCACACCGCGGAAGCGGTAGCGGCCATGGGTGCGCCAACGCACTTTTTCGAGCCGCTCGCCCAACTCGCCCTGCGCGCGATGCGCCAATGCATAGGCAATGTTGGACAACAGGACCTGACCCGGAAAGGCCAGGGTCATCAGGCGCGAGGCGACCGGTTTGACCAGTCCCTCGACCTCGACCGGCTTGGCTCCGCGGGCGACATCTTCGGCGCTGTTTTCCCACACCACCACGTCGCCGACATGGATGCCGACCCGCGCCGCCAGATTCACCGATTCGGCGGCATTGAACTGGCGCAGGGCTCGCTGATAGTCCAGCGCAAAGGCAGCCGCCTGCACCGGCCGCTCGAACATCAGGAGGAAACCGTCGGTCTTGTCGATCTCGCGGCCTGCGTGGCGGTCCACCAGGGTGCGCGCCAGGCGATCATGCTTACGGATCAATTCCGCCGCCGCCAGATCGCCCAGTCGTTCCACCAGTGCGGTGGATTCCACCAGATCACAAATCAGCAGGGTACGCAGCTGCGCACCAACCGGGGTGCCCGACTCCGTGTCCTTGGCCATGCTGGTGTTCACAAACGTGCGGCAACCCGGATTGGCGATGGTCGATCACCCATTCTGCATGGCCATGCCGACCGATGCCACCAGCAACGCGAGGCTTGCTAGACTCGCCGGGGTTTGGTTTCTGCGGCACCAGGCCGGGTGGACGCCCACCAACAAGACCGCAGCAGGCTTGAATTCAGGGGAACAGATCGATGAGCGACTCCACATTGAGCGACAAGCAGGCAACCGAGTTGTTGCGCCGCCTGGCCACGGACGATGCGTTCCGCGCCTTGTTTGAGTCGAAGCCGGCCAAGGCCCTGGTCGAGATGGGTGTTCCCCATGAGACCGTGGTCGACCTCAATGCAGCCTGCCTGTGCGCATCCAAACTGGCGGACAAGGCCACGTTCCAGCGCGCGGTGGACACCATGGATGCACAGACATTGACGGCCACGTCCAAAATGGTGCCGCCAAAGATTTCAGTTCCGCGCTGAGGGCTCGGCCGCTTTTTCGCCTGAAGCTGCGTCAAGACGCTTCATCCAGGCCGAAAGCGAATCCGGCAAGTCCTTTTCTTTCCAGTTCGCCCGCACTACGCCCAACGCGTCGCGGGCGATATCTGCCTTGCCCAGCGCCAACGCATTTTCCGCTATATGCAGCTGGGCAAGGTTCGTCTGCAGCACGTTGAATGGCATGAACGAATCGCCCGCCGCCGTCGAGGCGTAGGCACGACCGCGATGTGCGGCAATCCAACGAGCCTCATTGAGCGCAGCAGCAAAGTCCTTGCGCTCGGCGTGCATTTCCATCAGCAACAGGTGCGTCCCGAAGTATTCCGTTCCATCCAGCATGCTCTTGAGGTTTTGCGCGGCTTTGTCGGTCTGGCCCTGACGCGCCGCAACCGTGGCTTCGACAAGCGCGCGCAATTTGGATAATGCCGGGTAGTCACCACCGCGCGCGGGTTCTGCCAGCTGCTCCAACCGCTGCTTGGCGGCCTTGACATCACCGTAGTACGCCAACAACCAGGCGCGGAAGAGTATCTGGGCCTCCCGTGCAGACGGCTGGCTTGATTCGGATGGCGCCGCGCCAGTGCCCAGTTGCCCAAGCAAATCCTTGCGTCCGTCGCGCGTGCCCACGGCCAACTTCAGCGCCATGCCAGCATCGGCAAGCATGCTTGCGTCCGATTCGTCGAGACTCGAATTCCCGGGATGCGATTGTTCCGCGGGCGACAGGGCTGCTGTCCAATTGCCCTCGTCCGCGGCCATGCCCATGGCCAGAAGTTGATCCTGGAACTTGTCACTCGAATTCGTTGAAACACGGCCAGCCTCGAGCAATTCGTGCGCACGCTTGAAATTACGCCTTGCTGCAAACACCGACGCATACATGTGATTCTGGAAGCGGGTACCCAATGCGGCGGATTTCTCGAACTGTTGCTCGGCCTGGGCATAATCCTCCGATCCGAGGTACAAGGTACCGAGCAGATAGTGGCCGGTGCCGCGATACGGATTCTGCTCGACGGTATTGCGCTTGGTGACTTCGATGGCAGCAGCAAAATCATTCGACTGCGTCCAAAGCAGAAAGGCATAGTTGCCTTGGGCAGTGAACAGATCCGGCTCCAGCGTAGCCAACGCCCGCCACTTTTCCAGCGCGACGCGCGGCGACTTGAGCCTGCTCATGCTGGCTTCCGCAAGCAGCTTGTCGGTAGGCGTCAGGCGTTCGCCCAATTCAAGCGCACGAGTGAGTTGCTGCTGCGCCTCCCGATTGCGATCAAGATTCAAGTACAGCATGCCCAGCTCGATTCTCGCCCGGGCAAAATCCGGATCCAGCGTGATCGCGTGTTGATAGAGGATTCCTGCCTGGTCGAAATCGCCCAGTGACGTTTCCTTGTAGCCCAGCGAATAAGCACGCAGGGCATCCAGATTGGCCGTGGCCACCTTCTCCAGCGGTTGGGATTCTTCCGTCACCGTGGCCAGTGCTTCACCAAGGCGCACACGCAGGCGTTTGTTGATCGCATCCAGCGACGGCAGGATGGATTCCTTGCCTACGCCATCGGCGGTTTCCGAATACACCGTGGTTTGCGTCTGTGGATCAATGACTTCAGCGGTGATGCGCACGCGCCCACCGATTTCGGCAATGGTGGGCAATATCAAAGCGCGCGCGCCATCACGGATGGCAATCTCGGACCCGATTTCGCGACTGACCTCCGTGGTGGCCGGATCCAGTTGCATGCGCTTGACCGATTCGCGCACCTTGAGATCCGGCAACACGTTGACGTATTGCGACTGCTCAAGACCAATGCGCAGTGCGCTTTCCAGCGCGTCATTGAACACCGTCTCCCCGGTCAGGTTGTTGAGGCTGCCCATCACCACCCAGTCGCGCTTGGCAAATGCGATGGCCGGATCCGGTCGCAGGAACATGAAGATGGGCACGCCGATCAACGCCGCCAGTACGACCAGCTCGATCACCATGGTGGCCGGTCGCCGCCAGAACGGAACTTCCCGGTGCGCCTTGCTTGACCATGGTGGCGCCTTCAGCGGCGCCAGGCCCTCCTCGCCCACTTCGAACACCGGCACCGGGTCGGGCACGCCGCGAAAGCGATAGCGTCCGTGCGTACGCCAGCGCAATTTGTCGAGTTGCTCGCCGAGTTCGCCCTGGGCGCGATGCGCCAGCGCATAGGCAATGTTCGACAGCAGGATCTGGCCCGGCAGGGCCAGGTTCATCAGGCGCGAGGTGATCGGCTTGACCAGGCCTTCGACCTCGGTCGGCTTGGCGCCCTTGGCCACGTCCTCGGCATTGTTGTCCCACACAACCACATCACCCACGTGGATGCCGACGCGGGCGGAGAGCGAAGTCGATTCCGCCGCGTTCAGTTGACGCAGGCCGCGCTGGTAGTCCAGCGCGAAGGCAACCGCCTGCACCGGCCGCTCGAACATCATCATGAAGCCGTCGGTCTTGTCGATCTCGCGGCCAGCGTGGCGATCTGCCAGGGTGCGCGCCAGGCGATCGTGCTTGCGGATCAGTTCCGCCGCCAGCAGATCCCCGAGGCTTTCGACCAATGCCGTGGAATCAACCAGGTCACAAAGCAACAGTGTCCGCAGCATCGAGCTGGCATGGGCTTCTGTCGATGCGTGCGTGCTGGCTGCCGCTCCGGCGGTCACGGGAAATTCCATTCACTGCGTTCGGGCCCTGCATTCTGCGCCGCGCGGTGCGCAATTTCCAGCAATGTGCACTTGATGGCAGGCGCAGGAATCGCGCCGGGTGCAACCGGCGGGCCGGATTCCGGCTTGGCAGGCTGTTGAAAAACGTTGACGAGACAGCCAGGGCAAGGCAAAAGCAGGCGAAAAAGCGCAGTTTACGGTGGTGCAAATGAGCATTTTGAGCCTGCTTTTGCTGATAAGTCAGGAATCAAGGAAGGTCTGAACAAGTACGGAACTCATTCGTCGCGAGCAAGCTCGCTCCCACAAAATCAAGCAATGGTGGGAGCGAGCTTGCTCGCGACAATACTTGTTCAGACCTTCCTTGATTGCTGACTTATGAGTAACGCAGCAATGGCAACGCAGCTGGTTTTTCAACAACCTGTCAGGCGTCCATGCGCCTGAACACGAACCACGGCAGGTGGGCAATGATGAACGCAACCAGGGCCCACCAGCGCGGTGCATGGCGATCGAAAGATGCCTTTTCCAGATTGGCAACAACCTGACTGGCCACCTGCGCCGGTTCGGCAGCCGGCAATGGCAGGCGCATGCCGTGGGTCAGGTTGCTGCGCAGGAAGCCCAGGCGATGGAATTGCACGCGCAGGCCCTGCCCTGAATGGCGATGGCGCAGGCTCTCGAAGAATCCCTGCAGGCCTCTTTTTGCCGCGGCATAGACCATGTTGCGGCTGCGCCCGCGCACGGCCGCCACGCTGCCGAAACCGACCACCACGCCGCGCGCCTCCAGCAGGGCCGGCAGCAAGGCCTGCACGATGGTGATCGGCGCATGCAGATTGATAGCCAGCAATTGGCCCGTCGCCGCTGCACCGAGGCTGCCATCGTCATCGACTCGCGACTGCCCAACCGGCAGCAGCAAGGCCGATGGCGCTGGCAATTCGGCCAGCGCCGCAAGCACGCGCGCACCCGGATCGGCGGTCGCTGCGAGATCCAGGGCCAAGGTGTGCACCTTTGCCGCGTGGCGCAAGCCCAGGTCGGCCGCAATTGCGGAAAGGTCGCGCGGATCGGAGGCGACCAGCAACAACTCATGGCTCGCGCGCGCCAGTTCCTCGGCCAAGGCGCGGCCCAGTCCGCTCGATGCACCGACGACGACCGTGGTCACAACCCGAGCCTGCGCGTCATGGCCGATTCCTGCACATGCGCGGGATCGAAGCGCCGCAGTGCATTGCGTGCATTGTCGAAATCCGCAAAGCAGCGCGGCAAGGTTGCGGCCTGCAAGCTGGAATCCTTGATCAGGTTCGGTCGACCCCCGTGGATGATGGCCAACTCGGTCAAGCTCTCGATGAAAGCGGCCTGCTCGCGCTGGCGCGGCTGCGGCATCTGGATGGCCAGGGCGATGCCGCTGCCATCGAAACTGAAACCTGTCGGTTTGCCCTCGAACAGCTTGCTGGCGATCAGGCTGATGCGCGGCCGCAAACGTCGCACTTCCGCTTCCAGTGCCGCCACGAACTCGGCGTAGCTGGCATGCGGAAGCAACCACTGAGCCTCATTCATTCCGTGCTTGCCGAAACCGGCAAAGTAACGGCGCGCCTCGTTGAGCGGAAACAGTGCCGCGGCTGTGGGCACTTGCCCGGCGACAAACTGGCGGTGCCTGACCCAACGGTTCATCGCGGCGATGCCGATCCGGTTCCAGGCGGTGATCGGCCACGGCGCTATCGTCTCGGGAAGATCAGGGTATGTCCGATGCTTGCCTGTCGTCCCATCCTTGGCTTCAAGGCCAAAGCGGATCGCTCCGCGGCCGAATCGCCCGGCGCGTCCATCGTGCCAGCCGTACAGCAGCGGTGCATTGGCGTGGCTGCGCAGGACCTCGGCGGCCTCGACGAGATTGGCCACTGCGATCGAACGCAAGGAGTACGCCTGCGCCGCAGGGACCAATCGCAATCGTGCACGCACCATCAAGCCGGGTATGCCGAAACCGGCGAAGCAGGCGGCAAAGTGATCGGCATCCTGGTTCGGTCCCAACTGCACCCAGCCTGCCTGCGCATCGAACAGCTCGATGCCCTCGACATGCTGGCGAAAGGTGCCGTCACGCGCCGGATTCTTGCCGTGCACGTCGGCGGCGATGCAGCCGCCGATGCTGGCGCGTGGATGGCCCGGAACCACCGGCAACATCCAGCCCCGCGACAAGGCGAAGCGGGTCACGTCGCCGATGCGCGCACCGGCCTCGACGGTGAGTCGCCCCTGTTCGGGATCGAATTCAAGCAAGCGGTCGAAGGCGCCCATCTCCTGCACCACGCTGTCGTGGGCGAAGCTCGCGCCGACAAAGGAGACACCGCCGCCACGGGTGATGCGACGTGCATCCGCAGGCAGCGCTTCCAGCAGACGATAGCGATCCGGTCGCTGCACATGGCAGCGCGCCGTCGTGCTGCGATCAAAGCTGGCCAGCTGCGTTTCGGCCAGGGCAAAGCCACGCTTCCTGCTCACGTCTGCGATTCCTTTTCGCCGGCAATGTCGGCCTCGAACAAATTGTCCAGGTCGCGCTGCGCCTCGCGCGAGTTCTGCATGATGGCCGCTTCGTCATCGTAAATGAGGTGCTGCTCGGCAAGCAGCTTCTCGTCGAACTCGCGGAACGCCGCGACCCGCTGTGCGGCCAGCTCCGAGGACATCCCCAGCGCCTCCAGCACACGTCGCGACAACACCAGGCTCGAGTGGAAGGTTTCGCGCTCGATCAAGGCGCCGAGGTCCATCAGCCGGAAGGCATGCTGGCGATTGCGCGCGCGCGCGAACACCTTGAGTTGCGGATACATGCGGCGCACCAGGCGCGCGGTGCGGATGTTGGCTTCCGGATCGTCGGTGGCGACGATGAACAACTCCACCTTGTCGATGTGGGCTGCCCGCAGCAAATCACTGCGCGTGGGATCGCCATAGTAGATGCGGTTGCCGAAGCGGCGCGAGATCTCGACCTGCTCGATGGAATTCTCGATGGCGGTGAAGCGGATCTTGTTGGCACGCAGCACGCGCGCGACGATCTGGCCGAAGCGGCCAAAGCCGGCAATGATGACCTGCGGCGTCTCCGTATCGTCGATCTGGTCGTAACTGCGGGGCGCCTTGGATTGCGCGGGCAGCAACTTCACGCACGCCGAAATCAGGATCGGGGTCATGGCCATGGACAGGGTGATCGCGACCACGATGAGCTGGTGCAACTGGGGATCGATCAGCGTGTTCTGCACCGCCAGGGTGAGGATCACGAAGGCGAACTCGCCGCCCTGCGAAAGCACGGCAGCAAGCTTCAGTGCCGTGGCCGCGGTTTCCCCGGCAAGCCGCGCAATGGCCACCAGGACAATGCCCTTGATGACAAGCAGCACGGCCAGGATGGTCGCGATCAGGAATGGCTGCTCACGCAACAAGGACAGGTTGACCGACATGCCAACGCTGATGAAGAACAATCCCAGCAACAGGCCCTTGAACGGGTCAACGCGCGCTTCGATTTCATGCCGGTATTCCGAATCGGCCAGCAGGACGCCGGCAAGGAAAGCGCCCAGCGACATGGAAACGCCCACCTGGTGCAACAGCCATGCCGTGCCCAGCACCACCAGCAGGGTGCTTGCCGTGAACACTTCCGGAATCTGCGTGCGTGCAGCACTGCGGAACAGCGGGCGCAGCAACAGCCGCCCACCGACGATGACGGCAGCGATAACAAGCACCTCGCGCAGCACGTACAACACGTCCGGCAGTGCGCCGGCCGTTGCGTGCCTGGCGGCAAGCAATGGCACCAGGGCCAGGATGGGAATCGCGGCCACGTCCTGCAGCAGCAGGATGGCGAATGCGAGCCGGCCATGTCCGCTGTGCAACTCCTTGCGTTCGGAAAGGATCTGCAAGCCGATGGCCGTCGAAGACAAGGCCAAGGCCAGGCCCACCACGATGGCGGTTTTCCAGCCGATGCCGAGCAACAGGGAAGCCGCGGCAAGCGCCAATGCGCTGCTCACCACCTGTGCCGTGCCCCAGCCGAATACCTGTCGGCGCATCAGCCAGAGCCGTTGCGGGGACAGCTCCAGTCCGATCACGAACAGCATCAGGATCACGCCGAGTTCGGAAATCTGCGCGATTTCGTCGGCATTGCCGATCAGGTTGAGCAGGGACGGGCCGATCAAGGCACCGGCCGCGAGATAGCCAAGCACCGCACCGAGCCGCGCACGCTTGGCCAGCGGCACGGCAATCACGGCGGCCAGCAGCAACACCAGGGAATACTGAAGGAAGCTGCTGGTTTCCAAGGGTCACTCCATGCGGGACTTGCGGATTATCGCACGCGGCCTGCATGCCACCGGTTCGTCGCCGCGGACAACGCTGAATCATTTTCTCTTGCCGTCGTTCCGGCGAGGCGCTTTACAACAGCCGAATGGCTGGTCAAGCCGGGGCCCATTTGGCCCATCAAAACAAGCCACGGGCTCCACGTTGAAACCCGGCCTTCGCCGGAAAGAGGGCGTGATCAGCGTTGCCATGAGCCACTCGCCTGCGTGCAGCATGTCGCAGCTCTTGAGACCAGGCGCAGACAGGCTCCTCACACCCACGGAGGTGACCCATGTTGCTTGCACCGTTCAGTTTGACCGACTCATCCACCCCGCAGCGTCGATCCGCGGCCCGCATGCCTATGCAAGTACCCGCATGGCTGCTGGCCTGGGTCGCACTCGGAACCCTCGCCCTGGTTCTGATTCCCGCCACGCGTGGCGGCGATTTTGGTGGCTACAGCCTGCCGTTCTGGTTGCTCGGCGCGCCCTTGCTTGACGTGCTGTGGCTGACACGTCGCCGTTGGCTGCCGCGGATTGGTCACTCGCAATTCGTCGCACGAGGATCCCGCTCACGGAATCGTCCTCCGCTGCCATCGCGTATCCGCTAAGTACGTTCGCTGGGGCTCCTACGCGAACAAGGCTTGTTGTAGGAGCCCCTTCAGGGGCGAACCGGTTCCATCGGCAGGGTCAACTTCAACAGCCAACCCAACAACCAAAGCTGTGGCATCACCAATGCCAGCTGCACCATGGGCGACAGCAACATCGACAACGTGGATGTGAGCTGCGCCGCCACACCTGACTTGATCTGGGACCTGGGCAAGTGGGGTGATCGTTGGCAGTAGCACGATGGTGACTTGTAGTCGCCCCCAAAAAAAGGTCTGATCAAGTATTGTCGCGAGCAAGCTCGCTCCCACAAAATCAAGCAATGGTGGGAGCGAGCTTGCTCGCGACGAATGAGTTCCGTACGTGTTCAGAGTTTCCCTAAAGGGGCTCCTACGCGAACAAGGCTTGTTGCAGGAGCCCCTTCAGGGGCGAGTCAGAGCAATCCACGCCTCTCTTCCTTCTCCTGCGCAGCGGGAGAGGGAAGACCACAGCCGGCGGGAATTCCCGCCGCCTGCGCAACCTGCGGGAGGGATGATCGACCCGGTTTGGCGCTTCGACCGCTGCTCTTCAGCCGTGTGAGCCCAGGCGCTTGCGCTCCATGCGGCGCAGGAACTCATGCATGATGCGCCGATACAGATCGGCACCAAGGTAGGCATCCTCGACTCCGGCATCGATGGACGGGTTGTCGTTGACCTCGATCATGGCCAGGCGCTCGCCATCCTTCTTGATGTCTACGCCATACAGGCCATCACCGATCGGTGAGGTTGCCTTCAGCGCCAGCTTGACCACATCCGGCGGCGCTTCGCGCACCGGCAGCGTCTCGAAGCCGCCCGACTTGGCCCGCCCCTTGGCGCCGTGGTTGTAGATCTGCCAGTGCCCGCGCGACATGTAGTACTTGCAGGCGTACAGCGGTTCGCGATTGAGCACGCCGATGCGCCAGTCGAACTCGGTGAACATGAATTCCTGGGCGAGGATCAGCGCCGTGTGCTGGAACAGGGCATCCGCCGCGGCCTTCAGTTTTTCCGCGCTCTCGACCTTGACGATGCCGCGCGAGAACGATCCATCCGGAATCTTCAGCACCAACGGGAAACCCAGTCGCGCGCTGCTTTCCTCCATCTTCTTCGGATCGTCGCGATAGAGGATCTCCGTGCGCGGAATCGGCAGGCGCTTTGAAATCATCAGGTCGTGCAGATAGATCTTGTTGGTGCACTTGAGGATGGAATCCGGTGCATCGATGACCACCATGTCTTCCTTCTCCGCCTTGTTGGCGAAGCGGTAGGTGTGGTTGTCGAGCGCGGTGGTCTCGCGGATGAACAGGCCGTCGTACTCGGCCAGGCGCTGGTAATCGTTGCGCCCGATCGGGTCGACCTCGATACCCAGCTCCTCGCCAGCATCGATGAACTGGCGCAGCGCGCGCTTGTTGGAGGGCGGCATGGCTTCGGCCGGATCCACCAGCATGGCCAGGTCGAAGCGGAACTTGCGGCGCGCGCGCGGCTTGCGCCACAACTTGCGCGAAAATCGATCCAGGGTCTGCGCGAAGGCATCTTCCTGCTCATCGGACAGCGAATGCAGGCCGGTCGGCTTGATCGCGCTGATCTGCCAGACGCGATCGCGTTCGAATTCGATGCGCAGGATCGGGCAGGGAAAGGTTTCGAACACCTGGCGGGCAAGATCTTCCAGCGCCGGATACGACGTCTCGCCGAAGTACACCAGCACGCCCAGATCGGTGGTGTCGCGGCCGCCGGCAGGCAGGAACTTGCCGAGCTTGCTGCTCAGGTCCTCGATGTCGAGGCCGTACAGCGAGCGCCGGCGCAGGTCGTTGATGGTGCGCACTGAGGGAATCACCTTGTGACCGCGCGCCTCGGCCAGCAGGGAGACGTAGTAGCCAGTGCCCAGATACTTGTAGCTGCGGCACAGGTTGATGACCTGGGTCCGCTCATCGTCGTCGTTGAGCGGTTGCTTCAGGTAATCCTGGGCAGAAACGACGTTGTCGGATGGATAGTAGGAACCCCAGTCCGAGGTTTTTTCGACAACGATGACAAGGCGACTCATGCAGGTTCTGCCGGTTGGGGATGGCGCAGCGAAGCGCTCCGCTGGCGCGGCGGGAGTCTGCCACAGCGCCCCGCTCGGCGGGAGGCGCAAGCCTTCGTCCATTCAGTCCACGATCATGCGCTGGACCCGAGCCATTGCGCGCTCCGCGCCGGCTGCCTAATCTCGCGGCATGTCCACGCTCAAGGCCCGCATGGCTGGAAACCCCACGGTTCGCATCCGCGCGGCACGCGTGTCGGATCTCGACGCGTTGGTCGAGCTGGAGAATCGCAGCTTCACAAGCGATCGCATGAGCAGGCGCCAGTGGCGTCGCCATCTGGCCAGTGCATCGGCCTGTGTGCTGGTTGCGCAGGCGGATCAGCCAATGGCCGGCGCTGCAATCGTGTTCTTTCGCAAGAACAGCACGATTGCCAGGCTGTATTCGCTGGCCGTCGATACCGGGCTGCGCGGCCTCGGCATCGGCGAGTTGTTGCTGGCTGCTTGCGAGGCCCGGGCCCTGGCGCGCAGGTGTCTCGGCTTGCGTCTGGAAGTGCGCACGGACAACACAGCCGCGCAGCAGCTCTATCTCAAGCGTGGCTACCGCTCCATCGGCGAGGTTTCGGACTACTACGAAGACGGCGCCCCTGCATTGCGCCTGGAGAAATTGCTCAGGTCCCGCTGATGGAATCAAGACAACGCTGATCAAGTGGCGCAACCGTCACGGCGTTCAGAAATCTCGTCAGTCGTGCTGCTTCGGTAGAGCCGAGCTTGCTCGGCTGCGGACACGTAGAAAGAGGCAAGCGGAGCAAGCTCCGCTCTACCGGAATCGTGCTGCTTTGGTAGAGCCGAGCTTGCTCGGCTGCGCCACTTGATCAGTGTTGCCTTAACGCATCGGCTCGGCGCGGATGAAGTTGGCGCGCGCGATGAATTGCTCCATGAATCCACTCGTCATCTGGCGACGCACACGGATCTGGCCGTCTTCGCTGCCAACGATCTGCCCACGAATCGGTGATTGCTCCTTGAGGTAGAACTTGAACCGCTTGCCGATTTCCGCGCGCAACTTGGCATAGTCGGTGATCGCGTCGGCGGCGACTTCAGGTTCCGCTGGCACAACGAAGGGGAGCTCCGTTGGTGGTGGCGTGCTCGCGGGCAGGGTGGCCACGGCGAGAGTTGGCGCTGGTGCCGCTAGCGCCTCGGCAACGGCGGCCTGGGCACGCATCGTCGCGCGCTCGGATTCCAGCAGGGCAAAGGTGGTGGCTTCCTCGTCGTCGGTTTCCGGCAAGGGCCGCGGCGTTACTTCACGCATGCCGAGATTGAGGTCGCGGCCATCAATGTTGAACGTGCCGCTCGTGAAATTGAGCCAGTCGGACAACTCGAATTCCTCATACGACAGGTTGTCCGGCAGTGCGCTGAAGTTCAGTGCAAGATCCAGCGGGGCACCGCGTTCCGCGTAATGCCGATAGGCATTGCGCACCGATTCGCTGGGTGCAATGCCGTCCGCCTCCAGCAGGCGTTCCACGGTATCCAGGTGGCGCTGGACGAACTGCTGTGGAGTGATGCCATCCTTCTTCGCGCAATGGGCATTGCGTGCCGCGATGAAACCTTCGTCGCGCACGTGCCATTCGCGGGATCTCACGGTGGAGAAATCTCCTTCGACCATGTCAAACAAGTCGAAATCGTCATCACGGGCCTGCTCGCCGCGGAAGTCCACGCGACCGACGCCCTCGGTGTGGATGGACTGCTCCCTGACCAGGCTGCCTTCCTCGCGGTGCCAGGACATGACCAGTTCGGTTTCGCCGGCTTGCAGCCCCATCTCCGCCATTTCTTCGGAAACCCAGATGGCATCTTCCATGCAGCCATCGGCCTCAAAAGGAGATGCGCTGACATTGCCGAATGCAGCCATTTCCCAGGTGAATGGCTCGGCCAAGGTGCCGCGGCCGCCGGAAAACTCCAGGCTGATGTCCTTGATCTCGCTGCGCAGCCACTTGAGTTTTTTCGGGAAGAACGTGGAATAAAACTGCATGAAGGGCACATCGACGTACAAGCTGTCGAAATGGAATACCTCGTCCGGATACTCCTCGTACGGCATCAAAGTAACGTCACTGACCCAGGCGCCGCCGAACGGATTGGGCCAGCAGCCCTTGTAGGTAACTTCCCAGCCGGGAAAAGCCAGCAGCAGCGAGCGACCGGTCACGAAGTTGGCGTGCCAAAAGATGAGAACCGCACCGACGACGATAAAGAGGACCACGCCAAGAATGCGCAGGATCGACGTACCCTGCTTTTCTTCCTTCTTCGCTTTCCCTGCCATTTGACATCTGCCTCCCGAGCAATTGGCGGATTCTGTCCGTTTGCCGCGCGCATTTCCATAGGGTGGAGCAGGCCCACTCACGCGCGATCGTGCATCACGATCTCTACCCTTTCTGCACTTACCAGCCCGCTTCGCGCAACAAGGCTTCGGTTGCAGAATCCGCCGGGCGTGCGATCAGGCCACCCAGTGGGCTCAGGCTCACCCGGTAATTGCCGCCATCGACCAGGGGCAGGTAGGCCGCGCTGCCGTAGTCCGCATCCAGCCAGTCCATCCAGCGCGGAAACTTCTGTTTCAGCTCGAACAGATCGATGCGGCCCGACGTTTCGAGCGCAATGGCGCTGCGCACCTGCGTGGCTTCATCGGCGGTATCGATGTAGCGGCCACTGATGCGCTCGATGCGATAGAGCGCAGGCAGGCCGAAGGCCACGGCGGATGGCTTCCACTTGATCACCCGTGCATCAAGCTGCCATTGCTCGCCAAACACTTCCACGCTACGCCGGTTGCCGTCCGGATAATCAATGCGCACGGCAAAACGCCGTGGTTCCAGTTGCCGCGCGGAGAGATCGGCCAACACGGTTTCGCTGGTCAAGCGGCGATAACCAAGCAAGGCGGAGCCGAGCAGGCCGGAGAGGGTGCCGAGCAACAGGAACACCAGCAGCCAGACCAGTCGATGGCTGGCCGCGAAGCGTCGCCGCTCACGCCAGCAGCGACGCATGGCAAAACCCTGGGACAGGGCAAGCAGGACGCACAATCCGGCGAACACGAAGAAAACGATGAGGAACGGCGTCAGCGGCATGCGCCGAGCATACCCGTTCCCGCCTGCGGGCGAGCGCATTGTGCGGCGTTATACTCGCGGCCGGTCGTCATCGTGAGCCAACCCCATGCTGAGTTCCATTCGATTGCCTGCGCTCCTGTGCCTGCTCGCGCTGCTCGCCGCTTGCGGCAACAAGGGCGAACTGGTCAAACCGGGCACACCCGCCGCGGCAAATGCCGCGCAATCGTCATCGCACTGAGCAGGATCCGCGATGGCGCTCGCCTTCAGCAAGATGCATGGCCTGGGCAATGACTTCGTGATCCTGGATTGCCGCGAGCATCCGCTTGCCCTGACGATCGAGGACATCCGTCGTCTGGCCGACCGCCATCGCGGTGTCGGCTTCGACCAGTTGCTCAGCATCGAGACCAGCCACGATCCCGCGCATGCCTTTGCCTACGGCATCTGGAATCGCGACGGTTCGCCCTCGGGCCAATGCGGCAACGGCGTGCGCTGCGTGGCGGCTTGGCTGGCGCGTGAAGGCGCACTGGATGCGGCAGAGGTCAGCCTGATGAGTCCATCCGGGCCGGTGCGCGTGGCCTGCCTGGCGGATGGTCGCGTGCGCGTGAACATGGGCGAACCGGATTTCTCACCGGCGACGATACCGCTCGCGGTCGATGGTGAAGCAGACACTTACCGTACCCGCATCGACGACGGCACCATCACTTTCGCTGCGGTTTCCATGGGCAATCCGCATGCCGTCATTGCCGTGGATGGGATCGCGCAGGCTCACGTGACACAGATCGGCGCACGGCTTTCCTCGGCGGCGATCTTTCCGCAGGGCTGCAACGTCGGCTTTGTCGAGCGACGCTCGCGAACTTCGCTGGCCTTGCGCGTATGGGAACGCGGCGTGGGCGAAACCCTGGCCTGCGGCACCGGAGCCTGTGCGGCGATGGCGGTGCAGCGCAAGCACGGCCTGGTGGATGACACCGTTGATGTGCAGCTTCCCGGCGGCAGCCTGGAAATTCATTGGCAAGGACCCGGTCACCCCTTGTGGATGACCGGTCCGGCAAGTTTTTCATTCGAGGGCACCTGGCATGAGTGAGTTGAGCGTGAAAGACGGTCTATCGGCGATGGAAGTCGCCAGCTACCTGCGACGGCACTCGGATTTCCTCAAGGAGTTCCCGGACCTCGCCATGCTGCTGCGCCTGCCGCGCGAGCAGGGTCCGGCGGCATCCCTGGCCAGCTACCAGCTGGAAATGATGCGCGACAAGAACAACGAGCTGTCGCGGCGCCTGCACGACCTGGTGGAGATCGCGCACGAAAATGAAACCTTGATGGTGCGCGTGCACACCCTGACCCTGGCCCTCATGCGCGCCCGCGACCTCGCCGATACGGTGACCCGCGTGGTTGCCAGCCTGACCGAGGATTTCCACACCGACCTGGTTCGCATGGTGCTGTTTCACAGCGACCCGCAATTGCCGGTGGCGGACTGGTTGCTGGTGGAAGCAGATGGTCCTGCCGCCATGCCCGCGTTTGCGGAATTCCTCAAGCGCGGCGAGCCACTGTGCGGCCGCCTGCTGCAGGACAAGCTGGATGCGCTGTTCGCGGACAAGGCCAGCACCGTGCAATCGGCCGTGCTGCTGCCCATCGGCGATCTCGGCATGCTCGCCATCGGCAGCCTCGATGCCAACCGCTTTCATCCGGGCATGGGCACCGTGTTCCTGCGCCTGATCGCCGAGGCCGTGTCCACGGCGGTGACCCGCTATTCGGGCAAGCGGTGAAATGAGCGGCGCGCTGGCCAGCGCAACCACACGGTTTCTCGAACATCTGCGCGTCGAGCGGCGTTACTCGCCCTCCACCCTGGAAAACTACGCACGCGCATTGACCAGGCTGCACGCATACGCCGAGCGCCTGGGCTTGCAGCGCTGGCGTGAACTGCGCAGTGTCCAGTTGCAGGCCTTGCTGGCCGAGCAACATCGAAGCGGACTGGCGCCGGCCAGTCTTGGCTTGTTTCTATCGACTTGCCGCAGTTTCTTCCGCTTTCTTGCGCGCGAGGGTGAGGTCAGCGTGAACCCTGCCGTCGGCGTGCGTTCGCCGAAGATTCCGCGCAAGCTGCCGAACGTGCTGGATGCCGACGAGATGGGTGCGCTGCTGGAATTTCCGGTTGATGATGCCGAAGCCGTGCATGATCGCGCCATGCTGGAGCTGCTCTATTCGAGCGGGCTTCGCGTCGCCGAGATTGTCAGCCTGCGCTGGTGCGATCTCGATGCCGACGCCGGCTTGCTGCGCGTCACCGGCAAGGGTTCCAAGACCCGCATCGTTCCGGTCGGCAGCCACGCCCTGCAAGCCCTTGCCGCCCTGCGCAAGCAGGAACAGGCCGGCGATGACGCGCTGATCCTGCGTGGACGCCACGGTCGCCCCTTGAGTACGCACGGCGTACGCACCCGCCTCAAGCGACGCGCGCGTGACCAGGGTGTGTGGAAGCGCGTGTATCCGCATTTGCTGCGTCATTCCTGCGCCAGCCACCTGCTGGAATCCTCCGGTGACCTGCGCGCCGTGCAGGAGCTGCTGGGCCATGCCGACATCGGCACCACGCAGATCTATACCCACCTTGATTTCCAGCACCTGGCCCGGGTCTACGATGCCGCGCATCCCCGCGCCAAGCGCAAGCCCTGAGTCCTTGCCCAGACGTCGATGCAGCACTTGGAATGCGCCGCCGCACCCCCAGATGAAAGGGTCCACCCGTTTGCGGAATGCCGATGGAATCCTTTCACGCCACCACCATTGTTTCGGTCCGTCGCCACGGCAAGGTCGTGATCGGCGGCGATGGCCAGGTCACCCTTGGCAACACGGTGATGAAGTCCAATGCGCGCAAGTTGCGCCGCCTCGGCAAGGGCGATGTGCTGGCCGGTTTTGCCGGCGCCACCGCCGATGCCTTCACCTTGTTCGAGTTGTTTGAACAGAAGCTGGAGCGCTTCAGCGGCAACCTCACCCGCGCCGCCGTGGAGCTGGCCAAGGAGTGGCGCACGGATCGCCGCCTGGGACGCCTGGAGGCGATGTTGGCGGTGGCCGACAAGGAAACCTCCCTGCTCATTTCCGGCAACGGCGACGTGGTCGAACCGGAGAACGGCTTGATTGCCATCGGCTCCGGCGGTCCCTATGCACAGGCTGCGGCCAAGGCCTTGATCGAAAACACCGAGCTGGATGCGCGTCGCATTGTCGAGCAGGCGCTCAAGATCGCCGGCGACATCTGCATCTACACCAACGACAACATCTCTATTGAGGAATTGTGAAGCGGCAGCAGCGAGTCGACCCAGGATGCAATCCGCCGACATGGGCTAGATCGCGCCACGCTCTCCGCCTCTACCACTGGGGGGAGAGGGAGAACAGTTGAATCTCCATGCGAAGCATCAGTCCCGAATCCCCAATCCCCAATCCCCAATCCCGGCCTTTCAATGACCCCACGCGAAATCGTTTCCGA
>ERZ795044.1390-NODE-1390-length-21991-cov-7.263767_pt1 | contig 21991 bp, 16 predicted proteins | sample MGYA00375128_ERZ795044 | MGnify/ENA primary metagenome ERZ795044 (study PRJEB30173, sample SAMN05720213) | anaerobic digester metagenome | isolation source: active sludge of municipal wastewater-treating anaerobic digesters | place: USA | collected 2014-12-22 ... | reverse complement strand
AAAAATGATCTTCGAGCCTTTGATGCGCGCCGCCTCAGGCGGCCGCAGCGTCAGGCTGCCGTCGCCTCAGGCCGCCCGAATATTTTCTTGACAAACGGCGGGGCTTGTGTGACTATTAAAATTGTCGCGATTCTTTTTTTTGAAGAAAGGGCCTTATGAGAATTCAGCTTTCCGACCATTTCACCTACGGCCGCCTGCTGCGCTTCACGCTGCCTTCGGTCGTCATGATGGTGTTCATCTCCATTTACAGCATCGCGGACGGCGCGTTCGTCTCCAACTGCGTGGGCAGCAACGCGCTCTCCTCCGTCAATATCATGATGCCCATGTGCATGGTCGTCTCGGCCTTCGGCTTCATGATCGGGACCGGGGGCAGCGCCGTCGTCTCCAAGACGCTCGGCGAGGGAAAACTCGATCTCGCGCGGCGGTATTTTACGATGCTGATCCTCGCGGTGATCGCCCTGTCCGCGGTTTTGTCCCTGATCGCCATCTTTTTCATGCGGCCGATCGCCTATCTGCTGGGCGCGAGCGACCTTTTGATCGAGGACTGCGTGTCCTACGGCACGATCCAGATGTACGGAAACGTCCTGTTTATGCTTCAGGCGGTGTTTCAGTCCTTCTTTATCGTCGCGGAAAAACCCAAGCTCGGCCTCTGGCTGACCGTGGCCTCCGGCGTCGCCGACATCGCCCTCGATTACCTGTTTATTTATGTGTGGGACTGGGGCATCGCGGGCGCGGCGTGGTCCAACAACGTCGGCTTCGCGATCGGCAGCATCGTGCCGATCCTCTACTTCGCCTCAAAAAACGACAGCCTGCTGCGGTTCACAAGGACGAAACTCTACCCGCGCGCGCTGCTCAAGAGCTGCACCAACGGCGCGGCCGAGATGATCTCCAACCTCTCCGCCTCGGTCGTCATGTTCCTGCTCAACCTCCAGATGATGCGCCTGATCGGGGAGGACGGCGTCGCGGCGATCACGGTGATTTTATACGTCGACTTCGCCTTCGCGTCGGCGGTCTTCGGCTTCTGCATGGGCGGCGCGCCGATCATCGGCTTCGATTACGGCGCGGATAACCGCCCCGAGCTGCGCAATATTTTTAAGAAGAGCCTCGTCCTCCTCTCCGCCGCCGGCGTGGCGCTCGCGGCGGGGGCGGAGCTCTCCGCCGACACGGTCGCGGGCCTGTTTATCTCCGCGAACCCCGCCCTGCGCGAGATGACCGCCTACGGCTTTCGCGTCTACGCGCCGGCCTACCTGATCTTCGGCGTCAACATCTTCGGCTCGTCCTTCTTCACGGCGCTCGGCAACGGCAAGCTCTCGGCGCTGATCTCGTTTCTGCGAACGATGGTGTTTCAGGCCGGCATGATCCTGCTGCTGCCGCGAATTTTCGGGCTCGACGGCATCTGGTTCGCCATCGTCGCCGCGGAGGTTTTGACCGCCTGCGTGACCGTGCCGCTGCTGATCCGCCAGAGAAAGGTCTACCTCTACTGAGCCGCGGGATACTCCGAGGGGCGGGCGAATCTTTTTTCATCCCATAAAAAAGAGCCACGCGATGTGCGCGGCTCTTTTTTTACGCGGCACCGGAGGACAAAAAGACCGCGCGGGCAGAATAATACCGAAAAGCCAACTTTGAGCCTCACACGCCCGCCGCAGACCGCCCCGAGAAACGATAACGGCGATCTTCGAGCGTCAATCGCGGGCAGCCTCAGGCTGCCGTCAGGCCGCCCCGAAAAACGATAACGGCGATCTTCGAGCGTCAATCGCGCGCAGCGTCAGGCTGCCCGGAAACGCGTCCCATAAAAAGCTGTCTTGAGAAAACGGTAAGTGCTCCTCGAGCGTCAATCGCGCGCAGCGTCAGGCTGCCCGCAGGCCGCCGTCAGGCTGCACCGAACAGCAGCAGGAACAGGCCGTAGACCGCGCTGGCGGTGATCCCGTAGACGATGACCGGCCCCGCGATGGTGAACATCTTGGCCCCGAGGCCGAGGATCCAGCCCTCGCTCTTAAACTCCATGGCCGGCGAGACGACCGCGTTGGCGAATCCCGTGATCGGCACCAGCGTCCCGCCGCCGCCGAGCTTCGCAATGTCGTCGTAGACGCCGAAGCCGGTCAGGATGGCGGAGAGCAGCACCAGCGTGACGGAGCAGGCGGTCCCGGCGAGCTCCTCGTCCAAACCGGCTTGGAGATAAAGACCGATCAGCGCCTGACCGAGGCAGCAGATCGCGCCGCCGATCAAAAACGCGCCGCTGAGGTTGCGAAGCTCCTTGGTCGGCGGAGAGGCCTTTTCGTTGAGTTTTTTGTATTCTTCGGGCGAAACGGGCAAAGCGCGCGCCTCCTTTATGATTTTTTCCGGTGCTATTGTGCCTCTCTTTTTACAAAACATACCCCCGGCGCATGGCATGGGTCTTTTTTCGGCCCGTTTTTTGGGCCGCGAAGGCCGCGGACATCGGCAAAACCCGCGGGGAATGATATTCGCCCGTGTTTCGGGGAAAATAGGGGAAACCGCGATTTCATCGTTTTAAAAAGGGGGATGCGCCGTGCTCAAACGAGGAGCCGCTCTGCTTTCCGGCGCGGCGGCCGGGATGCTCAACGGATTTTTTGGCACGGGCGGCGGGCTTGTGGCGGTGCCGGCGCTCGAAAAAAGCGGCCTCTCGGTCAAGGAAGCGCACGCCACCGCCCTCGCGCTGACGGCGAGCCTCTCGGTGGCGAGCGTGCTGCTCTACCTCGGTGGCGGCAGATTTTCCCTCGGGGAGGCGGCCGGATTTTTGCCCGGCGGGATCCTCGGCGCGGCGGCGGGGGCGCTGCTTTTCCGGAGATTGCCCTCCCGCTTTCTGCGCAGGGCGCTCGGGGCCTTTATGATCTATTTCGCGATTCGGACGCTTTTGCGATGACGGAGTTTTTCGCCGCCTTTTTTTCCGGCGCGGCGGGCGCGATGGGGCTCGGCGGAGGCACCGTGCTGATCCTCTATCTCACCGCCTGCGCCGGGTACGGCCAGCCCGCCGCCCAAGGCATCAATCTGCTGTTTTTTCTGGCGTGCTCCGCCGTCTCGCTCGTCTTTCACGGCGCGGGCGGCTATGTCCGCTGGAAGACGGCCGGGCTCTGCGTGCTCGCGGGGCTGCCCGCCGTGTGGGCCGGATTTTGGATCTCGGGCCTGCTCGGCCCTGAGCGTTTGCAGGACGTCTTCGCGATTTTTTTGCTGGCCCTCGGCTTGCAGCAGATCTTCGGAAAAAACAAAAATACCGGAAAATAAAAACTCCGCGCGGGGGATCACGCGCCCGGCGCGAGGGCGGGGACGGCCAAAACAGGCGGCGGCGCGCGCTCCAAGCCCATCGATCGGGCAAAAAGAGGCCCGGCTCCGGGGAATTCATCCCCGGGGCCGGGCCTTTATTTTTTTTCAGCAATTATTTTATGCCGATCAGGTCGCGCACGCACTTCCCGGCGAGCAGGTACCCCGCCGCGGGCGGCACGAACGAGACGCTGCCCGGCGGGTGGCGGCCGTTTTGGCCGTCGAGATGGGCCTTGACCGGCTCCTCCAAGCTATATAGAACGGGCAGGCGCTCGACGCCGGCCCGCCGCAGCTCCCGGCGCATGACCCGCGCGAGCGGGCAGCCCGAGCCGGCGGTCTCGCCGATATCGCCGAGGCGCAGCAGCTCCGGGTGGAGCCGGTTGCCGGTGCCGAGGCAGGTGACGAGCGGGATGCCGCGCGCGGCGCACTCCCTCGCGAGAAAGAGCTTCGCGGTCACGGTGTCGATGGCGTCCACGATATAATCCGGCTCCCAGCCGAACAGAAACTCGCTGTTCCCCGTCAAAAGGAATTCGTCGGCGAGCGTGAGGTCCGCCTCCGGCACAATCTCATGGAGGCGCCTCTCCGCGGCGTCGACCTTTCGAAGCCCGACCGTGGCGGCCGTGGCGAACAGCTGGCGGTTGCGGTTGGAGTCCTCCACCATGTCGCCGTCGATGAGCAGCAGATGCCCGACGCCGGCCCGGCACAGCGCCTCGGCGCAGGCTCCGCCGACGCCGCCGAGCCCCAGCAGCGCGACTTTCGCGTTTTGCAGCTTCGCCGCGTTCTCGCTCCCGAGCACGCGCTCCGTCCGCTCCATCCAGCTCAAAACAAGCCCCGCTCCCTTTCCCAAGCCGCGAAAAGCAACAAAACGCCCCGCCTTACCGAATAGCCCCGGATTGAAACCCGTCTTCGACAGGATGGGTAAGGCGGCCCGGCCGCTTCGCGCTCCTTCATAAATGAAGGCTTGCGTCTCCGCAGACCGGAGACCGGCTCCCGTTTCAATTTTTGTTGGATTAGAATAAGGGGCGAGTTCTCGCGCAAGGCAGGGTGCGTTTCATCGTTTGGTTGTTGGGATTTATTTCTCTTCGGACTCTTTTTCGTCGTCGTCGGCGAAGTCGTAATATTCCTCGAGGCGGTCCATGAAGATCTCGGAGATCTGGTTGAATTCGTCCTCGTCCTCGATCGGCTCAAGGAATTCCTCGCCGTTGTCGCTCACGACCTTCAGGATCACCAGCTGGCCGTCCTCGTCGGAGACGTTTTCCGCGTCCTCGGTCGGGATCAGCGCGAAATATTCGTTCTCCTCCGTGTTGAGCGTGTCGACGACCTCGAACTCGTGCTCCACGCCGTCGTCGTCGACGAGGGTCAGGATATCCGGGCCATACTCGTCTTCTTTCTCTTCCGTCTCTTGCTCCGGGGTCGCGAGTTCTTTTTCGTTTTCTTCGCTCATTCCATGTTTCCCTTTCGTTATTAAAAAGAGTTTTCTCGCTATCATATTATATGAAAAATCGGCGTAAGTCAATCCGTTGACCCGGCAGTTTTTTCTCCGGCGCGGTTTTTTGGCCAAAATTTTGTGGAGAAATGCGCCCCGCGAGGCCCGGCGGCCCCGGACGCCCGCCTGTGGCGCGGGCGCGATGAAATTTCGGTCCGCGCGACCCGGGAGGGGGCGCGACAGCCGCAATCGACAACAACCTTGTGCAGGCGACATTTCAATCCACGCGTCCCGCGAGGGGGCGACGGCACGATCAGTTCGGGCAGCATCACCCGATCCCATTTCAATCCACGCACCCGCGAGGGCGCGACCCATCGCTTTACTCGGAAGCGGATTCCTCGGGCGGGGCCGGCTCCACGATCCGCACGGAGAGCACGGTCACGGGCGCGGCGAGCGTGTAGCCCGCGACCCAGCCGGAGGTCTCGGCCGCCGCCGCCGTTTTGAGCAGCAGGTCTCCGGAGGCGAGCGTGCCGAAGACGGTGCAGACGCCGGTGAGCTCCGGCACGCCGCCACGCTCGGCGTAGAGCTTCGCCAGCGGCTCGCTGAATTCCTGCTCCGTGATGAAGTCGGAGGACTCGGCGGTGAGGGTGTCCGTCGTGATGAAAAACAGGGAGGTCTCGCCGCCCTCCGAGACGAAGCCCGCCGCGCCGCAGATCGGCGCGAGGCCGGTGTCCTCCGCCGGGAGGTCCCCCGCGACGACGGAGGTCTGGAGATACCGCCCCTCCACGCTGCGGTCGATGGTCATGCCGTCGAAAACGCCCTCCTCAACGAGCGCCGCGAACGCCGCGGCCGCCTCGCTCTCCGGCTGGAGCTTCACCGTAAATTCGCCGGCGTCCGTCGTAAAGACGGCGGTGCGGTCGTCCTCCGCGAGCTCCGCCCCCTGCCAGATCAGCTCCTCGGGGAGCGTCGGCCCTTGGGAGAGATCCTCCTCGCCGGACTGCGCCTCCCCCGGATGAAACAGCTCCGCGACGGCGGAGCGCAGCCCCTCCGCGCCGGGCAGCACCCAGAAAGCCAAGCCCACGGCCAGCAGCAGTACGCCCCCCAGCACCACAAAAAGCGGCGCCTTCGATTTCCGGTTCCGACGGTTTCCGATCCCGTTCATGGATGTCCTCCTTATCGTTCGACCAGCTTCACCGCCGCGCGGTACGGCATACAGACCGCCGTATCGCCGGCCTTTGAGAGCCAGCCGGTGTTTTCGCAGAGTTTATCGGGGCAGCTCGCCTCGTAAAAACGGATCCGATGATCCTCGATCTTGAGCCGCACGTCCGGCTCGCCCAGCTCGATCACGCCGTCCTCGGCGTCCGCGAGGTCGATCCGCAGAATCTCCCCGCCGCCGACGGTCACCACCGCGACCGGATACCGCCCCGCGGGCAAATACCTCCGCGCCAGCAGCACCGCGGCGGCCACCAAAATCACGGCGATCACCACGAGCGCGTCCCGTTTGGTCAGCAGTTTTCGCTCCATGAAACGCCTCCATCCCTCCATCTATGTAACCCATCTAAAAGGAATTTTTCTCCGTAAGCGGAAGGCCCGGCCGCCCGTGGGCGACCCTTAGGCTGTCCCGAGAAGACCAAAAAATTAACTTTGAGCGTCAATTGCGCGCAGCGTCAGGCTGCCGCAGCGTCAGGCTGCCCTCAGGTGACCGCCATCTCAGTTGGCCCTCAGGTTGCCCCGAGAAACCGGAGAGCGAACTTTGAGCGTCAATTGCGCGCAGCGTCAGGCTGCCCGGAACGCCCTCCTCGTAAAAAGCCGCCCCGAGAAACCGGAGAGCGAACTTTGAGCGTCAATTGCGCGCAGCGTCAGGCTGCCCTCAGGCGACCGCAGCGTCAGGCTGCCCTCAGGCGTCGTTATAAAGCAGCTCCGCCGTCACCGGGTTTGAGAGCAAAAATCCCTTCGTCGTGAGCCGCACGGTGCCGCCTTGAAGTTCGCAAAGGCCGTGCGCCGCGAGGCGCGCGGCCCGCCCGGCGATCTCCGCCGCGGGCGGGGCATCCGCAAAGCGCTCCGAAAGCTCCGCGAGCGAGAGTCCCCGCTCGAGCCGCAGCCGCAGCATCGCGAACTCCTCCCATCCGCCCACAGGGATATCGGCGGATGGAGCTCCGCCCACAGGGATATCGGCGGATGGGGCGCTTGCCGCCTCAGGCGGCCCCTCCTCAAGCTCGGCCTCGGAGAAATCTTTCTCCATGAAATCCCGGTAGCTCCGGTCAAAATAGAAGCGGCGGCCCCCCAGCAGCGAGTGGGCCGACGGCCCGAGCCCGAGGTACTCCGCGCCGAGCCAGTAGCCGAGGTTGTGCCTCGACTCGAAGCCCGGCTTCGCGAAATTGGAAATTTCATACCTTTGATAGCCGAGCGCCCCGAGCAGCTCCACCGCGAGCTCGTAGAGCGCGGCGGCCGTGTCCGGGTCCGCGCAGGAGTCCCTCAGCGGGGAGGCGGCGAGCGGTGTGCCGTCCTCGATCTTGAGAAGATAGGCGGAGATGTGCTCGGGCGCGAGCCGCCCGCAGAAATCGAGCGTGCGGCAGAGGGATTCCTCCGTCTGGTAGGGGACGCCGAGCATGACGTCGAGCGAAAGATTTTGGAAACCCGCCTCCCGCGCCCGGCGGAAGGTCTCCTCCGCGTCCGCGGCCGTGTGAATTCGCCCGAGGGCCGAGAGCTCGTCCCGCTCCGCGGACTGCAAGCCGATCGAGAGCCGGTTAAAGCCCGCCCGTTTGAGCGCCGCGAAGTCGGTCCCGACGCCGGGATTCGTCTCCGTGGTGATCTCGGCGTCCGGCAGAAACGGCGCGGCGGCCCTTGCCGCCTCGAGGATTTCGATCAGCCGCCCCGCGCCGAGGACGGTCGGGGTGCCGCCGCCAAAATAGACGGAGGACACCGGTCGCCCGGCCAATCCGGGTCTTTCAAAATAATACTTCATCGCGGCGCAAATGCGGTCTGTATAATTTTGGAACTCGGCCTCCCCCGCGGGGAATGAATAAAAGTCGCAGTAACTGCATTTTCGCACGCAGAACGGGATGTGGAGATACAGCTCCACCGGCGGCTGGTCGGCCATTTGATTCCTCCCGCGAAACTAAAGATTTTTTTGTCGAAACGGTGCTCGAACCGTCGTTTTCCACTTCCAGATGTTGGAATTTGTCGCTTTTTGGAGATGCTCATTCGCTTAAAATCAAGGATTTTCTGAGCACTTTTCAACTTTTTCAACCGTCCGTCTGTGGAAAACCCAGATTTTTTCCCTCCGAGAGGCAGATTTCTGATGGTTTTCAACATTTTCAACCGATTCATCCACCAAACGGCTTGAAATATGGATTTGTACATTTGTTCTCGGTGGAAAGCCGTTTTTTCATACTTTGGGGTATGTTTTTCGGGTGGTTCCCATAAAATGGGAAACCTGCGGATTCCCTTTTTTCCGCCCGGAAACTGCGCGAATATCCGTTTTTGCAGTATGCAGGTTATCCAGTTGCTTCCATTTACGGATGGTAGAACCGGCTCTTTTTTTATGGGAAGCCGGGCGGTTTACGGGGCCCCGCAAAGGACGCGCTCCGCGAGCCGCTCGAGATCCTCCGGGGAACACAGCTCGCCGCATTCCCGGCGAAACATGGCCGCCCCGGAGAGGCCCTTTATGTACCACGCGGCGAACTTCCGGGTCTCGCGCATACCGATATATTCGCCCTTGTAGGCGCACAGCAGCCGCGCGTGCCGCAGCAGCATGGCCATCCGCTCCTCCGGCGCCGGCTCGGGCAGCAGGACGCCGTCCTTTAGGTAGGCCTCGATCCGGCGAAAGATCCACGGGTCGCCCAGCGCCGCCCGCCCGACCATCACGAGCGCGCAGCCCGTCTCGTCGTACATGCGCTTCGCGGCCTTGGGCGAATCCACGTCGCCGTTGCCGACGACCGGCACCGAGACGGCCTCCACGACCCGCCGGATGATTTCTAAATCCACCGGCGGGGCGTACATCTGCGCCCGCGTGCGGCCGTGCACCGTGAGCGCGGCCGCGCCGTTTGCCTCGCAGATCTTCGCGAATTCCACGGCGTTTTTATGTTCCCCGTCCCAGCCCGCGCGGAACTTGACCGTGACCGGCACGGGCACCGCGTCCGCGACCGCACGCACGATCTTCCCGGCGAGCGCCGGATCCCGCATCAGGGCGGAGCCGCCGCCGTTTCCGGCGACCTTGGGCGCGGGGCAGCCGAAGTTGATGTCGACCGCGTCCGGCCGGAATTCCATCGCCATCCGCGCGGCCCGCGCCATCACCTCGGGGTCCGCCCCGAAGATCTGCACCGCGGCGGGGCGCTCCTTTTCGGAAATTTCCAGAAGCTCCGCGGATTTTTGGCTGCCGTAGGTCAATCCTTTGGAGGAGGCCATCTCGCAGACCGTCCAGCACGCGCCCATCTCGCGGCAGAGCTCCCGCAATGCGCGGTCGGCCGCGCCCGCCATCGGGGCGAGCGCCGCGGTCTTTGGTAAATCGAGGCTGCCGAGCTTCATCCGCGGCCCTCCTTAATTAAAACAAAAATTGTCGCCTGACGCTGCGGCAGCCTGACGCTGCGCGCGATTGACGCTCGAAGTGAACCTTCCGGTTTCTTGCGGCGGCCTTTTGTCGGCGACAAGGGACGGGGCGCCCTCTCCCGGGTAGGCGGGAGGGGGACGGCCCTAACCCTTACTTTAAAGAAAGGCATAACGCCCGTTTCTTTCTCTTTTAAAACGAAAACTCCGGGGCGGAGCGCGCCTCTGCCCCTCTTAGAACGAAAACTCCGGGGCCGAGCCGAGCAGGCCGAACGGGTCCGTGAAGACGCGGCCGACCGAGACGCCGAAGTGCAGGTGGTTGCCGGTGGAGAGGCCGGTGGTGCCGACCTCGCCGATCTGCTGCCCGCGCGCGACGGTCTCGCCGGTCTCGACATAGAGCGCCTTCATGTGGTAGTACCACGTCTTGACGCCGAGGCCGTGCTCAATGAGCACGGTGTTGCCGGTGAGCTTTAAGAGGCCCGCGTAGAGCACGGTCCCCGCGTTGGAGGCGTAGACCGGCGTCCCGGCGGGGCAGGCCATGTCGACGCCGCCGTGCCGCTCCGAGGCCCCGGTGCTGTAATCGCGCCAGAGGCCGAAGCTCGTCGTGATCTTATAAGTGGCTTTGCCGAGCGGATTCATAAACGTGCCGTCCCACAGGACCTCCGCGGAGGCCGTGTCCCGCAGCGGCTCGATCGCCGCGTAATATTCGTCGGAGGCGGCCTGATTGTTGAGCGTTTCGTCCGCGACGCCGCTCTCGATCTCAAGATACTGATAGTCGAAATTCGTCTTTGTGACCGCGAAGGACGCCTTGCACACCGTCCCCCCGGCGTTGACCTTGAGCACGTAGTTCCCGGCCTCCGCCGCGCATTTGACCGGCACGATCGAGTACCACGCGTCCCCGTAGAGGAAAAACCGCCGCTTGTAGCCGAAGGGATCGGTGTAGGCGGGCCCCTCCTCGCCGGAGTAGCCGACGAGCTCCGCGACGAAGTAGCTCCCCTGCGCGGTCGTGGCGGAGGAGAGGGAGAGCGTCACTTCCGGCTCCTGCGGGATGATTTCCGCCTCGGAGGACGCCTCGGAGGATTCCGCCGCGGAGGACGATTCCTCCGAAGAGAGCTCCGGCAGGGAGAATTCCGGCGCGGAGGCCTCCGGCACGGAGGAGCTCTCCGGGGCCGGGGAGATGACAAGCTCGCCCTCCGAGGAGAGGACGTCCGGCTCCTTCCCGCCAAAGAGCGAGCACGAGCACAGCGTCATCACCAAAACCAGCAGCAGGATGAATCCTCTTTTTTTCATTCCGGACAACCTCTCTTTAATCCTCAACAATTCTCTGTCTTAATTATAGCAGAAGGCGTTTCTTTATGCTATAATATCCTCTGTAAAACTTCATGGAAAGGAAATGCGCGATGAAACTTTTGGCGGTGGATTCCAACAGCATCATGAACCGCGCGTTCTACGGCATCAAGCTCCTGACGACCCGGAGCGGCTTTTACACCAACGCGGTCTACGGTTTCTTGACGATTTTTCTCGCCACCATCTCTGAAGTGCGCCCGGACGCCGTCGTCTTTGCATTCGACGTGCCCGAGCCGACCTTTCGGCATAAACTTTTTGACGCCTACAAAGCCGGGCGGCACAGGGCCCCGGACGAGCTGATCGCGCAGTTCCCTTTAATTAAGGAACTCCTGCGCGACCTCGGCTATCCGATCTTGGAGGCCCCGGGCTTCGAGGCGGACGACATCTTGGGCACGCTGGCCGCCGCCTGCGAGAGGGCCGGCTGGGAGTGCGTCGTCTCCACCGGCGACCGCGATTCCTTGCAGCTCGTCACCGACAAGGTGCATGTGCGCCTCGCCTCCACCAAGATGGGCGCGCCGGTCTCGACGCTGATGGGCCCCGCGGAGATCATGGAAACCTACGGCGTGCGCCCGGAGCAGCTGATCGAAGTCAAGGCGCTGATGGGCGACCCCTCCGACAACATCCCGGGCGTGCCCGGCGTGGGCGAGAAGACCGCCCTCGACCTCGTGGCGCGGTACGGCTCCGTCGACGATATTTATAAGGACCTCTCGGCCCTTGAAATCAAGCCCGGCGTCCTCAAAAAGCTCGAGGAGGGCAGGGAGAGCGCCTACCTGAGCCGCACGCTCGGCACGATCGCCAAGGACGCGCCCGTGCCGCTCGACCCCGCCGCCTATCTCCGCTCCGAGCCGGACGAGGCCGCCGCCTGCGCCCTGCTCGCGAAGCTTGAGATGTATAAGATGCCGCAGAAGCTGGGGCTCGACCCCTCCAAGGTCCCCGCGAAGCCTCAAGAGCACGCGGAAACTTCCGCCGCGATGACCCTTTCGGCGGCGGGCCCCTCGGCCCTCGCGGAGAGCGAAAAGTGGGCGCGCGCCTACCTGCTGCCGCAGGCGGAGGGCGACGGCGTCGCGGCCTTGGCCCTCTCCGACGGAGAAACGATTGATCTGATCGAAAACGACGGGCCCGCCTTTGAGCGCGCGCTCGCCGGGTTCCTCGCCTCGGACTGCCAAAAGCTCTGCGACGACCTCAAATTCCTCTGCCGCTGGGCCGACGCCCGGGGCGCCGCGACGCGCCGCTTTGTCATGGATACCGGCCTCGCCGGATACATTTTGAACGTAACCGGCGACGATTATTCTCCAGAGAAATTATCCGCCCTCTACGGCGCGGAAAAACGCGAAATCGGCGGGGAGATCCCCGATCCGATTGCCGGTCTGATTGCCGACCCGAGCTCCGGCCACGAGGCGCTTTTAGACCGGATGGCCTCGTTCCCGTCGCTCTGCCAAAATCTGCAAAAGGAGATCGACCGAAACGGCCAGAATTTCCTGCTAAACGACATCGAGCTGCCGCTCGCCGGGGTGCTCGCGGAGATGGAGCTTCGCGGCTTCGAGATCGACCCGGACGGGCTCAGGGCCTACGGGGAGGAGCTCTCCGGGAGCATCACGGAGGCCGAGCGGCAGGTCTACGAGCTCGCGGGAGAGACCTTCAACATCCTTTCGCCGAAGCAGCTCGGGAAGGTGCTCTTTGAGGATCTGGGCCTCCCCGCGAAGAAAAAGACGAAGAGCGGCTACTCCACCGGGGCCGACGTCCTCGAGGAGCTGCGCCCCTACCACCCGGCGATCGACGCGATTTTGGAGTACCGCAAGCTCACGAAGCTGCGCTCCACCTACGTGGACGGCCTGCTCGCGGCGCTCGCCCCGGACGGGCGCGTCCACACCCGCTTTAACCAGAAGGAGACGCGCACGGGCCGCATCAGCTCCCTTGAGCCCAACCTCCAGAATATCCCGATCCGCAGCGAGCTCGGGAGCCGCCTGCGCGGATTTTTCCGCGCGAAGGAGGGCTCCGTGCTCATCGACGCGGACTACTCGCAGATCGAGCTGCGCGTGCTCGCCCATATCGCGAACGACGCGGCGATGAAAAAAGCCTTCCTCACCGGGACCGACATCCACACGGAGACCGCCGCGCAGATTTTCGGCCTGCCGGAGGAATTTGTCACGCGCCAGCTCCGCAGCCGCGCGAAGGCCGTCAACTTCGGCATCATCTACGGCATCGGGGCCTTCTCGCTCGCGAACAACACCGGCGTCTCCACCGCGGAGGCGAAGAAGTATATCGAGAGCTACCTCGCCCATTACTCCGGCGTCGACGCCTACATGAAGCGCGCCATCGAGGACGCGAAAGAGAAGGGCTACGCGGAGACGTTTTCGGGCCGGCGCAGGGCGCTGCCGGAGCTGCAGTCCTCCAACCACAACCTCCGGGCCTTCGGCGAGCGCGTCGCGCGCAACATGCCGATCCAAGGCGCGGCGGCCGACATCATCAAGCTCGCGATGGTCAAGGTGAGCCGCCGCCTCGCGGAGGAAAAGCTCGACGCGAGGCTCATTTTGCAGGTCCACGACGAGCTGATCGTCGAGGCGGCAGAGGCCGACGCAAACCGCGCCGCGGAGATCTTAAAATACGAGATGGAGAACGCCTACCCGATCTCCGTCCCGCTGACCGTCGAGGTCGGCACCGGCAAGACTTGGCTCGAGGCGCACTGAGGGCTGGGGCGGGTTCGACTCCGGCAGAAGCTGCCTGAGGCATGCGGACGGCGGGTTTGGTTTTGGCAAGCCTTGGCTCGAGGCGCACTGAGGGCTGGGGCGAGGAACCTCTCCGCAACCGGGACCGACTCCGGCAGAAGCTGCCTGAGGCATGCGGACGGCGGGTTTGGCTGCGGCAAGCATGGGCCGGGAACACCGGGCCGGGCTGGGCTTTGGCGAGACTTGGCTCCTTGTGCGGGGACGCTGAGACTCTCCGGGGAACGGCCAATCGCTGGGTTCGACTCCGGCAGAAGCGGGCCGGGCTTGGGCGCTCGGATTCTTACTTTTTGCCCCGACCGGGCCCGAAAGGGTTTTGCCGGGGAGCGCCGCGGTTTTTCTCTGACGACCGCCGCGCCGAAAATAGCGTTTTCATTATTTCACCAGAAACACAGGGGGATCGCCCGCATATCGTCTCTTTACGGCCATGGCCGGGACCGGGTGGGAGGCGGGCGCAAAGCGAAATGAAGGACATCAAAGATCTCTTCGACCTCTTCAAAAAAATCGAGAGGCCGTCCGGCCCGCCGGAATTCGTGATCGCCGGGCTCGGAAATCCGGGGCAGGACTACCAGCGCACCCGGCACAACACCGGCTTCATGGCGCTCGACCGCGTGGCCGAGGCCTGCCATGTCAAGGCGGACAAAATCAAATTCCGGTCGCTGACCGCGCTCGCGGAGCTCGGCGGCCACCGCGTGCTGCTCTTAAAGCCCTCCACGTTTATGAATAACTCCGGCGAGGCCGTGCGGGACGCCTTGGATTTTTATAAGCTCGACCCACAGCGCCTGATCGTCGTCTACGACGACACCACCCTCGCGCTCGGGAAGCTGCGCATCCGCAGAAAGGGCAGCGACGGCGGCCACAACGGCATCAAGAGCATCCTCTACCAGACGGGCAGCGACCAGTTCCCGCGCATCAAAATCGGCATCGGCGAGCGCCCCAACCCCAACTACGACCTCGCGGACTGGGTGCTCTCGAGGTATTCCGACGCGGATCTCTCGGCCTTGAGCGCGGCCCTCGACAGCGCGGTCGCGGCGATCCTGCTCATCATGGATGGCAAGATCGAGGAGGCCATGGCGAAATACAACTGATTTCTTGGCAAACCTCCGCCGCCCCCGGCGCGTCTGTTTCACCCCTCGCGGGCGGCGGACCGGCAGGCCATGGCGAAATACAACTGATTTCTTGGCGAACCCCCGTCGCGCCCGACGCGTCTGTTTCACCCCTCGCGGGCGACGGATCGGCAGGCCATGGCGAAAGATAACCGACCCCCGGCAATTTCCCGGTAAAATTCTTTATTATCATTTCATGAGAGGGAACCTATGCTGCTGAAACTCATGGATGGCTGCGCGCAGTTCCGACAGGTGCTCGAGGCGCTTGGGCGGCGTTTTGCCATGCCCATTTTTGCCGCGGGCCTCTCCGGGGCGCACCGCGCGATGCTCGCCTGCGCCGTCGCGGAGCGCGCCGGGCGGCCCATCCTCTTCATCACGCCGGACGAAGCCTCCGCGATCCGCGCCGCCGAGGACATGAATCAGTTCCTCGGCGAGGGGGCCGCGCTGTTTTACCCGGCAAGGGACTTTAACTTCCGCTCGGCGGAGGGCGCCTCCGCCGAATACGAGCACCAGCGGCTCGCCGTGCTCGGCAGCGTCCTCAACGGAAGCTGCCGGGCGGTCACCGCCTCCGCCGAGGCCGCGCTTCAATACACGATCCCGCCCGGAATTTATTCCTCCAACACGATCGTGCTCAAAAAGGGCGCCTCCGAGGATCTCGCGAAGCTCGCCCTGCGCTTCGTCCGCGCGGGGTACGAGCGCCGCGAGGAGGTCGACGGCATCTGTCAGTTCTCGATCCGGGGCGGCATCCTTGACTTCTATTCCCCGCAGGCCGCCGCGCCGACGAGGGCGGAATTTTGGGGCGACGAGATCGACTCGCTCGCCCGCTTCGACATCGAGTCCCAGCGCCGCACCCGCGAGCTCGACTCCGCCGTGATCGCCCCGGCGCGCGAGGTGCTGCCCGATTCGCCCGAGCATCTGCGGGCGATCCTGCTCGAGCAGAAGATTCTCCAAAAGGGCAAGCAGGGCGTCGCCGTCAAAAAACAGCTTGACGCCGACCTTTTACGGCTTGAGGGCGGGCTCTCCGCCGCCGCGCCGGACCGCTACCTGCCCCTGATTTATAAATTCCCGGCGACGCTCTTCGATTACTTCGAGGGGGCCGCCGTCTTCGCCGCCGAGTTCATCCGGCAGAAAGAGACGCTCAAGACCCTCGCGGGCCAGTGGAACATGGACGCCGCCATGCTCTACGAGGAGGGCATCCTGTTCCCGGGGTGCGACAAGTTCGGCCTCGACTTTGAGGAATACTGCTCCGTGCTCGAAAGCTCCGACACCGTGCTCATGGACGTCTTTTTGCGCAGCATTCAGGAGCTCCCGATCCGCACGGTGGTCGATTTCGCGGGCATCCAGCTCTCGCTCTGGAGCGGGGAGCTCTCCCTGCTGCTCGACGACGTGCGCGACTACCTGCTGCGGGAGTACACGGTCGCGATTTTGGCCGGGACCGAGCGCGGCGCGAAGGCGCTCGCCGCCGACCTCGCCGCAAACGGGATCGAGGCCATCTGCGCGGAGGACGCCTTTGTCAAAAAGAGCCAAGTCTTCGTGCTCAAGGGCGCGCTCAGCGCCGGCATGGATTACCCGACGGCCCGGATCGCCGTCATCAGCCACGCCGGGGGCGCCGAGGGCGCGGGCAGGCGGCAGCGCAAGGTCCGCAAGCTCAAAAACCCGCTGCGGAGCCTCGACGATCTCGCGCCCGGCGATTACATTGTGCACGTCAACCACGGCATCGGCGTCTACGAGGGCATCGTCAAGCAGGAGATTCGCGGCGTCGTCAAAGATTATATTTCCATTCGCTACGCGGGCACCGACAGGCTCTATGTGCCGGTCACGCAGCTCGACCTCGTCTCCAAATACATCGGCGCGGGCGAGGACAAGGCGGTCCGCCTCAGCAAGCTCAACTCCGCCGAGTGGCAGAAGACCCGCAGCCGCGTCAAGGCCGCCGTCAAGGATATGGCCAAGGAGCTGATCGCCCTCTACTCGAAGCGCACGCATACGCCGGGCTACGCCTTCGGCGCGGACACGGACTGGCAGCGGGATTTCGAGGAGCGCTTCCCTTACGAGGAGACCGAGGACCAGCTGCGCTGCATCGGCGAGATCAAGCGCGACATGGAGGAGCCCCGCCCGATGGACCGCCTGCTCTGCGGCGACGTCGGCTTCGGCAAGACGGAGGTCGCCATCCGCGCGGCTTTCAAGGCCGTGATGGACGGCAAGCAGGTGGCCGTGCTCGTGCCCACCACGATTCTCTCGTGGCAGCACTACCAGACGTTTTTGCAGCGGGCGGAGGGCTTCCCGATCACGGTGGAGCTGCTCTCGCGCTTCCGCACGGCAAAACAGCAGGCCGACATCCTCCGGCGCCTGCGCACCGGCGAGATCGACATCCTGATCGGCACGCACCGGATTCTTCAGAAGGACGTAATTTTCAAAGACCTCGGCCTCTGCGTGATCGACGAGGAGCAGCGCTTCGGCGTCGCGCATAAAGAGAGATTCAAGGAGCTCAAGACCTCCGTCGACGTGCTGACGCTCTCCGCGACGCCGATCCCGCGCACGCTCAACATGGCGATGAGCGGCATCCGCGACATGTCCACGATCGAGGAGGCCCCGCAGGACCGCTACCCGGTGCAGACCTACGTCGTCGAGTACGACCGCGGGCTCGCGCTCGAGGCGATCAAGAAGGAGCTGCGCCGCGGCGGGCAGGTTTTCTATCTTCATAATAATATCGACGACATCTCCGGCTGCGCCGCGAAGCTCCAGCAGGATCTGCCGGACGCCCGCGTCGTCTTCGCCCACGGCCGCATGGCCGAGGAGGAGCTCTCCGAGATCTGGCGGAGCCTCGTCGACCAAGAGGTCGACATCCTCGTCTCCACCACCATCATCGAAAATGGCGTGGACGTCCCCAACTGCAACACCCTGATCGTCGAGAACGCCGACCGGCTCGGCCTCGCCCAGCTCTACCAGCTCCGCGGGCGGGTCGGGCGCTCCAACCGCCGCGCCTTCGCGTGGTTCACGTTCGTGCCGGGCAAGGCGATCACCGAGATCGCCCAGAAGCGGCTCGCCGCGATCCGCGATTTCACGCAGTTCGGCTCCGGGGTCAAGATCGCCATGCGCGACCTCGAGATCCGCGGGGCCGGCAACATCCTCGGCGCGAGCCAGCACGGGCACATGGAGGCCGTGGGCTATGATCTCTACGTGCGCCTGCTCTCGGAGGCCGTCGCGGAGGAGAAGGGCGAGCCCCTGCCGCCCGAGGCCGAGGAGTGCGCCGTGGACATCGCGCTCGACGCGCACATCCCGGAGAATTACATCTACAGCGTCAACCAGCGCATCGACGTCTACAAGCGCATCGCGGCCATCCGCTCGGAGGAGGACGCCCGCGACGTGATCGACGAGCTGATCGACCGCTTCGGCGACCCGCCGGACGCGGTGCTGGGGCTGATCGAGGTGGCGACGCTGCGAAACCTCGCCTCCGCGCTCGGCATCACAGACATCAGCCAGAAGGAGACGGAGCTGCACTTCTACCCGCGGGAGATGGACCTCGAGCGCGTGAGCATGGCCTCCGGCAGGCTCGGCGGCCGCCTGACGATGAATTTTGTGAGCGCCAAGCCGCACCTCGTCTTCCGCATGAAGCAGGGCGAGCAGCCGGTTTTGACGATGAAAAAAGTCCTCTCCTCCATGAGATACGACGCGGAGAAATAAAAACTTGTGAAAAAACGCCCTCCGGGAATCCCCGGGGGGATTTTTTTATCGGCAGGCAACCGCCGGGGCAGGTGCCGCCGGTTCGTTTGGGCGGCCCCTCCCGTGTTAAGCGGCCCCGAGGAAACGGAAAATAAGCTCCGACCGTCAATCGCGAGCGGCCTCAGGCTGCCCCGAGGAACCGGAAGGCGAACTTCGAACCTTTGAGGCCCGTCGCCTCAGGCGACCGCAGACTCAGGCTGCCCGGGGGCGGTTTTTGCCTGCAAGCTGCCCCGAGGAACCGGAAAGCGAACTTCGAGCGTCAATCGCGCGCAGCGTCAGGCTGCCGCAGACTCAGGCGACCTTGTAAATTTTTAAAATTTTGCAAGATTTCTTTCATATGCTACTTGATTTTTTATTTTTTCCATGGTATGATGTCCGCGGATGAGAAACAAAGCATAGAATAAGGACGGAACGGGTTATTTTTGGAAAATACGCCTGCCGAGTCAGAAAGGATGATTGGCCATGTACATGATCTCGATGAACGATTTTCTCTGCCAGATCGAGGACCGCACACCCGAATACCCGACTTGGGCAAAAGACGAGGAAATTTACAACTGCGAGAACTACAACGCAGCCGTCACCAAAAAGAAATTCTCCCTCGTCAAAAGAATTTTCGGCGGCGTGTTCCCCTCCGTGATCTGATCGCCGAAACGGATAACCAAGCAAAAAAAGGCCCCCGGATTCCGAGGGCCTTTCTTTTTTTGCCAATTTGTCCTCCTGTCGCGCACATTTGTAGCTTTGCCGATGTACCGCTTTATTTGGCAAAAACGGCGGGCATCCTGCAAAAACGCCCGGGGAGGCCATGGCCTCCACGGGCGTTTTTTGTTGTGATCCGGGGCGGGGGAGCGCCCTTTCGCGGGGAAACTCCGCCGTGAAAAAAGAGTTGCGGGGCCCGGAGGCGGGTATGCGCTCCTTCTTCCGGGATGGGCCGGAGGGATCCCCGGCGTCTTTTCGTTTTTTCGTCACGCGGCTTCGGTTCGGTTCCGGGGCCGGCGGCTTTAGGCGTCTCCGCCCTCGTCGTCCGTGTCCGGCGCCTCGGCGGGCTCCCCGTCTGCTTCCTCGTCGGGCAGCTCCGGAGCCTCCCCGCCGGGGGCGGGAGAGGCGAGGTCCGGGGCCTCGCCCAGATCCTCGTCGGGGCCTTCGCCGAGCTCCTCGGCCTCCTCGGGCGCCTTGGGCGGCACCTCAAGGCTCACGACGCGGCAATCGTCCACAACCTTCATCACGCGCACGCCGCTCGCGTAGCGGGACTGCACGTTGATCTCGTCGACCTTCATGCGGATGATGACGCCGTCGCTGCTGATCAGGATGATGTCGTCGTCGTCCTCGACCGCGCGGATGCCGGCGACCCGGCCGCCCGCGACGCGGTCGCCGGCGAAGTTGCGCACGCCCTTGCCGCCGCGATTCTGGATGCGGTATTCGTCAAACGGCGTGCGGCGTCCCTGACCGCTTTCGCTGACGGTCAGCAGCTTCGCGTCGCCGCGCACGACCTCCATGCCGACGATCCAGTCGTCCTCGTCGATCGAGATCGCGCGCACGCCCCTCGCGGTGCGGCCGATCTCGCGGGCGTCCCGCTCGTTGAAGCGGATCGCCATGCCCTTGGAGGTGGCGACCACGAGGTCCTCGCCGCCGGAGGTGATCTGCACCCAGCGCAGCACGTCGCCTTCGTCGAGGTTGATGGCGATCAGGCCGGTCTTGCGGATATTTTTATAGGCGTCGATGCGGCTGCGCTTGATGACGCCGTTTTTGGTCAGCATGCAGAAATAGCCCTCGGATTCGTCGAGCGCGCCGACTTTGACGAGGGAGGTCACCTTCTCGTCCTGCTCGAGCGGGAGCAGGTTGACGATGTTGGTGCCCTTGGAGGAGCGCCCGCTGTCCGCGATCTCGTAGGCCTTGAGGCGGAACGCCTTGCCGAGCGTCGTGAAGAACATCAGCGTGTCGTGGCTCGAGCAGATAAAGAGATCCTCGGCGAAGTCCTCCTCGCGTCTGGTCATGCCGGAGATGCCGCGCCCGCCGCGCCGCTGGAGCTTATAGGTATCGACCGGCTGGCGCTTGATGTAGTTGAAATGCGTCAATGTGACGACGCAGTCCTCCATCGGGATCAGATCCTCGATGTCCATTTCGCCGCTGACGGCCTGAATCTCGGTGCGGCGCTCGTCGCCGAATTTGTCGCAGATCTCGCGCAGCTCGGTCTTGACGATGCCGTCGACCCGATGCATGTCGGCGAGGATCTCCTCGTAGTCCTTTTCGCGCAGGCGGATGTCGGCGAGTTCGTTTTCGATCTTCTCGCGGTCGAGGCTCGAAAGTCTGCCGAGGCGCATCGCGAGGATGGCGCTCGCCTGAATCTCGGAGAGGCCGAACCGCTCCATCAGGCGCGGGCGGTTTTCGTTGTCGTCGCGGCCGCCGCGGATGATGCGGATGACCTCGTCGATGTGGTCCTCGCAGATTTTGAGCCCCTCGAGGATGTGCTCGCGCTCCTTGGCTTTCTTCAGATCAAATCTCGTGCGCCGGATGACGATCTCGCGCTGGAAATCAAGGTAGCAGCGCATCATCTCCTTGAGCGTGAGCACCTTGGGCTGGCCCTTGTCGAGCGCGAGCATGATGACGCCGTAGGTGATCTGCATCTGGCTGTAACTGTAAAGCTGGTTTAAGATGAGCTGCGGGTTCGCGTCGCGCTTGAGCTCGACGACGATCCGCATGCCCTGCCGGTCGGACTCGTCGCGCAGGTCGCTGATGCCCTCGACGCGCTTGTCTTTGACCAGATTCGCGATCTCCTCGATCAGGCGGGCCTTGTTGACCATATAGGGCAGCTCGGTCACGACGATGCGGGAGCGGTCGTTTTTCCACTCCTGAATCTCGGCCCGCGAGCGCAGCGTGAGCTTGGCGCGCCCGGTCGCGTAGGCCGCGCGGATCGGGCTGCGGCCCATCAGGATGCCGCCGGTCGGGAAGTCCGGGCCTTTGATGTATTCCATCAGGTCGTCAAGGTCGGCGTCCGGGTTGTCGATCAGGCAGCAGATGCCGTCCGTGATCTCGCGCAGGTTGTGCGGCGGGATGTTGGTGGCCATGCCCACGGCGATGCCGGTGGAGCCGTTGGCCAGCAGATTCGGGAAACGCGAGGGCAGCACGACCGGCTCCTGCAGGCGGTCGTCGTAGTTCGACATAAAGTCGACGGTCTCGCGGTCGATGTCCTGAAGCATCTTGGTGGCCATCTTGGCCATGCGGGACTCCGTGTAACGGTAGGCGGCGGGCGGGTCCCCGTCGACCGAACCGAAGTTGCCGTGCCCGTCCACCAGCGGATAGCGCAGAGAGAAATCCTGCGCGAGGCGCACCATCGCGTCGTAGACCGAGGCGTCGCCATGCGGGTGGTATTTGCCGAGCACGGAGCCCACGGTGTCCGCGCACTTGCGGTAGGGCTTCGTGGGGTCGAGCCCGTTTTCGTACATGGTATAAAGAATCCTGCGGTGGACGGGCTTGAGCCCGTCGCGCACGTCCGGCAGCGCCCGCGAGACGATCACCGACATCGAGTAATCCAAAAAGGATTTGCGCATCTCGTTCTCGAGCATCACCGTGACGAGCTTGGGCTGGGGCAGATCCTCCGCGCCGGGATCGCCGGCCTCGTCGCCGGGCTGATCGCCGGGCTGTTCATCGGCCCGCCCGCCGGTCTGCTCGCCGGCGTGATCGTTGGGCTGATCGCCGGGCTGTTCATCGGCCTGATTTCCGGCCTGCCGGTTCAGTTCCTCGTCAATTCCGTTTTCACGGATCTCGTCATCCAAAATTCCAATCCTCCAATTTTACAGCCTGAGGGCAGCCTGACGCTGCGCGGTCGCCTGAGGGCAGCCTGACGCTGCGCG
>ERZ795044.1388-NODE-1388-length-22002-cov-5.528364_pt1 | contig 22002 bp, 20 predicted proteins | sample MGYA00375128_ERZ795044 | MGnify/ENA primary metagenome ERZ795044 (study PRJEB30173, sample SAMN05720213) | anaerobic digester metagenome | isolation source: active sludge of municipal wastewater-treating anaerobic digesters | place: USA | collected 2014-12-22 ... | reverse complement strand
AGATAAGTCCTCGTGACTGGAGTTCAGACGTGTGCTCTTCCGATCTGGGTGTTCATGTACGACAACATGCCCTCGTCGAACAGGCGGACGCGTACGTCGAGGGCATGTTGTCGTACATGAACACCCGCGGCACCGGCTCGTACTCGATCGACCCGAGGCGCGTCCGTGTGCTCGGAGGCGTGACCTACTACGACCGCGCGGTCCTGTGCCACCCGACGGTTCTCGCCAGGCAGTCCCGAACCTTCAGCACCGCCCCGCCGATGCCCTACTTCCCGTTCGCGGCCGACGCCGCCGGGGCCAGCACCGCAACGGGGTCCGCCGCAGGCACGATCCGGGTGCCGTGGAAGGGCAACGACTACGCGATGTCGTACGCCTACGACTCCGGCACCAGAACGTACCTGCGCAGCATGCCCTGGGGCAGGCACGTGCTGGCCAACGGCGTCCGGGTGGCGCCCGACAATGTGCTGGTCATCCGGGCCGGACAGACGTATCGAAAGCTCGTCAGCGGACGCGGGGCCGTGGAGCCCGTGCACGAGATCATGGACGCCCGGGGGAGCTTCTTCTACTTCCACGGTGGACGCGGCGTCACGGGCACGTGGGCGAAGACCGCGATCAACGAGAGGTTCTCCCTGACCCTCGACAGTGGTGAGCCGCTTCGGATGGCTCCGGGGCAGACCTACGTCGAACTTGTGGCAACCAGGGCGCCGGTGACGTTCAAGGCCTGACGAGCGGACTGGCGGGTCTGCCCGGCGGGGTAGGCTGACGCCCGTGGTTCTACGCCCAGATGGACGCCTCACCAACGATCTCGACCCCCACGACCGCGGCCCCCAGGACGCGTGTGGGGTCTTCGGCGTCTACGCTCCGGGCGAAGAGGTCTCGAAACTCACCTACTACGGCCTGTATGCGCTGCAGCATCGCGGGCAGGAGTCGGCCGGCATCGCTGTCAGCGATGGCGACCGCATCATGGTGTTCAAGGACATGGGGCTCGTCAGCCAGGTCTTCGACGAGGCCACGCTGAACTCCCTCCCCGGCCACGTCGCGATCGGGCACACGCGCTATTCGACGACCGGCGCGTCCGTCTGGCACAACGCCCAGCCCACGTTCCGCGCGTCCGGTCACGGCGGCATCGCCCTGTCGCACAACGGCAACCTCACGAACACCGACGAACTCGAGGCATGGCTGGCCGAGCGCATGCCGGGCGCCGACGTGCCCCACAAGAACTCGATGGACTCGACGAGCGACACGGCCATCGTCACGGCCCTGCTCGCGACCTTCGACGACATCCCGCTCGAGCAGGCCGCCCTCAAGGTGCTGCCGCGTTTGAAGGGCGCGTTCTGCTTCACCTTCATGACCGAGAATTCCCTGCTCGCCGCGCGCGACCCGCAGGGCATCCGCCCCCTCGTCCTCGGACGCCTGCAGTCAGGCTGGGTGGTCGCCAGCGAGACTGCAGCCCTCGACATCGTGGGGGCCACCTTCGTGCGCGAGGTTGAACCCGGAGAGATGATCAGCGTCTCCGAAGCTGGGCTGCGCACCTACACGTTCGCGGAGTCGGCACCCAAGGGTTGCCTCTTCGAATACGTCTACCTGGCGCGTCCCGACACCCTGATCGCCGGTCGACGCATCCACAACGTGCGGGTGAAGGTGGGCAAGATCCTCGCCCAGGAACACCCCGCGGACGCCGACCTCGTCATCCCGGTGCCCGATTCGGGGACGCCGGCCGCCGTCGGCTACGCGGCCCAGTCGGGCATCCAGTACGGGATGGGCCTGGTCAAGAACGCCTACGTCGGACGCACCTTCATCCAGCCCAGCCAGACGATCCGCCAGCTCGGGATTCGACTCAAGCTCAACCCGTTGCGGGACGTCGTCGAGGGACGTCGCCTCGTGGTGGTGGACGACTCCATTGTCCGGGGCAATACCCAGCGGCAGTTGGTGAAGATGCTCCGCGAGGCCGGGGCTGCCGAGGTGCACGTGCGCATCAGCTCGCCGCCGGTGAAGTGGCCGTGCTTCTACGGCATCGACTTCGCCACCCGGGCCGAATTGATCGCTCCCGGCATGGGGGTCGACGAGATCTGCCGGTCGATCGGTGCCGACTCACTGGGTTACGTCTCGCTCGAGGGCCTCGAGAAGGCCACCCACGTGCGCCACGACGAGTTGTGCCGTGCCTGCTTCGACGGCGTCTACCCGGTCCGGATCCCCGCCGACCGCGCCGAGCAGATGGGCCTGTCGCAACCCGAGGAGATCTGATGCCGGACGCCCGGCAGCGCGCCTTCTTCGACCGGGCGGTCGTTCGGCTCGTCATCTGTCTCGGCGTCGGGACTGCAGTGGGCATCGCCGCAGCGACAGCCTGGGCGGGCGTCCTCGGTGCGGTGCTCGGGTGGGTGGTCGCCGCCTTCTCGTTCGTGGGGTGGACGCTCCTTCAGACGTGGCCGATGTCACCGGACGAGACGTCCGAGCACGCGACGAGCGAGGATGCCGGACGCGTCGTCGCCGACCTCTTGCTGGTCGTCGCCGCCGTCGCGAGCCTCGTGGGCGTGGGCTTTCTCCTGTTCGCGGGCCAGCAGGCCAATCAGGCCGCCGAGGCGGTTCTCGGGGTGGCCAGCGTCGTGGCGTCCTGGTCGCTGGTGCACACCCTGTTCGCACTGCGGTACGCCCGACTGTTCTACATCGATGACGACGACGGCGGCATCGACTTCAACAACGACGACCACGGGCAGCCCGCCTACTCCGACTTCCTCTACGTCGCCTTCACGATCGGCATGACCTATCAGGTCAGCGACACGGTCTTCACGCGTCCCGACTTCCGGCAGGTCGCGCTTCGGCAGGCGCTGCTCGCCTACCTCTTCGGGTCGGTGATCCTGGCCTGCACGATCAACCTGGTGGTCCAGCTCGCCAGCTCGGGGAGCTGACTCGATAGGCTCACGGTGCGTCCATTTCAGGAGGAAGCCATGTCCCAGTCCGCGTACGCCAGGGCCGGTGTCGACATCGAGGCGGGGGACCGTGCCGTCGAACTGATGAAGGCGCACGTCGCGCGCACTCGGCGTCCGGAAGTGCTGGGCGGGCTCGGCGGCTTCGCAGGCTTCTTCGACGCCTCGGCGCTCAAGGACTTCGCCCACCCGGTGCTCGCCACCTCGACCGATGGCGTGGGTACCAAGGTGGCGATCGCCCAGGCCATGGACGTCCACGACACCGTGGGGTTCGACCTGGTCGGCATGCTCGTGGACGACCTCGTCGTCTGCGGGGCCGAGCCCCTCTTCCTCACCGACTACATCGCCTGCGGGAGCGTCGTCCCGGAGCGGATCGCGTCCATCGTCAAGGGCATCGCGGCCGCGTGCGAGCAGGCGGGATGCGCCCTCCTGGGGGGCGAGACCGCCGAACACCCCGGGCTGCTGGCACCTGACGAGTACGACATGGCCGGAGCGACCACGGGGGTGGTCGAGCGCGACGACATCCTCGGGGCCGAGCGCATCCGTCCCGGTGACGCGGTCCTCGCGCTGGCGTCCTCCGGCCTTCACTCCAACGGTTACTCCCTCGTGCGCCACGTGCTGCTCAACCAGGCGGGGTGGGCGCTTGACCGGGACGTCCCCGAACTCGGACGCCGGCTCGGCGAGGAGCTGCTCGAGCCGACCCGGGTCTACGCCCTCGACGTGCTCGCGATGATCCGGGCCACCGAGGTGCACGCGATGAGCCACATCACCGGCGGGGGCCTGGCCAACAACCTCGTCCGCGTCTTCCCGCCCGGCCTGTCGGCCACGATCGACCGCGCCACGTGGACGCCCCCGCCGATCTTCTCGCTCGTCCAGGGGGTGGGCGACGTGTCCCGGGCCGACATCGAGGCGACGCTCAACATGGGGGTCGGCATGGTCGCGGTCCTCCCGGCAAACAGCGTTGTGGCAGCTCAATCGGTGCTCACTGAACGAGGCATCGCGTCCTGGGTCTGCGGTGAGGTGACGGCCGCAGCGGGCGAGGCCCGGGTCGAGCTCGTCGGCCACCACTGAGGCACACGTTCGCAATCGGCGCATCTTTTGGCGTGGGGTCGGCGAACTAGTAGCCTGTACGCACGAGTTGAACACACTGCCGCGGCATGACCGCGAGGACAAAAGCGAGGGGGTCGACCCATATGGGGCGCGGCCGTGCAAAGGCGAAGCAGACAAAGGTGGCCCGCGATCTCAAGTATCGCCCGGTGTCCACGGACTTCGCCTCGTTGGAACGAGAGCTACGCGGGACGTCGGAGGTCGACATCGCCGACATCCCCGACGCGTACGCAGACCTCGCGGCGCAGTACGTCGTGGACGACGATGACTTCATCGTCGAGGATGACGACGACGACGAGTTCGACGATGATGACGACGACGAGGGTCCGCGTCCGCCTGTGTGACTGACCGGGTCCGCGCCACCGTGTCAGTAGTCTGGACGCATGGAGTGGACGCCTGATCGCCTGTTGCCCGGATACGAGTGCTACAGCTTCGAGATCCCGCTGGCCGTCACCGCCATCGGCGAACCCGACGATCCGCTGACGTCCACGATCATCCGGCGCAACCCGACGACGTCGAGGCGCGCCGTGATGTACCTGCACGGCTGGAACGACTACTTCTTCCAGACGCACCTGGCCGATTTCTTCGCCGCGCGCGGCTTCGACTTCTACGCGGTGGAGTTGCGGCGCTACGGACGCAACCTCCGCGAGGGCCTCCTCGGCGGCTACATCACCGACCTCGACGAGTACTCACATGAACTCGACGTGGCCTACGACATCATCGCTGCCGACCACGACGAGGTGACCCTGATGGGCCACTCGACGGGTGGACTCGTCGGGGCCTTGTGGGCCGATGGACGCGCGGGCGACCTCAGCGGTGTCATCCTCAATTCGCCGTGGCTCGACCTGCAGGGATCACCCCTCCTGCGAACGGTCACCACGCCCATCATCTCGAGGCTCTCCGACTCCTACCCCACGACCGTCATCCCGTTGCCTGACAACGGCTTCTACCAGCGGACGATCTCGGCCAGCGAGGACGGTGAGTGGACCTACGACGTGTCACTCAAGCGGAACCCGTCGTTCGTCATCCGCATGGGCTGGCTGAAGGCGATCCTGCACGGCCACGGACGCGTCGCGGCGGGCCTGTCGATCGACACGCCCGTGCTCGTGCTCAGCAGCGTCCGCAGCGACTTCCGGCGACGCTGGAACCCCGCCTTGATGAGCGCCGACACCGTGCTCGACGTTGACAAGATCGCCCATGCGGCCGTCGGGCTGGGGCACCACGTGACCATGGTGCGCATCGAGGATGGCCTGCACGACCTGGTGTTGTCGCGTCCCGACGTGCGTCAGGTCGTCTTCGACGAGATGGGACGCTGGCTCGGCGCCTATGTCGAGTAGTGCCGGAACATGCGAGAACCCCGGGTCGGTGACCCGGGGTTCATGCGGTGGCCAGGGCCGGGATCGAACCGGCGACCTTTCACTTTTCAGGCGAACGCTACTACCAGCTGAGCTACCTGGCCAGAAACAACAAGCGACCCCGACGGGACTCGAACCCGCGACCTCCGCCGTGACAGGGCGGCGCGCTAACCAACTGCGCTACGGGGCCTTGCGGCCCCCGGAACTCCTTGCCAGATGCGGCTTCGGGACTCCGGGCGCTGCCTTGCGGCAGCTTGGAAACTATAGCGTGGCCGGCGCCTCGATGTGAAATCGCAGAATGCGGGACGCGGCGTCCACGATCTCAGTCGCCGTCGGTGCTCGTCCACGACGAGGCAGCCCGATCGACCCAGTCGGCCGTCGACAGGCCCGAGCGGTCGAAGTCGACCACCCCGCAGAGGAACGCGAGCGTGACGTCCGTGTACACGTTGGCGCTCGCCCACAACGTGTCGTGGAATCGCTCGGGATCGATGCGTCGGCGCAGCAGCACCCCGTCGAGGATGGCCTGCAGCGCCATCTGGATCCGCTCGTCGGTCCACCCGGGCCGAAGTGCGGCGCCCGTGTCAGCCAGGGCGCGCTGGATGAACAACACCCACATGTCCTGGTCGGCGCGGGCCGCCTCGATGACCGGGGCAGCAACCTCCGGGTGATGCCCCAGCAGGGGTGCGACGTGGGCCAGCAGCCACGTCCTCGGATGCTCGGACAGCTCGATCTCGATGGCGTCCGTGACGATGCGGAGGCGTTCGCAGACCGTCCCTGAGCCGTTCCACGCCGAGTCGAGCGCGGCGAAGGTCTGCGGGGCGGACTCGCCGCCCACGTCCCGGTACAGAAGGGCGTGAACGATCGCGTCCGACACGAAGTCATCCTTGACCGGCCAACGGTTGCGGAACGCCTTCCGGGACGCGGTGTCGTCCCTCTCGCTGGCCGCGCGAAGGACGTCCTCGGTACGCATCCACTCCAGCGCCGCCGGGAAGTGCAGGGCCCGGAGGCGGGCGGGAATGTCGGTGCCCGGTTCGGCCAGGGCGGCATCGATGAGCGACGCGGCTGCGCTGAGAAACTTCTCGGCGGTCGCGTCCGATCGCGACGGAGCGGGCCTGGGGCTCATCGTTTCCCTTCGGAAGAAAGGTGAGGGCCATTGATTGGCCCCCTACGCCACTTGTGGCGCACCGCTCGAAAGCCTAGCCTTGTCGTGAGGCTTGACGACGCGTTCTGGGGGGAAACGTCGAAAGCCGGGGAGGCGCTCAGCGCCGGTCCCCATGGAGCGTCCCGATCACTCGGGACGCTCCTTTAGTTTCAGCCGAAGTTCACTTGGCGTCCGACCGTTCCGACCAGCGACTGCCGGTATTCCGGGGACGACACACGAGCCAGTTCCTTCTCGGCTCGTCTCAGGCGACCCGGCATGTCGAGGCGAGCCACCGGAGCGTCATTGCCGGGGGTCTGCACGAACTTCGACATCGCTGCGATCGCGTGTTCGCACCGGGCCGTGTCGAAGTCCTGCTTCGCGTCGAGCATCGCCGCGTACCAGTCGCTGGCCAGGATCGTGTCGCGCTCGAAGAGCGACCTGACCTCGGGCGAGTCCAGGTCGTAGCCCTCGGACGTCGTGCCGTGGGCCATGATTTCGAGCAGGGCCCGCAGTGGCGGGCAGGCCAGCCCGATGGTCCCGTCATCGAAGTACGCCTGGGCGACCCTCTGGTGGGTGGTGACGATGATGTCGACGCTCTCGGCGAAGATGTCGGCGTCCTGCAGTTCGGGACGCAACATGTCATCGGTGAACACCACATCGGGGTGCAGGAAGATGCGTCCGAAGTAGGTGGTGGCGAAGCGGGCGTTCATGCGGTAGCCGAGGCGGCTGGCGAGCACCATGCGTCCGTCATGCTCGAAGTCGGTCATCTTCTCGAGGTAGCCGCCCTCGATGAGGATCGACGCCTCACGTTCGCCGGGCCACATGCGGCTGAACAACTCGGGCACGAGCAGGGAGATGTCGTGCGCGACCTTGACCGACGGGCCGATGTGTCCTGCACTCGACAGCCAGCCGTCGTACCCGGTGAGGGCGTAGCTGAGCAGCGAGTAGTTCAGGTCGACCACGGCAGGCATCGCATTGAAGGGGGCCTTGGTGAGCGCGCCCTCGCTGCCCGCGCCCGTCGTCGAGGGCGACTTGCCGGTCATCGACGAGATGAACTCCATGAACAGCTCGGGGAGCTCCATGTAGTGCAGGGGGTTGTACGCGCACAGGGGCGGCACGCCGTCCTCGGGAGGGTTGTTGCGACGGCCGGCCGCCACGATGTCGACGCCGAGCGGAGCTTCCTGACCGAGCGGGAGCTTGCGCAGCAGGTGGCTGGCGACGTCCGCAGCGGCTGTGGCCTCGGGATTGGTGAGGTCGGGACGCACCTGGAGGTAACGGGGGTTCTTGCTGGGTGCGCCGTTGACCAGCCGCGGCTCGGACGACGCTGCAAAGTACTTCGGGGACGCTTCGTCGGGCATCGCGGCCGACGCCCTCACCAGGTCGGCCATCGGGTCGGTGAACTGGCTGAACGCGACGACGTCCTCGGCCATGGCGCGTGCGTCCGCATGGGTGAGGGGTTCGAAGTTGGAGATGAACGTCGACGTGGTCGCCATGTCCTTCTCCGTCTGCTCGTCGTAGCCCCGGATGATCGCATCGTCCGGACGCTGGAACAGCAGCCGCTCGCAGTTCTTGACGTATTTCCGCGAGACCCCGTTGGGACCGGGAGCGACGGTGGACGCCGTGATGTCGTCCTCGGTCTGCACCTTCGCTGCGGGGGAGAAGTCCGGCCGCAGGCTGAACAGCCGCCAGGAACCGTCCGCGTCGAAACCGACCCGGAGCATGTTGACCATGATCTTCTCGCCGTCCAGACGCACCGCGTTGCCCTCGCGTCCGTTCATGATGCCGACGCTGAAGTGGCTGCGCCAGTCGTCGCCCCACACGGGCTTGTAATAGCGCTTGACCGTGTAGAGGAGTTCCTTGATGTAGGCCGGGATCGATCGCAGGTAGTCGTTGTGGGCTGCGTGGTACTCGCTGCGCGGGGTCATCAGCTTGATGACCGAGCCCAGGCTCCGTTTGTCGGACAGGATCGGGCGCGTGTCGACACCGCACTTGTCGGGGTCGGCGAAGCGATTGGTCCAGTCGCCGTCCAGGAGCGACTGGATGGTGTCCATGTCGCGCTCGAAGTCGGCGGAATAGGCATTGCCGTAGACGAACGCGTCCAGGAGTGACTTCGAGATCTCGGACTTGCCGCCGCCCGACACCGTGGCCGGCTTGTGGCACTCGGTCGAGGTGGGCGACGTCCCGATGAGGATCCACTGGGTGCGGTCGGTCTCACGGTGCTTCATGTGGACGCGGTACCCGTTGGGCGACAGGTAGGTGACCTCGTTGAGCATGCGGATTTTGCCGGCCGTCCCGTCGGGCTTGGTCCAGCTGACGGTCTGGCTCCGAAGCGAGAAGGTCGAACGTCCGGGGACCACGACGAGGTGCTTCTGCTCCAGGTCGAGGGCGTGGCCCTCCGGCTGCAGGGCGAAGCGCTGCGGATCGCGTGCCACGACGTCGGCGACGGTGTAGTCGAGGGTTGTGTGACGATCGGTCCACTCCGAACCCAGGTTGTAGGCCGGGAAGACCAGGGCGCCTCCAGCGTGCTCCTCCTCGGCGCATCCGAACAGGTTCGCCGAGTAGCTGACCTGGGTCTTCACCTCTTTCTTGCAGTAGCCGTAGTAGTTGTCGGCGATGACGGTGACGATGACGCCCCGCTGGTCGCGCGCGCAGATCTTGAATGCCTGCCCACCGTTGTACAACTCGTCCTCGGACGCCCAGCACATGCCGTCGCGCTTCTGGCGGTCGGTGGCGTCGTCGACGTGGGGGAGTCCGAGATCGACCTTGCGCGTCCGGATCAGGTGGGGGGCGAGGATGACGGCCCCCGTGTGCCCGGTCCAGGTGGCGGGGTTGAGGGACGCGTCGTTCTCGGGCAGGTAGGGGTCGCCGCCGTTGCCGAAGATCGACTCGACGAAGTCCAGGTTCGAGACAAGGCCGCCCGGAACGATGAAGCGGGTCTCCATCGACTTCTCGGCGATCTGACCGGGGACGCCCGGCACCACAAGCGGACGCAGCATGAGCGACACCCAACAGTGCGACGGCACCGGCTGGTTGGCGGTGTAGGGAAGGAGCAGGTCGGCCTGGGGAGGCTGGAAGGCCAGGGCCAGGAGCTTCGCGAAGACCGACTTCGGAACGGCGAGCTTGTCGTCGGGGATCGGGAGCCCGCCCTCGGCGATGTGGAAGACGCCCGCGGTCGTCCGACGGTCATTGGCAGGGTTGTGGAGCACGCCGTTCATGAGGCGATAGCTGGACAGCAGGGGGGAGGAGAATTCGTCTCCGTCCACGGGCAGCGAGATGCCGCGCGCGAGGCCGGCCTGATCGAGCACCAGCGTCCGCTTGGGCAACTCCGGCTTCGTGTCGCAGTCGGCCAGGTAGGAGTCGAGGAAGGCCTGGATGCGTCCGTCGGCGGCGCAGAGGCGGTCGGCGAGTCGGCGCAGTTGTTCCTGCTGGCGGGCCAGGATCGGGGCGACGAGCTGGGCCTCCGCGGTGGCGTCCGCGTCGCCGGTCATGGGAAAGCCGAGGAGTGCGAGTCGCAGATTGATGGCGTCGTTCACTGAGGGTCCGGGCATGCGTCCATTGTCCCTTGTGCGGGGGCAGAAGGAGGGGCCGCGTCTCAGAAGTGGGTGAGGAGGAGTATCCCCAACGGGATTCGAACCCGCGCTGCCGCCTTGAAAGGGCGGTGTCCTGGGCCGCTAGACGATGGGGACCCGTGTTCCCGGCAACCGCCGGACCGACTGGTCAAGACTAGTGGACGCCGCCCGCTGGCCAAAACCCGCGGGCGACGTCCGAGGGGAAACTCAGCCCATCCGTGAACCGCCCCTGAACGGCATCGAGGTGACGGACGCGTACTTGATGCCGGCGCGTGGGTTCGCGGCGTGGATGATCATGCCGTTGCCGATGTAGATGCCCACGTGGCTGACCGGGGTGTAGTAGAAGACGAGGTCCCCGGGGCGCAGCTGGCTGAGCGTCACGCGCTGGCCCACCTGGTACTGCTGGCTCGACACGCGGGGCAACGTGATGCCGACCGTGCGATAGGCCAACAGGCTGAGGCCGGAGCAGTCGAAGGAGTTGGGACCGGTGGCACCCCAGACGTAGGGCTTCCCGAGCTGGGCCGTCGCATAGGCGATGACTTTCGCGGCCATCTCACTGGGGGTCGCCGGGGGAGTGACGACGGTCGTTCCAGCTGGTGCAGTCACCGACAGATAGAGGGCGGTGACCCAGCGGACGGCACCGATGTAGACAACCTGGGCGCGTCCGTTCTCGACGACACCCGTGATCTTCAGCGCCGTGCCCTTGGGCACCGAAGTCACAGTGATCGAGTCGGTGCCGGAGGTGGTGCGGATGTCGAGCAGGGTCGTGGCGTAGCGCGTCCCGATCGTCGCGGGCACCGGGGGCGCGGGCACGGTCGACGTGGCGTCGACCGGAGCCACGTAACTGTTGTTGACCCAGCGCAGCGCGTCCTTCCAGATGATCTGTGCCATGCCATTGGTCACGGTGCCGGTGAGCGAGAGGATCGTGCCCTTCGGGATGTCGCCCAGCGAGGTGTAGTCACTGCCCGACGTCGTGCGGATCATGAGGTCTGTGGTGGCGCGCCCATAGCCGGTCACGGGCGGCAGGCTGGTCGCGCTGGTGCTGGTCGTCAGGTAGGCGGTGCTCACCCAGCGCAGCGTCCCGTTCTGGGTGATCTGGCTCCACGTCGAGCTCACCTTGCCCGTCAGGGTGACGGCCACGCCCTTGGGCAGGACGCTCACGATGGCGTAGGTGATTCCCGGGCCCGAACGGACGTTGAGGTTGGCCGTGGTGACGGCCGTGCCGGTGGCGCCGGACGACGACGTGGACTCCGCCATCGCCTGCTCGCCGGTGACGTACGTGCCCGAGATCCAGGCCTTCACGCCCTTGTAGGTCACGGGAACCCACCCGTTGACAGGGACGTCGGACTGCACGAGCGTGGCGCCCTTGGCGAGCACGCCCACGACCGGGTAGCTGGTGGCCGGGCCGGAGCGGATGTTCACAGCTGCGGTGGCGGTCACCGCCCCGAAGTCGGCATGGGCCAGAGGCCCGGCGATGGCGGTGCCACCGATCAGGAGGGCGCACAGCGTCAGGGACGCGGCACCCAGGCGCACGCCAGAGCGCACTGAGGACAGAAAAGACACGGACACGTTCCTTCCGACGACTCCCAAGTCGCGAGGGGACAAAGAATTGATGCTGTGTGGAGGGGACCCCAGACGCTTCCCCACGTCTCGGCGGGGTCCCCAACGTTCCGGACGCTAGTGGAGCAGGGCCCGGTTCCACGGGGCGTTGAAGGGTCTCATCTGCGGCAGGCAAGTCGACACGCCGAGTACCGGTGAAAATGACAGACGTGGAATTCCATGAGCGGGATTCGCCAAAAGTCGGTTGACAAGGGGTTTCAGTGGAACCTCGTCGATGTCACGCTCACTGCGGATCTGGGTGATCACAGGCCAAGAGGACGCTGAGAAAACCTCACTCAGGTCTGAATGCCAAGTTGAGGTTCAGGGCTCGATCACCCAGGAACCGCTTGCGTCCGCCACCAGCCGGGCAGCGGTGCCGTAGACGGCGCGCGGGACGAAGCCGCTGCGTAGATCGACCCGGGGGACGCCCGTGGCACCCGTGCGCGCGGCCAGGTCAGCGAGTGTCTCGGCGCTGCCGGTCAGGGCCACGGGAACAAGCTTCCCGGCGGTGGCGTTGACGACGAGCGTCCTCAGGGTGCTCTCATCGAACGAGGGCGCTGCGAGGACAATGGGCGCATGCTCCTCAAGGGCGCGTTCGAGGCTCTGCAGAATCTCCCGGAGCTCGGTCACCTCGTCGAGGCAGACCAGGACGGTCGCCCCTTCGACGATCGCACGGGCACCGTGCGTCGCCAGCCCGGGGTCGGCGAGGGTGAGTCCGAGACGGTCGGTGCGGGCCAGCTGGGCGTCCAGTTCGGCCTGCGCGGCCGCGTCGAGGCCAGGACGCGGGCCCGCGTCCGGCTCGGGGACGTAGGTCGGGGGCGGCGCCTCCGCGTCCAGCCCGGGAAGGTCGCGATCAGGCGGGGCGATCGCCTTCCGTTCGGCGGCAACGCGCGCGGCCCGGTCAGCGAGTGCGGCGGCCACGAGCAGCATCAGCCCGATCCCGAGGATCAGCCAGAAGCCGGTGGTGAGGTGCCCCATGGATCCCAGAGTAGGCGGTGGGGTGGAGCGCAGGTGCGCCCACAGGGGCTCGAACCCTGGACCCGAGGCTTAAAAGGCCCCTGCTCTACCGACTGAGCTATAGGCGCGCGTCGACAAGTCTAGGGCACCCTTCGCGGCCACCTTCACGGCTGCGCGAGCCAGGGCGGGGGAATGTCCACCCCACCCGGATGGCCCTCGAACCTCTCCCACCACGCGGACGCGCCGGCAGGCAGGATGCCCTCGCGGGTCCGCGCGACGCGATCGCGCAGTTCGTATTTGGTCCGCGTCAGGGCGACGAGGTCGGCCTCGGTGTGGGACGCGGGGTCGAGGACCAGCCGCTCGAGTTCCCACGCCCGGACGCGCAGCCGGATGATCTCCTGGTGCAGGGTCTGCTCGCTTGCGAGGGCGCTGAGGTGTTCCTCCGCGGCGCGCATCCACCCGTAGTCGAGATTGATCCGGATGAGCCCCGGGTCGATCGTCAGGGGGTCGTGCACCGGTACCTCCGGCTGGATCACGACCGCCCCCGCAGACCGTGCGTAGGCGACCTCGTCACGTTCGCCCTCGTCGGACAGGATCTCGATCGACCGCAGCGCGAGCGAGAGCATCGACTTGCCGGCGAACGACTCGGCACGGGGCACCCCCGGTGGCGCGGACGCGATCACCCACGCCTTGTCGACCCCGAGCGGCCCGATGGCCATCTCGGCCGGAAGGTTCTCGCGCAGGCCACCATCGACGTAGTGCTCGTCATCCATCCGCACCGGGGCGAACACTCCAGGGATCGAGCAGGACGCCAGCACGCCGCGGGAGAAGTCGTGGGTGGAGCCTGCGATGGGGACGTCGTCGCGGTCGACGATGCGTCCGTCCTGGCGCATGAAGCGAAGGTCGCCCGACTCCAGGGCGACGAAGCCGATGCGAACCTCCAGGCCCGACGACTCGACTCTGGACGACTGGTAGGCCCCGCCGGCGAGCAACTGCTCGATGAGGGGGCCCGGCCGGTACATCGATCCGGTCCGTTCGGCGCCCCGCACGATCGCGGCCAGGTCGCCGCCCGCGCGTCCCAGTCGTGGCAGCGCGCTCACGATCTGCATCACCATTGCGGGCGTCCACTCGGAGGCGTCGATTGCGGGTTCGCGCTGCGCGATGGCGAGGGTCTCGGCCTGCGGGTCGAGCGTTCCGTCGAGGGGGTCGTCCGGATCGTCGGGCGAGCCTGCGGATTCCGTGCGTCCGAAGGGGAAGGGGAGCTTGGGAAGGGTGAACTCCCGCGTCACGCGGGCGTCCGGACGCACGATCGACGCCCACTCGGCCCCGCGCGAGCGCAACACGCTGTACCACGGACGCTCGGTGAACATGTCGGCCTGCGACTCCATCGACAGCCACAACTGCTCGAGCTCGAGGACGCCGGCGGCCTGGCCCTCGGCGTCGCCGTGCTGGGCGAGCATCGCCACGAGGATGGCGCCCGCGGACGTCCCCACCATGACCGTCGGATGGATCCCGACCACCTCGTACAGGTACCGCAGGGCGCCGATCTGGAAGCTTGCCCGCGCTCCGCCGCCCGACAGGACGATGCCCTCCCGCACCTGCGGTGCAAAGCGGGAGCCGACAGGACCAGGGAGGCCGAACCAACCACGACGCGACATGTCCCCAGCGTAGGCGTCACGTCCTGCGGGGTACGCGGGGGAGGTGGAGCGATCTGGGAGAATGGGCCGGTGACCCCCGCTGCAACCACCTCTCACCAGCCCGTCGACCTCACGCGATACGCCTGGCTGTCGATCGCGGCGGCGCTGGTGACCATCGCACTGAAGACTGCGGCGTGGCGCCTCACCGGTTCGGTGGGACTCCTGTCTGACGCCGCGGAATCGGTGGTCAACCTCGTCGCGGCGATCGTGGCCCTCATAGCTCTTCGCGTGAGCATCAAGCCGCCCGACAAGAATCACAACTTCGGCCACTCGAAGGCGGAGTACTTCTCGGCGGCCATCGAAGGGATGATGATCTTCGTGGCGGCCGGCGTGATCATCCTGACCGCGTCCGATCGTTTCATTCACCCGCAACCGCTGCAGAACGTGGGCGTGGGCCTCGCTGTCTCGGTGGTCGCGTCCCTGGTCAACGGCGGGGTCTCCTTCGTCCTGCTCAGGGCTGCCAGGAAGTACCGCTCGATGACGCTGGAGGCGGACGGGAAGCACCTGCTGACCGACGTCTGGACGTCCGTGGGCGTGGTGGTCGGCGTCATGCTCGTCTGGTTGACGAAGTGGGAACGACTGGACGCGATCGTGGCCTTCGCGGTCGGGGTGAACATCCTGGTCACCGGTTGGCAGCTGATCGCGAAGTCGACGGCGGGTCTCATGGACGTCTCGCTGCCCAAGGAGGACAACCAGGCGATCCGCGACATCCTCGACCGGTACGCCGGGCCGACGCTGCAATTCCACGCGCTGCGCACGCGTGAATCGGGGCATCGACGCTTCATGATGTGCCACATGCTGGTCCCCGGGGTGATGACCGTCCAGCGGTCACACGACATCATCGAGGCCCTGACCGCCGACCTGCTCACGGTCTATCCCGACATGACGATCACCATCCACACCGAACCGATCGAGGACCCACGCTCCTACGAGGACGAGGAACTCTGGCGCGACCTGCCCACGGGGCTCGACACCTGAGTGGTGTGACTCAGAGGGGCTGCGCCGGGCCTCCCGGCCGGGTGACCAGCGTCGACGCGTTGGCGCCCACCTCGGGGTGTGCGGCACGGTAGGCGCGGAGCCAGTGCTCGGCGAAGGCGTCCGCGTCGGACGCAGACACGAGTGCCCACACGCTTCCCCCGAAACCGGCGCCGAAGGCGGATGCGGCGCTCGCACCCAGCTCCCGCGCGAGGCGTGCGAGGTCGACGGTTTCCCCGACCTGGTTGCCGAGGTGGGTCGTGGCGAGGTGCATCGAGGCGTCCACGAGGTCGCCGAACCGGTCGAGGTGACCCGCCGCGAGCGCGTCAGCAGCTTCCGGGATGACGTGGTTGGACTCGACGAGGAACTGGTGGAGTCGAGTGCTGAGATCGTCGGACGTGGCGACGAGGGCGCGCAATCTCTCGGACGCATCGTGGGCGGATGCGACGGCGTCCGCGATGGTGACGTCCGCGCGTCCGGTCTCGGTGTTCCACGTCCGGACGATCTCGACGCAGGCCCGGGATGCACGGTTGTACCGCTCTCGCGCTGATCCGGTCTTCTCGGCGAGCACGCCGCTCACGGCCACCACGAATCTCAGGTCATCGGGAAGGACCACCTGACGTTCACGTCGAACCGGGCAGAACGAGAACACGCTCAACTCACCGGGCCTGCAGCAGAGCATGGCGGTATGGTCCTCGGACCCTCCGAACGTGCCGACGCCGCGATGCCCGGCGAGCGAACCGAAGCTCATGCCGTTCTCGACGCAGGCCAGGTAGCCCGCGAGATCGGCGTCCTCGTGGATGTTGGCCTGCCAGGCGTCCGAGGTCAGGAAGCCGCCTCGGTCGGCGAGCGTGAGGGCGGACGCGACCAGCAGCGCGCTCGACGAACTCATGCCACTCGCGAGTGGCAGGTCGGACGTGATGTCGAGGTGAGTCGGCGGGAGCGGGCCGAAGTTGCTGGTCAGCCGATCGACGACGGTCTGCAGGTAGTGGCCCCAGTGGCCGTCGGGGAGGTCGGGCTCGACACCGGGCAGCAAGTGGATGGGCTCGGGAAAGGCGTCGCTCTGCGCGGTGACGCCGACGTTCGCGTCCCTGGCCTCGACCCGGACGCCGCGATCAACGGCGGCGAGCAGGCTCCGACCGCCCGCGTAATCGGTGTGCTTGCCCAGGACCTCCAGACGTCCGGGGGCGAACCAGCCAGTCACAGCCGCACCTCGTGGCCGCGCAGGGCGTCGGCCACTGCGGCGATGTCGCCCCGCGACGACAGGTCGAGGACGCCGGCCTCCACAGGCACCACATCGAACCGGACGCCCTCACCCAACTGGAGGCGGACGGCGTCGACGATCTCGTACTCACCGCGGGGGGACAGGCCGGTGCGGGCGATCGCGTCGAAGATCGATGCCTCGAACAGCCAGCAGTTCATGCTGACCAGCGCGTGATCCCCGAAGCGGGCGAGGGTGTCGGCGTCCGGCTTCTCGATGATGCCGGTGAGGACGCCGTCGAACACGTCCAGCACCGCGTAGGCCGCGACACGGTCGGCAGGGATGTTCGAGTGCGCGACCAGGGCGTCCCGGGCGAAACCCAGCGTCCCTGAACCCGGGACGTCGCGCAGCCTTGCGACGGCGTGGGCGGGGTAGAAGTTGTCGGAGTTGATCATCAGCACCCGCTCGCCGGCGGCGAACGCCTCGGCGGCGGCAAGCGCGTCGGCTGTGCCCAGGGGATCGGGTTGAATGGCGTAGCTGACGGTCACGCGCGTCAGGGGGAGGGTGTCGTAGTACTCCCGGACGGCGTCGTGTTCGGGGCCCAGGACCAGGCAGACGTCGGTGAAGCCGGCGTCCGCGAGGTCGGAGATGACGTGGTCGAGGAAGGGGCGTCCGACCGAGATCATCGCCTTGACGCCGGCGTCGGCCGCCTGTTGTTGCGCGGGGTCGAGGTCGACTCCGTCGACGGACCTGCGCATGCGGGAGCCGAGGCCCCTCGCGAGGATCACGGCTTTGCGTCCAGGCATGCGCCGATCGTAGCGGCGTCGCCCGACTACAGGCCGAGCGCGGGCAGGGCCTGCGCAGGGTAGCTGACCGGTTTGGCCGGGATGCCCGCGACGGTCGTGTAGGGGGCGACGTCCTCGAGCACGACGCTGCCGGCACCGATCTTCGCGCCCTCACCCACCTTGATGTTGCCGAGCACCTTCGCGCCGGCGCCGATCATCACGCCCTTGCCGATCTTGGGGTGTCGGTCACCGCCGACTTTGCCGGTGCCGCCGAGGGTGACTTCGTGGAGCATCGAGAAGTCGTCATCGACGACGGCAGTCTCGCCGATCACGACCGACGTCGCGTGGTCGAACATGATGCCCTTGCCGATGCGGGCGCCCGGATGGATGTCGACCGCGAACACCTCCGAGATCCTGCTCTGCAGGTACAGCGCGAGCGTCGGACGGTCGTTGACCCAGTAGTGGTGCGCCACGCGGTGGGCCTGCAGGGCGTGGAAGCCCTTGAAGTAGAGAAGGGGGACGGCGAACCCACGGCAGGCAGGGTCCCGGCTCAGGATCGCCCGCAGGTCTTCGCGGACGGCCAGCCCGATGCTCGGGTCGGCATCCATGGCGCCGAGGATCAGTTCGCGCAGGGTGAGCGAGGTGATGGTCTCGCTGCCCAGCTTGCTGGCCAGGAGGTAGCTCAGGGCGTCCTCGAGCCGTTCGTGGGCCAGGACGACCGTGTGCAGGAAGCTGGCGAGCGCGGGTTCGGCCTGGACGTCGGCCGCGGTCTCGGTGCGGATGCGGTTCCAGACCTCGTCACGGGTGATGGCGGTCATGGTGGTCCTGTCTGGCTGGGTGCGCTGGGGGGCGATGAGGGGCGATGAGGGGCGATGAGGGAGCGTGAACCCCTAGCCTACTCGATTAGTGCAACAATCAACTATTCTGGGGCGGGGATCAGAGCCGCGGGTGGGGGGTCCTTGACGGGTTTCCTTGCCCGCTCAGGGAAACCGCCCATCGCCGGGGCCTGAGAGGGGATGTTTCCCTGCGTCCACAAGGCAACCACTGCGGGGACGCCGGCTCGCGGCCCATACAGAGCGCCCCCCGGATCGTCCACGGGGGGCGTCCGGAGGGCACTCGGCAGAACGACTCAGTCGAGCAGGTCGGCGTAAAGGATCGTCGACAGGTACCGCTCGCCGAACGACGGGATGATCACGACGATCGTCTTGCCGGCGTTCTCGGGCCGGGCTGCGAGTTCGCCGGCGGCGGCCAGGGCCGCACCGGACGAGATGCCCACCAGCAGGCCCTCTTCCGCAGCAGCGCGACGCGCCCACGCAACGGCAGTGTCGGCGTTCTGCGGCAGGACCTCATCGATGATCGAGCGGTCGAGGATCTCGGGGATGAAGTTCGCCCCGATGCCCTGGATCTTGTGCGGACCGGGAGCGCCGCCCGACAGCAGCGGCGACTCGGCAGGCTCGACGGCGACGATCCTGACCTCGGGCTTGCGCTCCTTCAGCACCTGCCCGACGCCCGTGATGGTGCCACCGGTGCCGACGCCGGCGACGACGTAGTCGACGGCGCCCTCGGTGTCGTCCCAGATCTCGACGGCGGTCGTCTTGCGATGGATCTCGACGTTGGCCGGGTTCTCGAACTGGCGGGCGAGGATCGCGCCGGGAATCTCGGCGGCGAGTTCCTCAGCCTTGGCGAGGGCCCCCTTCATGCCCAGCGGGCCGGGCGTGAGCTCGAGCTGCGCACCGAATGCGCGCAGGAGCGCACGGCGCTCCTTGCTCATCGTCTCGGGCATCGCCAGGACGACCTTGTAGCCGCGGGCAGCGCCCACCATCGCGAGCGCGATACCGGTGTTGCCCGAGGTCCCTTCGACGATCGTGCCGCCGGGCTTGAGTGCACCGGACGCCTCGGCTGCGTTGATGATCGAGACGCCGATGCGGTCCTTCACCGAGTTGGCGGGGTTGTAGAACTCGAGCTTGGCCACCACGATCGCCTGCGAGTCGCCGTAAAGGCGGTTGATGCGCACGAGAGGGGTGCGTCCGATCAGGGTCGTGACGTCGTTGTAGATCACCATGGGATGTCTCCTTGAAATGAGGGTGTGGGAAATGAGGTTCTGGAGATGAGGGTGTGGAATCGCGGGTTCGGGCTTGTCGTGGGCGGATGTGGGAGTGAACGTCAGGCGGCGACCAGCGTGGACGCTGACAGCGCGTCCATCACCTGGGGCTTGCGCGGTGCACCAACGATCTTCTGGCGAACGGTACCCGCGCTGTCAAGGACGAGGACGGTGGGCGTCCGGGTGATGCCGAACTCCTCGACGAGGTCGAAGCGCGTCTCGGCATCGATCTCGACGTGTGCGATGTCGGGCTCTTCCGCGACCACGGACGCCAGGAGCGTCCGGGTCGTGCGGCAGGGCGCGCACGCGGTCGACGAGAACTGGACGAAAGTGGCGCGAGTTCCGAGTTCGTGACCGAGGCGTCGCTGGTCAAGACTGGTCCGACCTGCGTCGGCAGCGATCTCCCGGGGACGTCCGTCGGTCGCGCGTCGACGTAGTCCGACGACCAGGGTGAGCGCGAGGGCGGCGGCGACGATGTACAGGCCGGTCATCAGGCGACCCGGTTCGGTGTGGGACGCAACCCCTGCAGGACGCGCCGGCCCACGAGGTACACCTCGCACCCGAGGCAGAAGTCGAACACGGCGTTGAGCAGGGCCGCGACGAGCGCCAAGCCGACGGCCACGTAGAAGAGGGCGGGTGCACCGGACAGCGATCCGATGACTCCCAGGACGGCGAACCCGAGCCCCACCGCCTGCGCGAAGCGGGGCGGACGCGCGTCCTCCAGCTCATTCGGCGGGGCGAGCCGGGGACGCACCACTGTGCGGAAGATCCAGCCGTACGGCTGGTGGCGCAGTCCGAGGAGCGCGCCGGCCGCGAAGACGAGCGTCTGGATGATGAGCAGGACGAGACCCGAACCTGGTCCGAGGATCAGCGCGGATGCGAGCACGATCGACGTGATGACCGCACCGAAGCGCGGCCCGCGTGGGTCGATCAAGGAAGGTGGGCGGGTGATGGCTGACGCTGTCATGGGTGGAGTCCTTGAGGGAGTTGGTCGTCTGGACGTAGGTCTGACTCACATCCCGCGGCGGACATGCCAGGGGTTCAGGATTGACCGCAGCGCGACTCACGAATGTGAGGGGCGATCAGGGATGTGTTGTCAGGCGAAATCGCGACAGCAACACACGCACATGCACACGCAGGCAGGCAGAACGCGAAAGGCGTCAGCTGACCTCGAGGAACTGTGCATGTCGAAAGGCTAGCACGCCTCCCTCGGGATCGTCTCGCCCCTTGGTTGGGTTCGTCTCGCAGAATGGGACGCCAACCACCGCGTCCGTGCGCGAGAATGCAGGCGACGACCAACGAAAGGGTCAGCATGCCCCAGGACTCCGCACTCACCGTCCCCGGGTGGGACGAGTACTTCCTCGGCATCGCAGCAGCGGTCGGCGTCCGGGCGAAGTGCACGCGACGCAAGGTGGGCGCGCTGCTCGTGCACGACAAGCGGATCATCGCGACCGGGTACAACGGCGCGGCTCCCGGACGTCCCGACTGCCTCGAAGGCGCCTGCCCTCGGGGGCGGCTGGGGTACGGGGAGGTTCCTGCGTTCAGCGACTACGACCTCCCGGGTTCACCGGGATTCTGCATCGCGATCCACGCGGAGGTGAATGCCCTGCTCTTCGCGGTGCGTGACACCGCGGGTGCTACGGCCTACATCACCGACGAGCCGTGCCCCGGGTGCCGGAAGGCCCTCGCGGCGGCAGGGATCGTGCGGGCGGTGTGGCCCGCGGGTGAGTTCAGCGGCGACCAGTTGGTTGACTGGCCGACCAGAGCCTGACCGGGTTGTGTGACGGTCAGGCCCTGGCGATCGGGGTCAGCGGTTCAGTTCGGTCGGAAGGGCGATGGCGCGAGCCATCTCGATCGGGCCGGGCAGGTTCTGCAGGAAGCTCCTGGAAGCCTTGACGGAGGGAGCGGTGTCGAGCACCAGTGCGATCTCCGAGTCGGTCGTGGCGGTGGGGAGGGCTTCGCTGCGGAAGAAGTCACGAACGGACATGTGAGTAGCCTTGTCCGGCGTCTCATGGGGGTCCAGACTGGGTCATCCGGATGGATGACGAACTGAGGATTCAGTCCGGCCACGAGGCACCTTTGTCTTGATGACAATTCTACTGGTCGGTTGATATCGGCCAAGTTGTGAAGGTTGGCACAAGCTATCTGCCCTAGTCAGGGCTTAATGCTCGACTGCGTCATCTTCAGGAAGTGATCTGCGTCACACTCCTTGGCCTCTCGCGGTGGCCCCTCAAGCCCTTCGGACCGCCTGCTTCACCAACCCCACCAGGGGCGCCCGGACGCTGAGTTCGCTGACCCCGAGCGAGATCAGCGTCCCCGTCATCGTGGTGTCGGACGCCAAGTCTCCGCAGACCGCGACCGGCGTGGGCGCGAGGGCTGCGCAGGTCATGGCGATCAGGTCGAGCACGGCCGGCGCGTCCGCCCGCGCGAGGTGCGCGACGACCCCGTTGCCGCGGTCGGTGGCGGTGGTGTACTGGGTCAGGTCGTTCGTGCCGATGGACGCGAAGTCGATCAGGTCGACGAAGTCGGACGCGCGCACCGCTGCGGCCGGCACCTCGACCATGATCCCCACGGGGATCGGCTCAGCGTCC
>ERZ795044.1385-NODE-1385-length-22020-cov-6.399317_pt1 | contig 22020 bp, 21 predicted proteins | sample MGYA00375128_ERZ795044 | MGnify/ENA primary metagenome ERZ795044 (study PRJEB30173, sample SAMN05720213) | anaerobic digester metagenome | isolation source: active sludge of municipal wastewater-treating anaerobic digesters | place: USA | collected 2014-12-22 ... | reverse complement strand
CGATCATGTTCACCGTGGTGTTGGCGATCCTCCTTGCCATGAATTTCTTCGAGGCGAGGAAAGAAAAAAGAGTGCAGAAGAGAACGGGAGGAGGGTCATGGCTATGAAAAGATGGTTTGCCGCGGGGCTCGCCCTGCTGATGCTGGCGCTGTCGTCCTTTACGGCCGCCGCGGAGGAGAGCGCCTACGCGGTCCACGTGGAGGACGCGTCCTATTATCAAAAATTTCAGGGGCAGGGCGCCGAAATCAACGTCTATAACTGGGGAGAATATCTTGCGAACGATTCCCTCAACTTCGTGGACGTCAACCGGGAATTCGAGGAGCTGACCGGCGTCAAGGTCAATTACACGCAGTTCGCCTCCAACGAGGAGCTCTACGCGAAGATGCGCGCCGGCGGCACCTCCTACGACGTGATCGTCCCGTCCGACTACATGATCGGGCGGATGATCGAGGAGGGCATGCTCCAGAAACTCGATTTCGCCGACATTCCGAACTACAAGTACATCGACGAAAAATACAGGAGCCGGAATTTCGACCCGCAGGACGAATACTCCGTGCCGATCTACTGGGGCGTCGTCGGCATCATTTATAATAAAACGATGATCGACGAATCGGAGATCACCGGCTGGGACATCTTCTGGGACGAAAAATATGCCGGAAACATGCTGATGTTCGCAAACTCGCGGGATGCGTTCGCCCTCTCGCTGCTCGACCTCGGCTATTCGTTCAACACGACGAGCGAGGACGAGCTGCGCGCGGCGGCGGAGCATCTTGCCGAGCAGAAGCCGCTCGTGCAGGCCTATGTCATGGACGAGATCTATGACAAAATGGAGGGCGGGGAGGCCGCCATCGCTCCTTATTATAATGGGGACGCCGTTTTGATGATGGACGAGTGCGAGGATCTGGGCTTTTATATTCCGGAGAACACGAGCATCTTTGTGGATTCCTTCTGCATCCCGGAGGAGGCAAAGAATAAAGAGGCCGCCGAGATGTATATCAATTTTATGTGCGAGCCGGAGGTCGGCGCGGCCAACAGCTGGTATGTCGGCTATTCCACGCCGATGACCGCCTCTTGGGAGCTTTTGGAGGAGGACCTGCGGGACAACAAGGTGGCCTATCCGGACGCGGCGCTGCTCACAAGGCTCGACTCCTTCGCCACGCTCCCGCAGGAGACAAACGCCCTGATCGACCAGCTCTGGACGGAGATCATCGCGACGGACGCCGGCTCCGGCGGCTGGCTGTTGATCCTGCTGCTGGGGCTGCTGGTCGGGGGCTCGGTCGCGATCGGCGCGGTGCGCAAATCGCAAAAACGCAAACGGATGGACTGAAAAACAATGTCTAAGAAAAAGATTAAACTGACCAAGAAAAAAATCCTGACCGTGGCGGGGCTGCTGCTGCTCGCGGTTTTGACGGTGCTGGCCTACGTCTTCCGCGGCTTTATCGAAGTCTGGATGGAGACGGGCAAGGTCAACGATCAGAGCTCCGCGATTCAGGATCTCTATGACGACGGGGAGCCGGCTTCGGGGCCGGAGGGGGACCCGGAGGCGGAGATCCCCGTCAACAGCCGCTTCCGCGCGCTGCTCGGCCAAAACGAGGACACGATCGGATGGCTGGAGATCGAGGGGATCGACATCGGCCTGCCGGTGGTCCAGCGGGACAATTCTTACTACCTGAAACATGACTTTTACGGGGAGGAGAGCAGCCACGGCACGCTGTTTCTCTCCCGCTACAACACCGCGGACCCGAACGATCCCGAATATCCGGACGACTGCCTGATCGTCTTCGGCCACAACATGCTCGACGGGACGATGTTTTCCAACATGACGAAATATCGGAAGGCGGAGTTCGTCTCCGCGAGCCCGTTTCTCTCGTTCGACACGCTGTGGGAGGACGCCGATTACGTGATCGTCGCGGTCTTTGTCGCGAACACGCTCGAGGAGCAGGGCGAGCCCTTCCTCTACAACACCATGCGCCGCTTCGACACCGGGGAGGAGAAACAGGCGTTCATTGACGCCGTGATGGAGCGCTCGCTGATCACGGCCAACGTGGACGTCGGGACGGACGACACGTTCGTGATGCTCTCCACCTGCGACTATGAGTTCACCGGGGAGCGGCTGGTCGCCGTGGCGCGCAGACTCCGGGACGACGAGACGAGGGAGAGCTTCTCCGGGTACGCCGCCGCCGAGAACCCTGACCCGCTGATGCCGGACATTTGGAACGAGCTTTATAAAAAATAACCCTTCAGACAAAAAAGGCCCACGAAGAGATTCTTCGTGGGCCTTTTTTATTACTGCGGCGCTCCGGGAGACGCGCCTTCCTTTTTTTGAAAACGGGGCTCGGCCCGCTTTTTTGCGGGGCGTTTTCCCATGCGGCGAAAGGAAAGTGGCCCGGCGCCCCGATCTTGTCAAGTCTCCGGTTCGGCGGCCCTTCCGGTATTTTCCGGGAAGCGGACCCGGACGAGGGTGCCCTTTCCGGGCTCGCTCTCAAACCCGATCCTCGCGTTGTGGTACTGGGCGGCGTGTTTGACGATGGAGAGGCCGAGCCCGGTGCCGCCCGTCTCTTTGGAGTGGCTCTGGTCCACGCGGTAGAAGCGCTCAAATATGCGGCTCTGCGCCTCCAGCGGGACGCCGATGCCGGTGTCGGATACGGCGAGCACGGTTTCGCCTTCCTCCTTCGACAGATTGATTTCCACCCGGCCGCCGGGGACGTTATATTTGATCGCGTTGTCGCACAGATTGTAGACGATCTCATAGAGCAGGCGGCGCACGCCGTTTACGTTTGCTGGGCCGCCATGGATCTCCACGGCGACGTCCTTCGATTTGGCCTCGTCCGCGAGCGCGGCGGCGGCCTCGTCCGCGAGCGCGCGCAGCTCCACGTCCTCCCGCGGCAGTTCCTCATTTTCGTCAAGCTGCGAGAGGCGGATGATGTCGTTGACGAGCTCCACGAGGCGGGCGGCCTCGGAGCGGATGTGGCCGACGAAGCGCGGGATGTCCTCCTGCTCCACGAGCCCCTCCTCGAGCAGCTCCGCGGAGCCCATGATCGAGTGGAGCGGCGTCTTGAGCTCGTGGGACACGTTCGCGGAGAACTCCCTGCGCTGTTTCTCGGCGCGGACCCGCTCCGTGATATCGAACGCGAGGATGCACACGCCGACGATCCGGCCGTCCGACACCACGGGGCTCGAGTTCACCTGAAATTCGCCGCCGCCGAGCGCCATGGTCGTCTCGCCGTGCCTGCCGTTTTGCGCCTCGGAGAGAAGCCGCTGCATCGCGACGCTCCGGTCCACCGTCAGAATGTCGCGGCCCACGCGGTCCGGGGCCGCCTGAAACAGCCGCATCGCCGACCGGTTGATGCCGAGAATGACGCCTTTTTCGTTCATCAGGATCAGGCCCTCGCTCATGCTGTCGGTGATGACGGCAAATTCGTCCTGTTTGCGCGTCAGCTCTTCAAACTGCGTGCGGATCTGCCGGTGCTGCCGCTCGACGCGCGTCAGGAGGGGAGAGAGCTCCTCGTAGGCGTCGTTTTCCAGAGGATTGTCGAGGTTGAGCGCGTTGAGCGGCTCGACGATCTGTTTGGAGAGCCGGTTCGCGAGCACGGCGGACAGAATCAGCGCGACGCCCAGCACGATGCAGATCGGCTGGAGCATCCCGAGCATCAACGCGAAAACCGTGTACTGCCGGACCGATACGCGCAGGACCGTGCCGTCGGAGAGCCGCTCGGCGCAGTAGAGCGTCTTTTCCGCGAGCGTCTCCGACGCCCGCTCGCTCTCGCCGACGCCGGATTTGAGCGCGTCCTTGATCTCTTTGCGCCCCGCGTGGTTCTCCATCGTGGCCGCGTCCGCTTCGCTGTCGTAGAGCACCGTTCCGTCGGCGGCCACCCAAGTGAGCCTGTAATTTTCGGCGCTCAGGCCCTCAAAATAAGAGAACCCCTCGTTTTCCACGCCGTGGGCGGCGAGCGCCGCCTCCACTTTGAGCTCGTTCTCCCGCATATTCGTAAAATATTCGTACAAAACGCCCATGATGATCAGAAAAGAGGCGAGCAGCACGACGGAGGCGACAAGGAAGATCGAGCGGAAAATTCGTTTGGTCATACGCCGCCCGCCTCCATCCGATAGCCGACGCCGCGCACCGTCTCGATCAGGTCCCCGTAGGCGCCGAGCTTCCGGCGCAGCGTGCGGATGTGGACGTCTACCGTGCGCGTCTCCCCGTCATATTCCATGCCCCAGACGCCGGACAGGAGCCGGTCGCGGGTAAAGACCATGCCCGGGTGCGACAAAAAGAGCCGCAGCAGCTCGAATTCCTTGAGCGTCAGCGTGACGCGCTCGCCGTCCGCGGTGACGAGATGCTCGCCTAAATTCATCACGAGCCCGCCCGCCTGAAGGAGCGGGGCGTCCTGCGCCGGCGCGGAGCGGCGGAGCACCGCCTTCACGCGCGCCGCCATCTCCATCATGCCGAACGGCTTGACCAGATAGTCGTCGGCCCCGAGGTCGAGGCTCAGGACTTTGCTCGATTCCGCGTCCTTCGCGGTCGCCATAATGACGGGCAGGGCGCTTGTGGAGGGATTCGCTTTCAGTTTTTTGAGGATCGCGGTGCCGTCCTCGCCGGGGAGCATGACGTCGAGCAGCACGAGCTCCGGCGTCCTCGCCTTGAGCGCCTCGAAAAAGGAGGCGCCGTCCGCGAAGCCCTCGGCCTTGAAACCGACGGATTCGAGCGTATAGACCTCAATGTCCCGGACGCTCGGGTCGTCCTCCACGCAGAAAATCATAGCTCGGCCTCCTCTTTGTGGGCGCCGGCGAGGGAGAGCGCCACCCATCCCGCGATGTTTACGGCATGGTCGCCGATGCGCTCAAAATATTTGGCGATCATCAAAAGATCCAAGGCGTCCCCGCCGTTCTGAGGCTTTTCCGCGATCATCCCAATCAGGAAAGCCTTCACTTTTTCAAACAGATCGTCCACCACGTCGTCGTAGGCGACGACTGCGGCGGCGAGGTCGGTGTCGTGCTTGACGAAGGCGTCCACGCTTTCGGTCACCATCTTGATGACCGCCCGGGCCATGTCCCCGATGAGCCCGCAGCCCGCCTCCGCCTTGCCCGGGAGATGGGCGATGATGTCCGCCATATCCGCCGCCTGATCCCCGATGCGCTTCATGTCCGTAATCATCTTGAGCGCCGCCGAGATCTGGCGCAGATCCCGGGCGACGGGCTGCTGCTGGAGGATCAGCTTCAGGCATAAAGATTCGATGCTCCGCTCCTTCTGCTCGATCTCCCCGCGAAGCGGCGCGACCTTCGCCGCCTTCTCGGCGTCGCCCTCCAAGAGGGACTTCGCAGCGACGGCGATCGCCTCCTCGCAGAGCGCCCCCAGCTCGATGAGTTCTCTATTCAAAAGGGAAAGCTGCTCGTCGAAACGAGAATTCATCATCCGAACCTCCCGGTAATATAGTCCTCGGTACGCCTGTCGTTCGGCTGCGCGAAAAGCCCCTCGGTGTCGCCGTACTCGACCAGCTCGCCGAGCAGGAAAAACGCCGTCTTGTCGGAAATGCGCGCCGCCTGCTGCATGTTGTGCGTGACGATAACAATAGTATATCTATTTTTCAAATCAAGAGCAAGTTCTTCAATTTTTGCCGTGGAAATCGGGTCGAGCGCGCTCGTCGGCTCGTCCATCAAAAGCACCTCGGGCTCCACGGCGAGCGCGCGCGCGATGCACAGGCGCTGCTGCTGCCCGCCGGAAAGCCCCAGCGCCGATTTTTTGAGCCGGTCCTTGACCTCGTCCCAGATCGCCGCGTCGCGCAGGGACCGCTCCACAAGATCGTCGAGCCTCGCCTTGCCTTTGATCCCGTGGGTGCGCGGGCCATAGGCCACGTTGTCGTAGATGCTCATGGGGAAGGGGTTCGGCTTTTGAAACACCATGCCGATCTCCCGGCGCAGGCTCGTCACGTCGACGCCCGGCGCGTAAATATCCTCTCCCCGGTACAGCACGGAGCCGGATATTTTTACGCCGGGAATCAAGTCGTTCATGCGGTTGAGCGTCTTGAGAAAGGTGGATTTCCCGCAGCCGGAGGGGCCGATGTACGCGGTGATGCTCTTTTCCGGGATCTCCATCGTGATATTTTTGAGCGCCTGCGTGGGCCCGTACCACAGGCAGAGATCGCTCGCTTCAAGGATATTCATCATTCTTTCCTCCGGTTGAGGCGTTTTCCGACAAGGGACGCCGTGAAATTGATGAGAAGCGTCAGGAGCATCAAGAGCGCCGCGACGGCGAACGCCACGTCGAATTCGCCCTGCTCTTTGGCGTAGACGTACAGCGCGACGGTGAGCGTGGCGCCCGCGCCGCCCAAGCCCTCAAAAAAGCCGCAGAGCTCGTGGGCGAAGCCGGCCGTAAACAGCAGCGCCGCCGATTCGCCGAGCATCCTGCCCACAGAGAGGATGCATCCCGTGAGGATGCCATCCACGCTGCCGGGTAGCACGACGGTACGGATCATGCGCCATTTTCCCGCGCCGAGCGCGAAAGCCCCCTCGCGGTAGCTCTGCGGCACCGTCTTGAGGCTCTCCTGCGTCGTGCGGATGACGGTGGGCAGATTCATGATGACGAGCGTCAGCGCGCCGGCCAAAAGCGAGGTTTTGAGGTTGAGAAACTGGCAGAAAAACAGCATTCCGACGAGGCCGTAGATAATCGACGGGATGCCGGAGAGCGTTTCGGCCGCGTATTCGATCACGGCGACCACCTTTTTGTTCCGCGCGTATTCGTTCAGATAGACCGCCGCGCCGACCCCGATCGGCAGCACGAAGACAAGGGCCGCGAGGATGAGGTAGACCGTGTTGAGGATGTCCGGCAGGATGCCGACGCTGTCCGAGAGGTAGCTCGGCTTGGTGGAAAGGAGCTTCCATGTGAGACCGGGCAGCCCGCGCAGCAGGATGTATCCGATCAAAAACAGCGTGAGCGCGGCGGTGAATCCCACCGCAAGGCCCATGAGCATGCGCATCAGGCGCTCATAGGCCCTCCTCTTTAGGGATGAAGAGCTTCTCATTTCCCGCCGCCTCTTTTCAGTAAAAAGTTTAGGCCCGCGTTGATCATCATGATAAACAGAAACAGCACCAGCGCGATGGAGAAGAGCGCCTCTCGCTGAAGCCCGGAGGAATAGGACATCTCGCTCGCCACGGCGGTGGTCAAAAACCGCACGCTTTGGAAGAGGGAGGGCATGTTCGCGACGTTTCCGGCCACCATCATCACGGCCATGGCCTCTCCCATGGCGCGCCCGACGCCCAGCACCACCGCGGCGGCGATCCCGCTCCTTGCGGCGGGGACGGACACCCGGAAATAGGTCTCGATCGGCGTGGCCCCGAGCGCGAGGGAGGCGTCCTCATAGTCTTTGGGCACCGCGTCGAGCGCCGTGACGGACACTTTGACGATGGAGGGCAGGATCATGACCGCGAGCACAAGGATCGCGGCGAAGAGGCCCGAGCCGTCCGGAATGTGAAAAAGATTGCGGATCGCGGGCACCAAGACGAGCATCCCCACAAGGCCGTAGACGACCGAGGGGATGCCGGCGAGGAGCCCCGCCGCGGATTCCAAGACGGCCCTCACCCTCGCCGGGGCGACTTTGCTGAGATAGACCGCCGTCAAAAAGCCGACGGGCACCCCCAGCAGGATCGCGCCCGCCGTGCCGTAGACGGAGGTCAGGATGATCGGCAGGATGCCGAAGGCGGGCTCGGCCGCGGTGGAGGCCCACCGTCTGCCCAGCAGAAACGGAAACAGCCCGATCTCCCGGATTGCCGGGATGCCCGCGATCACAAGATAGACGGTGATCAGCAGCACGCACCCCACCGCCACAAGGCCGAGCATAAAAAAGACGCCGTGGATGACGGCCTCGGCCGGTTTGTTGGTTTTGGTCCCTTTCAGCATACTCTTTGTCCTTTATATGGATTTGCGGTAATCATGGAAAACGGCGGCCGCCGCAGGATGGTTTGCTTTAGCCCGCGGCCACCGCGCCCGCGTGGGCGATGATTTCGGCGGCGGCGTCGGAGGTGATGTAGTCAAAGAAAGCCCGCGCCGCTTCGGAGAAGGCCATATCCGACTTAGTAACAAGGACGAAGGGGCGCCGAATTTGATAGCTCCCGTCCTTGATCGTATCCTCGCTCGGCAAAACGCCGTCCACCGAGACCGCCTTGACGCTGTCTTTGACGGAGGCGAAGGAGGCGTAGCCGACGGCGTCCGGGTTCCGCGACACCGTGGTGATGACGTCGCCGGTGGAGGTCAGCTCCTGCCGGTACTGGCAGGCGTCCGTCGTGCCGGTGACGGACTCGAAGCCGTCGCGCGTCCCGCTGCCCGCTTCGCGCCCGATCCGCACGATTTGGGCGTCGTTTCCACCAAGCTCGCTCCAATTTTCGATTTCGCCCGTATAAATCCTTGCGATCTCTTCCAGCGTGAGGCTCTCCACGGGATTCTCAAGGCTCACGATCACGGAGATGCCGTCGTAGGCGAGCACGGTCTCCGTGAGCCCCCGCGCCTTTTCTTCGTCTTTCAGCGTGCGGCTCGAGAGGCCGATGTCGCAGCGTCCCTCCAGCACGGCGGTGACGCCGCTGCCGGAGCCGGTGGGGTTATAGGTAAATTTTACGCCGGGATTTTCGGTCGTGAACGCCTCCCCGAGCGCGCCGATGACCTTTTCCATCGAGGTCGAGCCGTCCGTCGACACGGAGCCCGCGAGCCCGCCGCTCGGCGCGTTCGCGTTCCCGCAGCCCGCGAGCAAAGAAAGCGCGAGGAGCGCCGGAAGCGCCGCCGCGAAAATTCGTTTCATGATCGTTCTCCCTTTCCTTTTTGATGATCTCCTGTCTTATCGCTTTTATGATAAAACCGGGAAGTAAAATCAAAAAGAGGAGGGATGTTAAATCAAAGTAAAATGAAAAGTTTTTCTCGGGGCGGCACCGGCCTCCCGAACCGGCGCGGGCCGCGAACGGCGGCCTTTAAATAGGAGAAAGCCCCAAACCGCGACATTTCCATAGGAGGGAGCCGCAAACCGCAGCTTTCATACGGAGGAAGCCGCGGGGGAGAGTTCTCCGGCGGCCGGGTGGTACAGGCAATTCCGGATTTGCCCGCTCATATATTCTTGTATCGTGTTTTTATGAGGTGTTGGAGTGGAAATCTTGTTGCTTCTTTCCGCGTTGTCCGGAATACTACTGTTCGCGCTGCACGTCACTTCCGGGAGCTCCTTTCCGCAGCCGCTGAATGCGGAGGAGGAGCGCCGGTGCTTTGCCGACATGGCAAACGGCGACGAAAAGGCCAAAGCGATGCTGATCGAGCACAATCTCCGGTTGGTGGCGCATATCGTCAAAAAATACTACGGCACCTCGGCCGAGCAGGACGACCTGATCTCAATCGGAACCATCGGCTTAATCAAAGCGGTGGGCACCTTCGATTATGAAAAAGGCACTCGTTTCGCGACCTACGCGGCGCGGTGCATCGAAAACGAAATCCTGATGTATTTCCGCAGCAAAAAGAAGATGGCGCAGGACATCTCCATCTGCGAGCCGATCGACTGCGACAAGGACGGCAACGCGCTGACGCTGATGGACATTGTCGCCGACGAGCGCTCCATTTCGGAGTGCATCGAGGAGAAGCTGGGCTGCGAAAAACTCTACCAGTGTATCAATACGTATCTGACAAAGCGGGAGCGGGAAATCCTTCTTTTTCGTTACGGGCTGTGCGGCAGCCGCGCGATGACGCAGAGAGAAGTGGCGCAGAGGCTGGGGATCTCGCGCTCCTATGTCTCGCGGATCGAAAAAAAAGCGCTGGACATTCTGCGGCAGCATCTTCCAAACGACTAAACGGGGGTGGCGCTCATGGGGAAAAAGATGGAGGCTGCGGCGGAGAAACTACGGACGGCGGAGCGGATGCTGGACGTGCCGGTGGGGATTTTTGGGCCGTTCGTGCTCGATATGACCTCCAATCTGGAGGCGGTGCTCACCGGGCGGGCGGAGATTTTGGAGCTCGGGTGCGAGCGGATCGTCCTCCTGTGCGGCAAGATGAAGATCGGGTTTCACGGCAGCGGGCTGGACATCTCCTGTTACACCGACGAGGGGCTCAAGGTGTCCGGCAAGATCTCTTCCGTGGAATTTAGCTGAGGAGGCGCCGAAATGATTCTACAAAGACTGACCGACGCGGTGATCGGGTATGTGAAATTTGAGGCGGAGGGCGTGGACTGCGCGCGCCTCGTCAGCAGGGCGGCCAACAGGGGGATCGCCGTCACCGACGTCCGGGTCTCCGGCATCCGCATGACGGGAAACGTCTCCTGCCGCCAATATAAAGAGCTCGGCAGGGAAGCCGTCCGGCTCGGGATCCGGATGCGGATCAAAAAAAAGATCGGCCTCGTCTTTTTGCTGCGGAAAAACCGGGAGAGGGCCGGGATCGCCGCCGGGATGATCCTCGCCCTCCTGATGGTCGCGCTGCTCGGCACCTTCGTCTGGGGGATCGAGGTAAAGGGCGTCAAAACCCTCCCGGAGGAGGCCGTGCTCGCCGCGGCGAAGGCGTCGGGCCTCACGATCGGGCGGTCCTCGACCACCTACAACGCGAGGCGGATCGAAGCGGATATGCTCCCGCTGCTCGACGACGTCGCGTGGGTCTCCGTCAACATCCAAGGCTGCCGCGCGGTGATCGTCGTCTCGGAGCGCATCCCGGAGCCCGTGATGTTCCACGACGACGACGAGCCGGTCAACATCGTGGCGAAACGCGGCGGCGTCATCCGTAAAACGGTCGTCGCCGACGGGATGTTCGTCAAGGAGATCGGGAAGAGCGTCGCCGCGGGCGACCTGCTCGTCAGCGGCGTGATCGAGGACGAATACATGCGGCTGACGCTCAAGCACGCCCGCGCGAAAATCTTCGCGGAGACGGATTACGAGATCGCCGTGGAGTTCCCGCTCGAGCAGGTCCTCTCCTCAAGAGGAGAAAAGGCGGGCTCCGCGTATCTCATCACGTTTCTCGGCAGGGAGATCCCCCTGCCGTTCGGCCCCAGAAAAACAGAGCCGTACTATCTGAGCACAGAGACGACGGATCTCCTGTTTTTTGAGACAAAGCTCCCGGTTTCCCTGACGGAATACGCCTTTTTTGATGTAAAGCAAAAGTACGTTACATACAACGAACAGCAGGCGAGGGGCGGCGCGATGGAGCTTTTGGAGCAAAGGGAGGCGCGGGAGCTCGGGGATACGGAGATCCTCTCGCGGGAGCTTTTCGGCGGACTCTCCGGGGAGACATACGTCCTGCGGGCGGAATACGCCTGCATCATGGACATCGCGGAAGAGGAGCCGATCCTGTCCGATGAGCCGTGGGAAAACACGGATTCCATGAGTTAAACGGCCTAAAAATCCTCCCCCGCGGGAATGAAACGGGAATTTCGCGGCAGAATCCTTGTAATGATACAGGGGATATGATATAATTAAAACCGAAAAAAAGGGAGGCGGTAGGATGACACAGGAGACGATACAGCTCTTGGTTTGGCTCGGGATCGCCGTTGTGCTCGGCATTCTGGAGGCCGCGACGGTCGGGCTGGTCAGCCTTTGGTTCGCGGTCGGCGCCTTGGCCGCCATGATCCCGGCCTATTTCGGCGCGCCGATCTGGGCGCAGATTTTGGTTTTTCTGGCGGTGTCGGCCGTCTGCCTCGCGCTCACCAGAGCGTTTTTTAAGGATGTCATCAAAATAAGGAAGCAGCCCACCAATTCGGACAGCCTGATCGGCGCCACCGGCGTGGTTTCATCGAAGATCGAGAATCTGCATGGGGGCGGGAAAGTTTACATCTCCGGCTTAACGTGGAGCGCGAAGACCGCCGACGGCTCCGAGGCCGAGGAGGGCGACGTCGTGACGATCGAAAAAATCGAGGGCGCGACGCTCTATGTGATAAAACAAGGAAAAGATTGAGGAGGGATAGAATATGGGAGACTATGCGGGGCTTTTCATCGGGCTTGTCATTTTGTTCCTGTTTCTGCTGACGTTTGCCGTCAACATCAAGATCGTACCGCAGGCGACGGTCTACGTGATCGAGCGCCTCGGCGCGTATTACGCCACTTGGGAGACCGGCCTGCATTTCAAGATCCCGTTTTTTGACCGCATTTCGAAGCGCGTCTCGATCAAGGAACAGGTGGTCGATTTTAAACCCCAGCCGGTGATCACGAAGGATAACGTCACGATGCAGATCGACACGGTCGTTTTTTATCAGGTCACGGACGCGAAGCTCTTCACCTACGGCGTCGAACGCCCGCTCTCCGCGATTGAGAACCTCTGCGCCACCACGCTGCGCAACATCATCGGCGAGATGGAGCTTGATAACACGCTCACGAGCCGCGACGTCATCAACGTCAAGATCACTTCGATCCTCGACACGGCCACGGACAAGTGGGGCATCAAAGTCAACCGCGTCGAGCTCAAAAACATCCTGCCGCCGCGCGAGATTCAGGACGCGATGGAGAAGCAGATGAAGGCCGAGCGCGAGCGCCGCGAGACGATGCTCCGCGCCGAGGGCGAAAAGAAGAGCCAGATCCTGATCGCCGAGGGCGAAAAGGAATCCGCGATCCTGCGCGCGGACGCCGTGCGCGAGACGAAGGTCCTCGAGGCGCAAGGCGAGGCGGAGGCCGTCATGCTCGTGCAGAAGGCGCTTGCCGAGTCCATCCGGATGCTCAACGAGGCGGCCCCGAGCGAGGCCGTGCTCAAACTGAAGAGCTACGAGGCCTTCCAGAAGGCGGCGGACGGCCAAGCCACCAAGATCATCATCCCGAGCGAGATCCAGTCGCTCTCCGGGCTTGTGGCCTCCGCGAAAGAGCTTGCAAAAGACTGAGAAAACTGGTATAGTCGATTAAAACAAAATAGACGGGGGAGCCTCTGGGCTGAGACGGCGTTTGCCGGACCCTTTGACCTGATCAGGACAATGCCTGCGTAGGGAGTTGGATATGGGATCACATCGCGATCTAAGATCGCTTGCGATCCCGGATTATCAAATGATCCGCACTTCGCCGCAGCATTTATGCCGCGGCATTTTTATTTGAAAAGAGGGAAGCATTATGAAAAAAACGGAGACCCACTACCTGACGGAGAGCGCCGTGATGATCGCGCTCGGCACCGTTTTGAGCATGCTAAAATTCGAGGGGATCTGGGCGTTTGGCGGCGGCGTAACGGTTTGCAGCATGTTGCCGATGGTCTTGATCTCCTACCGCTGGGGCGTCAAGCGGGGACTCATGGCCGCCACGGTCTACGCGCTGCTTCAGATGCTGCTCGGGATCGACAACGTCCAGTACGCGACCTCCGTCTGGATGGCCGCCGGCATCATCCTGCTGGATTACCTCGTCGCGTATGGCGTGCTCGGGCTCTCGGGCCTATTTCGGGGGAAGATCAAAAATCCGAGGGCCGCGCTCGTCGCCGGCATCGGGCTCGCGTTTTTCCTGCGCTTCCTGTGCCACTTCGCCACCGGATGGGCGATCTGGGACGCGCTCTGGCCCAACGAACTCGGCATGCTGCCGGCGCTCTACTCGTTCTATTATAACGGCTCCTATATGCTGCCGGAGTTTTTGATCACCTCCGCGGTCGTCGCCGCGTTTTATAAGCCCCTGAAGAAATATCTGGAATAAAGACAGCCTTTCGCCCGGACCCGCTCCGGGCTTTTTTTATTTTGAACGCCGCCCGCGGCCGCTTCTTATAATTTTATGACCGATTCCGAATCCGGCCTTGAAAAGCGGCCCTTTTTATGTTAAATTTAATCTGTATATTTATAGGCTGGGGGTATCGCGTTTGGCAGAGCTTTCGCCGCTGATGAAGCAGTATTTCGAGATCAAAAACATGCACAAGGAGCATATCCTTTTTTACCGCATCGGCGATTTCTACGAGATGTTCTACGACGACGCGGTCGTCGCCTCCAAGGAGCTGGAGCTCACGCTGACGGGCAAGGAATGCGGCCAAGAGGAGCGCGCGCCGATGTGCGGCGTCCCGTACCACAGCTACGAGGCCTACGTCGCCCGCCTCATCAAAAAGGGCTATAAGGTCGCCATCTGCGAGCAGACGGAGGACCCCGCGCTCGCGAAGGGGCTTGTGAAGCGCGACATCATCCGCGTGATCACGCCCGGCACCGTCGTCGAAAACAGCATGCTCGACGAGTCCGTAAACAATTACCTCTGCAGCGTCTTTGTGCAGGGGAATTCCTTCGGCATTTGCTTCTGCGACATCACGACCGGCGAGCTGCTCTGCACCGGGGCGGACGGGGAGCGGGATCTCGACGCCCGGCTGATCGAGGAGCTCGGCCGGTATTCGCCCAGCGAGATCCTGTTTAACGACGAATTCCTCGACCACGGCGCGGTCGGCGCTTTCCTGAGAGAGAAGCTGAACTGCCTCGGCGGGCAGATGGACGCGGAGGAATACAAACCCGCCTCGGTCGAGGGGACGATCAACGGCCATTTCGGCTGCCGTTCGCCGGAGGAGCTCGGCTTCAAAAGCCGCCTTTGCGAAAACGCGGTCGGCGCGCTGCTCAAATACCTCTATGAGACGCAAAAAAACGGCGTCCGGCGCGTCTCCTCCGTGAATTTTTATACCAATCACGCCTATATGACGCTCGACCTGACCGCGCGGCGGAATCTGGAGCTCACGGAGACGATCCGCGGCAGGGAAAAGCGCGGGACGCTGCTCTGGGTGCTCGACAAGACCGACACCGCGATGGGCCGCAGATTACTGCGCTCCTGCCTCGACCGGCCGCTGCTCGACCCGGTGCGGATCGACAAGCGCCTCTCAGCGGTGGAGGCGCTGATCAAGGCCCCGATGCTGCTCGGGGATCTCAGCGCGGAGCTCTCCGGCATCTATGATCTGGAGCGCATGATCACGCGCATCGTCTTCGGCAACGCGAACCCGCGCGAATACAAGACGCTCGAGGGGAGCATCCGCCGCCTGCCGAAGCTCAAAAACCTGCTCTCCGGGATCAACACGCCGCTTATGGGTGAGCTTTGGAGCGAAATGGACGAGCTTCAGGATCTCGCGGATCTGACCGCCGCGTCGATCGCGGACGAGCCCCCGGTCACGCTCAAGGACGGCGGCGTCATCCGCGAGGGCTACCACGCCGAGCTCGACGAGCTGCGCGACCTTGTGGAGCACACGAAATCCCACATCGCCGCGATCGAGACGGCCGAGCGCGAGCGCACCGGCATCCCGAAGCTCAAAATCGGCTACAACCGGGTCTTCGGCTATTACATAGAGGTCTCGAACGGCTATAAAAATATGGTGCCGGCGGAGTACATCCGCAGGCAGACGATCTCAAACGGCGAACGCTTCGTCACGCAGGAGCTCAAGGAGCTGGAGGATAAGGTCCTCGGCGCGCACGACAAGATCCTCGTCTTGGAGGCGCGGCTCTTTGACGAGATCCGCGTGAAGATCGCGGCCGAGGTCAAACGCGTGCAGCGCACCGCCGACGCGATCGCCTCGCTCGACGTGCTCTGCTCGTTCGCCAAAGTCTCGCTCGCGAACAGCTACTGCCGCCCGGAGGTCGATCAGAGCGACGTCATCGATATTAAAGAAGGCCGCCACCCGGTGGTGGAGCAGGTCCTGCGCGGCACGCCCTTTGTGCCCAACGGCGCCCTGCTCGATAACCGCGAGAACCAGATCGCCGTGATCACCGGGCCGAATATGGCGGGCAAATCCACCTACATGCGCCAGACGGCCCTGATCGTCATCATGGCGCAGATCGGCTGCTTTGTCCCGGCGAAATCCGCCCATATCGGCATCGTGAGCGGCGTCTACACAAGGGTCGGCGCGTCGGACGACCTCGCGGCCGGACAATCTACCTTTATGGTCGAGATGAGCGAGGTCGCCGAAATTTTAAAGAACGCGGACGCGAAAAGCCTGCTGATCCTTGACGAGATCGGCCGCGGCACGAGCACCTTCGACGGCATGAGCATCGCGCACGCCGTGCTCGAGCACATCGCCGACCGCAAAAAGCTCGGGGCCAAGACGCTCTTCGCGACGCATTACCACGAGCTGACGGATCTTGAGAACGCCTATCCGAACATCCGGAATTACAACGTGGCGGTCAAGAAGCGCGGGGACGACATCACGTTTCTGCGGCGCATCGTTCCCGGCGGCGCCGACGACAGCTACGGCATCGAGGTCGCGAAGCTCGCCGGCATCCCGAACAGCGTCGTCAAGCGCGCGCGGGAGATCCTGTCGGCGCTCGAGGAGGGCAAGGAGGTCGGCATTCTCGCCCACGCGCAGCAGAGCGACGATCTCTCCGGCCAGACGAACCTGTTCGCCTCGGTGGAATCCGAGGCCGAGCGCGTCCTCAAAAAGACCGACGTCGAGACGCTGACGCCGATCGAGGCGCTGAACCTTCTGTATGAGCTCAAAAAAACGGTGACGACATAAGGACGGAGGCAGCATGGACAAAAAAATCATCGTATTGGAGAAACATATCGCGGAGCTGATCGCCGCCGGCGAGGTGGTCGACCGGCCCGCCTCCGTCGTCAAAGAGCTGGTGGAGAACGCCATCGACGCCGGCGCAAACAGCGTCACGGTGGAGATCCAAAATGGCGGCGTCTCGCTGATCCGTGTGACGGACAACGGCTGCGGCATCGGCGCGGAGGACCTCCCAAAGGCGTTTTTGCGCCACGCCACCAGCAAGATCTCCACGGAGGACGACCTTGAGCACATTTTGACCTTCGGCTTTCGCGGCGAGGCGCTCGCCTCGATCGCTGCCGTCTCCCACGCGGAGATCCTGACGCGCGCGAAGGACAGCGCCGTCGGCGCGGTCTGCCATGCCTCGGGCTCGGAGATCGGCGAGGTCTCGGAGGCGGGCTGCCCGGAGGGGACGACCGTCCTCGTGCGCGATTTGTTTTATAACACTCCGGCCCGGCAAAAATTCTTAAAGAAGGACGTCGCGGAGGGCACCGCCGTCTCGCAGATCATGGACCGGCTCGCGCTCTCCTACCCGGAGGTCAAGTTCCGCTTCATCCGGGACGGGGAGACCAAGCTCCTGACGCCCGGAAACGGCGATCTGGAGGCCGTTTTGTCCTCGGTCTACGGCCGCGACTTCGCAAGGGAATGCGTGCCGGTGGACTATTCGCCGGAGCAGGCGGGTTATCTGCGCGTCTCCGGCTATGTGACGAAGCCCTCCGGCTGCCGGACCAGCCGCGCCTACCAGCTCTTTTTCGTGAACCGCCGCTTCGTCAAGACGCGGACCGCGATGGCCGCCGTGGAGGAGGCGTTCAAGGGCTCCTCGATGGTCGGGAAATATCCGGGCTGCGTGCTCAACCTGACGATCCCGCCGGAGGCCGTGGACGTCAACGTCCATCCGGCCAAGACGGAGGTCCGCTTTCAAAACGAGAAATCGGTCTTCGACCTCGTCTATTACGGCGTCAAGTCCGCGCTGAGTGCCGGGGACCATTCCGCGCTGGCGCAGGACGCAGAGCAGCGGAAAAACCGGTATCTTTCGAGGATCCGAAACGAGGAGGATCGCGCCGCCATCGGGGTCTACCTTGACGAGCTGATGAAGCCGGTGGTTCCGAAGCCCTTTTTCAATCAGAACGTAAAATATCACGCGGTGGATTTTTCCGCCGCGGAATTCAATAATAAAGACGACGTGACGCCCTATCATCTCGATAACGGCGTCACCCACACGGCGCAGTACAAAGTCCGTCAGGAGGCGGAAAAAGCGATCAGCGAGGGCCGGGAGATCCCGAAGGAATGCGCGGAGGGGCTCGACGCCATGAAGAAGATCGGCGTCCCGGTCCCGGAGGTGCCGCACAGTATCGGGCCGGACGATTTTCCGATGGGGAGGCTCAAGATCCTCGGCGAGGTGTTCGGCACCTATCTCGTTTTGGAGTCCGAGTGCGAGCTGATTTTTATCGACAAACACGCCGCCCACGAGCGCATTCTTTATGAAAGGCTCAAGAAGCAGCAGGACGGCGCCTTTGACTGCCAATGCCTGCTCGAGCCGCTGAATGTCTCGCTCTCCGACGAGGAAAAGGACGCCGCGCTCGAAAATGCGGACGTCATGCGGCGCTTCGGGTTTACGCTCGAGGATTTCGGCCGGGGAGCGGTCATCGTCCGGACGCTGCCGTTTTGGGTGAAGCCCAAGGAAGCGGAGGCGATCATCGCGGAGATCGCGGATTCGCTCGCCGCCTGCAAGCACGACCCGACGCCCGAAAAGCTCGACCACCTCTACGCGAACATCGCCTGCCGCGCGGCGATCAAGGCGAACGATAAAATTTTTGAGAGCGATTTCGAGGAGATCGTCAACACCCTGCTCAACGAGCAGGAGATCAAATATTGCCCGCACGGCAGGCCGATCACCGTCAGCGTCTCAAAAGGGAAGCTCGAGCGGATGTTCGGCCGCCAGCAGTGACCGGAGGGAAAAGGATGGAACAGATTCCGGTCGTCGCGGTGGCAGGCCCGACCGCCTCCGGCAAGACGGCGCTCGCCGTGGAGATCGCGATGCGGTTCGGCGGGGAGATCGTCTCCTGCGACTCGATGCAGATTTATAAGGATCTCGCGATCGGCACCGCGCGGCCGACCGAGGGGGAGACGCGGGGGATCCCGCACCATCTGCTCGGTTTCGCCGGGCTGCAAGATGCGTATTCGGTCGCGGACTACGTGGCCGACGCGAGGAGGGCAATCGCGGACATTCATTCCCGGGGAAAGGTGCCGGTCGTCTGCGGCGGGACGGGGCTCTATATGGATTCGCTGCTCGGGAACGTCGAGTTTTCCGGGACCAAGAGCGACCCGGCGCTTCGGGCCGAGTTGAAACGATTTTTGGATGAGCACGGGCCGGAGGCGCTGCACGACCGCCTGAAAGCGGAGGATCCGGAGCTCGCCGCGAAGCTCCACCCCAACAACGCGGGCCGCGTGATCCGGGCCATCGAGGTCTATGAGAGCACCGGGATCCCGATGTCCGAGCACCAGCGCCGCTCAAAGGAGCGCCCGGCGCCCTACAAGACGGCGTGGGTCGGGCTCTGCTTTTCGGACCGGGCGTCGCTCTATGCGCGCATCGACCGGCGCGTCGAGGAGATGCTGCAAAGCGGCCTCATCGACGAGGCGAAGCTCCTTTTGGAGCGGGGCTGCGCGGGTACGGTGACGCAGGCGATCGGGTACAAAGAGCTGTTTCCGTACCTCCGGGGGGAGCAGACCCTCGGCGAGGCGGACGAGGTCTTAAAACGGGAGACCCGCCGCTACGCGAAGCGCCAGCTCACATGGTTTCGCCGGAACGAAAACATTCAGTGGTATCTTGTCGACGCCTATCCGGACGCGGCGGCGCTGCGGGAGGCGGTTTTTGAAGATCTTCGCAGGAAAGGGTTCGAGGAAAAAGCATGAAAACAACGGTCGGCAAAATCTTGGTCATCGCCATGTCCCTGTTTCTGACCGCCTACGCCGGGTATCAGGCGTGGAAATTCTTCTATCATCCGTATAAGACGGAGATCGCGGTCTCCTACCGCGTCAACGACGTGCTCCGGGTGCAGGGCATCGCGGTGCGCACGGAGACGCCGGTCGAGAGCGAGTACGCCGGCAGCGTCAGCTATGTCTTTGAGGACGGCGCAAAGGTGCTCAAAAACACCAGCGTCGCCTATACGCACTCCTCCGCCGACACGGTGAAGCGCATGGCGCGCGCCGCCGTGCTCGAGAAGGAGATCGCCCGCCTCGAGGAGGCCGATTCCGCCGGGTCGCAGGTGTACGGCGTCTCCGACCTGCTCAACCGGCAGCTCGGCACGGCGCTGATCTCCTACGCCGCCGCGGGGTCGCAGCAGCTGCTCGACGGCTTCTCCGACTGCCAGGACGATTTCCTGACCTTAATCAACAAAAAGCAGATCCTGACCGGCGAGGCCGCGGATTTCAGCGAGCGGATTGATCTTCTGAAATCGGAATACGACGAGCTGAACACCAAGATTCAGGCGGACGTCGGCGAGACCGTGCAGTGCCCCAAGACCGGCTATTTTATCTCCACCATGGACGGATACGAGGATCGGGTGAACCGGGAGAGCCTCATGGAGATGAGCGTCTCCGGGATCGAGGAGCTGATCGGCGGCAATGTGACCTACCGGGGCGGCGCGATCGGCAAGATCGCCGACAGCTACCTGTGGAATTACGCCGTCACGATGTCCGCTTCCGACGCGGACCGCTTCTATGTCGGGAAAGAGGTGGAGGCGACGTTCGACGGGCTATCCGAATCCCCCGTGACGCTCGAAGTGATCAAAATTGTGCAGGACGAGAGTTCCAAACAGTACGCCGTAATCTTTGCGTGCGCGTCGTTCACCCCGGAGCTCGCCTCGCTACGCAAGGCCGGCGCGGAGGTCACGCTCGCGTTTTACGGCGGGCTGCGGATCTCCGACAGCGCCGTCCGCTTCGACTCCGAGCAGCGCAAGGGCGTCTATGTGATCGACCGCGGCTCCCTCATTTTTAAACATATCGACGTGATCTACGAGGGGCCGGGCTATAAAATCTGCCGGTGGGAGCGCGGCGTGACGACGTCGATCCAGCTCTTTGACGAAGTCGTGATCGGGGGAAGTGACCTCTATGTCGGAAAAGTTATCGACTGACCCCGCCTCGATCCGGGAGGCGTTCCTGCGGGTCAAAGCCGAGACGGAGCGGGCGGCCGCCCGCGCGGGCAGGGAGCCGGATTCCGTCGCGGTGATGGCGGTGACAAAAACGATCGCGCCCGAGCGGGTCAACGAGGCGATCGCGGCCGGCTGCCTCCTCTTGGGGGAGAACCGGGTGCAGGAGCTTTTGGAAAAATACGGGCGCTACGACCTTCGCCGCGCGGAGATCCATTTTATCGGCCACTTGCAGACGAATAAAGTGAAGTTTATTTGCGACAAGGTGGCGATGATCGAATCCGTCGACTCGCTGAGGCTCGCCGCGGAGATCGAAAAGCAGTGCGCGAAGATCCCAAAGGTGATGGACGTCCTGCTCGAAATCAACATCGCGGGCGAGGGGAGCAAGGGCGGTTTTTCGCCGGAGGAGGCGGTCGCGGCGGCGGAATCCATCGCGCGGTTTCCGCATCTAAAGCTCCGCGGGCTGATGACAATCGGCCGCGCGGACGCGCCGGAAGAGGAAAGAAGGGCCTATTTTGCCCGGATGCGCAAACTATTAGTTGACATCGCGGCCAAAAACTACCATAATATATCTATTACTATTCTTTCAATGGGCATGTCCGGCGACTACGCGATCGCGGCCGAGGAGGGCGCGACGATCGTCCGGGTCGGCAGGGGCCTGTTCGGCGAAAGGGAATCTCAAAAATCAGAAATTCAAGATCTCTAAAACAGGAGGATATCGCAATGGCATTCATGGACAAAGTCAAGAATGTTCTCGGCATTCCGGAGAACGGGGACGAAGACGTAGAGGATACGGCGGAAGATTTGGTCGGCGACAATCTCTCGGATGACGATAAATCCGACAATTCCATCAAGACCACCCTCTTCGGCAAATCCTCCGGCGACCAGATCAAGCAGAATAAAGTCGTCAACATCCATACCACCACGCAGCTTCAGGTCGTGCTGGTCAAGCCGGAGCGTTTTGACGACGCCCGCCCGGTTGCCGACCACCTCAATTCCAAACATACCGTGGTCCTCAATCTGGAATCCACCAACAAGGATGTCTCCCGCCGCCTGATCGACTTCCTCAGCGGGGTCGCTTACGCCAACAACGGCCAGATCAAGCGGGTCGCGAACAGCACCTATATCATCACGCCATACAATGTCAACATCATGGGCGATCTTTTGGACGAGCTGGAGAGCAGCGGCGTGTTTTTTTGACGGGAAAGCCGACCTGAAGAAGTAAGGAGGAATTACTGTGCTGACAGCGGAAGACATTGCCAACAGGAAATTTGAAAAAGCCGCGTTTGGTTACAAAGCCGAAGAGGTTGAGATCTTTCTGAGAGACATGGCCCTTGCCGTCTCCAAGCTGGAGGAGGACAGGGAGGAGGCCGAGGACAAGCTGGAGGTTCTGGCCGAGAAGCTCGAGGAGTACCGCGCCAACGAGGACAGCCTGCGCACCGTCCTGCTCGGCGCGCAGAAGCAGATCGGAAGAGC